>Ga0308407_1000164_pt1 | contig 56825 bp, 39 predicted proteins | sample HotsprSampleMSe2_FD_203476 | JGI IMG/M metagenome (GOLD analysis project Ga0308407, IMG submission 203476) | Hot spring phototrophic mat microbial communities from Mushroom Spring, Yellowstone National Park, Wyoming, United States - 20060911_MSe2 ...
CGTTAAGGCTATAACCGATTTTGGCGTATTCGTAGATTTGAATGGAGTAGATGGATTGATTCATATTACCGATTTGAGTTGGGGAAGAATTAACCATCCAAGCGAAGTAGTCAAATTAGACGAAGTCATAAAAGTTGTAGTTACTGATTTTGATAAGGAAAAGAAAAGAATATCTTTAAGCTTAAAACAATTGCAACCGCATCCTTGGGATAATATCGAAGGAAAATATAAAGTCGGCGATAAAGTAAGCGGCAAAGTCGTATCTTTGACTGATTATGGAGCGTTTATCGAAATAGAAAAAGGGATAGAAGGACTTATTCATATATCCGAAATGAGTTGGACTCAGCATATTAAACATCCGTCTCAAATGGTTTCGATGGGACAGATTGTAGAGGCAGTCATTTTGAGTCTTGATAAGAATGAAAAGAAAATTTCGCTTGGAATGAAACAATTGACTCCCGATCCGTGGAACGAATTGTCGCAAAAATATCCCGTTGGTTCAAAACATACAGTGGTCGTAAGAAATTTGACAAACTTTGGAGCTTTTGTCGAGTTGGAGCCAGGAGTAGACGGACTTATTCATATTTCTGATTTGTCGTGGACTAAGAAAATAAGACATCCCGGCGAAGTTGTTAAAAAAGGGGATAAGATAGAAGTCGTTGTTCTTTCAATCGATAATGAAAATAGAAGAATTTCTTTAGGCTATAAGCAAACTCAAGAAAATCCGTGGCCTAAATTTGAGAAAATTTATACTATCGGCAAAAGAACAAAAGGTAAAGTTGTTCGCATTGTCGATAAAGGCGTAATTGTCGAATTGCCCGAAGGCGTCGACGGTTTTGTTCCTGTTTCTCAATTAAGTCCGTCAAAAATCAAAAATATTGGGTATAATTTCCCAATCGACGACGAACTTGAGTTAAAAGTTATAGAATTCGATAAAGAAACTAAAAAGATAGTTCTTAGCGCGATTGCGGCGTTGAAAGAATCTTCCGTAGAAGAAATTGAAGCCTATATCAAAAAACATAAGCTTGAAAAAGTTTCAGTCGACGATATCTTTAAAACTGAAACGGCTAATGTGGATACATCTGGATTTCCAAATTATGAGAACGTAGAAGTGCCATCGATGCCAAAATCAGAAACTCAAAGCGCAAGCGCTAACGAAAATCAATCGACTTCAGCGAAAGAAACAAAAGAATAAGATAAAGAGCTTTTTTTTGGCGTTGATATTTTTTCCATAAGATTTTATGTTTGTATGAAGAAGCCGTCTAATTGTAGACGGCTTTTTGTTTAATTTAATATGAAAGGAAAAATGTGAAAGCCGCTTTTTATACAGTTGGATGCAAATTGAATTATTCTGAAACTTCGACTATAAGCGGAACATTTAAGGAAAATGGTTTCGAAATAGTCGATTTTAATTTGCCAGCCGACGTATATGTAATTAATACTTGCAGCGTAACGGAGAATGCCGAAAGCGATTGTAGGCAAATAATAAGAAAAGCTTTAAAACAAAATCCTAACGCTTTTGTTGCCGTAGTCGGTTGTTTTGCTCAATTAAGACCGGAGAAAATTGCCGAGTTAAAAGGAGTCGATTTGATTTTAGGATCTTCGAATAAATTTGATATATTAAAGTATGCCAAGGATTTTGTTAAGAAAGATTTTGCTTGCGTTTACATTGACGATAATAACGATAAAAAGTCTCAGCCGCGATCTGCTTTTTCTGCGGAAGGGGATGAGAGAACAAGAGCATTTCTAAAGATTCAAGACGGTTGCGATTTTAAATGTTCATTTTGTACAATTCCGCGCGCTCGAGGCTCAAGCAGAAGCGTTCCAGAAGAGATTATCGAATCGAATTTTAGAAGATTGTTGCAAAGCGGATTTAAAGAAATTATACTTACGGGCGTTAATGTCGGCGACTATGGAAAACATATCGGCTCAAATTTATTAAATTTATTAAAAAGATTAACTTCAATCGAAGGGGATTTTAGAATCAGAATAAGTTCTATCGAGCCGAATTTGCTTAAAGACGATTTGTTGTATTTCATGCTGGAAAACGATAAAATTTGCAATCATTTTCATATTCCGTTGCAAAGCGGAAGCTCAAAAATTTTGCGATTGATGAAAAGAAGATATACGCCGGATTATTATTATAATTTAATTTCAAAAATTAATAAATTAGCTCCAGATGCAGGAATTGGAGTCGACGTAATTGTCGGTTTTCCAGGCGAAACTGAAAATGATTATCTTGAGACAAAAGAGTTAATTTTAAAAATTGAAATTGCATATTTACATGCGTTTACTTATTCTGAAAGACCCGATACTTTGGCTGAAAAAATGGACGGCAAAGTCGATATATCAGAGCGAAAAAGAAGAAACAATGATTTGAGAGCTCTTGGGAGATTAAAAAAATCGTCGTTTTATAAAAAATTTATCGGTTCTTCTAAAACGGCTTTGATTGAAAAAGAAAATCGCGGCGGATTTTTGGAAGGCTTCTGGGATAATTATGTTCGCGTTAAAATTCCATACGACATTCGAGCAATTAATGCTTTTGCCGAAGTTAAAGCTCTTTCTTATGAGAATGAAAAGCTTTTATGCGAGTCTTTAAAAATATTGGAATAATTGCCTATAACGCTTTATAATAAAATTTGTCTGATCGTTTCAAAATAGTTATTTTACAAATAAAAAAATTCAAAAATGAAAATATTTAAATTGTTAGTTTTGTTTTTATTTTCGCAAGCTCTTTATTCTCAAAGTCTATATTTAAACGATAAAAGTTTCGTCGATGAAAATGTTTTTGCCGAAAAAAATTTTTCTGAAACCTCAAAAAATATTTCGTCAAGCGCCGCTTTTTTTTCGTCATTTCTATTGCCGGGCTTGGGCGAATATTTTTCCGGAAATTATTCCGTTGGGAAATATTTTACCGCCTTGGATATAGCTTTGTGGGGAGTATTGTGGCAATATAGTTATAATGGGCGCTTGTATCGCGACAATTATAAAGCGTTTGCTCGTACAAAGGCAGGAATAAATTTTGTCGGAAAAGACGAACGCTTTTACGCAAACATTGGATTATACGACGACGTATTTTTTTACAACAATCAAAAAGCGACAATTGGAGATTATGCAAGTATGTATGACGAAAAAAAAGATTACTGGAAATGGGAGTCGCAGTGGGATAGAAAAAAATATAGAAGTTTATGGAAAAAATCCGAAAGTTGTTTTAACGATATAAGATTTATTGTAGGCGGGCTTTTTATTAATAGACTAGCGAGCGCAATTTATGCCGCGGCGACGGCAAAATCAATTCAGACTAATAATGAGGGCGGCGATAAAACGCGAACCGATTTGATTATATTTCCAGGAATATTTTACGCAAATTTTAGCTGCAAATTTTAATGAATTATAAAATAGAAATTTCTTATGACGGAACGCGCTACGCTGGATGGCAGAAACAAAATAACGCAAAAACTATTCAAGGGGAAATAGAAAACGCTCTTGAAATTTTGTTAAAAGAAAAAATCAATCTTATAGGCAGCGGCAGAACAGACGCTGGAGCTCACGCTTTGCGACAAATCGCAAATTTTAAGTTAGAAAAGAAAATTGAGAATTTTAAAAAATTTTTATACGCCGCAAATTCTATATTGCCCCGAGATATTTCAATTAATTTTATCGACGAGGTAGGCGAAGATTTTCACGCTCGTTATTCGGCTAAAAGAAGAATTTATTATTATTTGATCGCTAAAAGGAAAAATCCTTTTTTCGATAAATATTCTTTGCTTATAAGAGAAAATTTAAGCGTTGATTATTTAAATTTAATTTCGAGTAAATTTTTAGGAAAAAAAGATTTTGAGGCTTTTAGCTCGAAGGACTGTTGGACGGACAATAGAGTATGCGAAGTATTTTCGGCTAACTGGAGAGAAAATAAAGATTTGTTTTTATTTCGAATTGAAAGCAATAGGTTTTTGCGAGGAATGATTCGAGCTATAGTCGGAACAACTTTGTTTGTTCATAAAAATCAAATTGACGCGGATATAATCGACAAGTATTTCGAATCAAAAAATCGCCAAATGGCGCCTTTTTCTGTTCCAGCAAAAGGATTATTATTGTTTAAAGTTGTTTATTAATTTATAAAAAAATTAAACATCAATTTCAAAATTTTTAACTTTTTTATAATTTAGAAATTAATCATTATTAAATTTTAATTAAAATTAATAAAATAATCAGAAAAGTTTAATAGAATATAAATTTTTCTTTAAGCTGAATTTTAAAGATAAAATAATTATAGCGAATAAAAGATTGAATTTATAATAAAGAAAATTTAAATTTATCATATTCTAAAACAAAAGAAGTTATACATGAAAATATCTTTTGAAGGCAAAAATGTATTGATTACCGGGGGCTCGCGAGGAATAGGAGCCGCCTGCGTAAAAATTTTTGCCGAAAGCGGAGCTAATACGGCATTTACTTATGCAAGATATGAAAAAGCCGCAATGGCGTTATTGGAAAGTTTAAGCGATTTTAATGTTAAAGCTTATCGAGCTGATTTTTTATATGAAAATGAAATAATCGATTGCGCAAAAAGCGTAGTCGCAGATTTTGGAGATATCGATATTTTAGTAAATAACGCGGGGGTGCGGACTTACGGGGAGATCGACAGTATGAGTTTAACAACGTGGGAAGAAACAATAAAAATTAATTTAACTGGCAGTTTTTTAACGACAAAATTTTTTGTTTCATCGATGAAGAAGAAAAGATATGGCAAGATAATTTTTGTGTCCTCGACGGCTGGCCAAAGAGGCGAAGCTTATCATTCGCATTATGCCGCTACGAAGGGAGCTATGATATCATTTGCCAAATCGCTCGCGAGCGAACTTGGAGAATACAATATTAATGTAAATTGCGTCGCTCCAGGTTTGGTTTATACGGATATGAATAACGAAGTTTTTAACGATAAAAATTTTGTAGAAAAAATTATTGATGGAATACCTTTGAAAAGAATTGCTGCCGCCGACGATGTTGCCGCTCCAATTTTATTTTTGGCAAGCGATTACGCTCGTCACATTACCGGCGAAGTTTTAAATATTAATGGCGGATCGGTTCTCTGCGGTTAAATGTATGAAAAAGTTTTTTTTATTTTTGCTTTTTATACCAGCGACTTTTTTTGCTCAAAGCGAGACTGAAAAAACTGTAAAGTCTAATAGCTACGCCAAAGGTTTTTTCTTTAGCATTGGATTAGGTCCAAGAGCTCCCGTTGGCGAGTTTTCTATCTCTTATAATATTGGAATGGGATTGAATTTTGAAGCAAGCTTTGCTCATAGCGATTATCTTCCTTTTTTTGCGATTGCCAGAATAGGTTATGAAAGTTACAACGCTTCGCCTAATTATATTAAAAAATCAGAATACGCAAGTTTAATTACTAATTTGCTTGTTTTACAATTTGGCTCAAAAATTTTTCTTCCTTCTATTAGCGAAGATATTGGAATTTTGATGCCGACTGTCGAATTTGCGGGTTCTTACGCGTATAAGCAATTGTATTACTCTATAAAAAGTTTGCAAGGATTTAGAGATAATTTTGAATGGAGTTCCAAATTTGGCGGTCAAATAGGATTCGGCATAAGTATGTTTATTATGGAAATTATGGGCTATTATAATTTTTATTCTGCCAACGAATATTTGTCTTTAGATTTAAAAATCCGCGTTCCAATTAGCGTTTCTTTTTAGAATTAAAAGTATTTTTTTACGAAATTATGCGATAATCCAATATTTATATTTCAAAAAATTATTAGCCAAAAACAAGATGTTCGATTTCTTTAAAGAGAAAAAAAAATCTAATGTAGTTATATTTTTTTTTGTAGCGACTTTCGCTCTCGTTTTAATAAATTTTATCTTGGAATTAACTATACAAAAAAAAGTTTTGCGTTCAAACAATTCTCCGCAAATTGAAAAAGAAAAAATCGAATCGCTTTTTTTGGAAACGCTAAGCGAAAGAGGAATTGGAAAAAAATTTGTCTCTATTAAAAAAATAAAAAAGAACGGAGATTTAATTAATTCCTATATAATTGTCGCGCCTAACGATTTTTCAGTTCCGCTTTTGATCGCTGATTTGCAAGAACAAATCCTTTTCGCAAATTTAAGAATTCTATCTCGAGAAAAAAAAAATAAGCCTGTTTCAATTGAAATATTTTATGGCGATAATTTGCTTTTTGAAGCTAACATTAATTTCTCTTTAAAAGCCGCAATACAAAAAAATAAAATCGCGATTTTGATTTATGATTTTTATAGAGCTTCCGAATTCGATAAGAAAATTATATTAAATTGGCCCTTCAAATTAAACTTGCTTTTGGTTTTAGATTCCGATTATAAAAAAATCATCGAGTCAAAAAAACCTTATAAAAAATTTTATTTTCTTTCAAACGACGATGTCAAAGATATAAAGTATAAAATTAATCCAAAAAATTCTCAGGCAAGATTGAAAGCCGCGGCGTCAAATATCGCTTCTTTGATTGCAGAAAATAATATTTTATTTTACGACAATAATTCAGCTATTGTCAAAAGCTCTCAATTTGAAATAATCAAAAACGAATTTGATAAAAGAAAAATTAGATTGTTTGGCTTGCAACGCTTTAAAGTATTGCAAGATGAAAATATAAACGAATTGATTTCAAAAATTACTTTTGGAATGGATCCGGAAAATATTAAAAAAGAAATTTATTTATTGTCTTACGAGGATTTTTTGCGAACTAAAGCGCGCATAGAAAAATTAATTAAAAAGGGAACAGTTTTATATTTTTTTGAGGAAATGGAATAGTTTTACGCAAAAAGAAATGTTTTTTTTTAAGATAATTTTATAAATTATTTGTATATTTTTATATATCAAGTATATTAGAATAGCTTTTATAATAAACTATTTTATTTCATGTATAACTTTTAAGAAAATAAATAATAAGATTAATTTTATAAAAATTTAATTATTCAAGAATTTTAATTATTATAATAAAAAGAAATGATATACAAAAAATTTTTTATAAATTTATCAATTGTAATTATATTCTTATCTTTTGAAATTAAATCTCAGGTTCTATTTAAAGATTTTTTAATTTCAAACAAATTTGAAGAAAAATTTATAATCAAAAATTATACTTCGCGGGACGGCCTGCCTCAAAATAGCGTAAATGATTTAAAGTTTGATTCAAAAGGCTTTTTGTGGATTGCTACCGAAGGAGGCTTGTCTGTTTTCGACGGAACCCATTTTGTAAATTTTAACTCCTCGATGTTTCCAGAATTAAAGACTAATAGATTCAAAAAAATTTATATAGACTCAAAAGACAACGTCTATCTTATGGGAGATGCTGAAAAGTTAATAAAATTTGATGGCAAAGAATTTAAATATTTAAATGATTCTATAAATATTTTATTGACTGATAAAGTTCATTATTTCAAAGACTTTTTTTTCGATTTAAAGAATAATTTATGGATTTTGCAAGATGGAAGACTGATTAAAATAGCTTTTACTTATGAAGAAAATAAAGTTCAAGACTGGAAATTTGATAGTTTTGGAAACAATTTTTTTCAAATGTTTATTACGATAATATCGACGATAAAGTATATTTTGTAAGCGGAAATCGTTTGCTGTATTTTGACGGCGTTTCTTTTTCGGAAGCGAAATTTAAGAATGCTAAAAAGAATATTTATGAATTTTTAAATTTAGGCAATGGAAAATACTTTATAGCCTACGATAATTATTTCGCCATTCTTGATTGCGAATTTAATGAATTGATAAAAAAGAAATCTATTTTTCAGATTAGCGACTCGTATAATGTTTCCGCTTGCAAAACCAATTTTGGCTATATATTTGTCGTTTCGACAGATTTCTCGTTGGCATTAGATTATAATTTAAATCAATACGATTTAGCCGAATATTTAGGGAAATATTATCGCTTGAAAATAGTCGAAACTGGATTAGATCAATCGGTATGGATAGGATCAAATCGTTCGGGGCTTATTGTGTTAAATCTTAAAGAAATTAAATCAATTTTAGTCGGACAAAAGTTTTACAATAATTTTTATCCGATCTTGAAAATTAGCGATAGAGAATTTCTTGCTGGCTCTTATGAAGACGGAATTTTTAGAATTAGCGATAACTCTTTTAAGACTGTAAGAATAACTAAGTATCCTGGCGCGATTTATCGATATTCTAAAGACGAAGTCTTGATTGGCGACGGCTATGGAGATATTTATTTATTAAATTTAAAGACTGACGAAACAAAATTATTTCGATTTAAAGAAAAATTAAAAAGTTCATCGATTCAATCTATCTTCAAAGATAATCAAAATATTTTCTGGATAGCGACTTTAAATGGAATAATAAAAATAAACGAAGAAGGAACTCCGTGGTATTTCTCGCAAGTTTTTGGAAAAGAATCCATAACGGCATATGATATAAATCAAAGCGACGATGGAACTATTTATATTGGAACTACAAGAGGAGTTTTAAAGTATTATAAAAATAAATTTGAAAAAATACCGCTGTTAAAAAATGAGGATGTGACAATAAGAAATATACAGATCGAATCTTCTAATATAATTTGGTTTAGCTCTTATGGGCATGGTGTTTTTTATTATAATACTATTAGCGAAAAGATCGCAAATCTAAATGTATCTTCAGGCTTATTGTCAAATGAAGCTCATACAGTAATTAACGACGGCGCGGGTTATTATTGGATCCCTACCAACAAAGGCTTGCAGAAAATCAACGTCGAAGCTATGCTAAATTTTATTGAAGGCAAAATCGATTTCATAACTTCTCGCCCGTTCGATTATAGAGACAGTCTGATAAGCGACGAATTTAACGGGGGAGTCGTTCCTTGTTTTTCTTTGTTTGAAAAAGATTCTATTATATTGTTTCCAACTTTGAAAGGAATAGTATCGGCTAAAATTATCAATGATACTTTTGAATTAAAAAAAGATTATATAAAAATTTTTCAATTGCAATATGACGGGTATTTTTTAGGAGCGACAAAAGAAATATCGATACCTGTGGAGACAAAGAAAATTAAAATATTTTATTCGACTTCGGCAAGCGGAAAAACAATTAGGAGGCTGTATCAAACAAAACTGGAAGGTTTGGAAAAAGAATGGAGCTTGCCTACCCTCAATAATTATATAGAGTACTCTTTTTTGCCAAAAGGAAATTATCTTTTTAAAGTCAGATCAGCAAAATTGAACGGCGAAGTTATTGAAGATTCTATTAGAATTAATATTGAAGGAAATTTCTTTAGCAAAGAGAATATTTATTCATTTTTAATAATTATGATTGGGCTTACATTGCTAATTTTCGGTTTTGCTAAATATCTAAGACAATTTGAACAGATGAAAAATTTATCGGAAGAAAATAAGTTAATTGGCGATAATTTAATCCTTCAAAATGAAGAGATAAATTCTTTAAATCAAGAAAATTTTAAATTGAACGAAAATATTAAAACTTTAAATCGCGACAAAACTTTATTAGATATAAGATTAAAGCATGAAGTATTAGGTCTTTTAAAATTCTATAAGGCTCTATCGACAACCTTTTTTGAGATATCCAGAAACATCCAAGATTTTGAAAAAGCTTCAGTTTTTTTTAATAATGGAATTTCAGATATTTATCGAAATCTTTTTTCGATAGTAATAAAAGATAAAAAAGAGGAGAGCAAGCTTTCGCTTATTGACGTTAAAGATATTATTCAAGAATTATTACATACAAGCGAATTATCCTCGCATATCAAAAAAAATAACGCTTATTTTTACGCTAACGGTAAAGATTTCATTGTAAAAGCAGATAAAGAAAAATTAAAATTTTGCTTAAGTTCTTGTTTGAAGTTCGTTTTTGAAAATTCTATTTCGCAGATGGGGTTTGTTCTTTCGTTAAATTTGATTGAAGAAAATCAGATCAAATTTTCCATCGAAAGTTTTGATTTAAATTTATCTATTGACGAAGTTTTGAATACATACAATGAACATTTAAATTGTATTTTGTTAGGACGAAAAGAAAATCTTGATGTAGTTTATAGTTTTATTATCTCAAGAGTTTATATTGATGAGATAAATGGAGCTATTGAATTGGAGAAAATAACAAATAATAAATTTAAACTTAATATCTTTCTCCAAAGGGAGTTAATATGACGGAGCCAATTTTTAATTTGTATTTTGTAATTGAAAATGACAACGTAGTTGAATTAAGGTATAAAACATATTTTTTAGAGGGAACAGAAAAAGAAAAAATTAATTATTTATATGAAAACGCAGCGAAAGATTATCACACTGCCGATATATTGCCGCCGCCTAGAAGAGAGAATGGGAAGTTGATGACTTACGAAGAATTTTCTAAATTAGAAAAATTTAGCTTGCATTTTCAACTCTTTGAAGAAGTCTTTATAGCTAATAACGCTCCTGAATTTCCTCTTGTTTGCGCGACTAAGGTGATAAATGGAAAAGTTTAATTTCTCGATACAAAGTTAAGAAATCGGATAAAATTAAATTCATCGATATTTGTTAATTTTAAATATTCATAGTTATTTAAATTTAAAATAAAAATCGCGTTTCTTGAAACTAATATTATTTCTGGTTTTATCAAATTATTTGTCTTTTCTTATTTAAATGAATCTTAAATATTGCTTTATTATTTCTTTTCAAAAAAAGATAATGTAAAAAAAAATATATTAAATAGAATTGAATAAGATGTTTATAAAATAAAAATAAAATATTATAATATCGATAATTCTTTTTAGTTATATCTTTATTTCGATTAATTAACAAGCTTAAAAGTCGAATATTTTAAACGAAAAATAGTGTTTGCGTATAAAATCAAAATTTTAATTTGTTTTCAAAATTTTTAATTCTCCTAAAAAAAATTATCTTTAAATTATAAAAATAAATATATTGGAGAGGCAATGTACCAACCCAAACAATCGTCGAATATAGAAAAAATAGAAGAAAATTCTTTTTTTGAAGAGAGAAATTTCCATCCATTATATGAATTTCATTTGAGAAAAAAAATTAGAGACGAATACGATTTCGAAGAAACTATTTATGCTTTTAATGGACGAGTAATATTTTCAGATTTATATTCAGTTAGGTTATTTGTCCATAAATTGAACGAAAGAAGAGAAGACAAAGATAAATTTCAGGCGGGTCATTTAAATGCATTATCGTTGCTCGACGAAGTTTATCATTATTTGACCTTAAAATATAATAGCGAAATAAATCAAGGAGCGGTGGCGAGAGCAATAGATAATTTGCAAAAAAAATTAGGAAGCGACAACGTCAATAAAACTTTATACGATTTCGTTAAAGAATTTCCCCCGTACGAAGTTTACAAAAAAAAGAAAAGCGAAGGAGAATATCTTTCGTCGTTTTATGAAGCAAGGTCAATTAAGGAAATTACTTATGAAGAAATTTTAACGAATTATATTTTGAATATAAATCCCGCCGCGAAAAAATATAAAATATTGTTTGACGACGAAGAGCTTAAAAAAAGCGCGGCTTATTTAGCTTTAATTGACGAAAGCGAAAATTATTTTTCATCGCAAAAACCTTTTCCGCAAAAAAATCAAACTTTGCTCGAATTATTTAAAGAGCCTATAAGAAACGCTCCAGAGGACCTTGAAGCTCAATTGCATCACATCATAAACAATTGGAAAGATCTTTTGCCAGAGGAGCTTTTGAATAAGTTATTAATAGCCGCAGATTTGATCAAAGAAGAACGATTGCTTGCCTGGGGCGGAGGCGGCGGAGCTCCAACCGTGGCTCCAAAATTTAAAGGAAAATACGACGATCTTGATTTTTTATCGCTTGGAAAATCAGGTTATAAATACGCTCGCGACGCTTATTTGGATTTATACGAGCCGGAAAATTTTACGCCAGACGTAGAATGGATGCCGAATGTTATATTGCTGGCGAAGAATACTTTTGTTTGGATGGAGCAGCTGTCGAAAAAGTATCAAAGACATATACATCGATTAGATCAAATACCTGACGAAGAGCTCGATCAATTGGCTCGTTGGGGATTTACTGGGCTATGGCTAATTGGAATATGGGAACGAAGCTCAGCTTCAAAAAAAATTAAACATATTCATGGAAAAATCGACGCCGTCGCTTCAGCGTATTCATTATATGATTATGTAATCGCTCAAGATCTGGGCGGAGAAGAAGCTTTTGAAAATTTAAAACAAAGAGCCTTCGCTCGAGGCATTAGATTGGCAAGCGATATGGTGCCTAATCATACCGGCATTTATTCAAAATGGGTTGTTGAGAAGCCTCATTATTTTATTCAAACAAATCGTCCGCCTTTTCCAGGCTATAAATTTACGGGACCGGATTTGTCGGATGATCCAAGAATTTCAATAAGAATCGAAGATGGGTATTGGTCAAAAACCGACGCCGCCGTCGTATTTCAACGCGTCGATAATCAAACTGGAGAGACCAGATATATTTATCATGGCAACGATGGAACAAATATGCCCTGGAACGATACGGCGCAATTAAATTATTTATTGCCTGAAGTAAGAGAAGCTGTTATACAAATGATATTTCACGTCGCTCGAAAAACTTCAATAATTCGATTTGACGCCGCAATGACATTGACTAAAAGACATTATCAACGATTGTGGTTTCCTCAACCCGGAACAGGCGGCGATATTCCTTCAAGAGCGGATTTCGCAATGACTAAAGAAGAATTCGACAAACATATGCCTAATGAATTTTGGAGAGAAGTAGTCGATAGAATTAATCAAGAAATGCCCAATACTCTATTGCTGGCGGAAGCTTTTTGGCTGCTTGAAGGTTATTTTGTAAGATCGCTTGGAATGCATCGCGTTTACAATTCCGCTTTTATGCATATGTTGATGAAAGAGGAAAACGAAAAATATCGCGATCTAATTACTAATACTCTTGAGTATAATCCGGAAATTTTAAAGCGTTATGTTAATTTTATGAGCAATCCAGACGAAGAAACGGCAATTAGACAATTTGGCTCAGACGACAAATATTTTGGAGTTTGTTTGTTGATGGTAACGCTGCCAGGCTTGCCAATGTTCGCTCATGGACAAATAGAAGGTTTTCATGAAAAATATGGCATGGAGTTTAAACGCCCATATTACGACGAAACGCCAAATCAATATTTAATCGATCGACATGAAAGAGAGATTTTTCCGCTAATGAAAAAAAGATATCTTTTTAGTCAGATTGAAAATTTCTGGTTTTATGATTTTTACGATCAATGGGGAAAACTTAACGAAAACGTTTTCGCTTATTCAAATTACGCTTATGGGGAAAGAGCTTTGATTTTTTACAACAACAAATATCAACACGCCAGCGGTTGGATTAAAAGATCTACGGGCAAAAATGTCGGAGGCAATATTATAAGTATAGATTTAAGCGAAGCTTTAAGAATTAAAAACGACGAAAATGTTTTTTACATCTTTCGCGATTTGCCATCAAGTTTAATATATATCAGATCTGGAGCCGAAATTTATAAAAATGGATTTTATGCCGAGCTAGGAGCTTTTAAATATCATGCGTTTATCGATTGGGTTGAAAAATACGACGTGAACGGAGATTTGAAAATTTTGAGAGATAGATTGAACGGGCGCGGTTGTCGAAGCTTAAAAGAGGAATTAAACGAAATTAAATATGGGCATATTTACGCAAAACTGCGAAATTTAATTTCAGAAGAATCTCTTGATGTTTTCAATTCTACTTGTATTTATTTGACTGCAAAGTTGGAAGACACAAGCTTAAATTTAAAAAAATTAATAGATCATTATATCGCTTTAGCTCTCGAAACGCAAAGAACTTTTAACTATGCTAATGAAACCTTAAATTGCATAAGAGAATTTGATTTGCAGATAAACGTTCCAAGAATTTATAATTTCCTCTTTAAATTGAGCGAAGAAAACGACGTTGTTGATTTTATTGTTATAAATTTAAAGAAAAAAATTAAATACGACGCAGATAACGACGTCGCCAAAAACGGATTACTATATTTATTCTATTCGGCCTTAAAAGCTCTCGGATGTTTAAATCACAATTTGCCTTCGCATAAAGCGGCGGCCGAACTTTATGAAAACATTTGTTTTGATCAAATTTTTCAACAAGCTTTGACCAGATTAGGAAGAGGCGATTATGAAATTTACTCTGATAAAATTTTAATTTCTTTGTTGTTGGCATACGACAAAAATCCGCTTGGAATTGAATTTAAGATCAACGATGAAAAAAACATAGATGAAATAAAAATATATTCAAGTTTTTGGAATAAATTTTTAAGCGATGAGTTAGCTTCTCGATATTTGAGAGTCAACCAATATAAAGGTTCGGTTTATTATTCGAAAGAAATGTTTGAAGATTTTTGCGAATGGCAACTTGCTCTTGCAATAGCAAAATACCTAATTTCTGTCGACGCTATTCTTCCTTTCGAGCAAAATGATGAAAAAATTCTGCTTGTGATTAAATACGGCGTTAAAAAATTGTACGAAGCTTTTCAAAAAATAATATACTACTCAAACGAATCAGAATATAAAGTAGACATCCTGCAAAAATTTTTATCGAGAGACATAATAATTCAAAAAAAATAATTAAACTTCTGAAAAAATATCAAGGCGAGCCTTAAAAGACTCGCCTTTTTATTGAAACTGTATGCTTATACTTCTTAATATAAATATATAGCGATTTTGTTCAAATAATTAAATAAATTAGATTTTGTTAAAAATTGAAATATGTATTTTAGATTATAAAGAAATTTTAGATATATTTTAATAGAAGTTTTTTTTATTAACGCATAGTTAAAACTATCGTTTTTTGAAAGGATAATGCGAAAAAAATCGTTGGCAAAGACGAGGATTGCTAAAATAATAGAAAATAAAATCGTTCAAAAATCGAGCGGATTTAAATAGAAACGGAAGAATAAGAAAAATAGTTAAAAGAAATTATAATAAAGATTTAATTAAAAAACATGTCGAAGAATTTCTTAATTAAGAAATAAAACTTAATTAAATTGATGTTTTAACTTTTTTAAGCGTCAAGTCAGAAAAAGAAAAAAAGCGTTCCTTTATATAGGAACGCTTTAGGGGAGTTTGGGGGTATATGAAAGAAAATTTATTTAAAAATTTTTTACTTATGCAAAGTATTAAAATTTAAAGTTAAAATGGAAAGTATCATAAATATTTATTCAAAACTCAAATTAAAACGTTTTAAAAATAACTATATCTATTAAAAAATTTTTATCTAACCTGAAGTCAATCGAAAACTTGTCAATAATTTTTAGTGAAATTATTTATTGAATTATATAGCAAGCATTCTTTTTATTAAATTTTATCTTTCAGATTTGTTTAAATTTTAGCCGCATAAAATTAAAATTAAAAATCTGCGACAATGTAGCTTTTTTGCTTAAAGTTTTTATGATTACAAAAATGTTGTAATTTGTTTTGTCTGAAATTGTTTTAAGCTTTAAGCGTTATTTTTTTTAATCAGCTTTTGGATAATTTAAAGGATAATTACAATTTTCTAAAACAATATTGGTTTTAATTTTATTGAAAAAGAGCTATTAAAATTTTAATAAATTATTACATAAAGATATAAAAAAATCTCTTTTTTAAGCTTACTTAGATTCCTTTTATCCAATATAAAAACCATTTGTCGTTAAAAAATAATTTTTTGTATCAAAAAACGAAAATAAAAATAGAAAAAAAAAAATTAAGTAAAAATTTATGGCGCGAATATTTTTATTTGGAATTTTTTTAATTCAAAATTTGGCGGCTCAACAAATACAAGGACGGTTAACTTTCCAGCAAGCAGACTTTATAAAGGAATTAATTTTTGGGATAGATCTAACAGCTACTGATTATATCGACAATCACTTAAACGAATATGAAGCTCCGCCAATGCCCCCTTCTGACGCAAAAGAGGCAAGGTTTGTAGGCGAAACTATAGGCTTGGGATTGTATAGAGATTTTAGATTAAATGCGGAAAATTCAAAAATTAAAATTCATAAAATAAAATTGCAGGTTAATCCAAATGATTCTTTATTTGTTTGGAGCGATATTCCTCAAAATGTCGTCGCATATCTAAAAGATCCTATTAATGGAAAATTTATAAATATAGAATTAAAGAATAACGTAAAAGCCGTTCTTCAAAATTTTGCTTTTTTTTCAGAATTAATTTTGGAAGTTGATTACAGAGGCGTTATGTTGCCGGTTGAATTGATAAGCTTTAAAGTTGAAATTCAAAATACATTCGCAATTTTAAAGTGGTCTACTTAGTCGGAAATTAATAATTATGGTTTTGAAGTTCAAAGAAAAAAGATAGGCGATAAAAGCTATTATGTTAATATTAGTTTTTTACGCGGAAAAAATAAAAGCAACGTTAAAAGAGAATACTTTTTCGTAGATAAAAATTTATCTAATGGAACATATATTTATAGATTAAAACAAATTGATTGCGACGGAAATTACTCTTTTTACGAAAGCTATCCGATTGAAATAAAAAATCAGACGTCCTTAATTATAGATGCCTATCCAAATCCTTTTAATTTTGCCACAACAATAAAGTTTTCAGCAAGCGATAAAGTTATTGATAAAATTGATTTATACGATTCTAACGGCAGAAAAATAAGAACAATTTTAGAAAATTTTATTTTAGACGGCAATAAAGATATTCGATTAAATTTAGACGGATTGGCGTCTGGATTTTATTATTTAAGAGCAGAAATTGAAGGAGAAAGGATAGTAAAGAAATTATGTCTTAGTAAATAATCTTGTTTTGCTTTGCATAGTTAATTATTTAAAGCGATAGTTTGTGTTTAATTCAAAATAATAAGTAGTCAGCTTTATAAAAATTTTATTGTATAACTCGTTTTATTTGTACAAACTTTTATTCTTGTATTATTGTTCAAAATTTTTTCTCATTTCTTATATTATCAAAATTATTTTATTGATTATAAATTGATAAAACGCAAACATTTGAAAAAAAACATTTACGCTTATAAATGGTTATTATCTTTTTTTTGCATTGAACAAAACGGCTTATAAATTTTTTTAACGGGGAATAGTTATTATAACTTTAACTCATTTTAAGTTAAGTTTTAATTTTTCAAAACAATCTTTTGAGATTTAATCTTGTTGTCAATTTTTCTTTTTCCTGAGATAAAATATTTGCTTGTTTTAACGCTTTTTGTGAGAGAAAGGGAAGCCAAAATTTAGAGTTAAGAGAAGATATAAAATTATGCAAATAGCCGCCGACAAGAAAATTAAAGTCGATATTTAATCTTATTTTTTTATTGTTTATAAATTATAACAAATTTAGATGATGGATTGGAACAAAGTTAAATTTTGATTTTATACAATTAATAAAAGAATGTAAAAGATGGCAATTTTAATTAAATTGATTTTTAAATAAATTTTTTTATTATACGATAAAATAAAAAAATAATAAAAATGGTAGGAACAGGAAAACTTCAAAGGATGCTAGACGATTTGTTGAGGAACGCAAGAGAAAATATTCAAAATATAGACGAAGAAAAAATAAAAAAAGCGTTTGAAGCAAGTTACGAAGCTCATAAAAATCACTTTAGAGCGAGCGGCGATCCATATTTTTATCATCCATACGAAGTTGCTATGATATTGGCTCGAGAATTGCCGATCGACGACATATCGATAATAGCGGCATTATTGCACGACGTATTAGAAGATACTTCTTTTCCGCCAGAAATAATAGAAAAAGAATTCGGGAAAGAGACGTTAGAAATAGTAAACGGCGTTACTAAAATTAGCGGAATTACTAAAACGCACGAGTATGCTCAAGCCGATAATTATCGCAAGTTAGTTTTATCAATGATTAAAGATATTAGAGTAATTTTAGTTAAGTTTGCCGATAGATTGCATAATATGCGAACTTTGGAATATATAAAGCCTGAAAAGCAAATTAGAATAGCAAAAGAGACTGTTGAAATTTTTGCGCCGCTTGCTCATCGTTTTGGATTGGGACAGATCAAATGGGAATTGGAAGATCTCGCATTTAAATACTTAAATCGAGAAGCTTATAACGAATTGGCTCAAAAAATAAACGCTAAAAGAAAAGAAAGAGAAAATTATCTTAAAAAATTTATCGAGCCGTTGGAGCAAAAACTAAAAGAACATAAAATAAAATGCGAAATTGAAGGAAGAGCTAAGCATTTATATAGCATATACAAAAAAATGATTCAACGCAATAAGCCGTTTGAAGAGATATACGATCTTTTTGCGGTAAGAATTATAATCGACAGCGAAGATAAAAACGAATGTTATTACGTTTTAGGCATCGTATATTCAATATATACTCCTTTGCTTGATAGATTAAAAGATTATATTGTTATACCAAAAACTAACAATTATCAATCTTTGCATACTACAGTAATTGGACCCGAGGGGAAATTTGTCGAAGTTCAAATTAGATTAAGGAAAATGCATGAAATAGCCGAAAAAGGAGTCGCCGCCCATTGGAAATATAAAGAAGGAAAATTTAAATCTGATCCGACAATTGAAAATTGGATAAATAACGTTCGCGAAATTTTAGAAGGGGCTTTGAAAAGCGATCAAGGAAAAGAATTTATACAAAGCTTTAAAAAAGATCTTGCTATAGACGAAATTTATGTTTTTTCGCCTAAGGGAGATATATTTAGATTGCCGGTTAATTCTACTCCCGTAGATTTTGCCTTTGAAGTGCATAGCAACGTTGGTTATCAATGCATCGGAGCTAAAGTTAACGGAAAAATAGTTCCGCTTGATACCAAATTGAATTCAGGGGATCAGGTTGAAATTATTACTTCAAAAAACCACAAGCCAAATCCTAACTGGTTGATGTTTGTTCAAACAAATAAAGCTAAGACTGCAATACGAAGATATTTAAATAAACAGGACGAGCGTGTAATTGAAGAAGGAAAAGAGCTTGTAGAGAAAAAATTAAAAAAATTGAAATTAAATTTTTCTCAAGAAGAATTACTAAAGTTAGCTCGAAATTATAAATGCGATAATTTAAATCAATTCTACAAAAATATAGCCCAGGGGGAACTCGATTTAGAGAAGGTTTTTCAGCCAAGAAAAGAGGAAGAAAATGTTGAAACTGAAATTCCGTTAAAAGTAGAAAGCGTCGTTCAATATTCTAGAAGTTCGACTGAAGGCATTTTAATCGATGGGGATTTAAATAAAACTTTATATAGTTTTGCCAAATGTTGCAATCCTATACCAGGAGATCAAATTGTGGGATTTGTTACAATCGGCGAAGGAATTAAAATACATAGAAAAAATTGCTTAGAACTAATTCGTTTGGCAAAAAATGGAAAAGATCGCTTGATGCCTGTAGCGTGGAATATTACTAATGGACATTATTTTATTTCCGGCATAACAATAGTTGGCGAAGATATGCCGGGTTTATTAAAAGAAATATCTTCCGCTATATCAAGTTATGAATCTACAAATATAAAATCGGTAAATATTGCCACAAATGCGGGAATGTTTAAAGGAATTATAACAATGGAAGTAAAGGATCTTGAGCATTTGCAAAAAATTATTGAAAGATTGAAAAAAATAAAAGGGATATATACGGTGGAAAGATTTGACGGAGCAATTCAATGAATTCAAAGAGAATGCTTGGAATTGATTATGGAAAAAAAAGAATAGGATTGGCAATAACAGATCCTTTAAATATATTCGCTTATGGTTTGACTGGTCTTAATAATAATGAGAAGATTTTCGAGCAATTAAAAAAAATAATAGACGAGTACGACGTCGGCAGAATTGTTATTGGTTATCCTTTGCGAGAAAATGGCGAATTTTCTCATTCTACAAAAGATGTATTAGAGTTTGTTGATGAATTAAAAAAAAGATTTTATATTGAAATTGAATTGTGGGATGAAACTTATACTTCAAAAATTGCCGCGAAAAAAGCAATAGAAATTGGTATGAAAAAAAAAGATAGAAGAAATAAAAAAGAAATAGACAAATTAGCGGCTCAAACTATTTTATCTGATTATCTTGAAAGTTTTCAAAGAAATAATTCTAAATAAAACTGTAAAAAAAGTTTGACAATTAAGGAAACAAATCTTATTTTCAAACTATGCGCATAATAAAATTAGGAGCCAAACAATATGGCGTTAGACGCTTTAGGAATGATTGAAACAAAAGGATTAGTTGGCGCTATAGAAGCAGCCGACGCAATGGTAAAAGCCGCTAAAGTCGAATTAATTGGCAAAGAAACAATAGGCGGCGGATATGTTACTGTAATGGTAAGAGGCGACGTAGGAGCTGTAAAAGCTGCCACAGACGCTGGAGCTGCCGCCGCGCAAAGAGTTGGCGAATTGGTTTCAGTTCACGTAATCCCAAGACCGCACGCCGACGTGGAATTAATTCTTCCTAAAAGATCGCAAACCCAAAATACAGAAAAATAGCCTATGAAACAGGCTCTTGGTTTAATCGAAACAAAAGGTTTGATAGCAGCAATAACTGCCGCCGACGCTATGGCGAAGGCGGCGAATGTTAAAATTATTGGCAAAGAAAAAATTACAGCCGCAAAGGTAACGATAAAAATAATAGGCGAGGTTGCCGCCGTTAAAGCCGCAGTCGAAGCGGGAGTTCAAGCGGCAAAAGATTTAGGAGAAATAATTTCTGTACACGTTATACCAAGGCCTGACGACGAAATTGACAAAATTATTAGTTCAAATTTACAAAACATAGAAGACAACCAAAAACTGGAAGGGGAGGATTTGTTAATATCCGATATCGACAATTTGCATTATGATAACATTAAAGATTTGTCTGTTGAAAATTTGAGAAAATTGGCAAGGCAATTTTCTGATTTTCCATTGAAAGGAAGAGATATATCAAAAAGCAATAAAGAAACTTTATTAAGTTGTTTCAAGTCAATTTTGAAAAGTTGATATTATAATATTTAAGTAATGTTCAAATCTTCATTTTATGAAATTTTTGTCGAAAATTTTTTTGCCGCTGTTGTTTTCATTTTTAATATGGCTATCAATTTCTTTATCTCAAGAATTTTACGTCGCCCTTCCAATTGAAATAAAAATAACTCAGTTTCCGAATAATACGATTCCTATTAATGTTAGCAAAAGATCTATTAAAGCTAATGTTAGAGGTCAAGGATGGAAGCTTTTTTCCAGGTTAAATTTTTATAATAATTATTATTTGATAATTGACGATGGGAAATTAGGAACAAAAAAAATTAATTTAAGAGATTTTTCTCAAAGCAACGTATGGCTCTCGGCAAATTTTCAAATAATAAGCTTCGAGCCAGAAAGCATTACATATGAGGTTGACGAATTAGTCGAAAAGAAAATGCCAGTAAGACTAAATTGCTCTTTTTCAATCGCGAGAAATTTTATCTTTGTATCAAAAATTTATGTCAATCCAGATAGCATTTCTGTCATATTGCCGAAAAGTATTGAAGGCAATATTAATTATATTGAAACTAAGAAATATGATTATATAAATATATCAAAAAATTTTGACAAGATGATTGAGTTGGAAACAATTGAATATGTTTTTCCGAAAACATATACAATAAATGTTAAATTTAATGTCGACGTTAAAGCGGATATGGAATTTGAAAAAGTTAAAGTCGATGTTATTGGAGAGCCTTTGTTTAAAGAACTAAGTCTTTATCCGCCTTTTATAAAAGTAGTGTTGCGAAGCGGAGTGTCAATACTGGCTAATCTGACTTCCGATAGCATAAAAGCAAGCGTAAATTTTTTAGAAGTCGTTAATGATACTACGGGTAGAGTTTTTCCCAAAGTTGTTGTCCCAGAATTTTGCGAATTAATTGACGTTAAGCCGAAAGAGCTAAGATATGTTATAAAGAAAACTAGGATATAAAATGTTTATTACTTTTGAAGGAATAGACTTTTCTGGAAAAAGTTTGCAGTTAAAATTGCTTGGAAATTATCTTGTACAAAAAGGGATTAAGTTTATCGCTACTCGCGAGCCAGGAGGCGATCCATTGTGCGAAAAAATTCGAGAATTATTGCTTGATAAATCTAATTTGCAAATGTGTTCGGAATCTGAATTTTTGCTTTTTGCCTCAAGTCGCGCGCAATTGACAAGAAAAATAATTGTTCCATATTTGAAAGAAGGGTATTGGGTTTTGAGCGACAGATTTTTGGATTCTTCTGTCGCTTATCAAAGTTATGGAAGAGGTTTAAAAAAGGAAACTATTAATTTCATTAATAAGTTTGCCATTGATGATTATTTCCCTGATATTACTTTTTACTTGCATATTTCTTACGATGAGATGCTAAAAAGAAAAGCTCTGGCTGGCAGAGTCGATATTGATAGGATTGAATTAAGCGATAGAGAATTTTTCGAGAATGTTATTAATGGCTATGTGGAATTAGCTAACCAAGAAAAAAGAATTAAGTTAATTAATGGAGAGCAAGATATAGAAACAATACATCTAGAAATTATATCTATTTTAAAGAATTATATCGAGGACTTAAAATGAGAATTTTAAATAAACTGATTTTTAGGGCGTTAATCGCAATAATATTTATTTTATCGACAGGTTTTTTTAAAGGCGATGCCGATATATATTTTCGGATATCTAAAAGCATAGATATTTTTGGAAGAGTTTATAAAGAAGCCGCTTTGAATTATGTCGATGAGATAAATCCGGAAGAATTTATGAAAGCGGCAATGGATGGAATGTTGTCGAAATTGGATCCATATACGATATTTATCGATAAAGACGAACAGTCAGATATAAATTTTATAACTCAAGGCAAATATGGCGGCGTAGGCATTACTATTGCTCAAAGAAACGGAGAAGTTGTCGTGATGGATTTGATGGAAGGTTATTCTGCCCATAGGCAGGGAATAAGAATTGGCGATATAATTAAAAAAATCGATTCGTTGGAAGTTTCAAAACTTAAATTTAACGATGTTTCAAATTATGTGAAAGGAGAACCGGGCACTTATGTAAAATTATATATACAACGAGAAGGTTATAAAGAATTAATAGAGTTTAATTTGTTGAGGGAAGAAATTAAAGTTAAAAATGTAAGTTATGCTGGATATTTAAATGAGTTTCCAGATGTTGGATATATAAAATTGTCAAATTTTTCAAAAGGAGCGTCTACGGAATTTTCAGAAGCTGTCGCAAAATTAAACGAACAAAAGGAGTTGAAATATCTTGTTATAGATTTAAGAGGAAATCCCGGCGGTTTGCTTGACGTTGCCGTCGATATTTGCGATAAAGTTTTGCCTAAAGGACTTAAAATTTTATCCGTAGCGGGCAGATTGCAAGAAAAAGCGAAAGAATATTCTTCGGTTCAAGAGCCTATAATTGACTCAAAAGTTAAGTTGGCAATTTTAGTCGACGATCAAAGCGCGTCTGCTTCTGAAATTTTTGCTGGGGCTATACAAGATAACGATCGAGGAGTTATAGTCGGTAGAAGAACATTTGGAAAAGGGCTTGTACAAACAATATTTCCAATGCCATACGAAACATCTTTGAAGTTGACTACGGCAAGATATTATACTCCTTCGGGTAGAAGCATTCAAAGGATGGATTACGCATTAAATAATAAAACTATAGAAAATCATTCCGAATTTAAGAAAGATGATTTTTTCAGTTTAAATAAAAGAAAACTTGAAAGCGGAAATGGAATCAATCCTGATACGACTGTTGAGAATCAATCGTATTCTTATTTAATTCAAGATTTAATAGCGAAAGGTTTTGTATTTAGATTTTCAAACAATTATTATAATCGCAATAATTTATTGAATTATAATGAAATTGAATTTGAAAAAATATTTGATGAATTTCTTAAGTTTTTGAAGGATGAAAATTATGTTTACGAATCGAAAACAGAAAAGCAATTAAAGGCGGCTTTAGAGGAAGCGAAGAAGGAAAGATTTAATAAAATCAACATTGATAATTTAGAAAAAATTATAAAAGAGTTTGCCGCCGCAAAATCTGAAAAAATTGAAAATTTTAAGAGCGAAATTATAAAATTGTTGAAGATTGAATTTGTCGCTCGATTCAATGGGAAAGAAGGCAGGTTGTTGGAATTGTTGAAAAATGACGAAGATGTAAAAACGGCGGCAAATATATTGAGAGATGAAAAATTGTATAAAAAAATATTGAATATTAAGAAATGATATTAAGTTTTATAGTTTTATTTTTTATAGCAATTTTTGCCGGTTTTATTGGCGCTTTAGTCGGAATTGGCGGAGGCATTATAATTGTCCCCGCTCTAACCCTTTTTTATGATTTGCCAATACATTCCGCTGTGGCAATTAGCTTAGTTTCTGTCGTAGCAACTTCGATTGGAGGCTCAAAAAATTATGTCGAGCAAAAAATTACAAATATTAAATTGAGCATGTTTTTGGAGACATTTACCGTAATTGGAGCTATAATTGGAGCTTTTGTCGGTTTGGTTTTGAAAGCTTCCGCGTTAAATTTTATATTTGGTGTATTGATTTTATACTTAGGGATATCAAATTTTATCAGAAGGAAAATAGACTATAGATTGGAAAATTTCGAAAACGTAGAAATGACAAAACTAGAAAAATATCTTGAAATGAATTCAGAATATTATGACGAAGCAGAAAAAAAAATTGTAAAATATGCTCCTAAAAAACCATTGCTTGGCGGATTCGTATCGGCGCTTGCCGGCTTTGCTTCTGGATTATTGGGAATTGGAGGCGGCGTTTTTAAAGTAGCCGCGATGACATCTTTTATGAGAATGCCTATGAAAGCTGCAATAGCTTGTTCGAAGTTTATGATTGGAATAACCGCCTCAGCCAGCGCGCTTGTTTATTTTATATCCGGCAAAACAAACGCATATTTGGCTGCTCCAATTGTTTTAGGGGTATTGGCTGGAGCAACATTAGGCTCTTATTCTATGAATAAAATTAAAACTTATTATATTAAACTTTTTTTTAGTTTTCTTTCTTTTTATTTGGCTTATCGAATGTTGGAAAAATCTATCATAAATTAATTTTAATTTTTTATGGATGAAAAATTGCATAAAGCAGTCGCTCGTGTTTTAGGATTTGGAATTACGTTTGCAATAATTTCTTTTGTTGTTGGTTTCATTATAGCTTTTTTAATTGAAAAGAATTTCGACGCTTTAAATTTCGATTATAGCTTTTCAAATATACTTAAAGACTTAGTCGCAATTAAATCGAAAGCTTTTTTTGAGTTGGGCTCTTTGACGATAATTATCACTCCTTTTGCTCGAACTTTTGCGGCATGCGTTTATTTTTTAAAGGAAAAAAATTTAAAATATTTTGTTATTAGCGCATTGATTATTTTAATGTTGAGCGCATCAGCTTTAATTTCATTATTTTTTTCTTTTGATATAGCTTAAAAGTTGAAAATGGAAAATTTACAAATTTCTAACGATTTGTTTTCGTTGACTGATATTTGGCGAAGATTATTTGTATGCCTGCTGATAGGAACATTGATTGGATTAGAAAGAGAGAGAAATAAAAAAAGCGGCGAAAAATCGTTTGCCGGAATTAGAACTTTCCCGTTGATTTCTCTTTTTGGTTTTTTGTCGACTTTCATATCGGTTTATTTTCAATCGTATATTATATACGCTTCATTGTTTTTAGGTTTTTCGATTTTAATTGGAATAAGTTATTTCTATTCTTGTAAAAATGGAGATATCGGGGGCACGTCTGAAATTACAAATCTTTTAATATTCGCGTTAGGTTCGTTGATATTTTTAGATTTTATTTTGATATCTTCGGCTATTTCTGTTGCGATGATCTTTTTTTTATCGATGAAGAAAAAATTTCATTCGTTTGTCGATAAAGTAAGCGAAGAAGATATAATTGCCGCTCTAAAATTTGCTATAATAACTATAATAATTTATCCAATACTGCCAGATAAATATTTCGATCCATTCAATTCATTAAATCCGCGCGATATTTGGAAGATGGTAGTTCTTATTGCGGGAATAAGTTTTATAGGATACATCAGCGTAAAAATTTTAGGAACAGGCAAAGGATTAAAAGCTTTAGCTGTTTTAAGCGGTTTTGTTTCCAGCACCGCCGCTACTTTGTCTTTCTCTCAAAGAAGCAGAGAATATCCAGATTTGTCGCGTCAGCTTGCCGCTTCTTCTGTTTTGTCTTCGACAATAATGTTTCCAAGGGCATTGTTGTTAGTTTTCTTTTTTAATTCAGAGTTAGCTATAAAAATTCTGCCGTTTGTCGCGTGGACTATTTTTGCGGGTTTTTTTATTAGTTTTATTCTTTTCAAAGGAGAAAAAGAGTCTGAAGCAAGATCGGTAGAATTGTCTAATCCATTTTATTTATCGACTGCGATTAAGTTTGGTTTGATATATGCGGCAATTGTATTTTTAGCAAAAGTATCTTTAACTTACGTAGGCGAAAAAGGAATTTATTTAGCTTCGATTTTTTCTGGAATTGCCGATGTAGACGCTATTAGCATATCGCTTTCTAAATTAAGTTTACAAAATCTCTCATTAAATAACGCAAGCGTTGGGCTGCTTCTGGCCTTTTTGACGAATACATTTGTAAAATTTGGAATAACTTTATTTTTAGGCGATAGAAAAATTCGCATATATTCGTTAAAAGGATTTGGAACGATTATACTCGCATTTCTAATTTCAATTATTTTTTTGACGATCTTTAATTTTTAATTTCTTAAAGTCTTTCTTTCGCGCAAAATATTTTTCGTCGACTTTTTACAGAGTTAATTAGATAATATTTTTCTATTCTATGAAGTAGATGATTTAGTTTGGGGCAAATTTAATCGCTCTAAATTTAGAGCTGAATTATAATTATGTTGCGTTAAATCTTAATTATAAAGAGCAACTTTAAAAGTTTTTTTAATTAATGATTTAGCCTTAGATCAATAGAAAAATTTTTATCATTAGTTTTCAAACAAATAGCTTTTACGAATTTTAAAAATTTGCCTAAAATAAAAATATTATTTTTGATTTTATATAGAATTAAATGTCTATAGTTTAAAAATGAATATGAAAAAAATGAATATGGGGTTAATAAAAAAATTATTTTGTTTTTTGCATATTAAAAGTAAAAATTTAATGTATGAAAACTACATTTGCATAAATGAATAACATAATATTTGATTTAATCGAAGCGGTTAAAAATTATTTTATTCGTAAATTTTTTTAAGAAGTTGCCAAGAAGAATTAAATTGTTTCAAATAATAAATTGAAATTAAATCTTTATTCCGAGCTAAATAGCTGAGGAAAATTTTAATTTTGCGCAAATTTATGGAAGCTCCAATTGCGGATAAAATATTTTTGGAATTGTAATGAGAATTGTAAAACTCTTCGATAAAGGATTTAAAATAATCTTCGTTAGTCGAATCGATTTCCAACAAGACGCATTCGAAAAATAAAAATAAAGAATAACCAAAGTTAGAATATATTTTAGCTATAAATTTAGCTTTATTAATTGGCTCGGCTATGATCGAAAATTTAAAGGATTGACTCAATACAAAATTCATCATATCTCTAACCTCAGCGGCGTCTTCGTACCTTTTTGATTGAGTATAAAGTTTCAATTTTTGACTTAGGTAATTCGTAGCGTAATTTTTATTGCCAGAGAGAAAATCAAGAGCTTTGTTTATTTCTTTAAAATAGTTAGTTTTATTTGGATCTTCGCATGGAGCAAGGCATCTATTAAGGTCGCGCAAATAACAAGCTGAATGATTATTAAATTCTTCTTCGTCGCATTCTCTCAATAAGAAAATTTTATTTATTAGTTTAGAGAAAGCTTGAGTCTTTTTCAAATTAGGAAATGGACCATAATAATCGTTTTCGTCGAAGGAGAATTTGCGAGTTATTTTAAATTTTGGGAAATCTTCGCTTAAATTAATTTTTAGGAAATAAGGAGAGTCTTTTTTTACAAGCTTTTCGTTAAACTTAGGCTTGAAATATTCGATAAATTCCGCTTCTTTAAGCTCGGCGCTGAGCGGGGATTTTAAAGCTATATAAGAAAGACTGGAAGATTCTTTAACAATTTCAAAACTTTTAGAATTGAAATTTAAATTAATATAAGAGCTTAATCTTGACTTGAGATTTTTTGCTTTTCCTACGTAAAGAATATTTTCATTTTGATCTTTGTAGAAATAGACTCCTGGTTGAGCTGGAGCGTTTGAAATTGATTCTAAAATTTTATCTTCGATATATGGATTTACAATTGCTCGAGGAGGAAGATTTTGAAATTTAAAGATTTCTTCTAAGGAAAAAATATTATGCTTAATTTTTAGTTCTTCTAAAAAAATTAAAAAAAGATTTGCCGCAGCTAAAGCGTCGTCTTCGGCTCGATGATTTCGTTTTGTTTTTAAGTTAAAATATTCAGTTAAAAATTGTAAGCTTTTTTTAGGCAAATGAGGATATAGTCTTCTTGCCAATCTTAGAGAGCAAATAAATTTGCCATTTAATGTCGGCATATCCAATCTTTTAAGTTCGGCGTTGAGCGTTCCAATATCAAAGGTTGCGTTATGAGCGACGATAATTTTATTGTCAAGAAGGTTTAAAATATTGTTTGCAATAAATTTAAAAGTTGGCGCGTCTTTAACGTCTTCGTCTGCGATGCCAGTTAATCTAACTATTTCGGTTGGAATTGGAACCTGAGGATTTACAAAAGTAGTAAATTTATCGGCAATCTTTAAATTCTCAATTCCTATTATTGAAATTTCAATTATTCGATTTCCTGCGGAATATCCCGTAGTTTCAACGTCAATTGCGACAAAAACAACTTCCGACGGTTTCATAATATTTAACGGCGTTGAAAAAAATAAAGATAAAATAAAACTTTTTCTCAATATAAAGAGTCTAAATAATTAGAAAAATATAAATATTAGGTAATATATTAAATTAAATTATTTTTTATGGAGCTCTTATGCGGTTTACAAAAACAATTCTTTTGCTTTTTATTTTAACGAGCTCGGAGTTTTCTCAGCAAAAATTAAATTTAAATCAGTGCGTAGAAATTGCTTTGAGAAAAAATTATACTTTGCAAAAATCAGGCGAAGCTATTGAAAACGCTCAAGGCAAAAAGATATCTGCTTATGGAAACCTTTTGCCCTCATTGTTTGCTGGAGCAAGCTATGATTGGAATCGTTCGGAATATCCGGCAGAGATTAGATATTTCAACGGCATTCCAATTAATATTCCCGGAGGAAGCAGCGAAAGCCGAACGTTTAGCGCTTATTTGGGCTCGCGTTTGGTTTTGTTTGACGGATTGTCGAATATAAAAAATGTTCAAAAGAGCATAAAAGAAGTAGAAAGCGCTCAATTTTCAATTGAAAAAACAAAACAGGATATAATTTTTCAGACGGCCAATTTATATTTTTCTCTTCTTAAATACAAGCAATTATTAGAAGCGAAAAAAAAAGAATTGGATTGGAACAAAAAAAATTTTGAATATATTTCCGCTAAAAAAGAATTGGGCAGCGCGACATATAGCGATTACTTAGCTCAACAGGCGAGAATGCTTTCGTCTGAAAACGATTATTGGAAAGCTAAAAGCGATTATGATGTCGCTAAAGCTGAATTTATAAATTTTTTAGGTCTTGACGTTTTTGAAAACTATGAATTTGAAGACGTAGATATTAACGATAAAAAAGAAAATGATATTGAAAATTACGATATTAAAAGCTTGTATCTTCAATCGCTTCAAAAAAGATTCGATTATAAAAAATCTTTAGCCGATATCGAAATCGCTAAATATAATCTTTCTCTTGCTCGTTCAAATTATTACCCGACTTTGTCGACTTCTTTTTTTACTCGAACTTCGTCAAAAAATTTCGACAAATTAGGCGACGCTCGTTCTTATACTTTTACTTTAGATTTGCAAATTCCAATATTTAACAACTTTAATATAGATTACAATGTCGAGCTTTCGAAAATAAATCTGAAAATAGCTGAAATTGAAAAATTGGAAATTGAAAATAAAATAAAAATCGAAATAAAGAAAGCGAAAATCGAGTATGAAAACGCTCTGAAAAGACTGGAAGCTTCCGAAAAAAATTATCAAGCAGCTAAAGAAAATTTTAAAACCGAAGAAGAAAAATATAAATTAGGCGGCTCGTCTATATTGTCTTTATTGCTTGCAAATAACGAATTTGCTGCGGCGGCTCAGAATCGAATTCAAGCAAAATACGATTACCTAAAAAGCAAATTTCAATTAGATTATTATCTTGGAAATTTATCGATAAAAAATTAAATTAAAAAATACGGTGAAAAGATGGCAAAAAATAATTCTAAAAAAAACAAAAAAAAGATTATAGCATTTTCAGCGATTGGAGTTATCGCAATATTTGCGATAATTTTAGCGGCTGCCAGCGGCGGAAAAGAAAAGATCGTTATAGTTCAAACTGAAAAAGCTAAAAAGAGAACGATTATTCAAACTGTGGGAGCGATTGGTAAAATACAGCCTGAAACGATAATTAACATAACTCCTGAAGTAACGGGCGAAGTAGTCGAGTTGCCAGTTATAGAAGGAGATAGAGTAAAAAAAGGAAGTTTGTTGATCAGAATTAAACCCGACGCTTATATAGCCGCAAAGGAAAGAGCTCAAGCAAATCTCGAGGTTGCTCGCGCAAATTTAAATATGTCGAAAGCTAATTTTGAAAAGGTTGAATTCGAATTTAGAAGAATGGAAGAATTATTTAAAAAAGGTCTTTCGAGTTCCCAAGAATATGAATCGATTAAAGCGCTTTATTTGTCAAACAGATTTCAAGTCGAAGCTCAATCGGCAAACGTTAAACAAGCTGAAGCGATGCTAAAGGAAGCGATTGAAAATTTATCGAAGACCGCGATATATTCTCCTATAGACGGAATAATTTCAAAATTAAATGTTAAGCTTGGAGAACGCGTTCTTGGAAGCGGATTTTCCCAAGGCACTTTGCTTATGCAAGTTGCCGATATGTTGAGAATGGAAGCTATTGTCGAAGTCGACGAAAACGACGTGGTTTTATTGCAAATAGGAAATCCAGTTAAAATCGAAATAGACGCTATTAAGGATAAAATTTTTAATGGAGAAGTTTATAGAATAAGCAATAGCGCAATTACAAAAGGAATCGGCAGTCAAGACGAAGTTGTAAATTTTGAAGTTAGAATCAGATTGAAAGAGTATGACGAAGTTATAAAACCAGGAATGTCTTGCTATGCAAATATTGAAACAAGAGTAAAAACAGACGTCGTTTCGGTTCCATTGCAAGCCGCGACTGTTAGAGAGAAAAAAACTGAGGATAAAGAAAAAATCGCAGAAAACGAAAATTATGAAATCGAAACAAAAACAAAAAGAGAAACTAAAAAAGCGAATATTGTCGTTTTTGTGGTAGAAGATTCAAAAGCTAAATTAAAAAAAGTTAAAACTGGCATAAGCGACGATAAATATATAGAAATTGTAGAAGGACTTCAAGAAGGTGAAGAAGCCATAATCGGTCCTTTCAGAGCGGTTTCTAAAGAATTAGAAGATGGAGTAACAGTTAAAGTAGATAAAGAGAAAATTAAAGTTTCCTCAAAGTAAGCGTTTACAAATAAAGTGGAGACTTTTATGAACATTATAAATATTCAACGCGTCGCAAAAATTTATGAGATGGGAGAAGAAAAAGTTCACGCTCTCAGAGACGTCTCGCTTCGAATTGATAAAGGAGAATATGTGGCTATTATGGGGCCGTCGGGAAGCGGCAAGTCGACATTGATGAATATTATCGGTTGTCTGGATACGCCAACTTCAGGATTATATGAATTCAAAGGAATAAATGTGGGCGATATGACAGACAACGAGCTTGCGGAAATAAGAAATAAAGAAATAGGTTTTGTATTTCAGACTTTTAATTTGCTTGCAAGAGCTGACGCTCTTAGAAATGTGGAATTGCCTTTGATTTATGCGGGAATTCCTAAGTCAGAAAGAAAAGAAAGAGCTTTAAAAGCTTTGGAACAAGTAGGTTTAGGCGATAGAGTCAAACATAAACCTAACGAATTATCTGGGGGACAGAGACAAAGAGTGGCAATTGCAAGGGCTTTAGTTACAAATCCATCGATAATTTTAGCCGACGAACCGACTGGAAATCTTGATTCTAAAACTGGCGAAGAAATTATGCGATTATTTGGCGAGTTATACCAGCAAGGCAATACAATAATTCTTGTTACGCATGAGGAATATATTGCCGAACATGCAAATAGAATAATTAGAATTAAAGACGGTTTAATTGAAAAAGACGAATTAGTTGAAAAGAAATCGGCGGTTGTATGAGAATTGCGAATGAAATTACGGAAAGCTTAAGAATTGCCTTTGTTTCAATAGCGGCTAATAAAATGCGAACGCTATTGACAACATTGGGAATCGTAATAGGAATTTGCAGCGTTGTTTTAATGTCAACTGCAATTAAAGGAATTGATAAATCTTTTCAAGAAGGAATAAGTTCTTTGGGAGCTGACAATATTTATATTGATAAATGGGAATGGTTTTCTAACGTGGAATGGTGGAAGGTAAGAAATAGAAAAAATCTCGATATGTCTCACTATAGGGCTTTTAAAGAACAAGCTAAATTGCCTGAAGTGGTCGTTCCTTCCTTATGGACTATTAGAAATATCAAGCGCGGAGATAGGACTATAAAAGCTAATTTGATTACTGGAACAAGTTACGAGTATGTAAAAACGGGAAATTTTATTTTTAAAGAGGGAAGATTTTTTAACGAGTTCGAAAGCGAGAGTTCTCGCGAAGTTGCCGTTTTAGGAAACGATGTGGCTGAGTTTTTATTTCCAAACGAAACAGCCGTTGGGAAGATGATAAAAATTGGCGGAGTGAATTTTCAAGTTGTCGGCGTTCTTAATAAAGTCGGCAGCTCGTTGATGGGGGATTTCAATCCGGATAAGCAAATTTATATTCCTATTGGAGCTATTTTCAAACGCTTTCAATCGCAAAGAATAAGAAGCATAGCGATTGTTGTAAAAGCTCCTTCTCCCGCTATGCTTGATGCGGTGAAAGAAGAAGCGGAATTTTTAATGCGCAAAATTAGAAGATTGGAACTAGATGAAGAGAACGATTTTTCTTTGAATCAACAAGAAGCTCTTAAAAAAAATTACGAACAAACTGTCGGCGTAATACAAATAGCTGGCATCTTAATAACAGGATTATCGCTTTTTGTTGGAGCTATAGGAATTACTAATATAATGTTTGTATCGGTAAAAGAAAGAACTAAAGAGATAGGAATAAGAAAAGCGATTGGAGCTAAAAGAAGAACTATACTTTTTCAATTTTTGCTTGAATCTTCTATTATATGTCTTTTAGGCGGTTTAATTGGACTTTTGCTTGCAGGAGGTTTTAGTTTAATTCTATCTCAATTTTTGCCTGTTTCTTTTCAAATTGACGCTGCGATTCTTGCTATTGTTATATCGCTTATTACAGGCATAATTGCTGGAATTGTTCCTTCTTATCAAGCCGCAAAATTAGATCCCGTAGAAGCATTGAGGTATGAATAATGAATATACTTGAAATTATAAAAGAAGCTTTTATTTCTTTAAAAGCTAATAAATTGCGTTCTTTCTTAACGATATTAGGAATTGTCGTCGGCTTATTTTCCATAATTGCCGTCAGTTCAATTGTTGAAATATTGCAAAAAAGCATTTCAGAAGGATTGTCAATTTTAAGCAAAAATACTTTTCAGATTCAAAGAACTCCAGCTATTCAATTTGGCAGATTGAGCGAAAAAATTAGAAATAGGCCAAAAATTACTCTTGAAGAATTTTATCGATTCAAAGAGCTGATGACTAACGCTCAATATATAGCCGCTGAAGTTATGCGTTGGGGAGAAAAAGTAAAAAGAGAGAAATACGAAACAAATCCAAATATATCAATAATTGGAGTAACTCCCGAATCTTTTTTTACAAACGATATTGTCGTTGAATTTGGAAGAATGATTAACGAAAACGATGTCGATTATTCTATTTCCGTTTGCGTGATAGGTCCAGACGTAAAAGATAAGTTATTTCCAAATGAAGATGCTGTTGGAAAATTTATCGATATAAAAAATCTTCGTTTTCAAGTTGTCGGCGTAAGCGAAAGAAGAGGACAAATATTCGGGCAAAGTCAAGATAATTTTGTAACTATTCCTATAACAGTTTTTCATAAATTATATGGAGCTGAATTTGGATCTATTGCAATCACCGTAATGGCTTATGGTTCTGAAACTTACGAGGAAACAATTAATGAAGCCATTGGACATATGAGAACTGTCAGAAAAATTCAACCTGGCGAAGAAAATAATTTTGAAATTTTTTCTAATTCTTCCTTAATTGAGCAGGTTTCTTCTATAACCAAATATGTGGAATACGGCTCTATAGCGATTGCTATGATTGCTTTATTAGCGGCTGGAGTTGGGATTATGAATATTATGCTCGTTTCAGTTACAGAAAGAACTAAAGAAATTGGCATTCGAAAAGCTATCGGAGCGACAAAGCGAGATATATTAAAACAATTTTTATTGGAAGCAATCGTTTTATCTTTAATTGGCGGCTCGATTGGAATTATTCTTGGAATTTTGGTTGGTAATTTAATTGGATCTATGATTGCCAAAGTATTTGCAATTCCGATTTTTTGGACAATAGTTGGAGTAATTCTTTGCGTATTTGTTGGAATTGTTTTCGGAGTTTATCCCGCTTATAAGGCGGCTAATTTAGATCCGATCGAAGCGTTGAGGTACGAATAAAAATTTATGCATTTATACATATATTTTAATGCCCAAAAAAAATACTTTATTGCCGCAGCGATTTAATCTATCACAGAAAAAATTTTTTTGATATAATCGGATACGGCAATTTAAATTATATTATAACAATTGCGATAAAAAAAATTAAAACGACTTTTATGAATTAAATATAAAGTTAATTAAAACATTTAAGTTTTAAAAAAGAAAACTATATTATCCATATTTTATTCAATTTGATTTTTTTAAACTTGCAAATCAAAAACTTATGTATTAAAAAAATCAGAGCTAATTTAATAAAGATTATTTATGTGAAATATTATATTAAAAAAAGATCTTTATTAATAATGAATTATAAAAAAATAAATTTCGACAACTGGAAATTTTAAATAATCCAAGATTAATTATTTAATCAATACAAAAAACATTTAACTTGAAACAGCAATGAAAATTTTAATAAAAAAAAACTTCGTAATTTTTCAACTTTTTATTCTCATAAATAAATTTAGCGCTAAAAAATTTTTCCTGCTTAAGCCAAGGCAAAAAAATTATATCTCCTTCCCATAAATTCAAGTCAAGCAATTTATCATCGTCAATCCATTCGATTTTTCCTTCGGGAGAATCTTTTATTTCGCCTTCAAAATCTTCGCTTATGAAAATAAAAACTATCCAGTCTTTAATTCCATCGAATTTTGGGAAAGTAATTATTCCTTTCAATTCGAGAGAATTAAGCTTTAAACCCGATTCTTCAAAAACTTCTCTTTTTGCGCAATCTTCCGGAGATTCTCCCAATTCGAATTTTCCGCCTAACCCATTCCATTTGCCTTTATGATAGTCGTTTTCTTTTTTGTTTCTATAAATCATAAGAGTTTGTTTATTTCGCTTTAAATAACAAAGAACAGCTGGTTGAAAAATCGATAAGTCGCTCATAAAACCATTATCTCTTTAACAAACGAACAATTAAAAAGCTAAATATTGTTTTTTTAAGAGATAATTTTTAACATAATCTTCAATTCCTTCTTCTAAAGTATGCATTTTATGATTAAAACCGACTTTTCTCAATTTAGAAATGTCGGCTTGCGTAAAATATTGATATTTGCTTCTTAAATTTTCAGGCATATCTATATATTCTATATTAACAGGTTTTCCCAATGCTTTGAATATTGCCTTAGCTAAATCGTTCCAACTGCGAGCTATTCCAGTTCCTATATTAAAGACTCCATTAATTGAATTATTTTGTATAAAAAATAAAGTCGCATCGACTGCGTCTTTAACGTATATAAAATCTCGTTTTTGTTCTCCGTCGGCATATTCTGACTTATAAGATTTAAATAATTTTATTTTGCCTTCAGCTTGAATTTGTTCAAAAGCTTTATGAACGACGCTTCGCATTTCTCCTTTATGATATTCGTTGGGTCCGTAGACGTTAAAATACTTTAAAATTACAATTTTATCGATTATTTCTTCTTTATAAGCCCAAATGTCAAACATATGCTTCGAGTAAGCGTACATATTTAAAGGTCTTAATGACAATAAATTGTTTTCATCGTCGGCGTATCCTTTTTCTCCATCGCCATATGTGGCGGCGCTGGAGGCGACAATAAATTTAATTTTTTTTGGAAGACAAAACTTTGCCAATTCAATAGTATATTTTGTATTATTTTCATGCAAAAAATCTCCATCTTTTTCAGTAGTATCTGAACAAGCTCCCAGATGAACGATGCAGTCGACGTCAAATGGCAAATTATCATCAATGATACGATTTAAAAATTCTTTGATTTCTATCATTTCGAAATAATTAAGTCCTAATAAATTTTTCCATTTGTCCGTTTTTCCAAAGTTGTCTACTATTACTATATCTTCTTTTCCAATTTGATTCAAACGCCAAACAAGGGCGCTTCCAATAAAACCAGCTCCGCCAGTTACAATTATCATTTGAAACTCTCCTATTAATTCAAATATTTATTATATTTGGCTAATATTATTTTTGTCAAATTTAATTTAAAAAATAAAATTATTCATAACAAAAGGCAAAATATTATATGAATATTTTAAACGCTTTAAAGTCGTTGCTTGAACAAAAAATATTAGTTATCGACGGAGCTATGGGAACAATGATTCAACGCTATAGATTCAAAGAAGAAGATTTTCGAGGCAAGTTGTTTGCAAATTCAAGAAAAGATTTAAAAGGAAATAACGATTTATTATGTTTGACAAAACCTGAAGCTATTGCGGAGATACACGCCGCTTATTTGGAATCAGGCGCCGATATAATAGAAACAAATACTTTTAACGCAAATAAAATATCTCAGGCCGATTATAGCTTAGAAGAAATTGTTTATGATTTAAATTATGAAGCCGCAAAACTTGCGAAAAAAGTTGCTAAAGAATTTTCTTCTTCAAGCAAGCCAAGATTTGTAGCTGGAGCGATAGGTCCTACAAATAAAACTTTATCCTTATCCCCCGACGTTTCGAATCCAGCATATAGAACAATTTCTTTTGACGAGCTCGCCGAAGCTTACTATGAGCAAGCTCGAGGATTGCTTGACGGAGGAGCCGATATTATGCTTATCGAAACAGTATTCGATACTTTGAATTGCAAAGCCGCTATTTACGCTTTGCATAAGCTTTTCGACGAACGCAAAATAAATTTGCCCGTTATGATCAGCGGAACAATAGTAGATTTAAGCGGAAGAACATTATCTGGACAAACGATAGAGGCGTTTTATATTTCCGTTTCTCATGCCCGAAATTTATTAAGCGTTGGAATTAATTGCGCTTTAGGAGCTAAACAGATGCTTCCATTTGCAGACGCGTTATGTTCGATCGCTGAAACATATACATCTTTTTATCCGAATGCCGGATTGCCTAATGAAATGGGCGGATATGATGAAACTGCAGATCAAATGGCTAAAGTTATTGAAGAATTCGCTAAACGCGGTTATTTAAATATTGTCGGCGGTTGTTGCGGAACCACGCCAGAGCATATAAAAAAAATATCTGATTTAGTTCAAAAATATCAACCAAGAAAACCAAAAGAGAAAAAAAGAGAATTAAGATTAAGCGGACTTGAGCCTTTTATTCTTCGCGACGATTCAAATTTTATGAATATCGGAGAAAGGACAAACGTTGCAGGTTCAAGAAAATTTGCAAGGCTTATTAAAGAAGAAAAATATTCTGAAGCTTTATCGGTGGCTCGCGAACAAGTAGAAGGCGGAGCTCAAGCTTTAGACGTTAATATGGACGAAGGAATGCTCGACGGCGTAAAAGCAATGACAACTTTTTTAAACTATATTGCCGCCGAGCCCGATATAGCTAAGCTGCCGATCATGATAGATTCTTCAAAATGGGAAATTATTGTCGCAGGCTTAAAATGTTTGCAAGGCAAAGGAATCGTAAATTCAATCAGCTTAAAGGAAGGAGAAGAAATTTTTATCCGACGAGCTAAAGAAATTATGAATTTAGGCGCCGCCGTAGTTGTGATGGCTTTCGACGAGCAAGGTCAAGCCGATACTTTTGAAAGAAAAATTCAAATTTGCGAAAGAGCTTATCGTTTGCTTGTAGACAAAGTCGGTTTTCCTCCAGAAGATATAATATTTGATCCAAATGTATTAACTGTAGCGACTGGAATAGAGGAACACAACGAGTTTGCGTTAAACTTTATAGAAGCTGTAAGATGGATTAAAAAAAATTTGCCTTACGCTAAAACAAGCGGCGGCATAAGCAATATTTCTTTTTCTTTTCGAGGAAACGATATAGTTCGAGAAGCGATGCATTCAGCTTTCCTATATCATGCTATTAAAACCGGATTAGATATGGGAATTGTCAACGCTGGACAACTTGAAATTTACGAAAATATTCCCAAAGAGTTATTAGAAAGAGTCGAAGACGTTCTATTAAACAGACGAAAAGACGCTACGGAAAGATTGCTTGAATTTGCCGAAACATTAAAAGATGTTCAAAAAAAAGAAACTCGCATTGAAGAATGGAGAACATATACTTTAGAAGAAAGATTAAAATACTCTCTAATTAAAGGCATAGATGATTATGTTGATATTGATATTACGGAAGCGCTTCAAAAGTATGAAGATCCTTTGCAAATAATCGAAGGTCCTCTTATGGAAGGAATGAATATTGTTGGCGATTTATTTGGCGCTGGGAAAATGTTTTTGCCTCAAGTTGTCAAAAGCGCTCGCGTAATGAAAAAAGCCGTCGCTCTACTAATTCCTCATATTGAAGAAAAAAAGAAAAAAAGCAATTTCCTAAAAGAAAGAAAAAAAATTTTGCTTGCCACAGTCAAAGGAGACGTTCACGATATTGGTAAAAATATTGTCGGCGTAGTTCTCAAATGCAACGATTACGAAATAATTGATTTAGGCGTGATGGTTCCAGCTGAAAAAATACTTGATACGGCTATTGCTGAAAAAGTCGATATTATAGGCTTAAGCGGATTAATTACCCCATCTTTAGACGAAATGAGCCATGTAGCTTCTGAAATGGAAAAAAGAAAATTAATTATTCCTTTGCTTATTGGCGGAGCGACAACTTCTAAAGTTCATACCGCAGTAAAAATTGCTCCTAATTATTCCGCTCCAACAATTCACGTTCTCGACGCTTCGAAAGCCGTAACTGTGGTTTCTTCGCTGCTTTCAGAAGAAACGAAAGATGAATTTATAAAAAATCATTATCAAGAATATCAAAAAATTCGCGAAAATTACTTCTTAAAAAACGAAGAAAAAAATTTAATCTCTATCAATGAAGCTCGACAAAACAAATATAAAATAAATTGGCAAACTTACGTTCCTCCTAAACCAAAATTTATTGGCATAAAAAAGTTTTGCAACTACCCAATTGCCGAACTTAGAAATTACATCGATTGGACTCCTTTTTTTATAGCTTGGGAATTAAAAGGCAAATACCCAAAAATATTCGAAAATCCAGATTATGGAGAAGAAGCAAAAAAACTTTTTTACGACGCTAATCGTATGCTTGACGATATTGAAAAAAATAATTTGTTAGAAGCTCGAGCCATTTTTGGAATCTTTCCAGCAAATAGCATAGGCGACGATGTAGAAGTTTATAGCGACGAAACGCGAACGGGAATTTTAGCCGAATTTCATTTCTTAAGACAGCAATCAAAAAAAGTTTCATCTCCTAATTTATGTCTGTCTGATTATGTAGCTCCCAGAGAAACTAAAGTTAAAGACTACTTAGGTTTTTTTGCAGTTAGCGCTGGATTCAATATTGAAAGCTCAATAAAAAAATATGAAGAAAAACACGACGATTATAATTCTATTATGATCAAAGCCTTAGCCGACAGACTTGCTGAAGCTTTTGCCGAAAGACTTCATCAGAGAATTAGAAAAGAATTTTGGGGATATGACGAAAATGAAAATTTGTCTAATGAAGAATTGATAGAAGAAAAGTATCAGGGCATCAGGCCCGCGCCTGGATATCCAGCTTGTCCAGATCATACAGAAAAGAAAATTTTATGGGACTTGTTAAAAATCGACAAAGAAATAGAAATAAAATTAACAGAAAATTTTGCGATGTATCCGGCTGCTTCTGTAAGCGGGTTTTATTTTTCTCATCCAGATTCTACATATTTTAGCGTTGGAAAGATAGGCAAAGATCAAGTCAACGATTATCGTTTAAGAAAAGGGATGAGTCTTAAAGAAATCGAAAAATGGCTTAAACCAAATTTAGCATATGAGTCTGAAGATTTATGAAAATTTTAAAATAAAAATTTTTATCATACGATATATTTTAAGAAATTTTAATAATGAAACAAAGTTTTTTAAGAGAATTTTTTTAAGATAAAACTAAATGAGTCATAAAAAAATATAGAATAATAATCAAACTTTAAAAAAAAAAATTATAAAACCAATTAAGCGGGATTTGATATAAAACTTAAACAAAAAATTGATTATTTGAATAATAAAAACAAATTGCGGAAAGGGTGGGATTCGAACCCACGATACCCTTTCGGGTATACGCGCTCTCCAGGCGCGCCAGTTCAACCACTCCTGCACCTTTCCAAAATTTTTCAATGCAAATATAATAATTTTTTTTAAATAAAGTGAAAAAATATTTGCAACTAAGTTTAATATTATTAGTTATATTTATTTTTTAAAAATTAAAAATATTTATGATGGAAATCTTATCAAAGTCAGTTATCGCTTTATTATCTTCGATTTTTGGAGCGATAATTATATTAAAAGCAAAGCTTACTCATGAAAGATTTTGCGCTTTAATAAGTTTTGCGGCAGGAGCTTTATTTTCAGCTGCCGTTCTTTCTATTTTGCCGGAAACTTATCAAAAACTTACTTTTGTGGAAACTTTATTGGCATTCTTCTCCGGTTATATATTATTTTATGCGATTGGAAAATATTATTTTCACGTATGTCCCTCTTGTTCGGCTTCTCACTTCGACGAAAATATGACAAAAAAATTCAAGCAAATTGCTTTTTTAATGATAACTTCTTTTTCTGTTCATTCTTTTTCCGACGGTTTAGCTATCAGCATTGAAGAAGAACAATATTCGTCAATTTTTCTGGCGATTTTTTTTCATAAATTTCCAGAAGGCATTGCTCTTGCAAGTATAATGTTAAGCGCTGGTTATTCCAAAATCAAAACTATTTTCTACATTATAGCTATCCAAACGACGACAATATTTGGAGCAATTGTAGGAGCAGCTTTATTAGATTATAATATTTTAAATTTTGCAACGATTAATTTAATATTAGCTCATATTGGAGGAGGTTTCATATATCTTTCATTGCATGCGATTTTGGGAGAAATGTTAAAGCATGATATGAAAAAAGTTTTTTTTTATTTTTTTATTGGATTAATTATTGTTGGCTCATCTAATTTTTTTCATATGCATTAGGAGCATTTCAAAAAAAATTTAATTTTTATTCTTTATTTTTGTGTCAGAAAAAGCAAAGATTAGCAAAATTTTTTTTACTGAAAAAGTTTAAAACTTTTCATCATACAAAAGGAAAGAAATATAATTTTTTTTTACTGAGCATAAGAAAGCGAGAAATATTAAAGTATTATAATTTTTATTTAAACAGGTTAGATAAGAAAGCGGAAGTATAAAATTTTAGAAATTCCTGAAGTTTTAAGCGCGCCCGGAAGGACTCGAACCCTCAACCCTCAGATCCGAAGTCTGATGCTCTATCCGATTGAGCTACGGGCGCAAATTTGTTTTGCAATATAATTAAAAATATTATATTTTAAAAAAAATTCTTTATCAAAAGTTGGAGGCCCAAATGTACAAAATAATTTTATGGGGATTATTATTTTATTCTTTAATTAATTCTCAAACAATTTATAATCATTACAAAGGTCCTGATCACAGTATTAATTGTTTAGTTATCGATGGAAATAGCATTTATTATGGAGGCAATTTTAAATATGTAGGCGACGCAAGCGGTTATGGAGCGAAGTTGGATATTACAAACGCAAAAGCTGATAAATTATTTCCTAAAATTAATGGAACTATTTATACAGTTTTAGCTGATGGAAATAATGGCTGGTTTATAGGAGGAGACTTTTCTAAAGCGGGGAATAAAAAAGTTTATAATTTTGTAAAGATTGATATTAATGGAAATATAGACAACCAATGGATAAAAAAATTTAACGGACAAATTAATAAATTAATAAAAGATGGGGATTATTTGTATATTTGCGGCTATTTTGACAGCGTTGAAAACAAAAAAATAAGAAGGTTATGTCGATTTAATTATGCGACGAAACAATTGGATGAAAATTATTTTTTGAAAGATTCTACGATGTTTAATTTTGAAAGTTTTAGAATTTATGAAAATGATTTGTATATTTTAGATTTAAGTAGAATTTATAAATTATCAAAAAATAGTCTTGTAAGGGACACTAATTTTATTGTTTATGGCTTTGATAGAATAAATGATTTTGAGGTAAGTTCAAATGGATTATATTATAGTATTTCAAAATATTTGTATAAATGTAGCAGAATTACTGGGAACAAAGATTATAATTTTTCGCCTCAATTTGAATCGACTGTAAGAAGCATTGAATTAAAAGACAATTATGTTTACGCTGGCGGATATTTTTGGTATGTTAATAATCAACAAAGACCTTGCATTGCAAGATTACAACAAACTAATGGAGCTTTGACTAATTGGGGCGGTTATACAATAGAAGACGTATTTGATCTTTTTTTAGCTTCAAATCATCTTTATGTTTATGGAGATCTTAAGTATTTAGGCGGAACTTATTGTCCTGGTTTTGGAAGAGTTTCTTTAAGTTCTGGCTCCGGAAGCTCCGAGTGGCAACCTAACATAACAAGTAGAATATTTGGAGTTGCCGAAAGCGGCAATTATGTTTATATCGGAGGTTATTCGATAAATGTAAATAATGTTTTCAAGAAAAATATTTGTAAAATTGATAAAAATACGGGGAATATTGACGAATCTTTTTTAGGCGATTTTAATAATTCAATTAAAGATATGAAATTGGATGGAAACTATTTATATGTAGTTGGAAACTTTACTCAGGTTAAAGATTATGATATTCCATACATAGCAAGAGTCAATAAAAGCGACGGTTTTCCCGATAACAACTGGAAATTTGAAGTAACAACTGACAATTCTTGGGATTATCCAGAGGTCAAAGGAATTTATATTGACGGCGATTATTTATATATTTACGGAAAATTTTCTAAAATTAACAATGTACAAGCAAAAACAATAGCTAAAATAAATAAAAATACAAAAGAAGTTGTTCCAAGTTGGCCTACAAATTTTAATGGGACAATTGATGGAATTCAATTTTATGGAAATTATATTTACCTATACGGATCAATCATTTCAATAGGAAATTTAACAGACAAAAGAATTGTAAGAATTAGAAAAGATAATGGCCAAATAGACTACAGTTGGAGCGTTTCTTTTAGCGGTTTTTTAACTGCTGTAGTAGCGAGCGATGATTTTGTTTATATATCGGGCGAGTTTTCAGAAGTAAATAATGTTCAGGCTAATAACTTTTGCAGAGTAAGCTCAGTCAACGCTCAAGTAGATCAAACTTTTCTAAATAAATTCGACTTTTATTATATAGATTCATATGGATATAAAATTAATAGTAGTCCAAGAAGTATGAAAATAAAAAATAATATTTTATTTACAAGCGGCTATTTCGATTATGTAAATGGATATAAATGCAAAATTGCGGCAATTAATTTGAATACATTAAGATTAGAAGAAAATTATTGTTTTAATACTAAAGGTTATAATGGAAATAATGGGGGCGATATAAATTTTGCTTTTGATAATAATTTGCTTTTTTTATATGGATTTTTTAGTCAAATCAATGATGTTGCGACTCCGAATATTGCTTCGATAGATATTTCAGTTACTGGAGAAAAACATTATGAAAAAAATGAATTAGAATTTGCTGTCAGCGAAGTTTTTCCAAATCCTTTTAATTCTACAGCCAAAATATCTTTCTCATTAGATAAGACATATCATTGCAATATTTCATTTTACGATATTTTAGGACGGATGTTATACAATGAACAATTAGGCGAATACAATGCTGGCAATTTTAATTATTATATCGACGCTGAAAAATTAAAAATTTCAAGCGGCGTATATTATCTGAAAATAGACTTCAAAGATTCTGAATCTTTGATTAAAAGTAAAACAATGAGATTTATTTATTTAAAATAGATCTGTAAATAAGAATTGCAAAGAAAAATATTAAGCTTTCAACAAAAGATAATTTCAAATTTCGGCATCGCTTCTTTGATTTAATAAGATGTATATATTTTATTACTGATATAAAAAAGTTTTTGCCAAATGGCAAATATTTATATATTCCAAAAAGTTTGCTAAACGAAATTATTTGAAAAAAAAATTAAAATTTTTAATTTTGCATTTATAAAAAAAAGGAGCGAAAATTGAACAAACGAGAAAGATGGGGAACGCGAATTGGATTAATTTTAGCTGTCGCAGGCAATGCTGTTGGGCTTGGAAATTTTTTAAGATTTCCGGTCCAGGCTGCTCAAAATGGAGGCGGCGCCTTTATGATACCGTATTTTTTATTTTTTTTGCTTTTAGGCATTCCTTTAATGTGGATGGAATGGGCTATAGGAAGATATGGCGGCAATCATGGTCACGGAAGCGCTCCAGGAATGTTTGAATTGTTATGGAAAAATAGAGCGGCTAAATATCTAGGCGGTTTAGGTTTGTTTATTTCATTAACCATTTTAATTTATTATACGTATATTTGTTCGTGGACTTTAGGATTTAGCTTTTTTTCTCTTTTTAAATATTATTTTAACGAGACAAGCTTTGAAGCGATGAAAAATTTTCTCTACGCTTATCAAGGGAGATCGGAATCAGCTGAAGCGTATAATAATATATATACTTCATATTTTTTTATGCTTATAACGTGGACGGCAATTTTTTATGCTTTGTTTAAAGGAATAACAAAAGGAATTGAAAAACTTGCAAAAATAGCAATGCCTTTGCTTTTTATCTTTGCAATTATTATAGCGGTTAGAGTTTTATTTCTTGGAGCTCCAGATCCATCTAAACCAGAAAATTCAGTTTGGAATGGCTTGGGTTATATTTGGAATCCAGATTTTTCACAATTAAATAATCCTTCAATTTGGTTGGCGGCGGCGGGACAAATATTTTTTACGCTAAGTTTAGGAATGGGAACAATACATGCTTATGCAAGTTATTTAAGAAAAGAAGACGATATAGCTTTGTCTGGTTTGACTACCGCATCTGCAAATGAATTTGCCGAAGTTATTTTAGGCAGCACGATTGCCATACCAGCGGCGGTAGCTTTTTTTGGAATTAACGAAGCTGTAAGAATTGCCGCAGGGGGAGCATTTGATTTAGGTTTTGTTTCAATGTCTTTAATTTTTCAAAAAATACCGTTAGGCGAACTTTTTGGTTTTATGTGGTTTTTATTGTTATTTTTCGCTGGAATAACATCTTCAGTTGCTATGGGTCAGCCAATTATTGCATTTTTGGAAGACGAGCTTGGAATGACTAAGAAAAAAGCCGTTCTTTTGCTTTCGATAGTCTGTTTTATATGCGTTAATTTTGTTGTTTTCTATTTAAAGTATGGATTTTTAGATGAATGGGACTATTGGGCAGGCACTTTTGGATTAGTAGTTTTTGCTTTAATCGAAACAATTTTGTTTATGTGGGTATTTGATTCCAAAAAAGCCTGGGAAGAAATTAATTATGGCGCCGATATAAAAATTCCAAAAATTTTCTATTATATTATGAAATACATTACGCCATTGATTTTATTTATTTTGATGCTATGGTGGTTTGTTAGAGATGCAATTAGCGTTTTAATAATGAAAGACGCTAATGAAATTAATACTCCGTATATTGTTTTGGCAAGAATTATATTAATAATTCTTTTTATTTGTATTTCTTTTTTAATATATTTATCTTGGAAAAAAAAAAGATTTTAAAAAGTGAAAACAGAAGGAATAATTTTCTTAACTTTAGCGTGGACTATAATTCTAGGATTAGTAATATATTGTTTCTCTAAAGTTTTAAAAAATAAATAAGCCTCTCTCATACGCCCCCATGCCTCTCAAGCGAGCGAGATAACCAATAGCGTTATCCGCTCGTTATTTTTTTGTTGAAAAAAAATTTTTTTTAATATATTTTAGATAAATGTATATTAATTTTAGAATATGGCGGGATATTTACAATTGTAAAAATAGGGGTTAATATGAGAGAAGAAGTTTCAATTTTAAAAATATGCGATGAAATAATTAAAAATTTAGAGTCTAAAGAGACTACAAAATTGTTTTTTAAACAAGATATAGATTTTTTTTACGAAAGAATAAAAACTTGGACTCAAAGAAAAACAAGAGTTGGATTAATTGGAATAACTAGCAGCGGCAAGTCAACTTTGCTAAATTCAATTCTTGGAAAAGAATTGTTGCCAGCCAGAATAGGTCCTACTTCAAATGTAATAACTATAGGAGAATATGGAGATAAATTTTTAGCGAAGATTATTTATCAACAAGGCTCGGAGTTAAAAGAAAAAATAATCAAAGATAATATATTAGAAGAATTAACAAAATTCTCCGATGTAAAATATTCTACGACGGAGGAATTTAAAGTAAAAGAAATTTATGTGCATTCTCCAGACTTTAAATTATCAAGAGATATATCTGTAATTGACACGCCGGGATTAGCCGCTTATGGTTTTGACGAACACGAAGAAATTACTTTTGAATTGGGCTTGCCTCTAATGGATGCAATAATTTTTCTAACTACTTTTAGAACTTATAGCGATATAGAAAATTTAAAAAGGATAAAACAAATTTTAACTTATGGCAAGCCAATTTTGCTTGTTCAAAATATGATAGATACTATTTATCCAAAATATGACAAATATGGAAAAATAATTAAAGATGTTAAGGAGATTTTATACGAACATAAACAAAAATTTAGAGAGCAATTAAAAGAATATGAAATAGATAATTATCAAGAAATGGGAATTGCGCAAATTTCTTCATTAGAGGCTTTAAAAGGAAATAAAGACAGTTCGAATATTTCAGAACTTTACTCATATATTAATGAATTGTTAAAAAAATTAAATGAAAACGTTAATTTGCAAAGAGTCGCTCAGATCAATACAAGGGTTGATCAAATTTTAACCCAATTATCAAGCTTTAAAAATAAAGATAATTACTTTAAATTCGAAGAAGAACATATAAATAATCTAACCAATCAAGTTGTTTCCATACAAGAAGAATTAGAAAAGAAAATTAACGAAGTTTCAGAAAGAATTAAATATATTGATCCAAAAACCATATCTGAAGATATATTAAAATTAAATAAGAAAGTTACAGATGTTTATAAGGCTCAAGAGAACGTTATTAATTTTATACAAAAATTATTAAAGCCAATAAATCAAGAATTGTTAGGAATAATAAAAGATACTAATGAAAAATTGTTTGGCATCGCTTCGGAACTTAATTTGATGACTCAAGATTTGAATAGCGATATTTATTCTTATCAAGAAGCATATTCTTTTTCAATACCCGTTAAAGCTGTTACTTACACGGTTAAAATAAAAATTGAAAAGGATGGAATCGCAAACACATTGTTGAGATTTATAGGAAAATTATTCAATCAGGATTGGGGATATGTAGAAAGAAGCGTAAATAAGACAGAAATAAGAATAGACGAAGAAAGAACAAAAATAGCTATAATTGAAAAGCTGGAACAATGGGAAGATTGGATAAAAAACGCTATTGAAAAATTAATTATTAATTCTGAAAACTATTTTTATAAAATAAGACATGAATTATATAGAATGTCGTTAAATATTCAGAATAAAAGTTTCATCGAATTATCTCAAGAAGATATAAATTATATTTTAGATTTAATTGGAAATGCAAAAAAAATTATAGAAACTATAAGCGATGGCAAAGTAAAAGGGTTAAACTTAGAAGAATTAAAAGAGCAAATATTAATTCAATATAAAGAAATTGAAATTCCGAGTATATTTTCGTATTTGATAGAATTGGCAAGCTTGCAAAGCTTTAAGCCGTTATATTTTTTAAGAGATTTTGCTTTAAGCAAAGTAAACGACGCTAATAAAATTATTATTTGGGGCTGGGATAACGAAGAAATTGCAGAATTTGTTAATTTATATTTTTCTGATTTGCTTGTAGAACCTATTTATGCAGATTTGTCTCTCAATGACATTTTCTTAAAAAATGACAAGAGATTAATAACTATAAATGAAAACTTAGTTGAAGATCAAATTTATCAGTACTTAAACATTTTAAAGGATAAAGATATAGCTTATTTTTTGTTGATCGATATTTCACAAAGCGGTTTTACAAAAACTAAAATTATGAAATCATTGCTAAGAAGTTTAAATATTAACAAAGCATGTTGGGTCGCTATTTCAATTAACGCCGTTTTAAATAGCAATAAACTTGTCGAAGGTTTTTATGAATTTCAGAAGTTAATAAAAGATTCAGGTTTGCCTTGCGATTTTATTTTGGCTGGAGATAAAGATCCTTTTTATAGCTTATTTTTTGCCGAAGCTTTTTACTATTTCATTGATAGTAATGCGTCTATATTTTCCAACTATTCTAAGATTGAAATAAAGAGCTTTTTTGAGCCTTTTATAAATAAAAATGAATTTAAAAAAAATACTCTTGAATATTTTCTTAATTTAATCACAAAAACAAAGGAGACGCAAAATTATGCTTGAAAAAATGAAAGTTTATGTCGATAACAATACTGCAGATCTGCTCCAAAATATCGCTAATTCAATTGAAAATTCTATTAAAAAAGCCGCTATAGGTTTTGATACGAGTTCAATTGCAGAGTCAATAAAAGAAGCTATTGAAAAAATTGACTTTAAAGAATTTGAGGATAACTTTAAAGCTCAAAAAGAAGAAATAAAAAAAATTTCAGAGCAATTTGATAAGCTAAAACTGGAATTAAATAGCTTGCAGCAAAAAATTATTGATTCTTTATCCGTTATACCAGCTTTAAGAAGCGATATAAATTTATTGGAAAAAAGCATTAATGCTACAGTAGAACAGAATTTAAAGAAAACTGTCGATGATATTCAGAATACAATTGTTAATTTCAACGTTAAAATGAACGATTTTCAAAAATCTGTTCAAGAAACATTGCAAAAATACGGCGATCAAATGTTGAGATTAAATAGTCAATTAACTATTTACAAAGAAGATATGGCGAAAGTAAGTAGAGAAAACTTTTCAAAAATAGAAGAATTGAAACTTAGCATCGCTCAAACGCTAAAAGAATATGATGGAAGGTTCGAACAAATAGTAAATAGAATAAACGCAGTCGAAAAGAAAATATCAAAGAATGAATATACTACCGACAAAATTTTAGAAAGGGTAACAACTCCTTGGTACAAAAAATTAACATAATGAAATTAACAATGTTTTTTTTAAAAGAATATAAATATATGTTAGAATGGTTATATGCCTTAGATTTAAATTTGTTTTTTTTTTTATAAATGGCAAATTATCTAATAAATTATTCGATAGTTTTTTCATATATATAACTCAAGTAAAACATTGGTATCTTGTTTACTTGCTTCTTTTTTATATATTGTTTTTTAAACAAGGCAAAAGAGGCAAAATTATTGCAATAATGTCGATTATCTTAATCGCTTTTTCTGATCAGTTGTCAAGTTCGATAGCAAAAAATTTTTTTGAAAGGATTCGACCTTGCAATACTCTTGAACAAGTTAGGCTGTTAGTCAATTGTTCTAAAACCTTTTCTTTTCCATCGTCGCATTCTTTTAATAATTTTGCGCTTGCCGCTTTTTTTTCTTTTTTTTATTCCCAATATAAAGCGACATTGTTTTTAGTCGCCTTATTGATTGCGTTTTCGAGAGTTTATGTTGGCGTTCATTATCCCAGCGATGTTCTTGGCGGAGCTCTGTTTGGGTTAATTTTAGGATTACTTTACGCATTTTTGACAAAAAAGATTTTAATCAAAATAGAAAAAATTGATGAAAACAAAACTTGAAATAGCTCAAAATTGGCTGCCCAGATATACTGGAACTAAAATAGACGAATTTGGAGATTATATTTTGCTTACAAATTTTTTTAATTATGTTGAAAAATTTGCTGAACTTTTTAATTGCGATATAAAAGGAATTGGCAGACCAATGCAAACGGCAACTAACAGCTATGGTTTGACAATCGTAAATTTTGGAATTGGCAGCCCGAATGCGGCTACTATAATGGATTTATTAGTCGCTAAACAACCTAAAGGCGTACTTTTTTTAGGCAAATGTGGAGGACTAAAACAATCTACGGAAATTGGACATTTTATTTTGCCTATAGCCGCAATCCGAGGCGAAGGAACCAGCAATGATTATATGCCGCCAGAAGTTCCAGCTCTGCCTTCTTTTAAATTGCATAAATATGTTTCAGATGTAATTTTAAGGCATGGACAAGATTATAGAACAGGCGTCGTTTATACTACGAATAGAAGAGTTTGGGAATGGGATGAAAAATTTAAAGATTATTTAAAGAAAATATCTGTAATTGCAATTGATATGGAAACAGCAACTTTGTTTATTGTTGGACACGTAAATGAAATAGCAAGGGGAGCGTTATTGCTTGTTTCCGACTCGCCAATGATTCCTGAAGGAATAAAAACTGAAGAATCGGACAAATACGTAACTCAAAAGTTTTCCGAACTACATTTGAAAATTGGAATAGAAGCTATGAGCGAAATAGGGGCTAAAGGTGAAAAAATTAAACATTTTAGATATTAAATATAAGATGAGCAAAAAATATAAATTTGTTTTTACGCTTTTTTGTAATCGTGTTAAAAGATGTATTCCAAATTATAGAAAGAGAAGTTTTTTTATTTAACTATATAATTTTTCTTAAAACTTAAAAAATTAATTTTTTTTATTATCTAATTTTAACCCTAACAAACCTATAAAAATCAAATATAAATTCCAATAGTTTACAGTAATCTCGCTGATTCTTCCCAAATAGAAGACGATTTGTTTATCTCTGAAATATATTATTAAACCGGCGAAGAAAATAAATAAAGCGAAAGATAGCAAATATTTGAAATCGTTATGATGTAAAAAGTATATAATAAAAACTCCGGCAAGAAGAAAAATTAAAAAAATAAGCAAAATTAATGAAGTTGAGTTGTTAATTAGAAGGATTTGAAGTATTTGATAGAGCGTGGTAAAGAAAAAAGACCAAATAAGAGCGATAAAAATTGAACCTTCGGCAATAAATAAATAAAAAAAGGAGATAGCAAACAGTATCATATAAGAAATTAAATCAAAATTAAATTCAAATAAAGACTGTAATAAGAATTTAACAGAAAGCAAAAAACTTGTTAAAGATAAAAATTTAAATAAATCGCTCATAAAATTTTCTTTCTGACATAATTAAATATTGTTTGAATAGATAGAACAATTAAAAAAACTCCGCTTGTAGCGAAAGATAAAATTATATATAAAGATTTTTTTACGTTGTTTTCTAACTCAAAAACATCTTTATCTAAATTATCTCTATTTTTGATAATTTTATATGCCAGATAAAAAACCAATGAGAAAAACAAAAAGAAATGAAAGTATAAAAATTTAAAGTAGAAGTAATTAGATTCTTCGTAAAAGATATTCAAAAATTTAATTTCTGTCGAAATTATGCCAAATGATAAAATAAATAAATAGATTAATGAATTCGAATTTTTGATTAGTATTTTTGTTTCAAGTTTTTTCTTTTTAAAGTAAACTAAAGCGATAAATAAATATAACATAATCCCCAGCCCTAATATTGTCGATAAGCATATGAACAAGAGTCTTATAGTAAAGACAGATAGGTTAATCGAAGAAGATAAACTGCAAGCGAGGCCAAATATAATTGGCTCTTTTTCAATTAAAGGAAAACTTAGTTTAGCAACATTATGTACATTTTCAGTATTTTGCGTTTCCAAATGAAAATATACAATTTTATTTTGATTTAAGTAAATTTAAAAATTATAAATAAACCGGTTGTCAACTGCAACCGGTTGTCGCTCCACAAGTCATACATTTTAAGCATGAGCCATTTCTAACCATAGTGGCGTTTCCACATTCGGGACAAATATCGCCAGTGTAGCCATATTCTTTAGAAGTTTCGTATTTCAGGTAACTTTTTTGTCTGAAATTTAAATTATTGCTAAGAGAATTAGAATAAACTATCTGCGTTTCATTTTTTAATTGCGAGCTTGATTTATTGTCAGTTTTATAAAGCGAATCTATGTTTGTTTTGATCGTTTCGGGATCGACATGAGCCAGATCGTATCTTCCTAAATAAGTTATGGCTAACTCTCTAAAAATATAATCAATAACTGAAGTAGCCATTTTAATACTGTCGTTTCCTGTAACAATACCGGATGGTTCGAAACGAGTAAAAACAAAAGCGTCGACAAATTCTTCTAAAGGCACTCCATGTTGCAATCCTAAAGAAATAGCGATAGCAAAGCAGTTCAACAAGCTTCTAAAAGAAGCTCCTTCGCGATGCATATCGATAAATATTTCGCCTAATTGTCCGTTTTCATATTCGCCGGTTCTAATATAAACAGTTTGTCCGTTAATTTTAGCTTTTTGAGTATAACCGCGCCTGCGATTAGGCAATCTTCTTCTTTCAGCAATGTAGTACTGTTTTACTAAATTTTCGGCGGCTTTAACAATATCATAATTGCTTTTTGCTTCAATTATTTCTTCCTTTTCATCTTCTGTCAAAGAATTTAAAGGCTGAGATAATTTTGAACCGTCGCGATATAATGCGTTTGCTTTTAAGCCTAATTTCCAAGAAAGCATATAGGCGTTTTTGATATCGTCAATAGTGGCATGGTTTGGCAGATTAATAGTTTTTGAGATAGCTCCAGAAATAAAAGGTTGAGCGGCTGCTATCATTTTAATATGAGCTTCGGGGCTTAAAAATCTGGTTCCTTTTTTTCCGCATTTGTTTGCTGTGTCAAATATTGGATAATGTTCGACTTTTAAATGAGGAGCTCCTTCGATAGTATTTGTTCCAAAGACGTATTCATTTGCGGCATTAATTTCTTCGCTTGTAAATCCTAATTCTTTTAACAAATTAAAGTTTTTATCATTAAGCTTATCGGAAGATATTTTTAAATTGTTTATACAATATTCCTTTCCTAATGAAAATGGATTTATTAGAAAGTCTAAGTCAAAAGAGTATGGAATATTTTTTTCGATTTTTTGCAAAGTTTGTTCGTCAAAACCTTTTTGCTTTAAAGAAAAATAATTTATATAAGGAGAATCTTTCAAATTTCCGTTGCCAATGGCGTATTTAATAATATCGTCAATTTGATCTTCGGAATAACCTAACTTAAGCAGAGCTTTCGGAATTGATTGGTTAATTATTTTAAAGTATCCGCCGCCGGCAAGTTTTTTATATTTAACTAAAGCAAAGTCAGGCTCTATTCCTGTGGTATCGCAATCCATTATAAGTCCGATTGTTCCTGTTGGCGCTATAACTGTAACTTGAGCGTTGCGATAGCCAAATTTTTCCCCTAATTCTAAAGCAAGATCGGCTGCTTCTTTGGCGGCTTTGAGCAAATAAGCGGGGCAGTATCTTGGATCTATTCCCATTGGAGTTATGGAGAGTCCTTCATATTCTTCTTTGGAAGAGAAATAAACTGCTCTTCTGTGATTGCGAATGACTCGCAGCATATGTTCTTTATTAGCTTCATATCTTGCGAATGGACCAAATTCTTTAGCCATTTCAGCGGATGTTGCATAAGCCGTCATGTGCATTATGGCTGTGATTGCTCCTGTAAATGAAAGAGCATAGTTGGAATCATAAGGAATACCAATAGACATTAATAATGCTCCTAAATTAGCATAACCTAAACCTAATGTTCTATAAAGATAGCTTCTCTTAGCTATTTGTTTTGAAGGATATTGAGCCATTAAAACGGAAATTTCTAAAACTATAGTCCATAAACGAACTGCGTGTTTAAAAGCTTCAACGTCAAATTTATCTTTTTCAAAATCGTAAAAATTCATAAGATTCAAAGACGCTAAATTGCAAGCCGTATCGTCTAAAAACATATATTCGCTGCAAGGATTGGAAGCTCTAATTTCTCCGTCATTCAAACAAGTATGCCATTCGTTGATAGTAGTATGAAATTGCAAACCGGGATCGGCGCATTGCCAAGCTGCATAAGCTATATCGTCCCATAGTTTGCGCGCCTTTAAGGTTTTTATGGGCTTTGGAGGCCGATTTTCTTTTAATGCCTTATTTTTTTCCGTTCGCCAGTACAGATTCCAATCTCCGTCTACAATTACAGCTTTCATAAAATCATTCGTGACTCTTACGCTGTTATTAGAATTTTGTCCTGAAACGGTAGCATAAGCTTCCGAATTCCAATCGGTATTATAAATTGGAACTTCGATTGACGAATATCCTAATTTTGCAAGTTGTATTGTTCGTTGGATATAGTTTAACGGAATTTTATCGCTTTGAGCTTCTTTAATTGCTTCTTTTAATTTTAAGTTTGTTTTTGGATTAAAACGATCAATTTCTGGATGAGCTTCGTTGCAAGCTTTCATAATATTATTTAAATGGAAATTTAAGAGTTGAGAACCTGCAACCAGCGCGGCGACTTTTTGCTCTTCGATAACTTTCCAATTTATAAATTCTTCGATATCTGGATGATCTATATCGAGAACTACCATTTTAGCCGCTCGTCTTGTTGTTCCGCCGGATTTAATAGCGCCAGCGGAACGATCTCCAATTTTAAGGAAAGACATTAATCCCGACGATTTTCCGCCGCCGCTTAAAGGCTCGTTTGCTCCGCGAATATCTGAAAAATTTGTCCCTGTTCCGCTGCCATATTTAAATAATCTTGCTTCTCTTACCCATAAGTCCATTATTCCTCCTTCGTTAACAAGATCATCTTTTATAGATTGTATAAAGCAAGCGTGAGGCTGCGGTCTGGTATATGCGTCTTTTGATTCCACAACTTCTTCTGTTATAGGATCGACATAATAATGTCCTTGAGACGGTCCGGTTATTCCGTAAGCCCAGTTCAAACCAGTATTAAACCATTGAGGGCTATTTGGCGCGCAAAATTGCATAGCAAGCATATAATACAATTCTTCATAAAAAATTCGAGCGTCTTCTTCGCTGTCAAAATAATTTGCTTTCCAGCCCCAATATGTCCACGTTCCAGCCAATCTATGAAATACTTGTCTGCTGTCTGTTTCTCCTCCAAATCTTTGATTTTCTGGCAGACTTTGCAATTTTTCATAATCAGGTTCGGAAGGGCAAAGCCATTCGGGAGTATTTTCTTCTTTAATTTTTTTTAAAAATTTTGCCACGCCTGCTTTTCTAAAATATTTTTGAGCTAACACGTCTACAGCGATTTGACTCCAGTGTTCAGGAACAAAAATATTATCCATATGAAAGATTATTGTTCCATCTGGATTTCTGATCTCCGACGCGCGGGAAACATATTTTATTTGATCTAAAGAAAAGCTTTGCAAGAAAAATTTTTTAATTTTCATAAAACTTACCTTTCGCTATTTTTTACGAATAATAGAAGCTTTAGAAGCTAAAATAAACAGTATAATATAATCTAAAGTTTAAAAATTTATGAAACAATAAAGCAATATATAAATTTTTTTGCAAGTTTAGATAAGATTTAACAAAGATTTAATGGAACATTAATTTTGACCTTATTTAATCGTTTTTTCATAGAAGCTCTTTAAACAATGCTATTTTAATCTTTTAATAATATGATAATTATGCCAAGTTATTTATTTGAAGTATCTAATAATAAGAATTTAATTTTATATTATTTTTTAACTTTATTAAATTATACATCCAAAAAATTTTATTTATTTTTCTAAGGAGCGATAATGTCAAAATATATTGCGTTTATAAGTTCTGAAGCAGTTCAAACAATATTTGTTTATTCATTAGTTATTTTATCTGGATTATGGTTAAGCAAATTGAAAGTAAAAGGAATTTCATTTGGAATTGCATTTTCGCTTTTTGTTGGAATAATATTTAAGAGTTTAGGATTTTCTTTGAATCATTTTCACATAGAACTATTTCGCGAATTTGGTTTAATTTTATTTGTTTATGCTTTAGGTTACCAATTAGGTCCTACTTTTTTCAATTCATTTAGAAAAGAAGGACTAAAGTATAATTTATTGGCTTTGATTTCAGTTTTTTTAAGCGCTTCTTTTGTCGTTATATTCTATTATTTATTTAATATGAACATATCAATTTTAGTAGGAATTTTACAAGGCGCTATAACTAATACTCCAGGTTTAGGCGCCGCTCAACAAACTTTAAAAGAAATAGGCGGAGAAAATATAAACGAATATATAAAAAATCTTAGCGTTGGATATGCTATTGTTTATCCTTTCGGCATATTAGGAATTATTTTATCGATTTTAACGATTAAAAAAATTTTTAATATTAATACAGAAGATGAGGCTCAAAAATTACGGATTGCTCAAAAAGAAATTGCAAAGGAAAATATTGTTATTACGAATCC
>Ga0308407_1000167_pt1 | contig 56101 bp, 50 predicted proteins | sample HotsprSampleMSe2_FD_203476 | JGI IMG/M metagenome (GOLD analysis project Ga0308407, IMG submission 203476) | Hot spring phototrophic mat microbial communities from Mushroom Spring, Yellowstone National Park, Wyoming, United States - 20060911_MSe2 ...
TGGGGGTTCGGCGCTTTTTGGGCGCGCAGGACTTCGCTGCCAGGGCGGCCGGGTTACCGCCTTGGGCTTTGAGGATGGCTTTCCAGCGGTAGAGCGTGCGGCGCGAGACACCGAAGGCGTCACGGGTTGCGGCCAGGCCGTGCTTGTTGAAAAAGCGCAGGATTTCAAAACGTCGTTGGGCATCTTTGGGCGTCATGTCCCAAAGATACCCCAAAGCCGCTACCCGGTAGAACCCCCGGATGCGGTAGCCGATGTGTTGCACTTGCATGGCATTCCTCCTGGTTCAGAGGAGTGCCAAAGGTTTCTGAGCTTATGCAGGAGGAACGAAGTGCTGTGCGGGCAAGTGCGCTCTTTTTGGGTAGAATGGCGCCATGAAACGGATTCTGGGCATCGAAACCTCTTGCGACGAGACGGGCGTGGCGCTTTGGGAAGTAGGGCGGGGGTTGGTCGCCGAGGCGCTCTTTTCACAAGTGGCTCTTCATGCCGAATATGGTGGGGTGGTGCCGGAGTTGGCTGCGCGTGACCATGTGCGCCGACTGCCGCGGTTGGTGCACCAGCTCTTTGCCGAGTCGGGCTGGGCAAAGAGTTCGATTGACGTCATCGCCTATACCGCTGGGCCCGGGTTGGCAGGGGCGCTCCTGGTGGGGGCAGCGTTTGCCGAGAGCTGGGCATTGGGCCGTGGTCGGCCGACCCTGCCGGTGCACCATCTGGAAGGACATCTCTTATCCCCACTGATTGCCGAGCCTAATTTGGCTTTTCCATTCCTGGCGCTTCTTGTCTCTGGCGGTCATACTCAGCTTTTGTGGGTTGAGGAGGTGGGCAAATACCGGCTGCTTGGGGAGACGATCGACGATGCTGCTGGTGAAGCCTTCGACAAGGCGGCCAAGCTCCTTGGACTGGGTTACCCTGGCGGGCCACAGCTTGCTCGCTTGGCCGAGCAAGGGGACCCCAACCGCTTTTCTCTGCCGCGCCCCCTCATTCGTTCTCATGAACTTTCCTTCAGCTTTAGTGGCCTGAAAACGGCTGTGGCGCTGGCAGCAGAGACGGTTGGCGAAGACCCCCAAGCGCGCGCCGATCTGGCGGCGGGTTTTCAGGAGGCGGTGGTCGAGGTGGTGGTGGCCAAGACGCTTCAAGCGATTGCCGCAACGGGTGCCGAGCGCCTGGTGGCAGCCGGGGGAGTTACGGCCAATGAGCGGTTGCGCGAGGCACTAACCAAAAAAGCGGCAGCAGCAGGTTGCGCGGTCTATTTTCCGCCCCTTGCCCTTTGTACTGACAACGGGGCGATGATCGCCCATGCTGCGGCCCGACGCCTGGCTAGCGCTAAGGAGTTCAAGAGCGATTATCAGGTGGCGATTGCGCCTCGTTGGCCGCTTGAGCAGATTGACCGATTTTACTCTCTCGGCCATGAATGAGGTTGCGGATGTTCTGGCGGTGGCGCAGGATCAACACCGCCGCCATTCCGGTCACAAGGGCCACGATCGGGGTGGGAAGCGACAAAAGCCAGGCAATGGCAGGGGTTAAGAGCGCAGCAATGAGCGCCGCGAGCGACGAATAGCGAGACACCGCGGCAACTGTTAGCCAGACAAGCGCTGCAATTGCCCCCAACAGGGGCTCGATGGCCAGCAACACCCCCAGCGCTGTCGCCACCCCCTTCCCCCCTTGAAAACGGAGCCAGAAGCTAAAGAGGTGGCCGAAAAAGGCACCGACACCCGCTGTGGCGGAAAGGATCGCATCGTGGGTTAAGACCTGCACGGCAAGGACTGCTGCTGCCCCTTTGCCAGCGTCGCCGATCAGCGTGAGCAGAGCGGCCGCTTTGTGCCCAGTTCGCAGTACGTTGGTGGCGCCAGGGTTGCGCGAGCCAAAGGTGCGTGGATCGGGTAGGCCAAAGAGTTTGGCAGCAACAAGGGCAAAAGGGACGGCTCCAACCAGGTATCCGCCAAAGAGCGCCAGCAGGAGGTTGATCATTGGGGTGACCGCGTGCGCTTAGCGTATCCGCAGCTCTTCGCGCGAGCGCCCTTGCGCTTCCCACTCTTTGAGCCACTTGGGCGCCAGCCCACGGCCGGTCCACCCCTTTTCAGGATCAGTGGGGTGACGGTAGATATAGGGAATTTTCCGTTTGGGGGCATTATTGCGGTGCGTACGGCCGCTGTGCTCGGTAGCAAGTTTCTCAACCAGCGTTTCGTAGGGTACGCCAAGCCGAGCGGCCATCGCTTCAATCTCTTGCCGCAGTTCCCGGAATTTGGCCTCCTGCTTTTCCTTGATCAGATTGGCAATTGCCTTCTGCAGGGTTTCGAGTTCGTCGAAGGTAAGGTTGGGCAAAGTAGCTTGGATCGATTCCAGAGTATTCATGGGCTTCTCGAGGTGTGTGAAACAGACAAATAGATTGTAACAGACTTTTGACAAAATAAATAGATAAAAGGGCCCCTCACGCTCGCGGGTGGTGTTTGGCGTAGAGCGCTTCCAGACGAATACGGGCGATGTGGGTATAGATCTGGGTTGTCGAGATATCGGCATGTCCCAAAAGCATCTGGACGGCGCGTAAATCCGCACCGTGGTCAAGGAGATGGGTGGCAAAGGCATGACGCAGCGTATGGGGCGAGAGTTTGCGCGGGTCGATTCCGGCGGTAAGAGCATGATTCTTGATAATCTGCCAGCATCGTTGGCGGGTGATTCCTTCCCCATGCCGCCCTAAGAGAAGCAGTGCAGGGGAGTGGGCGGTAGCGAGAATTGGGCGAACGGCGCTCAGATAGCGTGTAAGCCACTCGGCCGCAACTTCGCCAAAGGGGATGAGTCGCTCGCGGTTTCCTTTGCCGGTGACGATCAGCCAGCCATCGGCAAGGCGCACTTGAACCAAGGTAAGCCCGACCAGTTCGCTTACCCGTAACCCGGTAGCGTAAAGGAGTTCGAGCACCATCCGGTCGCGAATTCCCAGTGGCGTGGTCGTGTCGGGAGCAGCAAGGAGGTTTTCGACCTCGGTTTCGCTGAGCGTTTTGGGAAAACGGGGCGGGAGAGTAGGAAGGGTCAGAGCGGTGGTTGGATTGGTGGAAATGACCCCCTCTTGTTCTAGCCAGCCGTAGAATTTCCGCCAGCAGGCGATTAGACGTCGCTGCGAGGTGGCTTTGCGCCGGGTTTCGGCGAGGTAGGCAAGAAGCGTCGGCGTTGTTACCTCAGTCAAGCGCTCACCTCGTTGGGCGAGCCAGCGGGCAAAAAGGGCTAGGTCGGTGCCGTAACTGCTCCGAGTATTGTCGCTCAGTCCCTCGTCAAGCCAGAGATGGTCGAGAAAGGTGGCAATTTGTTGTGCCGCATCTGCTGCGAGCCCCTCGCGCTGGATAGAAAGGGGGGTTAGCAAGCGACGGTTTCGCGTGCAAGTAGCCATGCTTTCAGAGCCAGCCAGTTTGGATGGTCAGAACCAGAAAAACCGGTGAGCCGTTCGCTGCTGCCAATTACCCGGTGACAGGGGATAAAGATCGGACAGGGATTGTGCCGGCAAGCTTGGCCCACCGCGCGCGGGCTGGTGGCGAGTTCTCTGGCTAGTTGCCCGTAGGTGCAGGTTGAACCAGAGGGGATCGACAGCAGCCGCTGCCAGAGGCGCTTCTGAAAAGGGGTTCCGGTGGCAGCGACCCGCGGCCAGGGGGGGAGCGCTGGGTCATCGAGCCACTGGTCGAGCCAGGTGGCGAGCTCGGTAATCGCCTGGGGGACTCTTCTGTTGGTGGTCGATTCGGCAGGCGGGTTCGGGCCGTCATGGAAGGTGGCTTCGACCACCACGCCGTCGGCCGTGGCGGTGACCAGCAGCCAGAAGGGGGGCGTGAGAGGACGGGCGAGGTAGAATGGGGCCATAGCCTAGCGGCGAATTTCGCCGTGACCAAAGACGATCCACTTTTCGCTGGTCAGTCCTTCGAGCCCCACCGGTCCACGGGCGTGGAATTTATCGGTGGAGATGCCAATTTCGGCGCCCAGACCATACTCGAATCCATCGGCAAAGCGGGTCGAGGCGTTGACCATCACCGAGGCAGAGTCGACTTCGCGCAAGAAGCGCCAAGCGGCATCGTAATCTTCGGTGATAATCGTTTCGGTGTGGCGCGACGAGTAGCGCTCAATGTGGGCAATCGCCTCGTCAAGGTCGGCTATGACCCGTATAGCCAAAATTGGCGCCAGGTATTCGGTGGTCCAGTCGCTCTCCTTGGCGGGTTTGACAAGCGATTCGGGTGCGCCGCTTGCCAAGAGCACGCGCATCGCCTCTGGGCAGCAGCGCATCTCAACGCCGTGGCCAGCCAGCATGGTGCCGATGGCCGGAAGGTAGCGTTCGGCGACCTCCTGGTCGATCAACAGCGTTTCGGCGGCGTTGCAGACGCCATAGCGTTGGGTCTTGGCATTTTCAACGATGGGAACGACATAGGCGGCTTTTGCTGCGCGATGGACATAGACGTGACAGTTGCCGTCAAGGTGTTTGATCACAGGGACGCGCGCCTCGCGCATGACCGCTTCGATCAGCCCTTTACCGCCGCGGGGGATAATGACATCAACATACTCGGGGCTGGCGACCATCTTGCTGACCAACTCGCGGTCGGTGCGGGCGATGACCTGAACGGCTTGGATGGGAAGACCGGCTGCGGTCAGTCCGTGTTGGATCGCCTGAGCAATCGCCTGGTTGCTGTGCTGTGCCTCTTTGCCGCCGCGCAGGATCGCGGCGTTCCCTGACTTGAGACAGAGGGCAGCGGCATCGACGGTGACGTTGGGACGCGATTCATAGATGATCCCAACCACCCCAAGCGGCACGCGCATCTTGCCCACCTGGATTCCAGAAGGGCGGAGGCAGAGTTCGCGCACTGCGCCAACCGGATCGGGCAGTTCAGCAACTTGCATGAGGCCAGCGATCATTGCGGTAATTGTCTGCGGAGTCAGGGTTAGCCGGTCGATCATCGCTGGGGTGAGTCCAGCGGCGTGCGCGGCCGCAAGATCCTGGGCATTGGCAGCAAGGAGTTGCTCGCGTTCCCCGTCCAGGGCAGCGGCAATCGCTTTGAGCGCGCTGTTTTTTTGGGAAGTAGTCGCTTGTGCTACTACCCGGGCAGCAGCACGGGCAGCATGACCCACTTCGTGCCAGTAGGTGGTAAGGTCTGTAGTTGTCATGGTCAGGCTCCAGAAAAAGCGTGGGAGTTAGGTGGCTGGGCCGAAAGGGGGCGTAAGGCAAAAAGAAGCCGTTCCGCCTCTTGCCAGAAGTCGCCAGGGGCAACCCCTTTGGCGATCTGGTCAAGCTGGGCAGCAGAAAGAAGCCACCTACGAGTAAGGGAGACGGGAAGCGAGGTGGCCGCCCGCAGCGCCGCCTTTTCGGCGGGGGTAAAGAGCCGCTCGTTGTGCGCTAGGGTATCGATCGAGAGATAAGAGGCGTTTGCCCCCAGTTGGCTTGCCCGGGCAAGCGCTCGAAGCGCGGCGGTGATGGCCCATAGCACCAGCGGTTCAGCCACTCCTTCGTTTTTAAGTCCGGCGATGAGGCGCAGCGCCCGCGGTATCTGGCGCTCAAGAATCGCTAGTCGAAGGTCAAAGGGGTCGAAGCGGGCCACTTCGCTGATCGCGCGTCGAACTTCCCCTTCGGGGAGTTCGCCCGCCGGGAAGAGGAGGGCAAGGAGGGCCAGGTACTGACAGGCTGCTAGGAGGTTGCCTTCCGTTGCGGTGGCCAGCCAATCAAGGAGGGTTCGGCTGGCATGTTGCCCCTGCCGAGCAAGCCGCTCGTGCCACCACTGGGGCAACTGGCTGCGACTAGGGGCCGTTGTTTCGATAACCAGCGCCTGCTGGCAGAGGGTCTGATACCACGGGGTTTTGCGCGCTCGCCACTCAAGCGGGGGCAGGATCACCAGCGTGACCGTCGCCTCAGGAGGGCGTTGGGCCAGCGCAACCAGCCAGGTGCTCTCTTCCCTGCTGCTTGGCGGGGCCTGCCAGCGCAACTGCAAGAGGCGCTGTTCGGCAAAAAGGGAACAACTTTCGGTGGTGACGTTGAGCGCAGCGAGCCGTTTGCTGTGGTCAATCACCTCTCGCTCGCATTGGGTAAAGCCGTGGGAATGGGCTGCTGCGCGGATCGCGTCGGCCGCCTCTTCAATCAAGAGCGGTTCGTCCCCCGTGACGATCCAGAGCGGGGGAAAGGGGTTGCGGGCAAGCCAGGTGGGGAGGTCGTGTTGCGTTCCTTTCATCGGGCGGCCAGACGGCGGTCGAGCAAAAGGAGCGCGCGGCGCAGCAGTTCGCGGCGCATGTCATGGAATAGGAGTTGCTCCTCTTCGGCGCGGGGGGTGATGAGGGACTCGTCGTAGCCGTAGTCGCGTTCGCTTGCCAGCTGCAGTGGCGCAATGATCTCGTTGCCGGCGCGATCGGTGGCACGCACAGTCAAAAGTGCGCGCAGCCCATATTCGCGCACCTGCCCGCGACCGGAAAGGGAGAGGATTTCGCGCCGTTCAACAAGCGGCCCCAGAGTGACGATGGCCTCGGCCTCTTCAACCCGCGTCACCCGCCGTACGCTCTGGCCGGCCAGAAGTTCGTTCAGGAGCGGTTCAAGCTGGGCTGCTTTCTCAAAGCGAAAGAGGATGGTACGGTTGCTTAGCCCTACGTAGTGGCGCGGCTGAAAGCCGCAGCCGGCCAGTAGAAGCACGCCTGCTGCTGCCGCAAGGAGGCGCCGACGGGTGGGGTTGACTTGCGGGGTGTCAGCCGACCACATTGACCAGCCGTCCCGGAACGATGATCACCCGTTGCGCGCTTCGCCCACCCAGCGCTGCAACGACTGCTTCGTGGGCCAGGGCAGCAGCGCGGATCGCTTCGTCGTTGCTTTCGGCAGGAACGACCAGTTTGCCGCGGGTCTTGCCGTTGATCTGTAAGACCAGCGTCAGCTCGGCAACGGTGAGCGCAGCTGGGTCGACCTGTGGCCACGGGGCATCGATGACCGTTTCGCCAAAGCCACACTGTTGCCAGAGCGTCTCGCTGATATGCGGGGCAATCGGAGCCAGAAGCCGCAACAGGATCGAGAAGCCCTCGCGGGCGAGTTGCGCGTGCGGCGCCGAGCCCTCGTCAGGGAGCCGCTCCAGGATATTGAGCAGTTTCATCGTCGCGGCGGCCACCGTGTTGAACTGCAGTTTGGCCATGTCGCGGTTGGCCTGTTCCAAGATTCGGTGGATCTCCCGCCGCGCGGCGGCAAGTTCGGCAGGCAGAGGCGCTGGGTCGGTAGGAAGGTGTTGAGCAATCCCCTGCCGGTAGCGAACCCCGAAGGCCCATACCCGGCGCAGGAAGCGGTGTGCCCCTTCGACCCCACTCTCCGACCATTCAAGTTGCGCTTCGGGCGGGGCGGCAAAGATGATGAAGAAGCGGGCGGTGTCGGCACCATATTGATCGATCAGCGCCTGGGGGTCGACGCCGTTATTTTTCGACTTGGACATCTTCTCCATGCCGCCGATGGTCACCGGCTGTCCGTCAACGCGATGGACCGCCGCCACCGGCCGCCCTTTGCTATCACGGGTAATGAGCACATCAGAAGGATTAATCCAAGTCTTTTTGCCGGTGGCTCGATCTTCGCGGTAGAAGGTTTCGGCCACTACCATTCCTTGAGTAAGGAGGTTGGTAAACGGCTCGTTAAAGGGGATAAGGCCAAGGTCGCGCATCGCCCGGGTAAAGAATCGCGAGTAGAGAAGGTGCAGGATCGCGTGTTCGATGCCGCCGATGTACTGGTCGACGGGCATCCAGTAGTTGACCCGCTCATCGACCATCGCCTGATCGTTGTCCGGGCAGCAGTAGCGCAGGAAGTACCAGCTCGATTCAACGAAGGTATCCATCGTGTCGGTTTCGCGGCGCGCGGGCTGACCGCACTCTGGGCAGGAGACGTTTACCCAGTCGCTGAGCTCGGCCAGCGGCGAACCGCGACCGGTGACTTCGACCGTTTCAGGCAGCAGCACCGGGAGCGCTTCATCGGGTACGAGTACTTCGCCGCAGTGATCGCAATGAATGACCGGAATGGGGCAACCCCAGTAGCGCTGGCGCGAAATGCCCCAGTCGCGCAGCCGGTATTGGGTGCGCTGCTGCCCCAACCCCTTTTCGGTAAGCGCGGCGATGATCGCAGTAAAGGCCTCCTGCGACGACAGGCCGGTGAACGGGCCAGAATCGATCAGTACCCCTTTTTCAGCAAAGCGGTCGTCCCACGGACTGTTGCCATCGATCACTCCCGAATAGCCTTCGGGTTGGATCACCTGGCGAATCGGCAGGTGGTACTTCTGGGCAAAGGCGTAGTCGCGCTCGTCGTGGGCGGGTACCGCCATCACAGCCCCTTCGCCATAGGCCATGAGCACGTAGTTGGCAACCCAGACGGGGAGTTTCTCTCCGGTGAGTGGATGGCGCACGAAGAAGGGGGTAGGCATCCCGCGCTTTTCGATCAATGCCAGGTCGGCTTCGGCCACTGACCCTTGCCGGCACTGGGCGATGAACTGGGCTAGATTGGGATCCCTCGCCGCTGCTTTGGCAGCCAGCGGGTGTTCGGCGGCAACGGCGACGTAGGTGGCCCCCATCAGGGTATCGGGACGAGTGGTAAAGACGGTGAGGGCGCCGCTCTCGCCAATACTTGCCTCGTCATAGGGAAAGCGAACTTCGGCGCCTACGCTCTTACCGATCCAGTTGGCCTGCATCCGCTTGACTTGCTCTGGCCAGCCAGGCAGCGTCTCCAGCCCTTTGAGCAGCTCTTCGGCATAGGCGGTGATGCGCATGTAGTACATCGGGATTTCGCGCCTTTCCACCAACGCACCGCTGCGCCAGCCGCGGCCGTCGATCACCTGCTCGTTGGCCAGCACGGTTTGATCGACCGGATCCCAATTGACAAGCCCCATCTTGCGGTAGATCAGCCCCTTGCGATAGAGGCGCTTAAAGAGCCACTGCTCCCAGCGGTAGTACTCGGGGCGGCAGGTGGTGATTTCGCGGCTCCAGTCGATGGCGAACCCCAGCCGTTGCAGCTGGCGCTTCATATAGGCAATGTTGCTGTAGGTCCACTGCGCTGGCGGTACTCCGTTTTGAATTGCCGCGTTTTCCGCTGGCATCCCGAAGGCGTCCCACCCCATCGGTTGGAGCACGTTCAAGCCCTGCATCCGTTTGGCACGGGCAAGCACATCGCCGATGGTGTAGTTGCGCACATGCCCCATGTGTAGCTTTCCTGACGGGTAGGGGAACATCGACAGGCAGTAGAATTTGGGTCGGGTGGGGTCTTCGTGAGCTGTAAAGGGGGCGGTCTGCGCCCACCGTTCCTGGACGACGCGTTCAATGGCAAAGGGGTCGTACTTTTCTTTCATCACCAGTAGTTCCGTCAAGCGCATCAGAGGCGAAGTATAACGCGAGTCAAAAAAAGCCCGTAGCCTTGGCTACGGGCGGGAACTCCATGCTGAGATGGAGAGGGAGGGAGACAAAACAATGAAAGGAGGAGATCACTGATAAAACGAACTTCTTATGTTATCACGGATTCGGCAAAAAAGCAAGCAGCGGGAGCGATGGCGCCTCTTTGTCCCTCGCTACGGCTACGGTGGGTTCGTCTATTGGCTGGTGCCGGGGAGGGGACTCGAACCCCCAAGCCTTTTGATCGGCGGCGGATTTTAAGTCCGCTGTGTTTACCGTTTTCACCACCCCGGCCCAACTTTGTCGATTATACGCACTCCCGCCCGAGTCCAGAAGGGGCGAGACGCTAACCCGTTGCGTTTGGCCGATGGTTGTGGTGAAATTATGACTTATTGGTCATTACTTCAGCGCCACCATGACAAAGAGACCCGCGGGCAAGAATGGGGCGGACTTAGGACGTCCAAGGCGACGGCGTCGCAAAGAGACGCGCCCTCAGGAGCTTCTTGAGGCGGCAATGGCCCTGTTCATCGAGCGGGGCTATGCTGCCACTCGACTTGAGGATGTGGCCCGGCGGGCTGGGGTGGTCAAGGGAACGATCTACCTCTACTTTGCCGACAAACTGGCACTTTTTACTGCAGTGGTCGAGCAGGTGATCGCGCCTCTTATTGCCGATGATGAGGTGTTGCTATCCGAGGCGATCTCCTGCGATTCTCCCCCTTTCGAGCGGTTATGGTTGCTGTTGCAGCGCTGGGGCGATCGACTCTTTCATACGCCGCTCGGCGGTATGGTCAAGCTGGTGATGGCCGAAGCGGGCAATTTCCCCGAGATGGCGGCGGTCTATCACGACCGGGTGATCTTGCCCGCCATGGCGCTAGTTGAGCGGGTAGTGGCTGAGGGGCAGCAGGCAGGATGCTTCTCCGCCCAATTAGAGGCAGTTCCCCTTGCGCGAATCATCGTTGCTCCGCTTCTTCAGCGGGCTTTGTGGCTGACCTCCTTCGCGGCGGTTTGCCCGAACACAGCGGCAGCGTTTGACGAGGCACTCTTTTGGCAGACCTATCGGCAGTGGTTACAGCAAGGGTTAGGGAGGGAAGTAGATGGCTAATTGGAAGTGCGGGACCCTAGGGTTCGCCTTTGCCGCAGTACTGGCAGGAGCGACCGGGGCAGTGGCTGATTCCCCCGTGGGGTTTGCCGCAAAGACCGAGCCGCTGGTTTTGCCGTTGGCCACTGTGTCGGTTGCGCCGCAGCCGTTGCTGACCCTTGCTGCTACCGTTCGGGCTCGCTTTGAGGCGCCTGTGGCCTTCCAGGCAGCGGGCCGGATCCAAGAGCGCTTGGTGAACGCCGGCCAAGCGGTGCGCCAGGGTGACTTGCTGGCTCGGCTCGATCCGCGCGATATTGATGCAGCGCTGGCCGCGGCCCAGGCGCAACAGGCTCAGGCCAGGGCGCAGCGCGACTTGGCAGCGAGCGAACTAGCCCGCACCCAAGCCTTGGTGGCCAAGGGGTTTGCTGGGGCGCAACAGCGGGATCGGGCCGAGGCGGCGTTCAAAGCGGCGGAGGCGACGCTGCGGGCAGTCTCGGCAGAGCTCAAGAAGGCGCTCCTCATGCGGCAACACACCGAGTTGCGTGCGCCGCGCGATGGGGTAGTGTTGACTTGGCTGGCCGAACCGGGGCAGGTAGTCGCCGTAGGCCAGCCGGTGGTGCGTTTGGCCATTGGCCCGGAACGGGACCTTGAGGTAATGCTGCCCGAATCGTTAGCAGCGTCACCGCCGCTGGAGGGCGTTGCGACGGCACCTAGTGGAACCCGTTATCCAGTGCGCTGGCGCGAACAGGATGGCGGTATCGATCCGGTGACGCGCACGGTGCGCAGCCGCTACCATTTTACTGGGCTGCCGCCTGGCGAAGCGCTGCTTGGCGCCCTCTGGCAGGTTACCTTTCCCCAACGGCTGGCAACAGGGGCCGCTGCTTTTCTGGTGCCGGTGACCGCCCTTGACGAACGGGGGGGTGGTGCGCGTCTGTGGCGCTGGCAGCAAGGGGGTGAGGTGGAGCCAGTTGCGGTCACGGTGCTCGGTTATGGGCAAAACGAGGCGATCGTTACCGGCGCGCTTGCCGCTGGCGACCGGATTGTTGCCGCGGGAAGCCATCGGTTGACGCCCGGTGCGCGGGTGGTGGAGGCGCGCTAGATGGCTTTTCCCAATCTATCGGCTTTGGCGGTTCGCGAGCGGGCTGTTACCCTCTTTTTCTTGGTACTTGCCCTGATCGGTGGTGCGATCGCCTTTTGGCAACTGGGGCGCGCCGAAGACCCGGCGTTCACGGTTCGTGTACTGATGGTCTCGGCTCTCTGGCCCGGAGCAACGGCCGAAGCGGTGGAGGCACAGGTGGCCAAGCGGCTAGAGAAGCGGCTGCAGGAGTTACCCCATCTCTACCGGTTGGATACGACTATCCGGCCAGGACGAACCGACATTAAGGTCGAATTCCACGACTATGTGGCAGAGCGCGATCTGCCGCAGCTCTTTTACGAAGTCCGCAAACGGATGTGGGATGAGGCTCGGCAGATGCCTGCCGGGGTGATCGGACCGATTGTCAATGATGACTTCTCTGATGTCTATTTCGCGCTGTTGGCTTTGACTGCTCCACACCTGAGCCATCGAGAAGTGGTCGAAATTGGCGAAGGTGTACGCGACCGTGCCCAGCGCCTTACCGGTGTCCAGAAGGCTTTGCTGATCGGGGAACAGACCCCGGCTGTTTTTCTCGATTTTGCCTGGGATCGCTTGCAGCAGCTCGGAATCAGCGCAGCCCAGGTCCTTCAGGCGGTGGCAGCGCATAATCAGCTGGTGCCGACTGGGTTCATTGAAACAGGCGCAGCGCGCCTCTACTTGCGGTTGCCGCAAGCCGATCTGGCCGATCCGCGCGCGTTGGCCGACCTCCCATTGCTGATCGGTGAGCGGTTGGTGCGGCTGGGAGAGCTGGCCACTGTTCGTCTGGGCGAGGAGGACCCTCCTAGTTACCTGGTCCGCTCGCGCGGCCAGGCAGCGCTTCTGATCGGCATTGTCATGGAGCGGGGGGCCGATGGCCAGGCGTTAGGGCAGAGGCTTGCCCAGTTTGTGGCCAGCGAGCGGCAGCAGCTCCCCCTAGGGGTGGGGCTCGAAGTGCTGACCAACCAAGCCGAAGCGATCTCCGCTGCTGTTGACCGGTTCCAGCTCAAATTTTTTCTGGCCGTTGGGGTGGTGGCTCTGGTGACGCTGCTCGCACTGGGGTGGCGCGCTGGGGTGGTTACAGCAATTGCTATTCCGCTTACCCTGGGGATCGTCTTTCAAATCATGTTGGCCAGAGGAATGAGCTTGGACCGGGTTTCCCTTGGTGCGTTGATTCTGGCGTTGGGACTTTTGGTCGATGATGCGATCATCGTGATCGAGATGATGGTTGTCAAACTCGAAGAAGGGTGGGATCGCGCCCACGCGGCCATCCATGCCTGGCATGCTACCGCCGCTCCGATGCTCTTTGGCACCTTGGTTACCGCAGCCGGTTTTCTTCCTATCGGCTTTGCTCGCTCGGGTGTGGGCGAATATGCTGGCAACATCTTCTGGGTGCTCGCTTTTGCCCTGGTCGTGTCGTGGTTCGTGGCAGTCCTTTTCACCCCCTACCTGGGTTTTAAGCTGTTACCCCGCTATACGAAAGTAGCCGGTGGAGCCGAGGCAATCTACCAGACGCCTGGTTACCGTCGACTGCGTGGGGTAATCAACGGCTGTGTCCGTTACCGAAAGACAGTGGTGGGAGTGACCCTGGCCCTGTTAATCGTTGCTGGGGCGGGAATGGCCGTGCTCGTTCCCAAGCAGTTCTTTCCTAGTTCCGACCGGCCAGAGGTGCTTGTCGATATCCAGTTTCCGGCTGGGACAAGCATTGCTACCACCGATTCCTTGACCCGCAAGATCGAGGCGCTCCTTACGTCACTGCCCGAGGTGAAGTCGGTGATGGCCCATGTCGGTCGGGGAGCGCCGCGCTTTTTCATTTCGGCAAGTCCCGAACCGCCCGATACCGCTTTTGCCAAGATCGTTGCGGTGACCCATGGCGTGGCCGAGCGTGAACAGGTGATTGCCCGGCTCGATGAGGCAGTGCGTGCCGGGGCGTTTGCGCCGGCGCGGGTGCGCATCCATCGCCTCCTCTATGGACCGCCGGTCCCCTGGCCCGTCGAATTCCGGGTGCTTGGGCCCGACCTCAACAAGGTGCGGCGCATTGCCCATGCGGTGCGCGAAGTGATGGCTGCTCACCCCAACGTTGTCGATCCCCATCTCGACTATGACGAACGGGCCCCGGTGCTGCACTTTACCTATGCTCCCGAGCGGCTGGTGGCCTACGGCCTGACCCCGCAGTTGCTCGCGCAACAGCTGCAGATGGCCCTTGTTGGGCTACCGGTCACCGAGCTGCGCCGGGGGGACCGAACAGTGACCCTTTCGGCTCGGGGGGCGGCATCGACGCGCCTTGATCCGATGCAGCTTGCTGGGCTTGATGTGCGCAACGCAAGCGGCGTCCGGGTGCCGCTTGCTGCGCTGGGCGAGTGGCAGGTTGCCTATGAGGATCAGGTGATCAAACGCTACAACCGCGAGCGCTATATCGCCGTGCAGGCCGAGGTGCGTGGCGCTCAGCCACCCGATGTCACTCGGGCGCTGTGGCAGGCGCTGGCCGAGATTCGAAGTACTTTGCCTCCAGGTTATTCGATTACCATCGGTGGAACAGTTGAAGCGTCGGGCAAAGCTGATGCCTCAATTCAGAAGCTGCAACCGGTGATGGTCGCGGTTACCTTGATCTTTATCATGCTGCAGATGCGCGAATTTGCCGGCACCTTCATGACAGTGGCCACCGCTCCGTTGGGGGTGATCGGCGCAACGCTGGCGCTGTTGCTGACCCAGCGTCCCTTTGGCTTTGTCGCCCTTCTGGGGCTAATCGGCCTGGGAGGGATCTTGATGCGCAACACCCTGATCTTGACCCAGCAGGTTCGCGATTTTATCGCCAATGGTTACCTAGCCAAGGAGGCGGTGGTCGAGGCAGCGGTGCGCCGGGCGCGCCCGGTTGTCCTGACGGCACTGGCTGCCGCGCTTGCCTTTCTGCCGCTGGCGACCGACACGTTTTGGGGGCCGCTGGCGATCGTGCTCATCGGCGGGGTGGTGGTGGGAACGGCGATCACACTTCTTTTCGTTCCTGCCCTCTATGCACTCTGGTATCGTCTGCCAAGAGAGAGCGCGGTATAATGCGTTTGATCATTTTTTTCTAATAAAGGAGGTGCCGTGATGGATTGGGAACGGGCCCGATTTAATATGGTCGAGCAACAGATCCGCACCTGGGAGGTCTTCGACCTGCGGGTTCTCGATGCCTTGATGCGCGTCAAACGCGAGGCGTTCGTGCCGGTGCAGCACCAGAAGCTAGCTTTTGCCGATGTCGAGATCCCTTTGCCGTGCGGTGAGCGGATGCTGCGGCCATTGGTCGAAGCCAAAGTGCTGCAGGCACTGACCCTCGAACCCCATGAGCGGGTACTGGAGATCGGCACGGGCTCCGGTTTCTTTGCCGCCGCTCTTGCCTACCTGGCCAAGGAGGTGGTCTCCGTTGAGCGGCATGGGGCATTGGCCGAGTGGGCCGCTGAGCGGCTGCGCGGGCAGCGAATTGGCAACGTCACCGTTTATGTGGGCGACGGTTTGCTGGCCGATCCCCGTGCCCCTTGGTTGTCGGCGGGCCGCTTCGATGTGATCACCCTCTCTGGCGGTGTTCGCCAACTGCCGCGCTGGCTCTTGGATCACCTCAACGTTGGTGGGCGGCTCTTTGCCTTTGTTGGACAACCGCCGGTGATGGAGGCGGTGCGGGTGGTCTGTACCGCTCCGGCGGCCTTTCAGGAAGAGGTGGTCTTTGAAACAGTGGTGCCACCGCTCGCAGAACCGACCCAGCCGCAGGCGCTGGTTGCATAGGAATGCAAGCGATGTGGTCAATGATTCCCGAATGGAGCCCGCATGAGTTGCTGGCCGCGCAACAAGCAGCCGACCCTCTGCAGCGGCCAGAGGTGATCGATGTGCGCGAGGCGTGGGAGGTGGCCCAGCTCCCGATGCCTGGGGCGCGCCATCTGCCGATGCACTTGGTACCGCTCTCCTGTGATACATTGCCTTCCGACCGGCCGATTGTCGTTGTCTGCCATAGCGGCGCACGCAGCAGCCAGGTTGTCCATTTTCTGTACCAAAAGGGGTTTCACTCCGTCTTCAATCTGCGCGGCGGAATGATTGCCTGGATGCGCGAAGTGGGATCACCCCCCTCTCAGCAGGGAGAAGCGCGATGAAACCGATGAGATGGCAAAGGCTTCTTCTGGCGTGCGCTGTGGCGGCGCTCGCACCATCTACTTGGGCCGAGTCGCTTGGCGCCATGTACCGTGCCGCGCAGACCAACGACCCAGTGATCGCCGCTGCCCGGGCAGCGCGCGAGGCGGGAGCCGAAAAGCGCGAGCAGGGGCGGGCGCTCCTGTTGCCAACAATTGGGGCCTCTGCCGACACCTTCTGGAACCATCTGGAGGTGGGGCCGCGGCAGCGCGACTACAACACCAACCAGTGGGGCGTCAAACTCACCCAGCCGCTCTATCGGCCACAGAACTGGGCAGCCGCTGAGCTTGGCGAGTTACAGGCCCAGCTTGCCGAGGTGCAGTGGCAGGATTCCCAGCAGCAGCTGGTGGTACGGGTAGCCAAAGCATGGTTCGACGTGCTGACTGCGCGTGCTGCGCTCCAGGCAGCTGAAGAGTTGCAGGCGGCAGCCGAGGGGCAGCTCAAGCTGGCTAAGGCCAGCTTTGAAGTGGGCACCGTAACGGTAGTGGATGTCCATGAAGCACAGTCGCGCTTTGATCTTGCTCAGGCCCAGGTGATTGCGGCGCAAAACAGCGTGGCGCTGGCCGAAGAGGCACTTCAGGCCATTACCGGTCAGTTGCCGAGCCGCTACCCGCAACTTAAGGCGGGGGCGCAGCTTCTGCCGCCCGAGCCGCAGGTGTTGCTTGAATGGGAGCAGGCAGCCCGCGAAGGGAACCTGACGCTGATGCAGGCGCGGATCGGTCAGCAGCTGGCCAAACGGGAACTGGAGCGACGCCGTGCTGGCCATCTGCCGACGGTTGACCTGGAAGCGAGCATCGGCAATCAGCGCCTCTTTTCGCAGGCGCAATTTGCCACCGCCGAGGCCGACGCCCGTCAGATAGGGGTGCGGTTGACCGTGCCGCTTTATGCCGGTGGGGCGATCTCTTCCCAGGTACGCGAAGGGATGGCGCTGCTCACCCAGGCCGAGAAGAACCGCGAGGCCGCTGAACGGCAGGCGGTACTGGCAACCAAGCAGGCGTTTCTCAACGTCACCAATGGGTTGGCGCAGGTACGGGCGTTAGAGGCGGCGCTTGCCTCATCGCTCAAGAACCTCGAAGCAACCAAGACCGGATTCGAAGTGGGGGTACGCATCAACCTCGACGTCTTGAACGCCCAGGCGCAGGTGGCTGATGCGCGCACCAAACTTGCCAAGGCCCGATTCGATACCCTCTTTGCCCTGTTGCAGCTCAAGGCAGCTGCTGGGCGACTCAGCGCAGAGGATGTGGCCGCCGTCGATCAGCTCTTTGAGTAAGGGGTGGCGGGTAACGGGGCTTCTGAGGAGGTAAGCGGCATAGAGCCTTCGCCAAGTAGCGGGGCGAGAAGCGCCACCGTCCGCTCGGTGGCGCCACGATGGGCGGCAAGAAAGATCGCCCCTTTGGCGAGCTGCTCGGCATGAAGTTCTGGGCTGTGCAGCAAGCGCAGTGCGTAACGCAATGCCGATTCTGGTTTCGGACACTGCACGATTGCCTGTGACTGGCGGCCAGCGGCCACCAGCGCTTCGAAGTGATCGACGTGGGGGCCAACGATTGGCGGGCAGCCAGCAGCGATCGCCTCCAGCGGGTTCTGGCCGCCAAATGGCTTCCAGCTGCCGCCGATCAGCGCTGCGCGCGCCAGCGCATAATAGGCGGTCATCTCGCCAAGCGTATCCCCCAGCCAGACATCGAGCCCGGCGTGCGGCGGGGTTTCGCTGCGCCGCGACCAGCGGTAACGGCGCTGGGTAAGGAGATCGGCCACCTCGTCGCACCGCTCGGGGTGGCGCGGCACGATCACTAAGAGCGGCACCTGCCAGTGGGTTGGGAACGATTCGCTTAACCGCTCCCAAGCATCGAGCAGCAACCGCTCCTCGCCATCGCGCGTGCTGGCCCAAATGAGTGCCGCCCGCCCCCCCAGATGGTGGCGCCACTGTCGGCCGCGGGCGATCAGTTCGGGGTCAGTTGGCTGGTCGAACTTGAGGTTACCAGTGATGTGGACCGTTGGGGCACCAAGCGCAACGAACCGCTCGGCATCATTACGGGTCTGCGCCCCAACCGCCTGGATCGCCGACCAGGCAAGCGGCAGCCAGCGCTGCCAGCGCCGATAGCGAGCAAAGGAGCGTTCGGAGAGGCGGGCGTTTACCAGCGCAACAGGGAGTCCGCGTGCTGCGGCGGCGCGTAGCCAGTTGGGCCAGAGCTCGGTTTCCAGAAGCACAAGAAGCCGCGGTTGGCTGGCTTCAAGAAAGGCATTGATCCAGGCGGGGGCATCATACGGGGCCCACGCCTGGTAGACTGCCGGATCGTGGCTCCAGGCTGCAGCACCCACTTCCCGTCCAGTCGGGGTCATGTGGGTAAGGAGAATAGGCAGCTCTGGGTAGCGCTGGCGCAAGCGCGCAATGAGCGGCTGTGCGGCACGGGTCTCCCCTACCGAGACGGCATGAACCCAAATCGGTCTGCCGAACCCTTCGGGCCAGCGCAGTTCGCCAAAGCGCTCACCGATCCGGTCGGCATACCCGGGGTGGCGGGTGCGGGCCAAGTGCTCCAGCCGGGCGGTCAACACACCGCGCCCCCAGTACCAGAGGCGGTCGTAGATCGGGTAAAGTGGCATGAGAGAAGTATAACGCGAGAAAGAGAAAACCAATGGCTACCTATGTCGTCGGGGATATTCAAGGGTGTTTTCGTGCCCTTGAGCGGCTCCTTGCCGTCTGTCGCTTCGATCCGGCACGGGATCGGTTGTGGTTAGTGGGGGATCTGATCAACCGCGGTCCCCATTCGCTTGAGGTGTTGCGCTTTGTCTCATCGCTTCCTAGCCAGGCCGTGGCCACGGTGTTAGGCAACCACGACCTCTACGGTCTGATGCGCGCAGCAGGTCTCAAAAAGAGCGCCAAGGACGATACGCTCGATCCCCTCTTTGCCGCGCCCGACCGCGACCGGCTGATCGACTGGCTGCGTGCGCAGCCGCTTCTTCACTGGGACGAGCAGTTGGGTTGGGCGATGGCACATGCCGGGGTCCCGCCGGTCTGGGATTGGCCGACCGCTAAAAGCGCTGCCGCTGAGGTGGCCGAGCGGTTGCGGCGCGACCTGGGGTGGCTGCGCGACCTCAAGGGGAACGAGGCCGTCTGGTCGCCCGGTCTAGCGGGGATGGCGCGGTTGCGTTACATCGTCAATGGGCTGACCCGGATGCGTTTTGTCGATGCCAAAAGCGGTGCGCTCGACCTCAAGGCCAAAGGACCACCGGAGCGGGCCCCAAAGGGGACCGTTCCGTGGTTTCGCTATGCCAAGCGCGTGACGCTTCCCTACCGGGTGGTCTTTGGACACTGGTCGCTTTTGGGCTTTTACTACGATGAGGCGGTGCTGGCCATCGACACAAGCTGCGTCTATGGCGGTCGCCTGACCGCGGTGCGCCTGGAGGATCTGACCACCCATTCAGTTGTATGTTCAGCAGCGGAGCTAACCTCCTAATGGCTGTGGTGGTCGTGGCCAGAGGGCTTGCGCAGGGTGCGGGTTGGTGGTCGTGCCGCTGGGCTCGATCTGTGTTCGAACCCAGGCATGGGCGCGTTCAGCCAGCGCTTTGCGGTTGGTTTGGTAAGGAAGGAGCAGCGGGCCAAAGGTGATCGCGATGGTAAAGGGGGGTAGCGCTACGATGCGGCGTAGGCTCATGACTAAAGTCATCTTGCCGGTGAAGGCGACTTCGGTGGTGCGCCTGGAACCGATCCAGTAGGTAAGGGCCAGTGGCTGGATTGGGGTAGCGGTAACCACAGCCGGTTGAAGGAGCGCAGCGTGAAAGGGGTGGAGTAGGGTGCCGTCGCTGGTTGTCCCCTCTGGGAAGAGGACCACTGTTTGCCGGGCGGCGAGTGCAGCGGCAATCGCTTTCCCAACTGTGGTTGCGTGGCCGCGCGAGCCGCGTTCCAAGAACAGGGTGCCGTGGCGGCGGGCCAACCAACCGATCAGCGGCCAGCGGGCCACTTCGCTCTTGGCAACAAAAACGACTGGTCCTACGGCAAGCAGGGCAACGATATCCAACCACGAGATGTGGTTGGCCACCCATAGGGCCGGGTGGTGAGGGGTGCCGCTTACTTGCAGCTGACCACCGGCGGACGCAACCACCTGTCTGGCCCAGAACGAACGGACCGCCGCAATCGTTTCCTGCCGGGCAAAGGGGGCCAGGAGCAGGGTTAGGACGAAGCCGGCCACCAGCCAAAAGAGGAGCCGCCCTATGCGCCAGAAGCGACGGAAGTATCTCGTTGGGTAATGTGCGCAATGCTCTTGCGGCGTAGCCAGCTCCTTAGCGCGACGGATATCCTCAGGGAAGGGAAGATCAAGGCCCAGACAGGGTTCCCAACGCGCCATCATCGCCCTCTTTTTCCTTTGTGTCAAGCCACTTGGGCCAAGGACTGGCCCGCGAAGTGGCGGCGATAGCGAGGTGCCAACCGTTCGCCATCGAGTAAGATGGGAAAGTCGACGCACTGAAAGTCAGGGTCGATCGTCGGGTCGCCGGCAACCCACGCTCCAGCGGCCAAGTAGGCAGCGATGAGCGGCGGGCAAGGGGCTGGTTCAACACCATCGAGTGGCATCTGCGGGATCCGCTGCCACGGGGTTACCTGGTATTCGAAGGGGGCTTCGTAACGTGCCCGCAGCCTCTGGTATTGAGCCAGCACCGCATCGAGCCCTGGGTGGTAAGGAAAGGAGGCCAGACCAAAGAGGTAGCGGATCCGAAAACGGGCCATGTAGGCAGCCAGCCCCTTAAAAAGGAGGTGGATCACCGCTCCGCTGCGGTGGGCCGGTGCGATGCAGGCGCGAGAGAGTTCAACGAAATTGAGTTCTTTCAGGCGGGTGATGTCGTACTCCGATTCGGTATAGCGTTCGCCAACTGCACGGGCAGCGCTGGGGGGCAGCAGCCGGTAGCAACCAACCACCTCGTCGCTAGCCCGTTCGACAACGATCAGGTGGTGGCAGAAGGGATCAAAGAGGTCGTGGTCGAGTCCCGGCATGCGGTTGTTGAGGCGCGCGCCCCACTCATCGTGAAAGACACGGTAGCGCAGCCGCTGTGCGGCGGTGAGCTGCGACTCGTTAGCGGCAAGCTGTAGCCGGTAGCGTTCGGTCTCGGCAAAGCAGAAGGGTTCTTGGCAACCGGGCAGATTGGCGACAGAGATCATATTGTCTTCTCCAGCAGTTGAGCCTTGCCGATCTTAGCCAACGCTTGTGACACCTTGATGACAGGGGGGTCGAGGTTGGCGCCGCTCGATAAAAAGGGCGTTGGCTGGGACGATCCCCTGCGCCGCAAGGCGGGCGCTCTCCTTTTTGGCCATCTTCTTGGCCTCAGCTGCTGAAGCAGCAACCGCGTGGTACGAGGGGTAACACTCGGGTAAGACGTGGAGCGCACCGACGGTGAGGGCCGATATCGGATGAAAGACCACGTTTCCCTGCCGGTCTTCGGTTTGGAAGCCCCCTGCCTGCCAATCCTCTGGCGAGTAAAAAGTGGGCAGGGCACTGGTGTAGGCGGTAAAGAGCGAAGCGATCCGTGCCTCCCACTCCGGGTCGGTCCATAGCACGATGAAGTCGTCGCCGCCAATGTGGCCGATGAAATCGTCCGGGTGTTGGGCGGTACGGCGCAGCAGAACGGCGACCAGGCGGATCATCTCGTCACCTCGGGAGAAGCCATAGACGTCGTTGTACGCCTTGAAGTGGCTGATGTCGATGTAGGTGACAACAAAGGGGCACTCTTTGGCCAGGTAGCGGTCGATCGTTTGGTTGATGATGACGTTGCCAGGAAGGCCAGAGAGGGGGTTGGCATAGCGTGCTGCCTCTAATTGCATGTCAACCAGTGTGCGCAGCAGCATCTGCCCATCCCCTACCCCAAGGTAGCGCCCAGCCTCATCGACCACTACAAAGGGGTGACCCAGTTCACTTAAAGGAACCGACTGAAAAAGACGCGAGAGTTCGTGGATCGTCGTTGCCGCTGGCACGGTTCGCGCGGTTTGCCGGTAATGCAGGCACGATCTGCGGCCAAAGAGTTCGTGGCGGTAAGGGCGGGAGAAATCTTCCATAAAAACGGTACGCAGGATTATCCCAAGCGGTTGATTGTGATGATCGACCACCGGAACGGATGCAATATGCCCATCGCTGATGAAGCGGCGAAAGACCGTTTCGTTGTCTGTCTCTGGGGTAACCGGCGGGATGAGGACGGCAAGGGTGGCGGCGGTGGGGGTATGATCGGCGACTGCTCCGTTGCGCGGGACGATCTTGTTTTGCAGCGACTGACGGAGCGCTTCAGGCAGGGTCGGTACGAGCTCGGGGGCTGGGCGGCTTAGAAGAAAACCTTGGACGGCGTCGACCCCCATTTGGGCAAGGAGCTGCCACTCATGCGCCTCTTCTACCCCTTCGGCGATGATCGTACACCCGATCTGTTCGCTGAGCCCGATCATCAGTTCCAGGAGGCGGCGGCTTGTGGGGTCGAGCGGGGCGCGATGGATGAAGTGGCGGTCGATCTTGACGTAGTCTGGGCGGATCTCTGCCCAGAGACGCAGCGAAGCGTACCCTTCGCCTAAGTCGTCGATGGCGATCTCGAATCCTTGACTACGGTAGTGGTCGACTGCTGCCCGAAGCAGGTCGAAGGAGAGGTGCGGCGAGGCTTCGGTCAATTCGATCACCACCTGGGTTGGCAGCAGCTGGTTGGCCGCCAGCATCTCAACGGTCTGTCCAGAGCGCATTCCGTCGATCAGCGCGGTGGGCTCGACGTTGAGAAAGAGCTTGCCGGTGGGGCAAGCTTGGCGCTGTTTGGCAAAGGATGTGATGGCTACTTCGCGGCAGGCGTAGTCGAGTTTATGAAGCTTGCCGGTGCGTCGCGCCAATGTAAAGAGGGCACCGGGCGATTCCAGAGGGGAGCCGGCTGGTCCGCGGGTCAGTGCCTCCCACCCAAGCAGTGTGAGGTCACGGGTACGGAAGATCGGTTGAAAGTGGGTGCGAAGGAGCCGACCGCGTAAAATGGCGTCGAGCTCATCAACGGTATCATGGGTCGCTTCGACCGGCAGGTGGTCCCAGGCGATCGCGTTCATCGGAGTCTCCCTTTGCGGTCACGACGACTGCAAAGGGTACCTGCCGTTCATGACACAATGATGACAGGATGATCCCGGCTAGTTCCCTAGCGGTTCGTCGGCCCACCAGCGCGGGGTGAGGAAGGCCGTGAGCCGTGCCTCGGGGCTGTTGGGGTCGGGGTGCCAGTCGTAGCGCCAATGGACGACCGGCGGGAGCGACATCAGAATCGATTCGGTTCGCCCCCCCGTTTGCAGCCCAAAGATCGTTCCGCGGTCCCAAACTAGGTTGAATTCGACGTACCGGCCACGCCGGTAGCACTGAAAGTCGCGTTCCCGTTCGCCATAGGGGTGGTGGCGGCGGCGCGAAACGATCGGCAGATAGGCAGGTAGAAAGTGGTTGCCGACGCTAAAGGTGAGTTCTTGCGCCGCTTCTCGGTCCATTTCGCCTCGTGCGCCCAAATCGTCGAAGAAGAGCCCCCCCACACCCCGTGGTTCATTGCGGTGTTTGAGGTAAAAATAGCGGTCGCACCAGGTTTTCCATTCGCGGTAAATCGCCTCGTCACCCCCGCCGGCAAGCACCGCCTCTTTGCAGGTGCGGTGAAAGTGGATGATGTCTTCGGCAAAGGGGTAATAGGGGGTGAGGTCCATCCCCCCGCCAAACCACCAGACCGGGTCGGTATCCCCATCGCCATAGGCGACGAAGAAGCGGACGTTCAGGTGCACGGTTGGGCAGTAGGGGTTACGCGGGTGCAGAACCAGCGAGACACCCAGCGCTTCAAACGGCCGTCCGGCCAGCTCCTGACGGTGGGCCGTGGCTGAGGGGGGAAGGGCATCGCCTCGGACGTGGGAGAAGTTGCAGCCGCCCCGTTCGAAGAAGCGCCCCTGTTCGATGAGCCGGGTGATGCCATCGCCCTGCAGCGGGTCACCAGGGGGGCGCGACCAGGCGTCGGTAAGGAAAGGGTCGCCGTCAAAGGCTTCGAGCGCCGCGACGATTTCGCGTTGCAGCGCGATGAAACGGTCGCGCAGCGCACCCACTTCGTGCCTCATCCCTGCGCTCCTGGGGCGTGGCGAGCAAGTGCCCGATGCCCGATGTCACGGCGGTAGTGCTTGCCAGCAAAGTCGATTGCCTCAGCAAGCGCATAGGCGCGCCGCTGTGCCGCGGCCACCGAGTCACCCAGCGCGGTGACAGCAACTACCCGACCGCCAGCGGTGACGATCGTCCCATCTGCCGTCTGGGCAGTGCCCGCATGAAAAAGGAGCGGCTCGTCTCCTGGCGCAAGCGGGGTCGGTTCGCTGGGAAGGCCGCGGATCGGGTCACCTTTGCGTGGGGTGCTCGGGTACCCTTCGGCAGCAAGCACCACAGCCAACGCAACCCGCCGATCCCACTCAGCGCTTGCCTCGGCGATCTGCCCGGTAAGCGCTGCCTCCAGAAGGTCGACAAGGTCGCTTTTTAAGCGCGCCATGATCGGCTGCGTCTCCGGGTCTCCCATGCGGCAGTTGAATTCGACGACAAAAGGGGCACCGTCTGGGCGAATCATCAACCCGGCGTAGAGAAAACCGACGTAAGGGGTTCCTTCGGCAGCCATCGCAGCAAGCGTAGGCCGGATAATTTCGCGCATCACCCGGGCATGAACCTCTGGAGTGACCACTGGTGCGGGGCTGTAGGCGCCCATCCCGCCAGTATTCGGCCCACGGTCGCCATCATAGAGCCTTTTGTGGTCCTGGCTAGTGGCTAGCGCCAACGCCTCCTTGCCATCGGCAATCACAATAAAGCTTGCTTCTTCCCCTTCTAGGAACGCTTCGATCACCACCTGCGCGCCCGCTTCGCCCAGTGCGTGCCCGACCATCATCTGGTCGATCGCCTGGTGGGCTTCAGCAACGGTCTGGGCAACGACTACCCCTTTACCGGCGGCCAGACCGTCGGCTTTGATGACGATCGGCGCTCCGTGCGCTTCGACATAGTCGTGCGCCGCCTGCGGATCGGTGAAGGTGGCAAACGGAGCAGTCGGAATACCGTGACGGGCCATGAAGGCTTTGGCAAACGCTTTGCTGGCTTCAAGCTGGGCCGCTGCCCGGGTTGGCCCAAAGATTGGTAACCCTTCGTCCTGGAAGGCGTCGACGATTCCGGCAGCAAGCGGCGCCTCTGGCCCGACGATGGTTAGGTCGACCCGGTGTTCGCGCGCTGCGCTAAGCCACGAAGAGATGTCGTTGGCCGGCAGATTGTGGCACTTTTCGGTTGCCGCAGTGCCCGGGTTTCCCGGAGCGACCAGGACCTTGGCAACACGCGGCGATTGGGCCAATTTCCAGGCGAGCGCGTGTTCGCGGCCGCCGCTGCCGACCACCATAATCGTCAAACCGAGGTGTTTCATCGTTTTCTCCCTGGTTAGTGGCGGAAGTGGCGCATACCGGTAAAGACCATCGCAAGACCGTGTTCGTTAGCCGCGGCGATCACCTCCTCGTCACGCACCGAACCGCCTGGCTGGATCACTGCGGTGGCCCCAGCAGCGGCCAGCACATCGATTCCGTCGCGGAATGGGAAGAAGGCGTCCGAAGCAACCACTGAGCCGCGCACCTCCAGGCCAGCATGCTGCGCCTTGATCGCTGCGATCCGCGAGGAGTCGACGCGGCTCATCTGTCCTGCGCCGATGCCAATCGTTTGTCCCTCTTTACCATAGACAATGGCGTTCGATTTGACGAATTTGGCCACGCGCCAGACGAAAAGCAGGTCACGCATCTCCGCTTCGGTCGGCGCGCGGTGGGTGACCACCCGCAGCTGATCGGGGTCAAAGAGGGCAGCGTCGCTTGTCTGCACCAGGACTCCGCCGCCGATCCGTTTGAGGTCGCGCTGGATCGTGGCCGGTGCCCAGGGACAGCACAGCACGCGAACGTTCTTTTTCTGGGCAAGAATGGCCAGCGCCTCGGCAGTATAGTCGGGGGCAATCACCACTTCGAGAAACTGCTGGCCGATCGCTTCGGCCGCTTTTTCGTCAACAGGGACGTTAAACGCGATAATGCCGCCAAAGGCCGAGGTCGGATCGGTGGCAAAGGCCCGTTCGTAGGCTTGGCGCGCGGTTGCGCCAAGGGCTACCCCACAGGGGTTGGCGTGTTTAACGATGACGCAGGCTGGGCCATCTTGCGCTGGGTTAAAGGTTTTGACGCACTCCCACGCGGCGTCGGCATCGGCCAGGTTGTTGTACGACAAGGCCTTGCCTTGTAGCGTCTTAGCCAGCGCAAGCGAACCAGGCGGTGGATCGAGGTCGCGGTAGTAGGCGGCGCTCTGGTGTGGGTTTTCGCCGTAGCGCAGCGGCTGAACGAGGTCAAAGGTCAGGTGGAGCGCCTGCGGCCAACCCGCATCCCCCAAACGGGTGGTTAGGTATTGGCTAACCATCGCATCGTAGCGGGCGGTGTGGGTAAAGGCTTTGGCGGCTAAGCGATAGCGGGTGGGGTAGGTTACCTGGCCGTAGGTGCGCAGCTCAGCAAGCACTGCGGCGTAATCGTTTGGGTCGACGATGACGGTGACGCCACCGTTTTCGCCCCCGTGGTTTTTGGCTGCCGCGCGGACCATCGCCGGACCGCCGATATCGATCTGCTCAATCGCCTCAGAAAGCGTACAGTTGGGACGAGCCACCGTTTGGGCAAAGGGGTAGAGGTTGACCGCAACGATGTCAATGGCGGCAATGTCATGGGCAGCAAGAGTGGCAAGATGTTCGGGGTTGCTGCGGTCGGCAAGGATGCCGGCATGGATGCGCGGGTGCAGCGTCTTGACCCGACCATCGAGCATTTCGGGAAACCCAGTCTGTTCGGCCACGTCAGTGACCGCGAGTCCTGCCGCGCGCAGTGTGCGGGCAGTTCCGCCAGTAGAGAGCAGCCGATAGCCAAGCGCTGCCAGTGCCTCAGCAAAGGGGATAAGGCCGGTTTTGTCCGAAAGGCTGATCAAAGCGTAGCGTGGGTTCATAGGCAGGGTGCTTTCAAGCAATGAAAGAGGATGGGCGATCGAGCTCTTTGAGCTTACGCCGCAGGGTATTGCGGGCAATCCCAAGGAGATCAGCCGCCTGGGTGATGTTGCCGTGGGTGCGGATCAGGACATACTCAAAAAGGGTTCGTTCAACGCGCTGGATGACCATCTCGTACAGCGCCGAGGCTGGGGCACCGTCGAGATCGGCGAAGTACTGGTCAAGAAGGGCGCGGACCGCTTCCTCAAAGGATGGGGGGTGGTTCATGCCGCCACTGCTCCCCTCATATCCAGGAAGAAGCGGTCGACAAGAGCCAACTGCTCTTCTGGGGTTTCGGCGGTAACCATCTCGCGGCGAAACGCGGCGCCGCCCGGCAAACCTTTTGAGTACCAGCCGATATGTTTTCGGGCGATCTTCACGCCGGTGGTTTCGCCATAAAAGGCGTAAAGATCGGCAAGATGCGCCAGCAAAATCTCCCGGATCTCGGTGCGGCTAGGGGGCGGCAATCTCCTGCCGGTGCGCAGAAAGTGGTCGATTTCGCGAAAGATCCAGGGGCGGCCCTGTGCAGCGCGGCCAATCATCACGCCATCAGCCCCGGTAAAATCGAGCACCTCTTTGGCCTTTTCGGGGGAATCGATGTCGCCGTTGGCAATGACCGGAATCGATACCAGCTGTTTGACCTGCGCGATCGTTTCGTATTCGGCCTCTCCCGTGTAGTGGTCGGCGCGGGTTCGGCCGTGGATGGCCAATGCCCGAACCCCAACCGCTTCGGCAATCCGGGCTAGCTCCGGCGCGTTGCGGTTGTGTCGGTTCCAGCCAGTGCGCATCTTAAGCGTCACCGGGGTGTTGGGTACCGCTTTGACCACCGCTTCCAGGATAGCCCGGGCTAGGGTGAGGTCTTGCATCAGCGCAGAACCGGCAAAGACGTTACATACCTTTTTGGCCGGGCAGCCCATGTTGATGTCGATAATCTGGGCACCGCGATCGACGTTGTAACGGGCAGCTTCGGCCATCATCTTTGGGTCGGCGCCGGCAATCTGCACGACGATCGGTTCAACCTCCCCCTCATGGTTGGCGCGCCGCTGGGTCTTGGCACTGCCATAAAGGAGCGAATTAGAGGTGACCATCTCAGAGACGGCCAATCCGGCCCCAAGGCGCTTGCAGAGCTGGCGGAAGGGGCGGTCGGTCACGCCAGCCATCGGGGCGAGGAAAAGGGCATTACGCAGCGTAAAACCAAGGTAATCCATGGTGTCGGTCACCAGGCGTTTTGGGGGGAGAAGTATACCCTATCACCGGGCCATTCGGGAAACGCTGGTTGATTGATCCGAGCCTATACGGCGACACAAGGTTGTCCCATGCCGCAAGTAAAATGTACCGAACGCCAACGATCTGGCTACTTCCACTCCTTTAGCGCTTCATGAGCTCTTCGATGGCGTCGATCGCTACCGGCACATCGCGGGTAAGGAGCTCTACCCCCGTGTCGGTGACCAGTGCATCATCCTCGATACGGATGCCGATGCCGCAAAAATCAGGCGGGATGTCATCGGCCGGTTCGATATAAAGGCCCGGTTCGATGGTCAAGACCATGCCAGGGGCAAGCTGAACGGGGTCATTGCCGTCGCGGTAGGTGCCCACATCATGGACGTCGAGCCCCAGCCAGTGGCTGGTGCGGTGCGGGTAGAAGCGGAGGTAGTCCTTGGCAGCGATTAGCTCGTCGACCGAACCGCGCAGTAGCCCCAGGTCGACAAGACCGCTAACCAGAGCACGTATGGCTGCCTCGTGTGGGGCATCGAACGGAGCGCCAGGATAAGTGGCAGCGATTGCTGCCTCTTGAGCGGAGAGCACCAGTTCATAGAGCACCCGCTGCGCGCTGCTAAAGCGACCATTGACCGGGAAAGTGCGCGTGATGTCGCTCGCGTACCCGCGGTATTCACAACCAGCATCGATCAGCACGAGCGACCCCTCTGGGATGGCGGCGCGGTTCTCGGTATAGTGAAGGATACAGGCGTTGGCGCCGCCGGCAACGATCGGCGGGTAACTTGGCCCCTCGGCGCCGCCCTGGCGGAAGGTGGCAAGAAGGATCCCTTCAAGCACCCCTTCGCTCAGTCCTGGGCGGGCAGCGAGCATCGCCGCACGGTGGGCGGCAGCAGCAATTGCTGCGCTTTGGCGCATCCGCTCGATTTCCCACGGCGATTTGATCCGTCGGTGGCGGGCAATGAGTGCCCGGGCATCGTGCCACCGCTCAGGTGGCACAACCCCCTGCCGGCTTTTGCTGGCCAATGCCGTTTTGAGCCGACGCAGCACCGCGTCGGTTGCTTCGGCTTCAAAGAGCGGTGCCCAGAGGGTCGGGGCGCCAGCAATGAGTTCGACCAGCTGTTCCTCAAGCGCACTGAGCGGAAAGGCAGCGTCGAGAGCAAGCACCTCTTTGGCCCGTTCAGGTCCAAGTCTTAGACCGTCCCACTTCTCCCGCGCTGGGTCGCGCGCTCGGCAAAAGAGGATGGAGCGGGGCTCACCATGGGTGCGCAGAAGCAACCAGGCGTCGGGTTCGGTGAATCCGGTCAAGTAGTAGAAGTCGCTATCGAAGCGAAAGGGGTAGTGGCTGTCGCGGCTGCGCACCTGCTCACGCGCCGTGGGAATGAGGAGCGCACCACCCCCTTCGGCTTCCATCTCTGCTAAGAGCCTCTGGCGGCGATCGATAAAGGGGGTGATGTCGGTTTCTAGGCGACTGATCGTGAAGGTGTCGTGGCTCATGGGATTGGGCTAACCTTGATTGGTTTGGCAGCCTGGAAAGGGACCGATTGTACCTGCGCGCGACGATGCTTGAACACAACCTTGGTTTGGTTGCTCCAGTGAAAAAGCAGCAGTTGCTGCGCGCCACCAGGCGAGCCGCTCGGCGGTGCCAATATCCCACCACCCGCCGAAGAACGCTTCGCCTGCCACCCGGCCAGCAGCAATCGCAGCGCGCAGCAGCGGGGCAAGTGGCGCCCTTTGCCCTGGGGAAAGATCGGCAACCAGCGCAGCACGGTAAAGGGCTACCCCGCCGAAGGTGTACGGCGTGCCGCGCGCGGGATCTGGGTAGGGAAGCAGCGCGCCATCGGGACAGAGGGTAAAGTCGCCATCGGGGTGGTCGTCGGGGTTGGGAACAAGGAGAAGGTAGGCAAGAAGCGCCGGGTCAGCGGCAAAGCGCGCGGTGGCGCGGGCGACAAAGTCGGCAATGGCAAAGGTGGAGGCGAGGTCGACGTCGCCGTTCACCACCAGGAAGGGGTCGCACCCGATAAGCGGCAGGGCGGTCCGGATTCCGCCCGCGGTTTCGAGTCCTGGCTCGCTCTCGTGGCTATAGGTCACGGTAACCCCCCAGCGTTGGCCATCGCCCACAAAACGGGTGATCGCCTCGCCCAACCAGCAAGGGTTGAGAACGACCCGGGTGGCACCAGCCTGTGCCAGCCGAGCCAACCACTTTGCTAGAAGCGGCGTCCCGTGGGCATCGGGCACGAGCGGTTTGGGGAGTTGGTCGGTGAGCGGCCGCAGCCGTTCGCCGCGACCAGCGACCAGGATCAGCGCCGGAGGGAAGGCGCGTGTCGGTGATGGAACCGTTGCCACGTGCCGCTCTGGAGATCAAAAGGTAAAGCCTGTCTCGACCTCTTCCGGGTGTAGGCGCATGAAGAGCTTAAGAAGCGGACGCAATGCCCCGTAGCGCTGCACCACCTTCCAAAGGTAGCGGCGCACCCGCGGCAGCTCAGCAAGATAACCGGTTTTGCCGTCGCGGTAGGCCAGCCGGGCGAAGATGCCGAGCACCTTCAGGTGGCGTTGCACCCCCATCCATTCGTAGTCGGCGTACCACTGGTCGAATTGAGAAGGGAGCGGCAGGCCAAAGCGGCGCGCCTGCTGCCAGTAGCGAATAAGGAGATCGAGCGTCATCTCCTCGGGCCAGTCGATGTAGGCATCGCGCATTAGCGAGACGAGATCGTAGGTGAGCGGTCCCCAGACGGCATCCTGGAAGTCGAGCACCCCCAGCCGACTGTTGCTATAGAGAGAGTGGCCCTTGGGCAGGACCATCAGGTTGCGGCTGTGGTAGTCGCGATGGACCAATGCCATCGGCTGGCCAAGCGCTCGGTCGATCAGAAGGTTAAAGGTGCTTTGTAGCGCCTCCTCCTCGGCCTTGCTGAGAGTGGCGCCAAGGTGACGGGTGATGTACCACTCGGGAAAGAGAGCCAGCTCCTGCGCTAGCCGCGCGCGGTCGTAGTCTGGAAGCGCCGCGAACCGTTCCATACGCTGTTGGATGAGCAAAATGGCCAGTGCTTCGGCGTAGAGGTCGTGCGCCTCCTCAGGGGCAGCGGTTAAGTGAGCAAGAAGCGTCTCGTTGCCAAAGTCGGTGATCAGCAAAAACCCCTGCTCCCAGTTGGCGGCTTCGACCGCTGGAACGGGAAGGCCGGCTGCCGCCAGCGCCTCGCGCACTGCGCACCACGGGCCAAGCGGCTCGCGGTTAGGAGGGGCATCCATCACGATCCCTGTCGATTCAGGGCCCAGACGGACGCGCCAGTAGCGGCGGAAACTGGCATCGGCCGAAGCGGGGGTGAGCGATTCGGGGTCGATGCCCAGCAAAGAGAGCCAATTGCGAAGCTGGTTTATACGGTCGGTCATCGCAAAGAGGGTGCCAAATGGGATTTGGGCAGCCATTATACTGCCCCAGAAGTGCCTAGTTGGGTTTCCGAGTTCCCAGAGCGGTCATTGCAGGGGGAGCAAGGTAAAATAGCGCCATTTCGCTCGATGACCTGAAGATGATGGTCGATTGCCCGCAGCGCCTGCATCCGCTGGCCCTTTTCGTGCTGCTTGCCACTATCCCCCTTTATGGCGTGGCTAGCGAGTCGGCACTGCCTTTTAAGGAGTCCACAACGCGCCAGGAGGTGCGCGATCTTCCCGCTCTGCCGGAAGGGACGGTGATCGAAGCTGACCGGATCGAAGGCAAACGGGGCGATCGACTCACTGCCGAAGGAGAGGTGCGTGTGGTGCGCGGTCAGCAGTCGATCCGCGCTGATTGGCTCCTATTTGATGAACCGGCAAACGAGGTGAGCGCCGAAGGGGGGGTGGTGCTGCGCGACGACCAGGCGGGCGCAGAAGTCAGTGGCCCGGCGGCCCACTACAACCTGACTACCCACGAGGGGGTATTTTTCGCGCCGCGCTACACCTTTACCCCCGGGCCTGGGCAACCGAAGGCGACGCCTGCTCATGGTCAGGCAGCCGAGCTTTTTTTCGAAGGGGAGAACCGCTACCGCATCCGCCAAGGGACGTGGACCACCTGCCCGGCACCGCAGCCGGATTGGCACCTTAGCGCCGAGGAGCTGGTACTGGACCGAAACCAGCAAGTGGGGACGGCAACCGATGTGCGACTCCGTTTCGGCGATACCACTCTTTTGCCGCTGCCCTGGCTTGAATTCCCGCTCACCAAGGAGCGGCGTTCTGGGTGGCTTGTTCCATCGTTTGGTCTCTCCTCCCGCTCTGGTTTGCTGGTGGCTACCCCCTACTATTTCAATCTGGCGCCAAACTATGACCTAACCCTCACGCCGCGACTCTATAGCCGGCGCGGTGTGCAGTTGGCAAGCCAATTCCGCTACTTGACGCCAACGGACAAAGGGGTGGTCGAGGCGGAGGTGCTCCCCAATGACCAGGAGGCTAACCGCAACCGGGGGCTGTTGATCGTGCGTCACGATGGGTTGCTCGCCGACCGGTTCGCAGTCCATATCGATTACAACGCAGTGGGAGACCGGCGCTACTTTAAGGACCTCAGTAACCACCTCCACCTTGCTTCGGTTGTCCATCTGCTGCGCCAGGGAGCGCTGACCTATCACGGGGAGGGGTGGGGTTCGCAGCTCATGGTCCAGCAGTATCAGACGCTTGACCGCGCCACTGCTACCCCCTACCGGATGTTGCCGCAGTGGCGGCTGTGGGCAAATCCCTACCCGCTGGCGGGAGGAATCCTTTCGCTTGATGGGCAAGTTACCGCTTTTCGCCACCCGGCAGCGGGGGCAACGCATGTGGGCACTCTTCGTTTTGTCGACGGGACGCGGTGGATAGCTACCCCCCAGTGGCGGCTCCCGATTCGCCATGAGTGGTGGTTTGTTGAACCGCGGTTGATGATGCACCTAAGCCACTATGCGCTTGACCAGCCGGCTCTTGTTGGAGGGCGTACCGATGTCAGTCGCTTAGTTCCAATCGTTGCGCTCGATGCCGGCATCGAACTGGAGCGCGAATGGACGCTTCTGAACAGCCAGTGGCTACAGACGCTTGAACCGCGCCTCTTTTACCGCTACGCCCCCTACCGTTACCAGGACGATCTGCCGCTTTTTGATACGGACCGCTTCGGTTTTGGTTTCGCCCAGCTCTTTACGATGAACCCCTACACCGGGCACGACCGCATCGCTGATGGGCACAGTCTCACCGCGGCGCTCACCAGCCGGCTGATCGACCCGATCTCAGGCCGGGAACGGATCCGCCTGTCGCTTGGCCAGCGCTTCTATGCTGACGACCCCAAGGTAGTGCTCCCCGGTGAGCCGGTATGGCGCAATCAGCGTACTGACCTCTTGGCCGAAGTGGTCTGGCAGCCCTTCGACCGCTGGCGCGCCAAGGGGTTTTGGCAATACGATCCCGAAGAGGGGGTGAATCGCCGCTTTAACGCCGCCGTGCGCTACCAGGCGGGGGAGGCTAAAGTGGTTGGGTTCGACTACCGGCGTACCCGCGACCTACTGGAAGAGGTCGCCCTTTCGGGCCAGTGGCCTCTTGCGTCGCGTTGGTACGGGGTGAGCCGCGTTGCCCGTTCGCTCAAAGATGATCGGTGGACTGAGCTTTTGGGCGGCCTAGAGTACAACGGTGGCTGCTGGGTGGGGCGGGTGGTGCTCCATCGCTACCGGCTGGGGACGGAGACGACCAATACAGCGCTCTTTTTCCAGCTCGAGCTCAACGGGTTGGGGAGCTTGGGGAGTGATCCGGGGTCACTGCTGCGTCGGGCTGTGCCCGGCTATGGCAGAATTACATCCACGGGCCCGGAGCGGGCGCTGGAGACGGGATGGTGAGGCGATGATCGCTTTTTGGAAATCGAAGATCATGGCCGCAGCAGTGGTGGGGTTTGCAGTGGCAGCCCCCGTTGCGGCGGCGCTGGGGGTGGTGGCGGTGGTCAATGGCGAAGCGATCTCCACCCTGCAGCTTGAGCAGCGGATCGCCCAGTTTGAGCGTCGGCTCGCCAAGGCACAGCAGCCGGTGCCCCCACGTGCCGAACTTGCTGAGGAGGCGCTCCATTCGCTTATCAGCGAACGGCTCCAGCTCCAGGCGGCCAAGCGGTTGGGGATTTCGGTGGGCGAAGCCGAGGTTGATGACACGGTAGCGATGATTGCTGCCCGTAACCGCCTCGATGAGCGTGGGCTGCGCGAGGCGCTGGCCAAAGATGGTCTGACCTGGGAGCGTTTCCGTGCGGAAGTTCGCCAGCAGCTTCTTGTGCAGCGGCTGCGCGACCGGGTCACGCAAGGGTCGGATACGGTGAGCGAGAGCGAGATCGACCACTTCATCGCCGCTTTCCCCGACCTCAAACGCCGCTTTGCTGAGGAGGCCAGCGGCGTGGTGCAGACCCAGGTCCGCCATATTCTGCTCAAAACCAAACCGACCCTTTCCGACGAGGCGGCCGGGGCGCGCCTTAAGGCACTCAAGGAGCGGGTTGCCCGTGGCGAATCGTTCGAAGCGCTTGCCCGCACCCACTCGGAAGATGGGTCGGCGGCCAATGGCGGATTAATCGGCTGGGTGTTGCCGGGAGACCTCGTTCCCGAATTCGAGCAAGTGATGAACCGCCTGGAACCAAGCGCTCTCTCCGACCCGGTTAAGACCCGTTTTGGCTGGCATCTGATTCAGGTGGTTGCCCGGCGGCCACTAATTGACGATCCTGAGGCCTTTCGCCGCTACGCAGCCAACCAGCTGCGCGAACGGAAACGCAACCAGGCCTTTGAGGCGTTCCTCCAGTCGCTGGAAGCTGAGGCTGTGATCGAACGGCCGCAGGAGCGGCAGGGGTGAGGATGAGCAACCCGCTCCTTCCTTTGGCGGTGACCACTGGCGAACCGGCCGGAATCGGGCCGGAACTTGCCGCCCAGCTCCTCACCCGCCAGTGGCCGCGGCCGCTTGTGCTGATCGGTGATCCGGCGCTTCTTGCCCGCTTTGGCGCTGTGCTGCCTGAATATCGGCCAGGGGTGACCGCCCCCTTTTCGGTGCTGCCGGTGCCGCTCGTTGCGCCGGTCACCTTAGGGGTGCTCGACCCGCGCAACGCCCGCTATGTCCTGGCGGTGCTCGACGCTGCCCTTGCTGGGGTTGCCAGCGGTGCCTTTGCCGGAATCGTCACTGCTCCCGTGCACAAAGGGGTGATCAACGAAGCGGGCATTCCCTTCACCGGTCACACCGAATACCTGGCCGAGAAGAGTGGGGCCAAGCAGGTGGTGATGATGCTGGTGGGCGGCGGGCTGCGCGTGGCGCTCGTTACCACCCACGTGCCGCTGCGTGCCGTTCCTGACGCAATCACCGTCGAGCGGCTCAGTGCCGTGATTCGAGTTCTCCATCACGACCTGGTGCACCGTTTTCGTATCGACCAGCCGCGAATCCTAGTTGCTGGCCTCAACCCGCATGCCGGCGAAGGGGGGCATTTGGGGCGCGAAGAGATCGAAGTGATCGCGCCAGCCGTGCAGCAGTTGCGCGCCGAGGGAATCGACCTCGTTGGTCCGCTTCCCGCTGATACCCTCTTTACCGAACGGGTACTTGCCGGATCAGCAGCGCAGCTGGCGATGTACCACGATCAGGGGCTGGCCGTGCTCAAATACGCCAGTTTTGGCCACGGCGTCAACGTCACGCTCGGGCTGCCGTTTGTGCGCACCAGCGTTGATCACGGAACGGCGCTCGATCTAGCGGGTAAAGGGGTGGCCGACCCGGGAAGCCTCTTTGCCGCTGTCACCTTGGCAGCGCAGTTGTGCGCATGAACGGCTCTCGGCCAGCAGCTGCGGCTGACGGTCCCTTCTTTGCCCCGCCGCGCCGGCGCTTTGGTCAGAACTTCCTGCGCGATCGGCGGGTGATCGAGCGGATCGTTGCTGCGATCGACCCGCGCCCGGGCGAGACGGTGGTCGAAATCGGCCCAGGACGCGGGGCACTTACCGAACCCTTGCTCTCCCGGTTGACGGCGCAGGGGATGGGGCTGACCGTCATCGAAGTCGACCGTGACCTGGTTGCCTACTGGCAGAAGCGGGCGGAGGGGACGCCACTGACTGTGGTGGATGCCGACGCGCGTACCGTCGACATGGCTGCTTTCCCTGCGCCGCTCGTGGTTGTGGGGAATCTCCCCTATAACGTCTCCTCGCCGCTTCTTTTTCACTTTGCCCGCTACCATGCGCAGCTTGCCCGGGTGGTGATCATGTTGCAAAAGGAGGTGGTTGAGCGCCTTGCTGCACCGCCAGGGAGCAAAACCTATGGACGGCTGAGCGTCATGATTCAGCGCCGTTTTCGGGTCGAACCCCTCTTTGACGTTCCTCCTGGCGCCTTCTGGCCGGTTCCCAAGGTGGTCTCGAGCCTTGTGCGGCTTATCCCCCACAACCCCGACCCCTATCCTGGGCTTGATGAAGCGCGCTTTGCCGAACTGGTGCGCGCTGCCTTCGGCCAGCGGCGCAAGAGACTTGCCAATGCTCTTAAAGGTTTGGTAACAGCAGAAGAGATCTTTGCTGCCGGGATCGACCCGGCAGCGCGTGCCGAAACGGTGGCGGTGGCCGATTTTGCCCGACTCACCGCCCAACTGGGGTCACGATTGGGATGATTGCTGCTCGGGATTTACCGGGCAGGTGCTGATGCCCAGAATCGTATAGAGCGGGCAAAAACCAATGAGTCCCGTGACCAGCGGCACAACACCAATCCACGTCCATGGGGTGCCGACCCCCATGATCGCTAAGATGAGCAACAACGCGCCAACGGCAATGCGCAGAATTTTATCGATACCGCCAACGTTGGTTTTCATTTTTGCTACTCCTGATAGAGGATGAGAAAAGACTATATCATTGTTAGATGACAAAGAGGTGACGAAGTTCCATGATTGAAACGATCCTTGCCGTGCTTGCGGCTTTTCTTACGGCGCTTCTTGCCATGACCTGGCGCCAACTCAATGCCGCGCGGCGCAATGAAGAGACCGCGCACGAGCTGGCGCGCGCGTGCGAGCAGAAGCTGCAGGAACGGGAGCGGCAGTGGGCAGCAGATCGGGCCGAACTGCTTGCTCAGATCGCTCGGCTGACTGCTGAGCAAGAGGGCGCAGCCCGCGAGCGCGAGGCGATGGCGCGCCACCACCAGGCCCTGCTGCACGCTCAGCAGGAGCGCTTTGCCGAGCGCGAACGCGCCTGGCAGCAGCAGGAGGCCGAACGGGAAGCAGCATGGCGGGAAAAACTGGCCCTCTTAGAGCAAGCGCGGCAGGCGCTTACCCGCGAGTTCCAGGCGATTGCCCACGCCCTCTTTGAAGAGAAGAGCCAGCGCTTTGCTGCGCTTAATCAGGAGCAGATGACGGCACTGCTCACCCCTTTGCGCGAGCGGCTTGATGGTTTTCGCCAAAAGATCGAAGAGATCTATCTTATCGAGAGCAAAGATCGCGCGGCAATTGTCGAGCAAGTGCGCCAGCTTGTGCAGATGAACCAGATGCTCAGTGCCGAAGCGCGGCAGCTGACCCAGGCGCTCAAAGGGACGCAGCAGACGCAAGGGGCGTGGGGCGAAGTGGTGCTTGAGCGGCTGCTGGAGCTCGCTGGACTTACCGAAGGGCGTGAATATGTTACTCAGATGAGTCATCGCACCGAAGAGGGAGTGCACCGCCCCGATCTCATCCTCTTTCTGCCCGGTGAGCGGCTTCTGATTATCGACGCCAAAGTATCGCTTACCGCTTATGCCGATGCGGTAGCGGCCGAAGAGCCAGAGGTGCGCGAGCGGCACCTTAAAGCGCACGTCCAGTCGCTGCGTCGCCACATCGATGGTCTGGCCAAACGCCACTATCCCGCCCTCTATCCTGATAAGACCCTCGATTTCGTGATCCTCTTTGTGGCGGTGGAGCCAGCCTTTCTGGCGGCGCTGGCCCACGAACCGAACCTCTTTGCCGAGGCGTGGCAAAAAAATGTGCTGCTTACCAGCCCCTCGACCCTTCTTTTTGTCCTACGCACTGTCGAGCACCTTTGGCGCCAAGAAGCGCAAAGCCGTAATGCTCAGGAGATTGCCCAGAAGGGGGCCGAACTCTATGACAAGTTCGTCCTCTTCTTGGAGGCGATGGACGACGTGAAACAAAAGCTTGCCCAGGCGCAGCAGGCGTTTGATACCGCCCAAAAGCGGCTTAGCAGCGGCCGAGGCAATCTCATTGCCCAGGCCGAGCAGCTCAAAGCGCTCGGGGTAAAACCGAAAAAGGCGATCACCGAAGGGTGGCGGCTTGCCGCTGACCTGTAACCGAACCCAGGGAAAGGGGGGCGCACTGTGTGTGGCATTGCCGGGATCTTGCGTTATGCCGCAGGCCGTTGGTCGGAAACGGAACTGGCCGATTATGGCCAGGCGATGCTGGAGCGGCTGGCCGCGCGCGGCCCCGATGATGCCGGCGCGTGGCAGCAGCCCGGCATCTGGTTCGGCCATCGGCGGCTGGCCATTCTCGACCTCTCCCCTGCCGGCCATCAGCCGATGGTCGACGGTGCGCTGGCCCTTGTCTTTAACGGCTGCATTTATAACCACGCCGAACTGCGCCAGGAATTGATGGCGCTCGGCCATCGGTTCCGTTCCCATTCCGATACGGAGGTAATCCTTAAAGCCTACCGGCAGTGGGGGGAAGCATCGGTCGAGCGCTTCGAAGGGATGTTTGCCTTTGCCCTGTGGGATGGCGAAAAGGGGCGGCTGTGGCTGGTGCGCGATCGGTTTGGGGTCAAACCGCTCTACTACGCCGAGGTGGCTGGTGCCTTCTGTTTTGCATCGACGCTGCCCGCCCTTTTGACGCTGCCGGGGATCGACCGCACCATCGACCCCGAGGCGCTCCACGATGCGCTGCTTCTTCATGCGGTGGTGCCGGCGCCACGCACGATTCTTGCTGGAATCCGAAAAGTGCCGCCAGCGCACACCATGACAGTGACCCGGAAGGGGCGCAAGCCGCCCAAGCGCTACTGGGACCTGCTTGCTAAGCGGCCCCAGCAGCCCGTACGCGAAAGGGAGGCGCTCGAACGGCTCGATACACTCCTTATTGCAGCAGTACGCAAGCGGCTCACCGCCGACGTACCAGTAGGGGTACTTCTCTCCGGCGGGCTCGACTCCAGCCTGATTGCCGCGCTGATGGCCGAAGCCGGTGGCGGACCGATTCCGACCTTTGCCATCGGCTTTGAATCGAGCGAAGAAGAGGCTGGCGACGAGTTCATCTATTCCGACTGGGTCGCCCGCCACCTGGGGACCGCGCACCAGCGTTGGCGGATTACCAACGACGAGGTTTTGGCCACGCTTCCTAAGGCGATCGCGGCGATGAGCGAACCGATGGTCTCGCAGGATGTTGTCTCCTTCTATCTACTGGCCCAACGGGTGCGGTCCCATGTCAAAGTGGTGCTGTCGGGCCAAGGGGCCGATGAGGTCTTTGGCGGTTACTACTGGTATCCGCGCATGGCCGAGGAGGCGGCAGCGCAGGCCGTCGCTGGGCCGCTCGAACCCGGTCAATCGGCTGATGCGTGGCGGGCCGCGCGTCTTAAAGTTTTTGCCCGCCACTACTTCGACCGGTCGCACGATGAGTGGCTGGCTGCGGTGCACCCGCACTGGCATCAACCTGATACCACCAGCGCGTGGGTGGGGGAGGCGTTGGTTGCGCCGCAGGCGCAGACCTTCCTCGATGCCGTCTGGCGTCTGGATGTGACAACGCTGCTTGTCGACGACCCGGTCAAACGGGTCGACAACATGACGATGGCCTGGGGGCTGGAAGCGCGTCTCCCTTTCCTTGACCACCACCTTGTTGAGTGGGCGATGCAGTTGCCGCCCGAATGGAAACTGCGTGCCAGCGGCAAATGGCCGCTTAAGGCGTTGGCCCGTGGGCGGCTACCTGACGGGGTGATCGACCGCGAAAAGGGGTATTTTCCGATGCCGGCGCTCAAGTATGTGCGCGGCCGCTTCTATGAGTTGATGGCCGATCTGCTTACCAGCCAGGCCGCTCGCGAGCGGAGGCTCTTTGCGCGATCGTTTGTCGATGCCCTTTTGGCTGAACCTGAGCGGTGGCGAACGCCGCTTGGTGGGTCACTCTTGTGGCACGCGGCGCTTCTTGAGTGGTGGTTGCAGGTGCAGGGACTGTGAAGAGGTCGCGGCGAGAAAGCGACCAAATGCTTCGGGTAACGGCGCATTCTCCAGGCTTCGTTGGGTAAAGAGAAACCGCCCATCGCATCGAAATCCAAGCTCATCCCAGTCGATGCTGTTTAACGCGTCGCAGAGCGCCGAAAGATCGACCGTCGGGTCATGGGGAAAAATAGCCAGCACCGACCCATCGAAGTCGCGGCAATGGTGGGTAAAGAAGGGGCGTGGAGCGCGCGTTTTGGCATTGACGTAGATACGCGGTGCATCGGTCTGAGGATGCAGGCGCCCCCAGTGCCACCAGTTGGCCTCGTTAAATGCGCGTACGCGTCGATTGATCAGCCGCTCCTTGTGGGGAAGCAGCCACTTCGGCGGTGGGGATTCTGGGTCGGGAAAGAACATCGGTCTGGTCTTACCGGTGCGCACGGTTGCTGAATAGACAAACTCGCGGTTGGCGTGGCGAGAATCAGCAAAGATGGCATCGCAGCCAGAGACGGCTCCGACTTTGACGGTAGCGATGTCGCTCATCCGGTACGCGTGGGGTTGAGTAAGAAAGAGTAGCTGGCCGTTTGCTTCGCTCATAAAGCGCTTCTGCCAGTTAAGCGCACGGGCGCCATCGGGAATCGGCTCGCCCTGATTGATTGTCGCAACAAGGGTTTCGCGACTCATCTTCCCCTTCACAAACCGGAAGATGTGGCAGTTGGGCAGAGCGCCCTCAAAGATACGAGCGTCCCCCAAATCGATGAGATGGGTGATTGTTCCTTGGCGGTAGAGCCAGCGGTTAAGCGGTGCGCTTGAGGTCGCCTTCAGCCAGTCGCGAGGAACGATGAAGATGAGCTCCCCGCCTGGCACGAGTCGCCGAATACCATCGGCGATGAAGTAGAGGTAGAGATTGGCGCGAGCATCGAGCTTGGGAAGATCGTAGCAGCTGGTTAGCTTCTGCCAGGCAGCGCGGGTCTCCTCGTCGATCCACTGTGCCCGCACGTATGGGGGATTGCCAATGATCGTGGCGAAGGTCGCTTCTGGCAACCAACCAAAGTAGTTGGCGATGATCGCTTCTGCCGGCGCTACAGCAGGGTCGCGCTCGATGAGGGTGATCGGTGGGGTAGCGTTGCCAAACCGCTCGCGAATCGCCGCAACCAACGCGCCATTCCCAGCGCTGGGTTCGAGAATTGGCGCTGGGTGGGTGATGAGCGAAGCGATGAGTCGGGCAACCGCAGGTGGGGTGAAGAACTGGCCAAAGCGGACGCGGCGGTGCTCCTCACTCTGAACCAGCGCTGCCGGGCTATCCCCCCAGGCGTTCTCTACAATCGCATTGCTCGCCTTTTGGCGGCGGTTCTTGCCCCTTTCCCTAGCGGCTGGCATAAGGTAGCGTTGCCGCAGTGGTTGCCCCCTCTCCAAGCGTTAGGTGCAGGAACGGCTCGATCCGCGGAGGCCGGCCGCGGAAGGCAACAAACGATTCGTGTGCCGGTCGGCTGGCGCCAACAGCCAGGATTTCGCGCCGGAACCGCTGGCCGGTGGCAGGGTCGATGACGCTTCCAGTCTCTTTGGCAGCTTCGAGAAAAGCGCTGTAGGCGTCAGCCGCGAGGACTTCGGCCCATTTGTACGAGTAATACCCGGCAGCGTAACCACCGGCAAAGATATGGCTAAAACTGTGGGGGAAACGATGCCAATGGGGGGGGATGAAAACGGCCACTTCCTGGCGCACCTCGTCAAGGAGCGCCATCACCTCATCTACCGACACCTGATGCCGACCCGAACCATCGGCGGTTATGCCAAGTTCGCTATGAAGGCGTAGGTCAAAAAGGGCAAATTCGATCTGGCGCACCGCCTGCAGACCAGCCTGGAAGAAGCGGGCGGCAGTCATTTTTTCAAAGAGTTCCCTAGGAAGTTTTTCGCCCGTTTCGACGTGCTTGCTGAGCGTTTGCAGTACTTCCCACTCCCAGGCAAAGAATTCGAAGAACTGGCTGGGTAGTTCTACCGCATCCCACTCGACCTGGTTAAGCCCCGCAATTCCTCGCTCATTGATTTCAGTGAGCAGGTGGTGTAGCCCGTGCCCCATCTCGTGAAAGAGGGTAAGGACCTCATCGTGCGTCAGTGTGGTCGGCTGGGTAGGCGTGGGCGGAGCAAAATTGGCCACCAGATAGACGACTGGCCGATCGTACCTGCCGTCGAGGTGGAGGTGGCGGCTCTTGGCGTCATTCATCCACGCGCCGCTCTTTTTCGTTTCGCGGCTAAACAGGTCAAGGTAGAGGTAGCCAAGCGTCTCTCCAGCTTGATCGACTCGGTAGGCGGTTACTGTCGGGTGCCAAGTGGGAACACCCACCGGCTCGAAGCGCACGCCATAGAGCTGCTCGACCAGGGCAAAAAGGCCGGCAAGCACTTGAGTCAACGGGAAGTACTGGCGCAGAGAATCCTCGCTGTAGCCATAGCGGGCCTTGCGCAACCGTTCGCTGGCAAAGGCGATATCCCACGGCTCAAGCGCAGAGAGCCCGAGCTCGTCGCGGGCAAAGGTTTCCAGTTCGGCTTTGTCGCGTTCGGCAAGTGGGCGCGCTGCCTGGGCAAGTTCTGCTAGGAATGCGCGCACCGCCTCAGCCGACTCGGCCATTTTCGGAGCGAGCGAATAGGCAGCGTAGTGGGGGAAACCCAAAAGTTGCGCCGCTTCCTGGCGCAAGGCGACGATTTCGGTCAGAATCGGACCATTGTCGCGCTCCGGTGGGCCAAATTCGCTGGCGCGGGTGCTGTAGGCGCGGTAGAACCGTTCGCGCCAAGCGCGGTCCTCGGCATACTGCATCACTGGTAAATAGAAGGGCATCTGGAGGGTGAATTTCCAGCCCGATCTCCCCTCTTGCTCGGCCGCAGCCCGCGCCATCTCCTTGACCGATTCGGGCAGCCCAGCTAGCTCTTCTTCGTTTTTGCGGTATTCGACCACTGCGTTGGTGGCATCAAGCAGGTTTTCCGAGAACTTGGCGCCCAAGAGCGCCAACCGCTCCTCTATGGCCAAGTAGCGGGGGCGGTCGGCGTCGGCGAGCTCGGCGCCGGCAAGTTTGCGGTTGCGGATGGTGAGGGTGAGGAGCCGCTGGCGGTGGGGGGTAAGCGCTTCGGGATGTTCCGCTAGCCGCTTGAATCCGGCATAAAGAAGCGGATCCTGCCCGACCTCGCTCCAGAACCGGCTGATCTGGGGAAGAAGCTGGTTATAGAGCGAACGCCATTCGGGGGTATCAAGAACACTATGCAGGTGAGCAATCAGCCCCCAGAGGGAGGCAAGTTGCTCTTGCGTCTCATCCAGAGGGACAAACCAGTTCTCCCAGGTGAGCAGAGCGCCACCCTCGACCGCTTCGCGCGAACGGGTAACCGCTTGTTCAGCCTCAGATCGCAGGGCAACGAATGCCTCTTCAGCCGCTTGTGGGGTCAGGATGTCGAAGGGCGGAATCTGCCAGGGGCTGGTAAGCGAACGGATAAACGGGACAGGGGGGTCAATAGGGGGATGGGTAATTGGGGTCATGGTAATTTGAATTCCTTATTGACACTCAACATTTGTTTGATTTTATCGCCCGGGATGGTTCCGTCCAATGGCGTGCCCCGGTTTCGGTGATCCTCCAGCCGGCAAGGCCAGCCGATCGCTGCAGCCGCAGCAAGATGCAGCAAGCCGCCTACTACGGCGCTACGCTCGATGGGGCGGCGAAACTGAGGCGGTTCCGGCTCAATCACTCGCCAGCAGATAAGGGCCACGGCCAACGACAAGAGCGCGGTTACTACAAAGAGTCCGCCCAATGATCGCCCACGTCAGAGTCGGCGCCAGGGCAAAGAGGAGGCTTCCTGCTGCGGCAATGAAGCCGCCGGCAACAATCACCCGTTTCGGTCCAAGGGTGTCGGCGAGAATCCCGGTTGGAAGCTGCATCAGCGTATAGACGATGAAGTAGGTAGAGGCTAGGATGCCAAGGGCTGCGGCGCTCGTCTGGAATGCTTCGGTCAGCTCAGGGACGATCCCTGCTGGGGCAAAGCGGTGGAAAAAGGAGAGGAGATAGGCGGCAAAAACCGCCACCAGCGCGATCGAGCGCGAAGGATGCAGCAACTGCCTCATCGCTTAAGCTCCAACCGATAGCGGCTGGCCGGTTAGTCGCTCAAAGGCTTCCTGGTATTTGGCTGCTGTGGCGGCAATTACCTCAGCAGGAAGTTGTGGTGCTGGCGGTTGTTTGTTCCAGGCGATCGCTTCCAGATAGTCGCGGACATACTGTTTGTCGAACGAAGGAGGGTTGCTGCCTGGTTGCCAGGCATCCGCAGGCCAGAAGCGCGAGGAGTCGGGGGTGAGCACTTCGTCGATGAGGTGGAGTCGCCCTGCCTCATCGACGCCGAACTCGAATTTGGTATCGGCAATGATCACCCCGCGGGTGAGCGCGTAGTCGTGCGCCGCCTGGTAAAGGGCGAGTGCTGCTGCTCGGGCCTCCTCGGCTAAGCGAGCGCCGTCAAAGGGGGCCATTTGCGCCGCGCACAAGGCTTGTGCCGCCGAAAAGGTGATGTTCTCGTCGTGGGTCCCAACTTCGGCTTTGGTTGCTGGCGTAAAGATCGGTTCGGCTAGTCGTTCGGCCAGTTGCAACCCTCGTGGCAGAGCAATACCGCAGACTGCGCCAGTTGCCTGGTACTCCTTCCAGCCAGAACCGATGAGGTAGCCTCGCACCACCGCCTCGATTGGCAGTGGCCGCAGCCGTTTAACGACCAAGGCGCGGCCTGTGACTTGAGGAATCTCATCGCTGGTAACCACAGTTTCGGGAGCGACCCCGGTGCGCTGGTCGGGGACGATTCCGGCTAGTTTTTCGAACCAGAAGACGGAGAGCTGGGTAAGGATAACCCCCTTTGCTGGGATCGGGTCAGGTAGGATGACGTCGAATGCCGAGAGGCGGTCGGTGGCAATCACCAAGAGCTTATCCGCTCCCACCGCGTAGATATCGCGGACTTTGCCCCGACCAATGAGCGGCAGTGAGTGGAGGTTCGATTCAAAAAGGGGTGCATGGCGCATCGTACTGTTCCTGAAAACAAGGGAATTAGGGGAGGGTGACATGCAGCTTGCGGCGCAGGCGGTAGATGCCAAGCGCAGCAAGGGCAGCGATGGCTGGAATTGCCAGGGCGGTGACCACTTCCGGCGCAAGGGGCAACCACTCTTTTCCCGCTTTGGCCAAGTATTGGACAAGCTGCGAGCCGTAGTAGGTGATGGCCACCACTGAGAATTGTTCGGCGGCCTCTTGCAGGCGCAATTGCAGACGGGCGCGCCGGTTCATCTCGTCTAGGAGCTGCTGGTTCTGCTCCTGGAGCTTGAGGTCGACGCGGGTGCGAAGCAGTTGGGAGTTTCGCGAGATTCGCGCCGAGAGCTCCTCTTGGCGACGATGAACAGCAGCGCACGTGTTCATCGCCGGGGCCAGCCGCCGCTCCAGAAACCCTTTGAGTGTTGAAAAGCCGGTGAGCCGCTGTTCGCGCAGGTCGTCGGCGCGTTGCTGGACCAGCCGGTAATAGGCGGCGGCTGCACCGAAGCGGAAGTTCGAATCGGCAACCGACCGCTCCACCTCGCCAGCAAGCTGGGTGAGCGACTGCAGCAGTTGCCGTTCGGCTTCGATCCCTTCGGCACTGCCCAACTCGTGCATCAGTTGCGCCAGCCGCTTTTCCCACACCGAGAGCGAAGCGCTCACCTGTCGGGCAGCAGGGAAGGCAAGAAGAGCCAGCATCCGATAGGTTTCGATCTCGATGAGCCGCTGGACGATTCGCCCCAACTGCCGCGGCATGATCGCTGCATCGATAATGGTAAAGCGTGTCATCCCGTCATGGAGCTGCAAATCGGTGATCAGCCACCCCGCCCCGTCGCCAATCTTGGCCGCAACGGTGGTTGGGCCAAAGGGGTCGATGGCGCTAAGAAAATGGTCGGGAGGGGTGGTGGTAATGGGGCGGATGTCGAGAGCGACGGCAGCAATCAGCGAACCAGGGGCAGCAGCAAACCAGCCAGCAGGGAGCTGGCCAAGGATCGCGGCTGTGTCGAGGGCACCTTCGGCATAAAGCGTATAGGAGACGAACTCGGAGTGGTGCTCCCACTTGATGCGCACCGACCCCAGGCGGGCTACTGCCTGGCGGTCGTTGCTCTCCTCCAGCCGCTCCACCCCTACACCCATCTGGGTGAGCTGCTGCCAGTGCTGGCGCGCAGCCTCGTGCTCGTCGGGTTCGATCAAAAAGGCCCACGACCGGACTTGGGCCGGAGCAGTGACGACCACTGAGGGGCGAGCGTGCAGTTCGTTGTGCAGCGCCTCGCGTAGATCATGGACACGCCAGCCAACCATCTTAGAGCCGCTCCGCCGCCGCTTCAGCTAGCCGCGACCGTTCGCCGCGGGCCAGGGTCACGTGGCCGCTATAAGCCCACCCCTTCATCCGTTCTACCAAGTAGGTCAGGCCAGAGCTCCCTTCGGTGAGGTAGGGGGTGTCGATCTGGGCTAGGTTCCCCAGACAGACGACCTTGGTGCCCGGACCGGCTCGGGTGATCAAGGTGCGCATCTGCTTGGCGGTGAGGTTTTGCGCCTCGTCGATTACCAGAAACTTACGCACGAAGGTTCGGCCGCGCATAAAGTTGATGCTCTTGATCTTGACCTTGGCACGAATGAGTTCGATCGATGCCCCGCGCCCCCACGCGCCCCCCGCGCCGTTGCCGGCCAAAACTTCAAGGTTGTCTTCCAGCGCCCCCATCCACGGCGCCATCTTTTCCTCTTCGGTTCCGGGCAAAAAACCGATCTCCTCGCCAATGGGGACGGTGGCTCGGGTAAAGATGACCTCGCTGTAGATCTTTTGATCGAGCGTCTGGGCTAGCCCCGCCGCCAGCGTCAAGAGCGTTTTGCCGGTTCCAGCTTGCCCTAGAAGCGTCACCAGGTCGACGTCGGGGTCCATCAAGAGGTTGAGCGCGAAGTTCTGTTCGCGGTTACGGGCTGTGATTCCCCAGACAGCGCTCTTTTCGTGGCGGAAGTCGCGCACGCTGCGAAGCAGCGCTATCCCCCCTTCGCCAAACCCGACAATGCGGGCTTCAAAGGTTGAATCCCCGGCCACAGTCACAAATTCGTTGGGAAAGGTGTTTGCTGCCGTTAGCGCTGGGATTTTCCACCAATCGAAACCATCAGCCCGCCAGGAGTCGATTTCGCTGGCGTTGGCCCAGAAACTGGCCGGCAGCTCGTGGATGCCCGAATAGAGAACGTCGCTATCTTCAAGGAGCTTGTCGTTGCGGTAATCCTGTGCGCTGAGCCCAAGGGCCCGCGCCTTGATGCGCAAGTTGATGTCTTTGGATACAAGGATTACCGGCCGCGGGGCGTGCCGTTCAGCCAGTGCCTTGACCAGCGAAAGGATCGCGTTGTCGTTTTGCGCTAGCGGCAGCCCCGGTGGCAGCGGTGAAGCAAGCGGTTCGGTCTGAAAGTAGAGACGGCCCGTAGCGATGCCGCCCGAAGGGCCCCCCAGCGCATAGCCCTGGTTCAGGTCGTGGGGAGCTTCGCCAACAATCGCCTCGAGCTCGCGGCTTACTTGGCGAACATTGCGGGCAACTTCGGAGAGCCCCTTTTTATGCTCATCGAGCTCTTCCAGCGTGGCCATCGGCAAAAAAAGGTCGTGCTCGGCAAAGCGGAAAAGGGCAGTGGGGTCGTGCATCAACACATTGGTATCAAGCACAAAGAGCTTCGGTAGCGGATCAAGTGCCCCTTTTTTTCGGGTTCTGCCCATTAGTGCCCCTCACCGGTAAGCGAGCGCAAAGCCTGCAGCACCGCATCGGCATGGCCGTCGACCTTGACCTTTCGCCAAGCGGCAGCGATCATCCCGTCGGCAGCGATCAGAAAAGTGCTCCGTTCGATACCGCGCACGGGCTTGCCGTACATCGTCTTGTTTTTGATCACTCCGTAAGCTTGGCAGGCCACCTCGTCTGGGTCGCTCACCAAATCGAACGGCAGCTGGTACTTGGTCTTGAACTTTTCATGGCTGGCTACTGAGTCGCGTGAAACACCCAGGATGACGGCGCCAAGCGCCTGGAACTCGGGAAAACGGTCGCGAAACGCGATCGCTTCGTTCGTGCACCCTGGGGTGTCGTCTTTTGGATAGAAGTAAAGAACCACTGGCCGCCCGGCAAGAGCGCTCAGAGTGATCGTTTGGTTACCGGTGGCAGGCAATGTGAAATCGGGGGCTGGTTGGTTGGGCTCGACCATGAAATTACTCCTTAGCAAAGCACTAGGCCAGCAACGACGCGCCGACCTTCGCTGGCAACGACATTATACGTGCGACATGCCGCTGCCAACGCCATCACCTCGAAGCCGACTCCGCTACTGACCAGGCGGGCAAGTGCCGCTTTCGGTGGCCAGCTAAGTTGTGGCCCGGAAGCAAGGAGGATCAATTCCGGTTCTAGCGCTAGGAGCTGGTCGATCGCTGCGCCATCTAGCGTCGCCCACCCACCGGGAGCCCAACCGGGATGAACAGCAGTTGGTGTGACGATCAGATTGGTCGCAAACCGTTCGCCGTCGATAGCGACCCATCCTGCCCCGTGGCTGGTGATCAGGCGAATGTCGCGCGCAAGTTCCCACTGTAACTTCACGGCGGCTTCTCCGTTGGCCGATTTTTCGCTAAGATTACCGCTTCCTGTCCCCTTCGCCAAGAGGAGCTGCGATGAACCCCTCTGACAACCCGAAGCTGCCTGACCCCCCTGCGACGGGGGTTACCCATGCTGTTGGCGGGGCAGCAGATGCGTGGGCAGCCAAGGGGGAGGTGTTGCTGCGGCCGCTTCTCAAGTCGTCTCGGCTCGACGATGTCTGCTACGACATCCGTGGGCCTGTTCCCAAGCGGGCCAGCGAGATGGAGGCCGAAGGGCACCGGATCATCAAGCTGAACATCGGCAACCTTGCTCCGTTTGGGTTTGAGCCGCCGGAAGAGATCGTTGTGGATGTCATCCGCAATTTCCGCGCAGCAAGTGGCTACACCGATTCCAAAGGACTCTTTGCCCCACGCAAGGCGGTGGTGCAGTACATGCAGACCAAGGGGGTGACCGGGGTCGATGTCGAAGATGTCTATCTGGGCAACGGCGCTTCTGAACTGATCGTCATGGGGTTGCAGGCCCTATTGGAGACGGGCGACGAGGTGCTGGTGCCGGCCCCAGACTATCCGCTCTGGACAGCGGCGGTGACCCTCTCAGGCGGTAAGCCGCGCCACTACCTTTGCGACGAAGCCTCAGACTGGTACCCTGACCTAGCTGATATCCGCAAAAAGGTGACCTCGCGCACGCGGGCAATCGTTGTGATCAACCCGAACAATCCCACCGGGGCACTCTATCCGCGCGAGATTCTCGAAGGGATCGTTGAAATCGCTCGAGCGCACCAACTGGTGGTTTTTGCCGACGAGATCTACGACAAGATGCTCTATGACGGCCGCCAGCACACATCGATTGCCTCGCTTGCCGACGACGTATTGTTTGTCACGCTCAACGGCCTGTCGAAAAACTACCGCTCGTGTGGCTATCGCGCCGGCTGGATGGTCTTGTCGGGCGAACGGCGCCATGCCAAAGACTACATCGAGGGGCTGACGATGCTGGCTTCGATGCGGTTGTGTTCGAACGTGCCGGGGCAGATGGCGATCCAGACAGCGCTGGGGGGTTATCAAAGTATCCAGGAGTTGGTTGCCCCCAACGGTCGGCTCACCCGCCAGCGCAACCTAGCTTATGAGTTGCTCAACGCAATCCCGGGCGTCTCCACCGTCAAGGCACAGGCCACCCTATATATGTTCCCGCGGCTTGATCCGCGCCTCTACCCGATCACCGACGATCAGCATTTCGTGCTCGAGCTCCTAGAGAGCGAGCGGGTGCTGGTCGTGCAGGGAACCGGTTTCAACTGGCCCCATCCGGACCATTTTCGGATGGTCTTTTTGCCGCACGAGGACGATCTGCGCGACGCTATTGAACGGATCGCCCGCTTTTGCGAGCGGTTCCGGCGGCGGCACCAATTCATTGTGACCCAGAAGGAAGAGTAATGAAAGCGATTCGCGTCGGTTTGGCAGGGATTGGGACGGTAGGCAGCGGCCTGTGGCGGGTACTTGCCCGCAACGCCGACGAAATTGCCCGACGGGCTGGGCGTCCGATCGAGATCGTCGTAGTAGCCGATCGGAACGAAGCACGCGCGCGCGCGATCATCGGCGAAGAAGCGCTTGCCCGCGGTGTGCGGGTGGTCGCTGACGTGCGGGCGCTGGCTGCTGACCCCGAAATCGATATCGTGGTTGAGCTGATCGGCGGTTATACGGTGGCCAAAGAGGTCGTGCTGGCAGCCATTGCTGCTGGCAAACATGTGGTTACCGCCAACAAGGCGCTGTTGGCCATGCATGGCGAGGAGATCTTCGCTGCTGCTCAGGCCAAAGGGGTGATGGTGGCTTTCGAAGCAGCGGTGGCCGGTGGCATTCCGATCATCAAGGCGCTGCGCGAAGGGCTTGCGGGCAACCGCATCGAGTGGGTGGCCGGCATCATCAACGGTACGACCAACTTTATCCTAACCCAGATGGAGCAACAGGGGCTTTCGTTTGCCGAAGCGCTTGCCCAGGCCCAATCCCTTGGGTATGCCGAGGCTGATCCGACCTTTGACATCGAAGGGATCGATGCTGGCCACAAAGCAACGCTTCTTGCTTCGCTTGCCTTTGGCGTGCCGATCCAGTTTAACCGAGCCCATATCGAAGGGATCACCCGAATTGATCGCAGCGACGTAGCTTTTGCCGATAGTTTGGGATACCGGATCAAACTTCTTGGAATTGCGAAGCGCCGCGAAGAGGGCTTTGAGCTGCGGGTGCACCCGACCTTGATTCCCAAAGACCACCTTCTGGCCAGTGTTGCAGGGGCGATGAACGCTGTGCTCGTTAAGGGAGACGCGGTGGGGCAGACCCTTTACTATGGTCCAGGGGCAGGCTCTGAGCCAACGGCAAGCGCCGTGATTGCCGATCTGGTCGATGTCACCCGGTTGCACACCGCTGATCCGGAACACCGCGTTCCGCACCTTGCCTTCCAGCCGCAAGAGGTACAGCCGCTTGTGGCGCTGCCTATTAGCCAGTGCCGCTCTGCCTTCTACCTGCGCCTGAAAGTGGCTGACCGGCCAGGTGTTCTTGCCGAAATCGCGCAAGAACTAGCCAAAGAGGAGGTGTCGATCGCGGCGCTCGTGCAGAGGGCCCCCCAGGAGGGGGCGGCCCAGCTCGTGCTTCTTACCCACGAGTGTGAGGAGCAGGCGATCGATGCGGTGATCGCAGCGATTGCTCCTCGGCCGTTCCTTCTCGACCCGGTGGTCAAGTTGCGGGTAGAACACCTGGCCTGAGGAAGCGCTGAACCAGCTTCTCAGCGACGGCGCTTCAGCGTGAGCAAACGATGGTTTAGCCGCCGATGTAAGACATCTCAATGCGCCGGCGCAGTGACGCTGTCTCGGCGGTGCGCACCTCCGAATAGCGGTCACTGCGCTGGGCCCAGATGCCAGCCACAGCTCGAACGATCGCCTCGTCGTCTGCACCACCGCGCAGCAGCGTGCGTAGGTCGTAGCCACTTTCGGCAAAAAGGCAGGTGTAGAGTTTTCCGTCGGTTGCCAACCGCAGCCGCGTGCAGCTTCGGCAAAAGGGCTGGGTGACTGAGGCGATTACGCCAATCTCGCCTGCACCATCGCAGTAGCGCCACCGTTTGGCTACCTCACCATAGTTAGTGGGGGACAAGGGCTCGATCGGCCAGCGTTCGGCAATACGGGCTAGGATCTCTGCAGCAGGGACAACTTCGACCATGCGCCAGCCGTTGCGCGTGCCGACGTCCATGAATTCGATAAAGCGAACAACCACTGCAGAGCCGCGGAACCGCTCAGCCATCGGGATGATTTCCCCCTCGTTGACGCCGCGACGAACAACCATATTGACCTTGAGCGGTGTCAGGCCCGCTGCCAGCGCCGCGTCAATTCCGGCAAGCACCTTGGTAACGGGCACGCGCACGTCGGCCATCTGGGCAAAGATCGCCGGGTTGAGGGCATCGAGACTGACTGTCACCCGGTGGAGACCAGCTGTTTTGAGGTCAGCCGCAAAACGGTCAAGCAGCGCCCCGTTGGTGGTCAGCGTCAGCTCGACAGGGAGTTCGGCAAGCATCGCGATGAGCCGCGGCAACTGGTGGCGCAAAAGCGGCTCACCTCCCGTGATGCGGATTTTGCGCACCCCGAAGTGGCGGGTAAACAGACCAGCAAGCCGCGCGATCTCCTCGAAGGTGAGCAGTTCGGACCGCGCCAAGAAAGTGTGGTCGGCAAAGGCGGCGCGCGGCATACAGTAGGTGCACCGGAAGTTACACCGGTCGGTGACCGAGATGCGCAGGTCAGCGAGCGGCCGTGCCAGACGGTCGAGGAGCGGGGAGGTTACCGCTTCGGAAAAGTCAAGTATTGGCAGGATTTCGCTGGCAGCGGTGGGGGAACGAAGTGCCTCGGCCATTGGGTGCTCCTTTTTCTCATTATGACACAACGTGCGCCATGGTAGCATCCCCCCTGGTCAATTGGGTATGAGGGCAATGGATAAGCCAATCTCGAAGCTCACTGCTGCTGATTGTGCGCTTCTTACCGATCCGGCGCTATTAGCAGGATCCGTTGAGGCTGTGCCGCACAAGGACGCTGCCGTCGGGCAGGAGGCGGCAGTTCGCGCTTTGCATCTAGCTGACGCGCTGGGACCAGGATCCGGGAACGTTTTTGTGCTTGGCCGCCCTGGCTACGGCCGCCATGCCATTACTCTGCGCGTCTTGGGCGACTTAGCTCGCCGACGGCCTACCCCTCCTGAGCTACTCTATGTGGTTCGTTTTACCGATTTGTCGCGACCGCAGCTGCTGCGCCTTCCTGCCGGCATAGGGCAGCGCTTTGCGGCAGCGATGCGGGGCTGGACCCAGAAGCTGCTGCGCGCTGCCCAAGCGGCGATTGTTGAGGAGGGTCGGCAAACCTCCCTTACCGATTTGGCTAATTCTTTACTAGAGCCGCTGGTGGAAGAGTTTTCTCCTTTTCCCGAAGTGGCGCGCTTTCTCGAGGCGGTACGTCGCGACCTGCGCGAGGGGGTGCCATTAGGGGTAACGGCGATGCAAGAGGAAGAAAATCTCTCTTGGGCAATTGATACGAAGCTGCTTAGCCGTTACGAGGCCCACCTGTTGGTGGCTCGCTCGCCGCAAGCAGGAGCGCCGGTGGTGACGGCGGCAGTGGTCAATCACGCACTGCTCTTTGGTTGGGTTGAGTGCGAAACACACGACGGTGATCGGGTTACCCACCACCAGTTGATCCGCCCAGGGCTTCTGGCCCAGGCCGACGGCGGTTTTCTGGTGGTAGAGGCAGAGGCGCTCCTGGCAGACCCGGAAAGTTACGCTACCTTGATGCGGGCGCTGGCAGAGCGGCGTGCGGCAATCGAACCGCCCCCTGAGCGCGACCGCTGGGGCGGGTTGCGGCTGCTTGCGCCTGATCCCGTTCCGATTGCTGTGCAGTTGGTGGTGATCGGTACCCCAGAGCAGTATCAGGAGCTTGCTGCGCGCGATGAGGCGTTCCCCGACCGCTTTCCCATCGTGGCGCCGCTTGAGGAGTCGATGGCCCGCACTGTGGTCAATGAACAGCAGCTGGCCGCCCTTTTGGTGCGGCTTAGCCAAAAGCAGCTGCCGATTGACGCTTCGGCTGCCGCTGCCGTGCTCGACGAAGCCGCGCGCGCTGCCCCCGACCGGCAGCAACTCTCTCTGGCCGTAGGCCGCTGGGTTGGTTTGCTGGCACAAGCCAGCGCTTTGGCTAAAGTGCAAGGCGCCCCGGCGGTGACCGCAGCGCACGTGCACGCGGCCATCGACGAGCGCTTTACCCGAAGCGGCGCAGCTTGGCGCCAGATCCTGCGCTCGATCGCCCAGGGAGAACTTCTGATCGCCAGTGAGGGGATCCAGATTGGGCAGATCAATGGCCTGGTCGTCTTTGATGAGGGCGGAGTTGCCTATGGGCACCCGGTGCGTATTACTGCAACCATCCGCCTGGGCGGTGAAGGGGAGCTGATCGACATCGAACGGGAGAGCGAACTTGGAGGCGCCCTTCACAGCAAAGGGGTCATGATTCTGGCCGCTTTTCTTGCTGGACGCTTTGCCCGTCACCGTCCGCTACCGCTAGCTGCTAGCCTTGTGATGGAGCAATCCTACGGTCTGGTCGAAGGGGATTCGGCCTCATTGGCCGAAGCCTGTGCCCTTCTTTCGGCAATTGCTCAAATTCCTCTGGATCAGGGAGTGGCAGTGACCGGCTCGATCAACCAGTTAGGTGAGGTGCAACCGGTTGGAGCAGTCAATGAGAAGATCGAAGGGTGGTTTGCCGTTTGCGCTGCCCGTGGGTTGACCGGACGGCAAGGGGTGATTCTGCCGTGGGCAAACCGCCATCAGTTGATGTTGCGCCCATCGGTGCGCGCCGCTGTTGCCGAAGGTGCTTTCCACTTATGGGCGGTTACTCGCGTCGATGCAGCGTTAGCGCTTCTGGCCGCCAAGCCGCTCACTGGCCCGCAAAGCGCCATGGCGGAAGTGACTCGGGCGCTGGCGCGGTTGGTTCGCTGCCATCACGAGTCCGATGGCCTATGGCGTCGTCCGTGGCAGCGACGGCAGGAGAAATAGGATTTAAGTTTTTCGAGAAGATTGTGCAACCCCTTTTCTGTAAATTTCTGCGGTGGCGGACATGACGATAGGGTTACGGGTTGAGGTTGAGATAGACCTTGTGGGTCTCATTCGTCGTCGAGTTCGGCGAGCAAGGCCGAAATCAGACGCAGGCAGGAATCGGTTCTCCAAGGCGCAAGGGTAGAAGTCGCCGGAACGCACTTGCGGGATAAGTGCAATTCTTCCTTGCTAATCCCGGTTTGGCCGCTCCGCTCGGAACTCACGGGTTTGCTTTCTGTTGATGACCGCACCCCAGCTCCTCCGCTATGGCAGCCAACCGCTTGTCGCGCGTCCAGAGTTTGGCGCCTCCCAATGTCGCCGCCGCGAGCAGACAAGCGTCGATGTAACCGATGCCCCGCCCCATCAACCTGTTCTGGTCGATGAAAAACAGGACTTCTTCATGGGTTGCCGGTTCGCATTTCGGCAACCAGGAAAGCAGGGAGAGAACTTCCTGGCGGTTCTTGAGATTGCCGCAGGCGATTTCGCCGATGACAAAATCATGGATTGCGACGACACTGCGACCGAGAAGCTCGGCGAGATGGGGGTCGCCAGAACGCAGGTGGTCGATCCAGACCGATGTATCAACCAGAATCACCCCCCCGCCTCCCTGCGCCGGGGAATATCCTTGAGTTGAACTTCCGTGCCACCCAGCCGGATGAGCCGACGAGCGCTCTCTCGCTCGATCAGGGCGCGCAGGGCTTCCTTCAGGAGAGTGCTGCGATCCTTCAGGCCGGAGAGGTTCTGAGCTTGAGACAGAAGTGCATCATCGAGAGTAACTGTGGTTCGCATCGTATGGCTCCATGTTAGATGCACCAAACGATACGATTATAGCTGCTGGCCGTCGTCCTGTTGTATGAGTCCAGTACCTTTGGCACTCGGGTTGATGTTGGAGGAGGAAGGATAGCGGAGATTGCTGGCCAAGGAAGTGGTGCGGGCGCTCGGTGTCTGGGACGACCAGCCAGTCGGCGAGCTTGCGGTTAAAGAGCGCAAGGTCGGTGAAGAGCAACTCCTCGTGGTAGTCGACGAAGGACTCTTGGATTGTTCGGTTGAATCGTTCGGCGTGGGCGTTCATCTTCGGGTTTTTGGGGTAGGTGTACCAGCGCTTGATGCCTTGATCTTCAAGGAGGCGTGCGAAGTCGGCCTCGAACTCACTGCCGTGGAGACACTAGGTAGTGCGATGCCATGCCTAGCGCACCAAGGGCCAAGGAGCACGTGGCGTTTGCTCTTGCCAAGATTGGGGTAGAGCGTGCGGCGCGAGACACCGAAGGCGTCACGGGTCGCGGCCAGGCCGTGCTTATCGAAAAAGCGCAGGATTTCAAAACGTCGTTGGGCATCTTTGGGCGTCATGTCCCAAAGATACCCCAAAGCCGCTACCCGGTAAAACCCCCGGATGCGGTAGCCGATGTGTTGCACTTGCATGGCATGC
>Ga0308407_1000175_pt1:0-30000 | contig 54847 bp, 42 predicted proteins | sample HotsprSampleMSe2_FD_203476 | JGI IMG/M metagenome (GOLD analysis project Ga0308407, IMG submission 203476) | Hot spring phototrophic mat microbial communities from Mushroom Spring, Yellowstone National Park, Wyoming, United States - 20060911_MSe2 ...
AAAACCTTATTGACACAATATTTGCGTGTATTTTTGGTGGTATTATCTATCACGAAGGCAAAGCCCAAACGCGACTGATACACGCCTAAGGCGTTTTCATAAACAGCAATTTGTTCATCTTTTTGAAGCGAATATACGATTTCTTTTTCTTGGGCTAGTAGCTTACCGAAACAAAGAAAAATAGCAATGAAAAAAAACGCTCTCATCAATAGCAGTGTTTTTGTAACATTTGGAAAAGCAAGTTACAAAAAGGCTTTGAAAACATCAAAAGCAAAGCCTTAATTTTCGGCAGGAATGTATTTTTCAAGCACTTTTTTATCGGCAAAAGTACATAAACCCGAGTGCCAAAGTATCTGAGCGATAGACGCCTTAAACGCCCTGTTCAGCTTGCTTCTGACAAGGTTTTCTATGATAATTTTTTTGTCTTCTCTTAAATGAAGAGCATAGTTTGAGGCAGCAGCAGGCAGGTGATGTTCTACGGCAAAACGAATGAAACGAATTTCAATATTTTCGGGATTTTCAGCAATGGCTTGTTCTAAAAGTCCGCTTGCTTGCAGAAAATAACTCAACTTCATAGCAGGTACAAGCGAATATTTAGCATACAAAGCCAACGTAGCCGCTTTGTACGCTAAAAATAACGGACTATCTTTTTTCTCGGAAGTTTCCAAGAGTTGTTCAAGGTCTTTGAGAGCCAAGAATTTCTGCGAAGCCTCTAAAAAAACCTGTCGTATATTTGGGTTCATTTGAATAATTCCATTTGTAGTTTTTCTTCCTTAGCAGTATCATTTTGCAGAAGTATCATCTCCTTAACTTTTTGTACGGGCATTTTGTTGCCAAGTGCCTTCCAACCTTTTACTTCTGCCAAAACGTCTAAATCATAGACAAATTCGCTCCACGTTTTTTCGCCTGTTTTCTGATAAATCACTCTCACTTGGGGTTGAGTTTGTGTGGTTGCCAATACGAGTTTTGAAACAGGGTGTTCGCCAATGAAACCGAATAGCTTGTCTTGCGTAGTTGTCTCTATTTTGAAACGTTTAACAAAATACTGCTTGTGTTCGCCACTGAAATAGACGCAAGTAATGATTTTTTCAGGGCTAAATTTCTCTACTAATTCCACTTTGAGCGGGTTGAATCTGCGAATATCATAATTTTTGATTTCGTAGTTGCCATCTTTATAGACTACCAAAATTTTATCTTCACCTTCAAAACCACCCAGCAAAATACCTCTTTCTTGGGTATTGAGTTCGCCTGTATTGCTATCGTACCAAATTTGTAGTTTGCCAAGCGTAGAAATACCTTGCGAAATTTTCTCAATTTTCTTTACAGGATATTTCGTAAGAATGTTTCCGATACTATTTCTGCCTTTGATGTCCAATTCGGCAAAATCGTATTCAAACACTTTATTTTTGGCTTTACAATTTGCCGAAAGCGTGATTTTTATTTTTTCGGCTTCGCCATTAGGGTTTGCCGAAAAGTAAAGAATTTTTGATTTTGCTTCGCCTTTTGTGAGGTCGTACTCTTTGTCGCGGGTAACTCCCCCAATCTGAAAGCGTTTTACATAAGTGTTGCCTGCCAAGCCGTCGCGATAAGCCATATTGTAGGTCATTCGGGTATCGTTTTTGTCAAAAACGCCTACGTGAATAATATCTTTGCCTACAAAGGTTTTTTCAGCAATTTTTGTAACCAAAAACTTACCATCGGCACGGAACACGATAATATCATCGATATCGGCACAATCACAAACAAATTCATCTTTTTTCAGTCCGTAACCGATAAAGCCGTCGGCTTTATTTACGTAAAGTTTGGTATTATTTGCCACCACTTGCGTAGCCTGAATAGTGCCAAAAGTAGTAATAGTAGTTTTGCGTTCTCTGCCTTTGCCATACTTCTTCAAAAGGTTCTTGAAGTACAAAATAGCATACTCGGTGAGGTTAGCAAGGTTATTTTCGGTTTCTTCCAAATCGGCTTGGTATTGGCGGAGTTGTTCTTCGGCTTTTTGGGCATCATATTTGGAAATGCGTTTGATACGAATTTCTGTGAGTTTTACCAAATCGTCTTCGGTAAGTTCTCTGTAAAATTTATTTTTAAAAGGTTCTAAGCCTTTGCTAATGATTTGTAAAACCTGCTCCCACGTTTCGGCTTCTTCTATTTTGCGATAAATACGATTTTCTATAAAAATTTTTTCAAGTGAGGCGGCTAAGATTTTCTCCTGCAAATCTTTTTTCAAGATTTCTAATTCCTTACGCAAGAGTTCTTTGGTTCGAAGCGTAGAAAGGCGTAAGATTTCATCTACACTCGTGAAAATAGGCTTTTGTTCGGCAATGACACAGGCATTGGGAGAGATAGAAACCTCGCAATCGGTAAAAGCATAGAGAGCATCGATGGTAATTTCGGGCGAAACACCACTTGCTAAATTGATAATAATTTCCACTTCTTTGGCGGTATTATCTACAATATTTTTGATTTTGATTTTCCCTTGTTCTACGGCTTTGAGGATAGAGTCTATCAGCGAGTTGGTGGTCGTAGAAAAAGGAATTTCACGAATGACGATAGTTTTGTTGTCGATTTTTTCAATTTTAGCTCTCACTTTTATTTTTCCACCTCTTTGCCCTGCTCGGTAGTCGCTGAAATCTGCTAAACCTCCTGTTGGAAAATCGGGTAGAATTTGCGTAGGTTTTCCTTTGAGAATACCAATAGAGGCTTCAATGAGTTCACAAAAATTATGCGGTAATATTTTGGTAGAAAGCCCAACGGCAATGCCCTCAACACCCTGAGCCAATAAAAGCGGAAACTTCATAGGCAGTGTGATAGGCTCTTTTTTTCTGCCATCATACGAAAGTTGCCATTCGGTAGTAGCAGGATTGAAAGCTACTTCTAAGGCAAATTTAGTAAGCCGAGCTTCTATGTAACGCGAGGCGGCGGCACTATCACCTGTGCGAATATCGCCCCAGTTTCCTTGTGTATCGATAAGTAAATCTTTTTGTCCTAAGCCGATAATCGCTTCCGAAATAGCCGCATCGCCGTGTGGGTGGTACTGCATCGCTTGCCCGATAATGTTAGCTACTTTATTGTAACGCCCATCGTCTATTTGCTTCATGGCGTGCAAAATACGCCTTTGGACAGGCTTCAAGCCGTCTTCAAGAGCAGGAATGGCTCGTTCCAAAATCACATACGAGGCATAATCTAAAAACCAATTTTCAAACAAGCCATTAACAGGCATTTTTTCTTTGCTCATAGGTATAGAAGTTTCAAAGCTAAAACGCTTGCAAAGATATAAAAACACTTCGTAAAAAAATGTTCTGAAAGATGTAATTTGACAAGGTTCAAAAAGATGTTTTACAAAACATTTTGGGCTTTTGAAAGTTATGAAAGTACAGAACCTAAAATTTTTTTGCCTATGCTCACGCAACTTGTCTATGTAAGCAACCGTTCTAAATTTTGCACAGCCAAAGATATAGAGCAAATTTTGGAAAGTAGTGTTAGAAATAATCAGAAGAAGAACATTACAGGTGTGTTATTGTATTCAGATAAGAAGTTTTTGCAGTGCATTGAGGGAAACTACGAAGATTTGAAAAACCTTTACGCTAAGATAAAGCAGGATAAACGTCATTACAACCCTATTATGATAGGATTTACGATTGTTAAAGAGCGTTTGTTTCCTGCTTGGCAGATGGCAGGGAAATCAGTAAACCTGGAACAAGTTAGCTTTGAAAACCGAATGGACAGCTCCGAAGAAAGTGAGTTTAGAAAAATATTAGAAGGCGAAACCTCCAACTCGGAGCGAGTATCAGCGTTAATCAAAAAGTTTTTTGATTGATTATTGTATCTACTTTCTTGTAAGATACGACACGGAAAAACGGCAAAATGTTTTTTGTACTTTTTTGCGAAAAATGCCGTTTTTTTATTTTTTTGCGACAAGATTTTTTGAATTATGTATCAAAACAAAAAAGTAGTAGTAGTTTTACCCGCTTACAACGCCGCAAAAACCTTAGAACAAACTTACAGAGAAATTCCGCTTGATTATGTAGATGAAGTAGTGTTGGTTGATGATGCCAGCAAAGATGACACTGTAAAAGTTGCTCAAAGTTTGGGAATTAAACATATCATCATTCACGAGAAAAACAAAGGCTATGGCGGAAACCAGAAAACTTGTTACAAAAAAGCTCTTGAATTGGGAGCAGATATTGTAATTATGCTTCACCCCGATTATCAATATACGCCTAAGTTGCTTTTGGCAATGATTTCCATTATCGGAAATGAACTCTATCCCGTAGTTTTTGGCTCTCGGATACTCGGCAAAGGTGCTTTAAAAGGCGGTATGCCTCTCTACAAATACATTGCCAATCGCGGACTTACTTTCGTACAAAATCTGCTAATGAACCAAAAACTCTCCGAATACCATACGGGCTACCGAGCCTTTTCGGCAGAAGTGCTAAAAAAATTAGATTTCACACACAATTCCGATGATTTTGTATTTGATAACGAAATGATTGCCCAAATCTTTTACAATGGCTTCGAGATTGCCGAAGTTACCTGCCCTACTAAATATTTCAAAGAGGCGTCTTCTATCAATTTCAGGCGTAGTATGAAATATGGTTTTGGGGTTTTGGGCGTTTCATTGAAATATTTTCTTACGAAACTCGGCTTGTATCGCTGGCGGGTGCTAAAAGGCTAAACTCATCGGCGTCTAAGTGAATGGGAAATTTCGCTCTAAACTCATCAAGAGGTGTTTTGTCCAAAGAGACAATTTCGGTAGCTTCTCTGCCATCGCTAATTTTGAGCAAACATTGCCCTTTGAAGTCATAAACAGCAGAATTACCATTGTATTGCTTGCCCTTGCCATCTGTACCAACTCTATTTACACCGATACAAAACGATAGATTTTCTACGGCTCTTGCCTGCAAAAGTATATCCCAAGCATTGAGACGAGGATTAGGCCAGTTGGCAACATACAACAAAAGGTCATACGCCAAACGTACGTTTCTACTCCATACGGGAAAACGCAAATCGTAGCAAATAAGCGGACAAATGTTCCACTCTTTGATTTTCTTGATGATTTTTTTATTACCAGCCGTATAAACCTGATGCTCCCCTGCCATTCGGAAGAGATGTTTTTTGTCGTAGAAATCAATATTTCCGTTTGGTTCAACCCAAAGCAAGCGATTGTAAAATTTATCTTTTTCTTTGATGATACAACTGCCAACGATTACGGCTTGTGTTTTTTGGGCTTGTTGCACGAGCCATTTGCAAGTGGTCAGGTTCATAGGTTCGGCTAAGGAGGGAGCATTCATTGTAAAGCCTGTACTAAACATTTCGGGCAAGATAATCAAATCAACAGCAGTGCTGATTTGGCTAATTTTTTCCTCAAACATTGCCAAATTTGCCGTAATATTTTCCCAATACAAATTGCTTTGCAGTAAAGCGACTTTCAGCATAAGATTTTCAGTGTTTGAGTGGGCGTTTTTTTATCATTCCTCCTTTGGTATCTTTGATACTATTCATGATGATAAAAGCCTGCGGGTCTATGTCTTCTACTTCGGCTTGTAGGCGGGCAATTTCTAAGCGTGTAACTACGGTATAGATAATATCTACCATTGGCGGCGTTTCGTTGTTGGGCGTATAGCCTCTTTTTCCTACATAAATTGTTACGCCTCGTCCCATCTTTTTGATAATCATTTGCCTGATTTCCTCACTTTTGGCAGAAATTATCGTAACGCCTGTATATTCTTCGATGCCTTCTATGGCAAAATCTACGGTTTTGGAAGCAGAGAGATATGTAAGAATGGCATACAAAGCTATTTCTACGGAAAGCAGATAAGCCGCTACCGAAAAAATCAGAATGTTGAATACTAAAATCACATCTCCGACGGTCATACCTGTTTTTCGGCTTAGATAGATTGCCAGCACTTCCGTTCCGTCTAACACGGCTCCGCCTCGTACCGCCAAACCAATTCCTCCTCCCAAAAAGAAACCACCAAAAACAGCTACCAAAAGTTTATCCGACGTTACGACAGGATAATTGATAAAACTGATAGCCAAAGCCAAGCCCGAAATAGCTATGATGCTTTTGATAGTAAAATTTCTTCCAATTTGAGCCAAACCCAAAACCAAGAAAGGAATGTTGATACAAACCAAAAGAATAGGCAGAGGTATATCGGTAAGTTTGGCTACAAGCATCGAGATGCCCGTAACGCCTCCGTCTATAAACGCATTAGGCAAAAGAAACCCCTTTAAACCAAAACCCGCCGATATGACACCAAGGACTACGAGTAGAAAATTTTTGGTAAAATTTAAAAATTTTAATCGCATCTATTTTTTTAGGGTTTAATCGCGTGCATTACGGTGAGCAGTTAAATTATGTTTGTGTTCGTAAATCCTGTAATGACGAAACTCATCATACAATTTCATACCATTTGATATTTTTCTGTACGTTTCGGCTCATTTCGGCAGTTCGGCAAGCTCACTGACCTCTTCGCTCAATGAACACGCTCAACGTACAGAAAAACCAATTTTTGAAAATATTTTTCAAAAACCACTTTTTTTCAGGTATGACTTTTTGGAGTTGGGCTTAGAAAAATTTTGATTACAAGGCTTCAAGATTAGCTCTGCCTTATCTAATTACCCCCAATTCCTTTCCAACTTCTGTAAAGGCAGTGATAGCTTTATCAAGATGATGTCTTTCGTGAGCGGCAGAGATTTGCACTCTGATGCGTGCCTGCCCTTTTGGCACAACAGGATAAAAGAAGCCAACCACATAAATACCTTTGTCTAAGAGTTTTTCAGCCATTTTTTGAGCAAGAACCGCATCATAAAGCATAATCGGAACGATAGGATGTTCGCCGGGTTTAATATCAAAGCCTGCTTCGCTGATTTTCTGCCTGAAATATTTGGTATTTTCTTCTAATTTATCTCTTAGCGAAGTTGTTTCGGAAAGCATATCCAACACCGCAATAGAGGCGGCTACAATGCAAGGAGCCAGAGCATTGGAGAACAAATATGGTCGCGAGCGTTGGCGTAAGATTTCAATCATTTCTTTTCTGCCGCTCGTAAATCCTCCCATAGCTCCGCCCAAAGCCTTGCCAAGCGTGCCTGTGATGATATCGATTTTTCCCATTACGTTGCGGTACTCGTGAGTTCCTCTGCCGTTTTTACCTATAAAGCCTGAGGCGTGGCACTCGTCAATCATTACGAGGGCTTGATATTTTTCGGCAAGCTCTACGATTTTATCTAATTGGGCAATGGTGCCGTCCATTGAGAAAACCCCGTCGGTTACGATAATCCGATTGCGAGTATTTTTAGCCTCTTGCAATTTTGCTTCCAAATCGTTCATATCGTTATGTTTGTAACGGAAACGTTGGGCTTTACAGAGTCTAATACCATCTATAATGGAGGCGTGGTTGAGTTCGTCGGAGATGATGGCATCTTGTTCATTGAAAAGAGGTTCAAAAACACCACCATTGGCATCGAAGGCGGCAGCGTACAAAATCGTGTCTTCTGTGCCTAAAAACTCGGCTATTTTTTGCTCTAATTCTTTGTGAATATCTTGCGTGCCACAAATAAAACGCACCGAAGACATACCGAAACCGTGTGTGTCTAAGGCTTTTTTAGCGGCTTCAATCACTTTTGGGTGCGAGGAAAGCCCCAGATAATTATTTGCACAAAAGTTGATTACTTCTTTGCCGTTGGCTATAATATCGGCTCCTTGTGGCGTAGTAATGATGCGTTCTTGCTTAAATAAGCCATTTGCCCTAATTTCTTGCAATTCTTGGGCTACAATACTTTGATTGGTGTACATATTCGTAAATTTAGATGGCTATGCAAAAATACAAGCCTTTGTGAAAATTTGTTTGTTTTCTACAAAAAAATCAATCAAAAAGGCATTTTTTTTGAAATTTGAGTTAATTTTTAAACCTTTTTTTCGTATCAGTGTTTGAAAATAAATTGCAAACAAAATGAGTACATACTTGTCTTTATTCCCACTAAATTTGGTAGCTTTTCCCACTGAAAAGTTGAACTTGCATATATTTGAGCCTCGTTATCGTCAGCTTATCAGGGAGTGTATTGCAGAAGGAAAAACCTTTGGCATACCTGCTTTCATCAACAACAATCTGCAAGAATTAGGAACTGAAATGAGAGTGGTAGAACTTGCTAAACAATACCCCGATGGCAGAATGGACATCAAAACCGAAGGTTTGCGAGTGTTTCGTATCAATACTTTCGAAAATCCTGCCACGGGCAAACTCTATGCAGCAGGAAAAGTAGAATTTTTTGAAACCGATACGCACACCGACTATATCCTGAAAAACAAAGCAATTACGCTGATAGACCAACTCTACGCTATTTTGGGCTTAGAAAACCCTTTGGAGTACGATAAAGAGCCTTTTTCGTTTCAGGTGGCTCACAAAATCGGGCTTTCTTTGGAGCAAGAATATCAACTTTTAGCAATGCTTGACGAAAACCTACGAGTAGAATTCATTATCGAGCATCTTGAAAGAAGTATTCCGATTATTGAGGAAGTAGAACGAACCAAGCAGTTGGTTCGAATGAACGGACACTTCAAAAATCTAAATCCGCTAAATTTCTAACATTCTACAAACCTTCTATTTCACCTACAACAAAGGTACTTCCTCCAACAAAAATTAAATCTTCGGGCAATGCGATAGTTTTGGCAAAAGTAAGTGCCTGATTGGTGTTTTCTATCAGATGAAAACGTAATTTTAAACTTTCGGCTATCGTAGCAAGCCTCTCCAAAGGCATAGCACGTTCTAAATTAGGTTGGCAAAAATAAAACAAAGCTTCTTTCGGATAGATTGGTAAGATTTTTTCTACATCTTTATCATTCATAAACCCCAAAACCAGATGCAATTTCCGAAAAGCAATCGATTGAATTTGCCTTACAACTTCGGTAATGCCTTCTACATTATGGGCTGTATCGGCAACGATAAGCGGTGATTTTTGCAAAACTTGCCAACGTCCTTTCAGTCCTGTATTTTTAATTACATTTTTACAACCCTCTTGCCAAGCCTGTGGTGTGGTTTTCAAAAGATTTTTTTCTTTCAAAACCTGCAAAGTCTGCAAAACACCCAAAATATTTTTTGCTTGATAACTGCCCTGTAAAGCCGATTGAAACAATAAATTTTCATTTGTGATTTTATGTTGTATTTTAAGTTGCAAAAATTCTTTTTCGGGCTTTGCTTCCAGTACCTGCCAATAGTCTTGTGCAAAATAGATAGGAGCATTTTGTTCTTGAGCTTTTTTTAAAAATACTTGTTCGGTTTCGGGGTGTTTTTCGCCTATAATTACAGGGGTTTGATATTTGATGATACCTGCTTTTTCTTCTGCAATTTTTTCTAATGTATTGCCTAAAAGTTGTTGGTGGTCGTAGCCTATGTTAGTAATAAGACAAACAAGGGGTTGAAGGATATTGGTTGCGTCCAAACGCCCGCCAAGTCCTGTTTCTACTACGGCTATATCAACGTTTTCTTTGGCAAAATACCAAAAAGCCAACGCAATGATTACTTCAAAAAAAGAGGCTTCAGTTTCTTCAATCAGTTTTTGGTGATGTTTTACGAATTGAGCTAAATCTTGTTTGTCAATTTCATTTCCATTGATTTTGATGCGTTCTGTAAAAGATTTGAGATGTGGCGAGGTGGTTAGTCCTGTTTTGTAGCCTTGGGCTTGTAATACAGAAGCCAAATAATGCGAGCAACTGCCTTTGCCGTTAGTGCCAGCGATATGAATACTTTTAAATTTATTTTGAGGATTACCCAATGCCTCGCAGAGCAATTGTATGCGTTCTAAACCTGCCTTGTAGGCATCATTGCCTACTTTCTGAAACATTGGCAGTTTTTGTAGGAGGTAGTTTTCGGCTTCGTAGTAGTTCATTTACAAACTATTTTACACAAAAAAGAGGCTTTTTTCAGCCTCTTTTAGTCCCATTTGAGTTCGCTTTCTTGAGCTTCTTCACCGAAGTCATGTTTTTCATCGGTTACTTGGTTAAAGTCGTAGTCAGGCATTAACTCTTTGATTTTTACGATAACTTCTTCCAAAGACTCCACGAATTTGGCAAAATCTTCTTTATACAAGAAAATTTTGTGTTTTTCGTAATAAAATCCATTATCACGGAAGCGTTTTTTGCTTTCGGTGATAGTGAGATAAAAATCGCTACCTCTCGTAGATTTTACATCAAAGAAGTAGGTTCTCTTTCCAGCCTTTACTCTTTTGGAATAAACATCGGCTGCTCGCTCGTTGGTTTCTTTGTACTCTTCCACAATCCTTTAGTTTTAGTTAAACCTTGCTTTAAATTGAGTGCGTAAAATTAAAAATTTTTATAGCTTTCCAAAAAAATATTGCAAATTTTGTTTGTTCTCTTGTTGCAACTTCAAGAAATTTGTCTTTGAAATAAAAAAATCCAAAGCCTCTTGCAAGACTTTAAAGAAATACTAAGCCAAATTCCATCGGAACCGGGTATCTACAAATTTTTTGACAATACCCAAACGATTATTTACGTTGGTAAAGCCAAAAATCTAAAAAATAGAGTAAGTTCATATTTCAACGGCTTGCAGAATCATACTCGCAAAACCCAAAGACTGATTTCGCAAATAGCGAAAATTGAGTTTGTAGTGGTCAATTCTGAATTAGATGCTTTTCTTTTAGAAAATTCGCTTATCAAAGAATTTCAGCCCAAATACAATATCTTGCTCAAAGACGACAAAACCTACCCTTACATCTGCATCACCAAAGAGCCTTTCCCACGCGTGATAGTTACACGGCGTTTAGAACGTGAAAAAGGTACTTTTTTTGGTCCTTACGCCAACGTAAGAGCAATGAACAACCTTTTGGAACTTTTCAAACAACTTTATACCATTCGCACCTGTTCGTATCATCTTTCGGCAGAAAATATTGCTCAAAAAAAGTTTAAAGTTTGTTTAGAATACCATATCAAGAACTGCAAAGGAGCTTGTGAGGGTCTGCAAACCGAAGCAAACTATTTGGAAGATATAGAGCAAATCAAACAAATACTCAAAGGCAATGTGGTGGCAGTTCGGCAAAAAATGGAAAATTTGATGTACGAATGTGCCGAAAAATTAGAGTTTGAAAAAGCCCAAGAGTACAAACAAAAATTGGAGTTACTGCGAATTTTTCAGGAAAAATCCTTGGTGGTCAATCCGAAAATTACAGACGTAATGGTGGTTTCCGTTCTGAGCGAAGAAGAAAAGGCTTTTGTCAATTTTTTTGATATACAAAATGGTGCAATACTACACGCAGAAACCTTTGAGGTGGAAAAAAAATTGGACGAAAGTGATGAAGATGTGTTGTTGCTGGCTACGCTTAGGCTGAAAGAAAAATACAACAGCCCCGCTAAGGAAATTTTGACCAACGTAGCCGTTTCGGAAAATATCGCAGGACTTAGTTTCCTTGTCCCTCAAATCGGAGATAAGAAAAAACTTTTGGAGCTATCGCTCAAAAATACTTTTTTGGCTCAGAAAGAATTTTTGCGAAAGCAAGAAGAACGCCGCCAAAAATCTTTGGAAAACACGCAAAGAGTGTTGGAAACTTTGCAAAAAGACCTTCGCCTCACCGAACTGCCCGCCCATATTGAGTGCTTCGATAATTCCAACATTCAAGGTACAAACCCCGTAGCGGCTATGGTTTGTTTTATGAATGGCAAACCCTCAAAACGAAATTACAGGCATTTCAATATCAAAACCGTTGTTGGTGCAAACGACTTTGCCTCAATGTACGAAATCGTGAGCAGGCGTTACAAACGCCTTTTAGAAGAAAATCAACCTTTGCCACAACTGATTATAATTGACGGTGGCAAAGGACAACTCTCTTCGGCTTGTCAGGCTCTCAAAGATTTAGGCATCTACGGCAAAATGGCAATTATCGGCATCGCCAAGAAATTAGAAGAGATTTATTTTCCCGAAGATGAAGTGCCTTTGCACCTCAATAAAAAATCCGAGTCGCTTAGGTTTATTCAGCAAATACGCGACGAGGCTCACCGCTTTGCTATTACGTTTCATAGAGACAAACGCAGTAAAAATAGCATTCAGAGCAGTTTGGAACAAATAGAAGGCATCGGTGAAAAAACAATGACCAAATTGCTCCAACATTTTAAATCCATTTCGGCTCTAAAAAACGCTTCCGAAGCAGAGGTAAGTCAAGTTATCGGCAAAGTCAAAGCTAAAACTTTGCTCAATGCTCTTGCGAAACAACAGCAATAAATTTGGTACAAGATTTGCCAACTTGCTTTCTGAAATTTTCTTGTAAGTTTTTTAAACTTTTTTGATTAGAGAAAATCATAAAAAATGCGTAACTTTGTGAAAATTTTAAATTAAAGAGCAATGAAAAATTTTTTGCCATACATGATTGCATTGTTGGGTGTTTCTTTCAATTTATTTGCTCAAAAAAATAGGCAGACAACCCCACCCGAGGACAAAGCCAAACAAATTCTAACAGAAGTAGAAAACAAGTTCAAGTCGTACAAGGCTCTGCAAGCAGATTTTACCTACGAAATGCGAAATGAAGTAAATAAAACCAAAGAAGAAGTAAAAGGCACTTTCGTAATGAAAAAAAATAAGTTCAAACTCAAATTAGCCGACCAAGAAATCTACAACAACGGCACTACGGTTTGGACTTACCTCAAAGATGCCAACGAAGTAAATATTTCTGATTACTCGCCCGATAGCGACGACATCACCCCCGAAAAAGTTTTTACCCTCTATAAAAAAGACTACAAATATGTTTTTATCAGAGAATTTACCGAAAACGGTAAAGTCTATGAAGAAATAGACCTTCAACCTACCGACAGAAGCAAGAAAATCTTCAAAATCCGTTTGGTTGTCAATAAAAAAACGAAAAGTATCAAGAGTTGGGAAATTTTTGAAAAAAATCAAAATCGTTTCAAATACACCATCAATAGTATTGCCTACGACATACAGGTAGATGACAATTATTTTGTGTTTGACAAAAGAAAGTACCCCAAAGTGCAAGAAAACGACCTAAGAGATTAGATGACAAAAATTGCGATTTTTGCTTCGGGGAGTGGCACAAATGCCGAAAATTTGTTCCGATACTTTCAAAATCACGCTTCCGTGCAGGTATCTTGTTTGCTTTGTAACAAACAAGATGCTTTTGTTTTAGAAAGAGCCAAAAAATGGCAAATTCCTGCCTATGTTTTTGATAAAACTGATTTTGGCGAAAGCGGCAAAGTCGCTGAAATTTTAGCAAAACACCAAATAGATTGGATTGTGTTGGCGGGATTTCTGTGGCTCGTGCCTGAATGGCTTGTAGCAAAATATCCTAAAAAAATTATCAACATTCACCCTGCCTTACTGCCCAAATACGGCGGCAAAGGAATGTACGGAAGGAGAGTGCATCAGGCAGTTTGGGAAAACAAAGAGCCTTACACAGGCATCACTATTCATTACGCAAATGCTGTGTATGATGAAGGAGAAATCATTTTTCAAGCAAAAACCCCCCTCAGCCCCAACGATACACCCGAAACCATTGCTGAAAAGGTACATCAGTTAGAATACCAATACTTTCCCGAAGTGTTGGAAAAAGTGATTTTACAAGAAGCTACAAAATGTTCATAAGTGCTTTTTTTCGTAGTTTTGCCCTCAAAAATTGATTATCAAAACGTCTGCGAAAAGGTAAAAAATGATGTTTGTATGAAAATTCTTTTGTTTGCTTCATAGAATTGAAGCCGCAAGCCGTAAAAATACGCCCTGCTTGCCAAAAATACGGATAAACAGGAAACAAATTAAAATGCTCGTATGGAATAAGTTCTTGCACTTTTTTAAGCGAAAATTTGCTTTTCAAGGATTTTTCTTGTTTTTTTGCAAGCTAATTTGAGAAACCTAAAAATAATTTGTTAGAAAATGGCACTTATCGGTAAGATTCGCGAAAAATCTGCGGGAATAGTAGTTGCATTTATTGCGATAGGACTCGCTCTGTTTATTATCGGAGATGACTTCTTCAGGTATTTCAACAGAGGAGGACAAAGCAAGGTAATTGGAGAGTTTGATGGCAAAGAAGTAAAAATTGAAGACCTGCAATTAGAAATGCTCGAAGCTGAAAGATACTATCGCCAAAATATGGGGCAAAGCCCTTCGGAAGCAGAACTGGTAAGAATGGCTTGGTCGTTTTATCTCAACAAAAAAATGTTACAAAAAGAGTTCGAGGAGTTGGGAATAGTGGTAAGCGATAAAGAAAAAGAAGCGATGACACAAGGCGATAGCATCTTTATTCATCAGCAAGTAAAATCAATCCCTATTTTTCAAGATTCTGTTACTAAAAAATTTAATAAGAACTTGGTAAAAGACTACCTGAAACAAACCAAAACCAACCCAGAATTGAAGGCTCGTTGGGAAAGTTTTGTGGCAGGTTTAGTACAGAGCCGTTTGCAAGAAAAATACACCTCTTTACTCTCCCAAACGGCTTACGTTACCAAAGCTGAAGCAAAAAGAGATTACGAAAATAAAAATAGTAGATTATCAGCACGTTATTTGTACATTCCTTTTAGCAGTATTGCAGATAGCACCATTAAAATTACCGATAAAGAATTGGAAACCTACCTGAAAAAGCACAAAAATCGTTTCAAAGCTCCTGAAAGCCGTTCTTTGGAATATGTGATTTTCAGCGTTGTCCCTTCAAAAGAAGATACTTTGGAGTTTTCGGAAGAATTACGTAAGTTGAGTAAAGATTTTGCCCTTGCCCAAAATGATTCTGTATTTGCTCTTTCTAAAACCAAAGGCTCAGAACGAAATTTCGCCTACCGAAACCCCAAAGAAATTCCCGATGGCATTTATTCCGAAAATCGTCCTCTGCTCAAAGGTGCTGTAATTGGACCGTTTCTGTATAGAAATAGCTTCCAAATTGTAAAAGTTACCGATGTAAAAGAAGATAGCACGTATTTTGTGCGTTCAAAACATATTCTTTTCCAAGTTCCCAAAGGTGCAGAAGCCAAAGTGAAAGATAGTATCCGCAAAGAAGCCGAAAAAGTGCTTAATCAGCTAAAAGCTGGTGAAATTGATTTTACTACTGCCGCTAAAAAATATGGTTCTGATGGCACAAAAGACCAAGGCGGCGATTTGGGCTGGTACGATGAAAAAACAATGGTTACTCCTTTCAGCAAAGCAACCTTCGGAGCTAAGGAAAAAGGTTTGTTACCCAATTTGGTAGAAACAGATTTTGGTTTTCATATTGTTAGTATTACCGAACCGAAAACCAATAAAAAATACAAACTTGCTATTATCGAACGCCCCATCGTGGCTACACAAGAAACTACTGACGACGTGTATTACAAAGCAGAGGAATTTATGTTGGGCATCAAGTCTTACGAAGATTTCAAGAAAAAAATAGAAAAAAATCCTGCTTTGGTGAAAAGAGTAGCCAAAAAAATTGCTCCTTATGCACAATCCGTTGATGGCATCAGTGCCAACGCTAAACCCCTAGTATCTTGGGCTTTCAATGAGGCAAAAGTTGGGGAGTTGCCCAAAAAGCCTATTCGTATTCCCGAGCAAGGTTTGTTTGTTGTGCCAATTCTCACCGCCAAAACTGAAAAAGACGAACCCAGTTTAGAATATTTCCGCGAGCAGTTGGAATATGAAGTTCGTAACCAGAAGAAGAAGGAGCAAATTCTTGCTAAACTTGCCGATAATGGAAAACTTTCTCTTGAAGATTTGGCAAAAAAATATGGCAATGGTATCGGCGTAGCCGAAGTGAGTGATGTTACTATGCAGAATAGCACTTTGGGAAGTGCAGGTTTTACGCCCATAGGTGTCGGTAAAGCCTTTGGAACGCAAAAAGGAAAACGTAGCAAAGCCTTTGCCGATGATAATGGTGTGTTGGTGGTGGAAGTAAAAGAAATCAATCCTGCTCCCGAAATTGCCGATTACTCTCAATACAAAAACGAACTGCTCAATACCCAAAAGCAAAACCTAAGCAATTTTTACTACTCGGCTTTGCAAGAGTTGTACCGTGTGAAAGATTTTTCGTATAATTAAAACATCACTAAAAACATAGTATGGTGTAGTGTTTGTAGTGTATTATCAATAATATATTTTTTTGTTTTTTGTATTATCAAAATGTTTATCTTTGCATGATAGTATCTTTGATACATTCGTAAAACCAGTAAAAGTTGAACGCTACATATCGGTAGCCAAAGGTGCTAACATAGTAGAGACAAGGCATGCCTTGTCCGTACGGACAAGGCATGCCTTGTCCCTTCTTAGGCAACATACCGATGGCAAATAACAAAGACAGAGGCAATCTCAAACTGCTTACTGGCAAATGAGATAGAGGGCGTTGTAGTTCGCCCAATGAATATGAGTGTTTTTTTGAAATGCTCATAAATCATAAACAAATTTTATAGTACTACAAAATGCTATGAAATTTGAAACTATAGAACTATAGATTGAACTAATCAAACCCCAAATTCAAAACCTGCAAGGAATTGCAGGTTTTTTTATGCAAAAAATATTTTCAGAGTTTCACTTGTATCTAAACTATTTTGTTATCTTGCAAATACCAAAAACCAAACATTCACCTAAAATCAATTCAGATGCTTATGAAGAAGATAGCTTTATCCTTTTTTCTGCTGTTTTGTGCATTAAGTTTTGCTTTTGCACAAGACACAACCAACATTGATGATATGAACTTTGATGACTTCGGCGATGCCCAAGCCACCAAAAGGTTCTGTACGCAAAAAGTAAGAAATCTTACGCCTACAAAACTTTACAGCGTAGGCTATGAAGTGCAAGGACCTTTCGGTATCAGCTCAAAAGTAGGCGAAGATTACAGAAGTAATCCTAGTAATCCTAACCTGATCGATAGCCCGAATGATGTAAAAGTACAGGCTGTACACGGATTGCAATTAGGCGTAAATTATCCAATTATTTCAAAATCAAGCATTATTGTCAGCCTTACTGCCCAATATGCCGAAAGTCGTTTTATTTTTGAAGACCCCAAAGGCTACAGCCTTTACAGAAATATCAACGACCAAGGCATCAGAACAGGAGGCATAGGTACAACTATTTTCAAGCCTCTCAATGAAAAAAGATTTACGATTTTTCAGTTGCAAGGCGATTTAAACGGCACGTATGGCTTCAATCAGATAGGTGATGCTTTCTCAAAAGGACTTACCATCAGCGGAGCGTTTATTTATGGTTGGAAAAAAAGTGTTGATTTTATGTGGGGCATAGGCGTAACCCGAACTTTCAGAGGAGGTGAGGCACTACATATTCCTATTCTTTTTTACAATCGCACTTTCAATGACCGTTGGGGAACAGAAATTTTATTTCCGGCGAGAATACACTTCCGTAGAAATTTCTCACCAAAATCATTGCTACAACTCGGCTATGAAATTGTTGGAAACTCTTATTACATTCAGAATATAGAAACCGTAGGTGCAGACCTTGCTCCTTACAATGATTTGCAACTTCGTCGCTCTGAAATTAAAATAAGAGCCATTTACGAACGTTCACTGAAAAATTTTATATGGATTTCGGTACAGGCTGGTTTGAGATATAATTACAAATTCAACCTCTCCGAAGCAAATGGCGTGAGGAGCGAGGGACTTATCAACAACAAGTTCCTTTTAGAAAATACCATTGGCAATCCGTTGTATCTGAATGTTAGTTTAAATTTGGTTAGTCCGTAAGAATATAAAAGTAGATTGGATATTTGGTCATCAAGCTAAAAAAAAACAAGCACTACAAAATATAGGCGTAGTGCTTGTTGAGTTTTCATTAGAACGGCAACTTGTTATTACATCATTCCGTCCATTCCTCCTCCCATACCTGCGGGCATACCAGCGGCTTTGCTTTCTTCGGGTTCTTCGGCAATTACGCATTCGGTTGTGAGTAGCAAGCCAGCGATAGAAGCCGCATTTTCGAGAGCCAAGCGGGTTACTTTGGTAGGGTCAATGATACCAGCCTCAAACATATTTTCAAATTTATTGAGGCGAGCATTGTAACCAAAGTCTTTTTCACCTTCTTTTACCTTATTTACAATTACAGAACCTTCAACACCAGCATTGGCTACGATAGTTCTGAGAGGAGCTTCCAAAGCCTGACGAACGATATTTACCCCAGTTTTTTGGTCATCATTTTCAACTTTCACACTATCCAGAGCTTCTATGGCTCTTACCAAAGCGACGCCACCACCTGCTACGATACCTTCGGCAATAGCGGCACGCGTAGCGTGTAAGGCATCGTCCATTCTATCTTTTTTCTCTTTCATTTCTACTTCGGTAGCGGCACCCACATAGAGAATAGCGACACCGCCAGAAAGTTTAGCAAGTCTTTCTTGTAGTTTTTCTCTATCGTAGTCGGAGGTTGTAGTTTCAATTTGGGCTTTAATTTCGTTGATACGGGCTTTTACGGCATCTTTGCTACCTTTGCCATCAACGATGGTGGTATTGTCTTTATCAACGATTACACGTTTGGCTTCGCCTAAATAATTGCCCGCACTTTCCAAAGTGAAACCTTTTTCTTCGGAAATCACTTCGCCACCAGTTAGGATAGCAATGTCTTGTAGCATAGCTTTTCTTCTGTCGCCAAAGCCGGGAGCTTTTACGGCACACACTTTCAAAGTACCACGCAAGCGGTTCACTACGAGTGTAGCCAGAGCCTCACCATCAACATCTTCGGCGATGATAAGCAAAGGTCTGCCAGATTGAGCTACTTGCTCTAATACGGGCAAAATTTCTTTCATTGAAGAGATTTTCTTCTCTGTAATCAAGATGAAAGGCTTATCCAACTCAGCCTCCATTTTTTCGGTATTAGTAACGAAGTAAGGCGAGAGGTAACCTCTGTCGAATTGCATACCTTCAACGGTTTTGAGGTCGTTGGTTGTGCCTTTGGCTTCTTCGATGGTGATAACGCCATCTTTACCAACTTTTTCCATTGCTTTGGCAATCAATTCACCGATTTCCTCGTCGTTGTTGGCAGAGATAGTCGCTACTTGGGCAATTTCTTTGGTATCTTTGATTTGTTTTGATTGCTTTTTGAGATGCTCTACTACGGCAGCAACAGCTTTGTCGATACCTCTTTTCAAGTCCATTGGGTTAGCTCCTGCGGCAACGTTTTTAAGCCCTGCATTGAAGATAGCTTGTGCCAGTACGGTAGCGGTTGTTGTGCCATCGCCTGCCATATCAGCAGTTTTAGAGGCAACTTCTTTGAGCAATTGAGCCCCCATATTCTCAACAGGGTCTTTAATTTCTACATCTTTGGCAACGGTTACACCGTCTTTTGTAACGACAGGAGCACCATATTTTTTCTCCAAAACTACATTTCTACCTTTTGGACCGAGGGTTACTTTTACGGCATTAGCCAAAGCATCAACTCCTTTTTTTAGTTTTTCTCTTGCGTCTGTTTCAAAAAATATTTTCTTAGCCATAATTTTAAACGATTTAGTTTTTTTGAGTAAATGAAATAAAGAAACACAAATTCAACACAAATTTGTGGATTAGAGGATAGCAAAAATGTCAGACTCACGCATAATGAGGTACTCTTTACCATCGATGGTAATTTCTGTACCAGCGTATTTGCCATAGAGAACAGCGTCGCCTTCTTTTACGGTCATAGGCTCGTCTTTTTTACCTTTTCCAACGGCTACTACGGTGCCTCTTTGAGGTTTCTCTTTGGCGGTATCGGGTATGATGATACCAGAAGCAGTGGTAGTTTCTGCGGGAGCAGGCTCCACAAGCACTCTATCAGCGAGAGGTGTAATTTTTACTTTGTTTTTTGACATATTCTTACAAGGTTTATGTGAAAACAATCAAAACTTTTTGTTTTGCCTTATTGCATTTTGTATGCCATTTAAAAACAAAAGAGGATTTTACTTTACATTAGTGTGAAACATTTTTGTGCAAAATATTGAAAAACAAATACTTATGAAGATTTATTGCTTAGATACTCACTGCAAACTTGTCAGTATAAGCCTGACAAATTTGCAGTGAGCTAAAAAAATTGGCAAAATTTTTGTATGTTAATTAAATGTTAATTAAATTTGAAGTTATCATTAAAAGATATTTCACCTAAACCTTTTTTTATGGAAGATGAAAAACACAGAAAAAATCTTTTTGGTAAATGGCGTATGGTTAGTTTGCCCATCAGATAGCCTGACAGAAGAAAACCTTTACAGGATACAGAAACGTCAGAAGCTATTTATCAGATACGCCAAGCGTTTGATGATGGGTCCTGTTCTCGGTTTAATTTTGGGATTTGTGTTTTCTCAACTTCAATTGCCCGAGGCTGCAAGTATAGCCATAGGCGGTGTCGTCACATTATTAGGGTTTTTGTTGCCGTTTAAATACATCAAAAATTCATATTGGATTTTTTTAGTGGGCTTGTATGGTTTTATTATTTCTCAAATGATTATACACACTTTGTAACAAAAAAGCCTCCGAACATCTCGGAGGCTTTTTTTAGGTTTCTATTCTTGATTATCTTTTTCCAAACTTATTTTTTCTTTATTACTTCCGTTTGTGTAGGCTTGGTAGGTAGTTTCTTTGGCAAAGGGTCTTTTACCGATAAGTTCTTCTAAATCGCTTTGGAATAGGACTTCTTTTTTGAGCAAGGCTTGGGCAATAGTTTCTAATTGCTCGTAATGCTCACGAAGCAAGTCTTTGGTTCTTTCGTAGGCGTGGTCTATAATTTTCTTAACCTCTTTGTCTATCAGTTCGGCAGTTGCTTCTGAATAAGGTTTGCTAAATGTAAAATCGGTTTGAGGCTTTGAGTCGTAAAAAGATAGATTACCAAGTTTTTCATTCATTCCATAGACGGTAACCATTGCGTAAGCCATTTTGGTGATTCGTTCTAAATCGCTCAAAGCACCGGTTGAAATTTTTCCGAAAACCAGCTCTTCGGCGGCTCTACCACCGAGCGTCATACACATTTCGTCGATAAGTTGTTCGGTTTGGTACAAAAACTGTTCTTTGGGCAAATATTGAGCATACCCTAAGGCCGCAACACCTCTTGGTACGATACTGACTTTCACCAAGGGGTCGGCGTGTTCGAGAAACCAACCTGCTACGGCGTGTCCTGCTTCGTGATAAGCAACGATTTTCTTTTCTTCGGGAGAGATAAGTTTATTTTTCTTTTCCAAACCACCAATCACTCTATCAATAGCATCTTGAAAATCTTGCATATTGACTTCGGTTTTATTACGCCTTGCGGCGATTAGTGCGGCTTCGTTGCATACATTGGCAATTTCTGCTCCTGCAAAGCCGGGAGTTTGTGCCGCTAATTTTTTTGCATCAACATCTTCTCCTTTTTTGAGAGGTTTGAGATGCACTTTGAAAATAGCTTCTCTGCCTACAATATCGGGTTTATCGATGCTAATTTGCCTATCGAAACGTCCTGGACGTAAGAGAGCCGAATCCAGTACATCGGGGCGATTGGTAGCCGCTAAGATAATCACGCCTGAGTCGGTGCCGAAGCCGTCCATTTCTACCAAAAGCGAGTTAAGTGTGTTTTCGCGTTCATCATTTGCTCCGGGCATAGCCCCTCTGCCGCGAGAGCGTCCGATGGCATCAATTTCATCTATAAAAATAATACAAGGAGCTTTTTCTTTGGCTTGTCTGAACAAATCACGGACACGAGCCGCCCCAACGCCTACAAACATTTCTACAAAATCAGAACCCGATAGACTGAAAAAAGGCACATTTGCCTCACCTGCTACGGCTTTGGCAAGGAGGGTTTTCCCTGTACCCGGAGGACCTATCAACAAAGCTCCTTTAGGAATTTTTCCGCCTAAATCTGTAAATTTTTTAGGATTTTTCAGAAATTCTACGATTTCTTTGATTTCTTCTTTTGCTTCATCAAGTCCTGCGACATCATCAAAGGTAACATTTACTTTGTTTTCTGCATCGAAAAGAATAGCTCGCGAGCGTCCGATATTAAACAAAGCCCCTCCGCCTGGTCCGCCTGCCATTCTTCGCATTACCATCCAGAATGCAAATAAAATCAGAAACAAGAAGCCCCATTGTAGAAAGACCTGTCCGTAGTTGGAACGCTCATCATAGCGAAGTTGAGCTTTGTTTTGCTTAATAGCATCTCGGTACAATTCGGTGAACTTATCAGCCGAAGGAATACGAAACCAAAAATGCGGTCCTCTGAGTATTGTAGTATTAGAACGTTGTTTAAGCAAACTGCCGTACTTTTGCGACTCTATAGCCTCTTTCCTTAATGTAATTTCGGCTACTTTTTCCTCGGCATAAACAACTACTTCTGCTACATCGCCATTATTGAGCATAGTTTCAAAACTATCAGGCAAGGTTTCTACTGCTGAGTAGGTTCGGCTGAAATATACCACACTCAATACAATGGCTATCAACGTGAAAACTAACCACATCTGATAGTTGGGGTTAGGATTTTTAGACTGATTAGGTTTAGGAAAAGGATTTCTATTTTCAGACATAAAGGCAGTTTTTAATGTATTACGCTCCAAACAAAAACTTGGTTTGGAATTGTTATACAAATTGAAGGTGTATTTTGTTTATTCTATACGTTGAATTTGTGCATCTCCCCACAATTCTTCCAAAGCAAAGTGCTCTCTTTTACTTTTTTTAAAAACGTGAGCGACTACATCAACATAATCTAACAAAATCCATTCCTTATTTTGTTTTCCTTCCTGGTGCCAAGGGTTTTCTTGTAAATTTTTATAGACTTCCTCTTCTATGGAATTGGCGATTGCCTCTATCTGCGTGTCAGATGTACCGCTACAAATAACAAAAAAATCAACGATAGCCGACTTTACTCTTCTCAAATCCATTACCACAATATCTTGTGCTTTTTTTTCTTGCATTCCCTTCACGATGTAGTGGCATAGGGCTTCTACACTAATTTCTTGACCGATTTTTTGTTTCATTAGGCTTTTTTAAGTAGTATTGAATTTTAGTTTGATGTGTAAGATGCAAAATTACAAAAATTTTTCCAAAAAAATCAATACTTTATTTATCGGAAAAGATATTCGCTACCTGCCAATGTGTCAGTCTACGAACCTAACTGCCTTTGAACTCATTGAGCAAGGCGATTATTTTGAAGGCACAACCATCATCACCGACCACCAAACCGCAGGCAGAGGGCAACAAGGCAACACATGGGAAGCCGAAAAAGGGCAAAATATTACACTTTCGGTTATACTTACGCCACCATCGCTCGCCACGCAAGAGCAGTTTTTCTTGAATATGGCTGTTGCTCTTGCCATTTACGATTTTTTACAACCGCTCGTAGAAAATCCACATCTGCTCAAAATCAAATGGTCGAATGATTTGATTTATGATAATAAAAAAATTTGTGGTATCCTGATACAAAACGTAGTTTCGGGGCAAAACATTTCTAAATCGGTTGTAGGCATTGGTATCAATATCAATCAAAAGCAGTTTTCGTGTCCCCAAGCGATTTCTTTGGCTCAAATTACAAATCTGATGTATGATTTGCCCGTTTTAGTGCAAAAATTACTTGAAAACGTGGAGCAAAGATACCTACATGTACAAAAAAAACTTTATCAAGAAATTCAAAAAAATTATTATTCTTTCTTGTATGGTTATCAAGAAGAAATTTTGGTAAAAGAGCAGAACCAGATACTCAAAGGAAAAATCATTGGCGTAGATACCATAGGAAGGTTGCAAATGGATATTTCGGGTTACGTTAGAAAGTTTCAGTTCAAAGAAATTCAATTTTTATTAGATAGTGTGTAATAATTTTCTTAATTTAGCACCTAAGTTGCTGTAAATTAGAACAATACAAAAATTAAATGACAGGTGTATGACTAAGATAACTTTCCTAACTTTGTGTGTGTGTTGTTTTTTCTTCTCCGTAAAGTCTCAAGACCTCAAAAAAGCTGATGAGGCTTTCGAGCAAGGCAATTTTGAACAGGCAATCGGCACGTATCAAGCCTTAGTGAAAAAAAGCCCACAAGACCCACTACTCAACTACAAATTGGGAGTTTGCTACCTCAAATCTAAAGACGCTCAAGAGCAACTCAAAGCCTTAGCAGTGTTGGAGATTGCTAAAAATAAAATCAATGACCAAGTGCCTAAGCGAGTGTATCACTATTTAGGCAAAGCCTATCATCTTCACGAAAGATTTGATGAGGCTTTGAAACAATTTGAGGAATTTAAAAAGATTGTTCCTGCCACAGATAAGTTTCAAATTGAAAACCAAAGGGCAATAGAAATGGCAAATAATGCTAAGGTGATTACTGCCAAACCTATCAAAATGCCTATCAATAACTTAGGAAAGCCCATCAACACCGAAGGTTCGGAGTTCGCCCCTGTCATCTCGGCTGATGAATCTATTCTGGCTTTTACTTATTCCTCCCACAAGCCCAATGCAAAAGAGCAAATTATGCTTGCTAAGAAGAAAAATTATGTATGGGAGAGTGTTTCGCCTATCAATTTCAATGTAAATCAAAATGTAGGAACGGTTGGGCTTTCTGCCGATGGGCAAAAAATGCTCATTTACATCAGCGAACCCAACAACACAGGAAACATTTACAGCAGTCTGAAAAACGCTACAGGCTGGGGAACACCCGAAAAATTGGGCAAAGAAATAAACTCAGGAGCAATGGAGAGTGCCGCAAGTCTTAGTCCTGATGAAACGGTAATGTACTTCGCTTCCGACAGACCCGGAGGCTTCGGTGGTAAAGATATTTACAAAGTAGAAAAGCAAGCCGATGGCTCTTGGGGAAAGCCTCAAAATCTCGGTGCCGAAATCAATACCCCTTTCGATGAAGATGCTCCCTTTATTCACCCTGATAAGAAAACTTTGTTTTTCACAAGCAACGGACACAACAGCATCGGCGGAAACGATATCTTCAAATCGGTGCTTGAAAACGACAAATGGAGCAAACCCGAAAACTTGGGCTATCCTATCAATACCGTTTTTAATGATGGCTACTTTGTAATTACGGCAAATGGCAAAAAAGCCTATTTTTCCTCCGACAGACCTAATGGACTTGGCAAACAAGACATTTACTCTATCATACTGCCCGACGAAAAAACTACCGCTCTCACAATGGTAAAAGGAAAAATTTTGGCAGGTACGCCCCCACAACCCGTGCAAGCCAAAATCAGAGTAGTAGATAAAGAAACCCAGCAATTCCTGAAATATGTCTATAATCCCAATCCCCAAACAGGCGACTACCTGATGATTTTCCCTCCGGGCAAAAATTATGATATGATTATCACAGCCGAAGGATATCTGCCCTATTTAGTAAATATCAACATTCCTAACCAAAATTATTTTCACGAGCTTTATCAGGAAATCACGCTCAAAAAGAAAATGGAGAATGGCAAAGAAGTAGGAGAAGAAATTACTATCAAAAATGATTTTGACCCCGAACATAACAACCCCAACAATTTCCAAGGTAGAGATTTAGACCTCTACGATATGATGGAAGATATTATCCAATCCGAAGATAGTGTTGCCTTAGCATATCTTTTAGATGTAATCTACAAAAACAAGAAAATTGATGAAAAGGAAAATGATGCCTCCGTAGGGAGTGGCGTACAGGTAACCTATCTGTATGCTGATAGTAAAGGTAATTTGAAACCCTACAAAGTTGCTAATGAAACTATAATGACTACCGACAGAATCGAAACCGATGACTATTCTGTCAATAGCGGTGAAGTAATGCTGAACAAATCTTATACAGCATTTTTTGAAACCAACTCCAAACAACTCAATAACCGAGCTAAGCAGGAAATGAAAAAATTTATTGATTACCTCAAACAAAATCCAAAAGTTGGTGTAGAAATTTTAGGATATGCCTCTTCAGAAGGGAAAGCCGACGCCAACCAGAAACTTTCGGAAGAACGAGCAAAAGCGGTGTATGATTATTTTGTAAGTCAAGGTATTGAAAAAACACGAATGACCTACAAAGGTTTGGGCGGAAATGCCTCCCCCGACCCCGAAGCCGCTAAGCGAAAAATGCGTAGAGCCGATTTGAGACTCATTCAAAAATAAATGTAAGGCTTCAAAATCTTGAAGCCTTACGAATTTTGATTTCTTTAACAATGCTCACCAAACGAATTATTCCTTGTTTAGACATAAAAGAAGGTAGAACCGTAAAAGGTATCAATTTTGAAGGTCTTGTTGATGCAGGAGACCCTGTGGCTCTTGCCGAAAAATACACTGCCAACGGAGCCGATGAATTAGTTTTTTTGGATATTACAGCTACCATAGAAAACCGAAAAACCCTTTTAGACCTTGTGAGAGCCGTTGCCAAAAGCATCAATATTCCTTTTACCGTAGGCGGTGGCATCAGTAGCAAAGAAGATGTTTTCAACCTTCTACAAGCAGGGGCAGACAAAATTTCTATCAACTCTTCGGCTGTCAGAAACCCCGATTTGGTCAATCAGCTTGCAGAAGAGTTTGGTAGCCAGTGCATTGTAGTAGCTATTGATACCAAAAATATCAATGGTACGCACTACGTTCATACACACGGAGGCAGAAAGGCAACCTCATTGCAAACCTTAGCTTGGGCAAAAGAAGTTTGTGAGCGTGGAGCAGGCGAAATACTGCTTACCTCAATGGATACAGATGGCACAAGAGCAGGTTTTGATGTTGCTATCACAGCAGAAGTGTCTCAAAATGTTTCCATTCCTGTGATTGCTTCGGGAGGAGCAGGCAAGCAAGAGGATTTTTTAGATGTATTCGCCAACGCAAAAGCCGATGCCGCCTTAGCCGCCAGTATTTTTCACTTCAACCAAGTGCCTTTACCTGAGTTAAAACGTTATTTAGCCCAAAACGGAATTGCCGTGAGAGCATAGTTTTTCAGAACTTTTTTGTAACTTTATTTGAACTTTTTTCAACGCAAAAACATTTTTTGGTATGACCAATCCGCAACAAGAAATTCAGGCGATTTTAAGTCAATTAGGCATAAAAAGCCTTAATCCTGCTTACAGCACAGGTGTTGAATGGGCAAATGTAGGAAATAGAGAAATTAGACAAATTTTTTCCCCCATCAACAGCGAACCGATAGCTTCGGTAGAAATGGCAAACTCGCAAGACTACGAGGCAGTCATCAAGAAAGCACAAGAAGCCTTCGCTGTATGGCAAAAAATTCCTGCCCCCAAAAGAGGCGAAATCGTAAGGCAAATTGGAGATAAATTAAGAGCATATAAAGAGCCTCTCGGCAAATTAGTTACCTACGAAATGGGCAAAATCCTCCAAGAAGGTTTGGGGGAAGTGCAAGAAATGATTGATATTTGCGACTTTGCCGTAGGGCTTTCTCGCCAACTCTACGGACTGACAATGCACTCCGAACGCCCCAAGCACAGAATGTACGAGCAATGGCATCCGCTTGGTATAGTAGGTATTATTTCAGCTTTTAATTTTCCCGTAGCTGTATGGTCTTGGAACGCGATGATTGCCGCTGTTTGTGGCGATGTATGCGTATGGAAACCTTCCGAAAAAACGCCCCTTACCGCTTTGGCTTGCCAACATATCATTTCAGATGTGCTGAAAGCCAACAACTTACCCGAAGGTGTGTTCAGTGTGATTATCGGAGATGCTAAAATTGGTGAGTTGATGAGCAACGATACACGCGTGCCACTTGTTTCGGCAACTGGCTCAACACGAATGGGCAAAAAAGTAGCCGAAGCCGTAGCCAAACGTTTAGGTAAAACCATTCTCGAACTCGGAGGCAACAATGCTATTATTATTACCGAAAATGCTGATTTAGAAATGGCTATCCGTGCAACAGTTTTTGGAGCAGTTGGAACAGCAGGGCAACGTTGTACTACTACGCGTAGGCTTATTATACACGAAAGTGTGTATGAGGAAGTTAAAAATCGTTTGCTAAAAATTTATCTTAATTTGCCTATCGGCAATCCTTTGGATGCCAAAACGCTTGTAGGACCCCTCATTGATAAAAATGCTGTTGAGATGTTCCAAAAGGCTCTTCAAAAAGTTCAGCAAGAAGGTGGAAAATTGCTTGTAGGTGGTGAAGTACTGGAAATGCCCGGTAATTACGTAAAACCTGCTATCGTTGAAGCTGAAAATCATTACGAAATGGTGCAAGAAGAAACTTTTGCCCCAATTTTGTATCTGATAAAATATAGTGGTGAGGTAGAAAACGCCATTCGTTTGCAGAATGATGTAAAACAAGGACTTTCTTCAGCAATTTTTACGACCAATCTTTTACAGGCAGAGGCGTTTCTATCTTGTAGCGGTTCGGATTGTGGCATTGCCAACGTAAATATCGGAACTTCGGGGGCAGAAATTGGCGGAGCTTTCGGCGGCGAAAAAGAAACTGGTGGCGGCAGAGAGTCTGGCTCTGATGCGTGGAAAGCCTATATGCGTAGGCAAACCAACACAATCAATTATAGCACCGAATTGCCACTTGCACAAGGTATCAAATTTGATTTTTAGGTTCTGGTTCAAAATTAAAACTCTTATAGCATTCAAAATGCTATAAGAGCATAATTTCCGAAGATACAATTTTTGTAACTATTTACCTATTTGCAAAATAAAGAAAAAATGCTTATTTCAAAAACTAAGAATGGTGGTGTTAAAGATGTAATGCAGTGTTTTTCGTCACCAACGAGCCGAAAGGCGAAGCAATCCTTTTACTCATTCACAAACAGATTACTTCGGTTTGCTACCGCAAACCTCGTAATGAAGCTTGTTTTTGACTTTCAACATTACTCGTTATGCACTATTCTATTAGAAGTAGGTAAATAGTTACCAAATTTTTATTTGTACCACTATCTATAAAACAAGGTTTTTACTCTAAACAAGCCTTGTGAAATAAATGAAACTAATTTTGCAAGCAATCGCAAATAAAGAGCTACATACAAAACCAGTATCATCAACCAAATTACAGCAATATTAAACCAATAAGTGGAAACACTTTGGTTAAAAATCTTCTTTGTAGGAGCAAAAAAATGAGCCGATACATCTCGCCCATCTATAAAAACAGCATTCACAATAGGTTCTATGTAGTCTTCGCCTAAAATTATTTTTTTCTCACTTTGGCTTTGTTTGGCAAGCATTGCTACGGCTTCGTTATGATGCAAAACTCTCATTTCTTGGTGTTCAGGATTATTTTGCAGAAAGTTATCTTTATTTTTTTGAGCAATTTTCTGTTGGTTATGATAATAAATCCGAATTTTTTGCAACAACTTCTCCAAATAAGCATACATACCGGGCAAGTTTCTTCTATCAGACAAGGCGTACAGAGTGGGAAGTTCTTTTTTATCAATTGTCTCCAACTCTTTTTCCAATTCTTTTTTGATTATTCTAAAATATTTTTGAGCCGTATAAGGTTCTTTTTTTGCTTTTTTGAGCATTTTTTCAAGTTCGCTCAAGTAAAAAACTTTTTTGTATTCGGCAGTTGCTATGATTTTGTCATAAGGATAGAGTGGTTTTTCGTACATATTGTTTTTAAATTGCGTTACTATCAGGGCTTCGAATGCCCAACGCGAAGCCAATAGTTCCGAAAACCAAGGAATATGGTCGTTTTTATTCCATTTAAAATCAGGATTTACTTTTTCAAAACGAATAACAATTCCCCCAAGAACAAGCTGAGGAATCAATAATAAAGGAATAAGAATATACACCGTAATTGCCGATTTGAAACTATCAGAGATATTTAAGCCCAAAACATTAGCAAATACAGCACACGAAAACAACACTAAAAAATATTCTACAAACATTCCCTTGATTTCTAAAATGCTATTGCCTATCCAAACCAAGGAAAATGTTTGAATAGCCGAAATAATGGTAAGCACAGAAATTTTAGCAAGAAAATAGCTGTTTCGGCTAAGATGAATAAACTGCTCGCGTCGCAAAGTTTTTCTATCGCTGATAATTTGCTCAACACTGCCCACCAAGCCCGAAAAAATCGCTACAATAATTGCAATGAAAATGTAAGCAGGTAAATTCTCATTATTTCCTAACGAATAAATGCCTTTTTCTGCTTCATAATAACGATTTACATAAGCCAAACCAAAAGCCAACAAAGGGGCTTGTAAGAGAT
>Ga0308407_1000175_pt1:40000-54847 | contig 54847 bp, 42 predicted proteins | sample HotsprSampleMSe2_FD_203476 | JGI IMG/M metagenome (GOLD analysis project Ga0308407, IMG submission 203476) | Hot spring phototrophic mat microbial communities from Mushroom Spring, Yellowstone National Park, Wyoming, United States - 20060911_MSe2 ...
TTATCGTAATAGAACTTTTGTAAAACATCAAAAATATCGTTTCCTCTAAACCAAGAAACCTGTACTTTTTCGTTATGTTTAGCATCAATCCACTCAACTTGGTAGCTTTCTTGATTCTTTTTGAACTCCTTGATATAAACAATCATAGCCTCGAGAATAGCTATTTTGTTATTGCCTTTGGCAGAGTGAAACAAAAACTTCTGATTATGCTCACGATTGATGGTAATGAGGTCTAATTTTATCAAAGGGTTGTTGCTGTCTTGCTTATCGGGTACGAGGTTGTAATCAAAATAAATCTGTGTATCGCTCAATAGTTCTCTGATTTGGTTTTCTAATTCTATTTCTTTGAGCAATATTTCGGCGGGTTGTTGGATTGCGTTATGGCGGTTGTCCATATTTTTATGTGTGTTTTTAATTGATTTGTGCTAATTTATGGTTTTTTAATTAAACAATGAAAGTTTATAGTTATATTTTTCTTCAAAATACTCCTTCAAAAAGAATTTATTTCAAAAATAATTTGCAGTTTTGAAAAAAACTACATTTGATTTGAAAATTTAGTTTTTATCTTGTAATTTGTTGAAAAAATTAGAATTTTTGGGAAACTAAATCTACCAAATGTATGCCTCAACCTCATATCATAGCTATTGTCAACCAGAAAGGAGGAACAGGGAAAACCACCACGACCGTCAATCTGGGTAGGGCGATTGCCGAACATGGTAAAAAAGTTTTATTGATAGATTTAGACCCACAAGGCAGTTTGTCGTATTATCTGGGAGCTAATAGCAATGTTTGGAGCATTTCAGATGTAATTTTAGAAGATATATCTTTTCATAATGCTTTGATACAACGAGAAGGCTTGCACATTATCCCCGCCGATGTTACTCTCGCCGATTTGGAACTTTCTTTGGTTAGTTATCAGGGCAGAGAGCAAATTTTAAAAAAAATGATAGCCCAAAATGCACAAGATTACGATTATATTTTCATAGATTGTTCGCCTTCTTTATCTATTCTTACCGTAAATGCTTTGGTTGCCGCTCATAGCGTTATTATTCCTTTGCAAATGGAGGTTTTGAGTATGCACGGCTTGGAACTAATTTTAGAAACGATTGAGCAAGTAAAGAAAACCGTCAATCCTGATTTACAAATTATGGGTATTTTGGTGCTGATGTACAATTCTCGTCGAAGAATTACCCAAGAAGTACATAATCATATCAAAAAAACCTATAATTTTGTACCTATTTTTCAGACACTTATTCGCACCGATGTAAAATTAGTAGAAGCCCCCTCGTTTGGCAAAAGTGTATTTGAATACGCTCCACAATCTAATGGAGCAGAAGACTATTTAGCCTTAGCCCAAGAAATTCTTGCAAAAGAAACATAAATTAGAATGGCATTAGGAGAAAACATCAAACGGGAAAGAATGATTCCCGTACGTAATAAAATTGTTTATAGAAATTTGGAGCAAGAGCTTGCTGAAATGAGAGAAAGGGAGAAAAACTCCGCAGAACCTCCTATTTTTAGCACAGATGACATAGCTTTATCTCTTCAGCAACTTAATCACTTTGAAGAAGAGAGCAGTCTGCCTCATAATCATTTTATACAAGAAAGTATTTTGGATATAGAGAGCTTTTTGCTGGTTTTGGAACTGAACTTGGAAGGGCAAATTCTGAAAGCTAATGAATTGATATGCAAGACTCTACAATTAGATGCGGCAGACCTTAGCACCAGAACTTTTAAGGAATTTCTCCCCAAAGAAAAGCAAGCAGACTGGCAGAGATACCAAGAAATTTTACGTAAAGGAGAAAAAATACAAGATATTTTGGAGTTGCTACCCAAAAATCAGGAAGAAAAGATTTTATTAGCCTCTACGATATGCCCTATATTCCACCAAGGAATGCTTCAAAAAATTCTCTTGGTAGCTCAAAACATCACCACCGCCATCAGCAACTACAAAAATAATACCACCATAGAATTAGACATTGATAAAAACCTCAAATCTGCCAAAATTATCGTTAAAATCTGACCTGAAAAATTGTCTGCTCTCGCCAAACTTTTCCGTTTATTTAAAAACTTATTTAGACTAAATAAAAATAATTGTCAAAAAACTTGTCGCTCATTTTGGTTTTTTCTTAATTTGCCTCATCTTTTCACTAAAAATGTGTGTATCAATGAAGCCAATAGCTATTTTATTTATTGTTGCTCGTTTGGGCTTGGGGGCAATGATGCTGTATGGTGGCTATCAGAAATTTAGCAAACCTACGCCGCCCCCAACAGAAATAATAGAACAAGTTGAAAAAGAAGGTTCTGCAAAACTAAAAGAAGACTTGCAGAAACTTCAACGCAAAAATTACATCTTCGGAATGAGACAAACAGGTTTTGCCTGGCAACTGCTGGGTGTATGCGAACTCTTGGGAGGCTTGCTCCTGATTAGTCAGTTTTTGTCTTTGCTCGGTGCAACGCTTGTGCTACCTATTACGCTACATATTTTTCTGTTTCATTTGTTTTTAGAACCCGATGAAGTAGGCGAACTGGTAGAAACAGCACTGATGTTTGTGGCTAATCTTGCTATTATTCTGAAAGAATATCCCAAATGGAAATCTTTACTTGTGATAAAACCTTGGTAGATATAAATCAAAAGTAGTTTTCAGAACTTCTTCCCAAAAACGTTGCTTTTATGTGCGTTGAGCGGAGAGGTCAGTGAGCTTGCCGAACTGCCGAAACGTACATAAAAGCACAAAAACATTTATTTTTGAGTATAAAACAAACGTCTTCAAAATACCTTTTCTTGCTTCTTACCCCTAATTGCTTAACTTAACGTGAGTTATAAGGTTATTATATGGATTTACAAAGTTTTATTTTGTTATATTTTTTCAAAAATTACAGCAGTACAAACTAAATTTGCACTTTTCTGACCACCCCTAACCCCTCCTTTTAAGGAGGGGTTGGGGGTGGTTACTGAGCTATGGTCGGTGAGTGTAGCCGAATCGCCGAAGTATGGTCAAAAGAATATGATTTTTTTAAGATAACTGCTTATAACTCACGTTAACTTAGGATTATTTTGATGGCGTTCTTTATCTCTTTGGGTCTTTTTTTCAAGATTTTTCTGCAAGGCTTCGGTCAGGTTGATGCCTGTTTGGTTGGCAAGGCAGATAAGTACGAACAGCACGTCAGCCATTTCGTCAGCTAAATCGTAGGTTTCATTTTTTTTGAACGACTGCTCGCCATACACTCTTGCCATAATGCGAGCCACTTCGCCAACTTCCTCCATCAAGATAGCCGTGTTGGTCAGTTCGTTGTAGTAGCGAACGCCTATTTCGTTTATCCATTTATCAACCATTTTTTGGGCTTCGTCGAGTGTCATAGAGGAGCTTTACGTATCTTGAAGTTATACTAATCGGTTATTTTCGTCGGGGAATACAAGCGTAGGTTTGAATTGTTTGGCTTCTTCGAAGGGCATTAAAGCATAAGCAATGATGATGATAATATCACCGACTTGCACTTTTCGTGCCGCAGGACCATTAAGGCAAATTACACCCGAATTACGTTCGCCTCTGATGACGTAAGTTTCCAAACGCTCTCCATTATTTACATTTACGATTTGCACTTTTTCGCCTTCTATCAGGTTCGCCGCTTCCATTAAGGCTTCATCAATCGTAATGCTACCTACGTAATGCAACTCAGCTTGCGTAACTTTTACACGATGTATCTTTGACTTGAAAACTTCAATCCACATAAAAACCTTGCTATTCTGAAAAACTACGCAAAACTATTGAAAATATTTGGTCTTTTCAAAAAAAGAACTTTCCAAAAGCACAGAACCTTTGGAAAGTTAGAAAAGTTTGCAAATGAATAATTTTAGAATTTTAGCCCTACATTAAGCAAGAAATTCGTGCCTGCTTGCGGGTAATAGTAGTTTTCCCACACTCTTTGCCCTCCGAAAAAGTAGCTAAAGGTGTAGCCATTAGGTTCGTATTGTTCGTTCAGAATGTTATTGACAAGTAAGCCAATACTCACACTTTTTATGCCTTTCGTAGGTTTATAGGTGTAAGCAATACGGACATCATTTACAAAGAAGGCATCAAGTTTTCGGGCTTCGTTTTGGGTATTATCCAAATATTGCTTGCCCACGTATTTTGAGAGCAAAGCCATCTCCAAACTTTCAGTAGGCTTGAAGATAAGCTGATTAGCCGCAATAAATCTTGGCGAGAAAGCCAAATCGGTGTTTTGGTAGCGTTGCTCTATCTGCCCGCCGTTATCGTAATCATCAATGTATTCAACAAATTCTTTAATTTTGTTTTGGCTGATAGTAGCGTTGGCTTGCCAAACAAAATATTTGTTTATTTGCCAATTTCCTTCTAATTCCAAACCTATGCGTCTGCTTTGTCCTACGTTTTGTCGGAGGTAAGCTCCTACGTCATTTACTTTTCCTGTGAGGATAAGTTCATCTTGGTAAGCCATCAGGAAGGCATTGGTTTTGAAGTTAAAATTTTTGCCTGTAATCTGATAGCCTGTTTCTACGTTGTTGAGGCGTTCGGCTTTGGGGCGAGTGCTGGGAGTGCTTTCTACGAAATCGTTGCGATTAGGCTCGCGATGAGCAATGCCCCAAAGCGTATAGAGGCGGTGCTTGCCTTGCCCGAAGGCATAATCTATACCTGCTTTGGGATTGAAGAAACTGAACTCGGCGTTTTGTTGCGTACTTTGTAAGTTTTGGTCAAAGCCTAAGAAATTGTAACCTACAAAACGATACTGCAAATCACCAAAAGCTGAAATTCTACCTTTTTCAGTTTTCCACTCTTTGGCAACTTTCACGAATTGGTTGAAATCGGCTTTGAAGGCATCGTTATCGTAATATCGCTGGCGAATGGTCTGATTAACCGCTATTTCAGCCCAAATAATTTCGCCAAAATGTTTGCCTTCGTATTTGTTCCAACCGCCGCCATAAATTACGTTCCAGCCATTTTTCTCGTAATCTAAGGAAAAGACTGTGCCGTAGAAATGGTTATCGAGCCAACGTCTGCGAATAAGATTACTTTTGGAAATAGTACTATCTCCGATTGTTACATCAGATAAGCCATATTTGGAAAAAGCATCTTTCTCTTTGAACTCTTCGTAATAACCGAAGCCACGTACATAGAAAAGCGATACATTGGTGGTAAGATTTTCAGTAATTTTATGGTCAAAAATAGCTTGGTAATGGTTTTGGTTGTAGTTATCTACTTGGTTGTCGTAGGTGTAGGGGTTGAAGGTTCTGTTTTCTTTCAAAATATCCTCTCTGATACCAAACCAAGCCTGATAAGTACGTTCTTTGCCTCTCAAAAGGTTGAAACGTAGGTTTGTTTTTTCGCCATAATATCCTGCCGAAAGGTATAAGCCTTGCAAATCTGAGAACGCTCTATCAATAAAACCATCGGATTTGATTTGCGAGAGGCGGGCATCAACGACAAATTTATTTTCCATTAGTCCTGTGGAGGCTTGCAAAGTGTGTTTCCAAGTATTGAACGAGCCCCACGAGTTATTGATTTCGGCAGAAGGTTTGCTTTCAGGCTTTCCGAAGGTCTGAATGTTCAGGCTTGCTCCGAATGCTCCTGCTCCATTAGTAGATGTACCTACACCTCTTTGAAGTGTAATACTTTGAGCCGAAGAAGCCAAATCGGGCGTATCTACCCAAAAAACCCCTTGCGACTCGGCATCATTCTGAGGTATTCCGTTGATGGTGGTATTGATACGTGTTTGGTCAGAGCCTCGTACCCGTAAGCTCGTGTAACCAACACCCGCCCCTGCATCAGAAGTAACCACAACCGATGGCGTAAAATTGAGCAAAAAAGGCAAATCTTGTCCGTAGTTTTGCTTTTCAATGTCAGTTTTTTTGAGTGTGGTGCGTGTGCTTTCGGTGATGTAAGGAACACCTGTAATGGTAATTTCCTTAATGACGGTGTCTTTTTGTTGCTGTCCGTACAGAAAAGTAGGCAACAACAAGCCTGCAAAAAGGCTTAAAGCATTTTTTTTCATTTAGGATTGATAATTTTGTTGAATGAAACATCGGAGCTTCAAGGGGGTAGCTCCACCTCGATGTATTCACCTTAAACTCCCTTCGGCAGCATTACCTGCATCAGGTTCGTAGGGTATAATCTCAGCCCGTTGTATTAAGGCACCCCTGTTTTGTAATTTTAACGCAAAGTTAATGGTTTATTTTAGAAAAAAGCAAAGAAAAATTGATTTTTTGTAAAGCTAAGCAAAAATTTCTTTGTAGTACAACGCATTTCGGCTACGCTCAATGCACTACAATACAAATTTTACAACATTTCTAATTGATAGCCCCCGTAGATAAGAATAAGTAAAACAACTCCTACGGCAATTCTATACCAACCAAAAAACCGAAAGCCGTATTTCGTCAGAAATCCTATAAAAAATTTGATTGCGAGCATCGCTACCACAAAAGCTACGGCATTGCCCAAAAGCAGTAGTTGCCATTCGGTTTGGCTTTGCTTCAAAAAGATTTCTTTGCTATCCCAAAGGCTCTTGGCAGTAGCGGCAAGCATCGTAGGCACAGCCAAGAAGAAGGAAAATTCGGCAGAGGTTTTACGATTTAGCCCTTGCGTAAGCCCCCCGATAATCGTAGCCGCCGAACGACTTATGCCTGGTATCATTGCAATACACTGAAAACAACCTATCCAAAAGGCAGTCCGAAAGTTAATATCTGTATTTGGATTAGAACTAAGTTCGTTTTTGGCAAACCATTTATCCACAAAAAGCAAAATTACGCCCCCAATAAGCAAAGCATACGCCACTACATCAACTCTTTCGAGTAGTGCATCAATATGTTTTTTCAAAAGCAAACCTACTATCACAGCAGGCACAAAACCAACAAAAAGTTTCAGGTAAAAATCAAAACTCTGAAAAAAGTTTTTCCAATACAATACTACCACCGAAGCAATTGCCCCAAGCTGAATGGCTACAATAAAAACCTTAAAAAAATCATCGGCTCTCATTTTGGCAAGAGCCGCCGTGATAATCATATGTCCCGTAGAAGAGATAGGCAAAAATTCCGTAATTCCTTCTACGATAGCAAGCAAAATAGCCTCTAACCAAGTCATTGTTTTTTAGACTTGTAAAAAATTGCTAAAAATTGTACCAAAAAGCCTGAAAGCAAGATAATGGGTCCCAGCGTAATGCCCAAAAATCCAAAGCCGTATTGTTCTTTGTCGCTTGCCATTATGATAAAGCCCAAAGCCATTAACACTAAACCTGCTATCATTATCAGGTAGTTGGCTTTGTCAAAGGGAAAGGAATTGTTAGGGGTTGGTTTGTTCATTTGAATTTTTTGGCAAAGAAAACCATTAAAAATGGATTTTGCAAATTAGACATCAGAAGTAAGACACAAAACTAAGAATTTGCTAAAGCAATTATATTTAAAAATTTTCATAGTACAACAACTTATCCCCAAATATTTCTTGCTGTTTTTGAGGTAAAAAAAGCATTTTTGGTGCTTTAATACCCTCACCAAAACAAGTGTTTCCAACGAATACACGAGCCTCGTCCCAGAGATTTTTTTCGATAAAACTCTCCAAAAGCAAGCTACCGCCTTCCACCAAAACCGATTGAACTTTTCTTTCGTAAAGGTCTTGTAAAAGATTTTCTAAGAAAAAATCGGTGTCTAATTTTACGAAAATCAAATTTTCCAAAGTTTCGTTTTTGTACAAATTGTAACAAATAGTAGGCTGTGAGCGGTCAAATAAATGATAGTTCGTAGGGATTTGCAAGTTTTTATCAATAAAAATTCGGATAGGATTTTTGCCTGTCCATTGCCTTACATTGAGTTGGGGGTTGTCGTAGAGGGCAGTACGAGTGCCTACCATTACGGCTTGCTCCTGACTTCGCCACTGATGCACCAAAGTACGCGAATGTTCGTTGCTAATCCATCGGGAACTATAATCTTTACGAGCAATAAAGCCATCTTCGGTTTGAGCCCATTTGAGAACAATATAAGGACGTTTTTTTTCCATAAAAGTAAAAAAACGCTTATTAAGCCTGCGAGCCTCTTTTTCTAAAATACCTACTTCAACAGGTATGCCTGCTTCTTGTAATTTTCTGAAACCCTTTCCAGCCACTAATGGGTTTGAGTCGGTACAGGCGATAACTACTTTTCCAACCTTTTTTGATACGAGCAAATCGGCACAAGGGGGCGTTTTGCCGTAATGTGAGCAAGGTTCTAAGGTTACGTAAAACGTACTTTGAGGTAAAATACTTTGGTCTATTACGCTATCAATGGCATTTACTTCGGCGTGGGCTTGTCCGTAGGCTTTGTGCCAACCTTCTCCTATGATTTTATTTTCATACACTATCACACAGCCAACCATTGGGTTTGGGGCAACTTTTCCCATTCCCAAAGTAGCCAATTGCAAGGCTCTTTGCATATAGCTTTCGTGGCTCATCAAGCTAAGGCAGTTAGATTGATAGCCTCGATGCCTGTAATTTCGGGAACAGCCTTGCGGATAGCCTCCTCGATACCTGCCTTGAACGTCATCACCGACATCGGACAGCTACTGCACGAACCCAGCAACTCCAAACGGACTACATTCTGAGGTGTAATTTCCAATACTTTTACGTTGCCACCGTCTGTTTCCAAATAAGGTCGGATATTATCTAAGGCTTTTTCTACGCGTTCTAATAGGCTCATTACGATTAGTTTATTTGGTTGCTCTACAAAATTAAAGGAATATTTTTTGAGAAAAAAACTTAGCAAACAATATTTTATCTCGTATCTTGTGTCTAATGTCCTGTTTCCTGCTTCCTGTCTCCTGTCTCCTGCTTCCTGTCTCCTGTCTCCTGTATCCTGCTTCCTGTTTTCTTGTCTCCCAATCTTTACACTTTGATTTCCACTTTTTGCGTTTGGGGCAAGGTAGCATTTCGGATAGCCACTTGGCGGGCTAAGTTTTCTGCTAATTCTTTAAATGCCTGATATGTTGGCGATTCTTCCTCTCCTTGTGCAATGATTGGTCTGCCTATATCGCCTGCTTCTCTGATGCCTTGTACCAAGGGAATTTCACCGAGAAAAGGCACGTTGTAGCGTTCTGCCATTACTTTACCGCCATCTCTGCCAAAGATGTAATATTTGTTTTGTGGTAATTCGGCAGGTGTAAAGTAAGCCATATTCTCAACCACTCCCAATATCGGAATATTGATAGCTCCTTGTCTGAACATCGCCAGGGATTTTTGAGCATCAGCCAACGCCACTTTTTGAGGCGTAGTAACAATCACTGCTCCTGTTACGGGAACAGCTTGTGCCAAAGTAAGATGAATATCACTTGTACCAGGGGGCATATCTACGAGCAAGTAGTCTAATTCGCCCCAAAATGTATCGCCTAAAAACTGCATCAAGGCTTTACTCGCCATCGGTCCTCGCCACACGACGGCACTCTCGGCAGGTGAAAGAAAACCCATCGAGATAATTTTTACGCCATACTGCTCCACAGGGACAATGTACTGCTTGCCTTCAATTTCTTGCACCAAAGGTTTTTCGTGTTCTACGCCAAACATTACAGGAATGGATGGACCGAAAATATCGGCATCAATCAAACCAACTTTTGCACCTGTTTGGGCAAGAGCCACCGCCAAATTTGCCGTAACCGTAGATTTACCGACACCTCCCTTGCCCGAAGCAACAGCTATCAGATTTTTTACATTGGGCATCACTGCCGATTTGAGTATGGAAGTTACTTCGGCAGTCATATTGATATGCACTGCGGCTTGGGGATACACTTTTGCAATAGCCTCTTCACAATCTTTTTTGATTTTTTCTTTCAGAGGACAAGCAGGCGTAGTAAGTACCACCGTGAAAAATATATCGTTGCCCTCAATACGCACATCGCGTATCATATTGAGTGTAACCAAATCTTTTTTCAGGTCAGGTTCTTGTACCGTAGCAAGAGCTTTGAAAATAGCTTCGTTGGTTATCATTTTTTATTGTTTTTCAATTTATCAATAAACACAAAATCAATAGAATAGGTTTGAGAAAAATTAAGTTAACGTGAGTTATGAGCAGTTGTCTTGAAAAAATTTTATTTTTGACCACCCCCAACCCCTCCTTAAAAGGAGGGGACTAAGGGGTGGTTAGAAAAGTACAAATTTAATTTGCACCGCTGTAATTTTTGAAAAAATATAACAAAATAAAACTTTGTAACAAAGCTCTTATAGCGTTCTAAACGCTATAAGAGCTTTTTGCTAAAAGTTCTAATTATTTGCAAATTCTTCTTGTAGGTTACGTAAATCTACGGGAACGAGTTTGGAAACGCCTGGGTCTTCGGGAAACATCGTGATGCCGTACATCACATCGGTTGCCGCCATAGTGCGTTTGTTGTGCGTAACGATAATAAATTGCGATTGTTCAGAAAATTTGCGAATGATTTTGGTAAATTTATCAATGTTGGCATCATCAAGCGAAGCATCTACCTCATCAAAAATACAGAATGGGGCAGGTTTCACAAGATAAATAGCAAAAAGTAAGGAAGTTGCTGTAAGTGTTCTTTCTCCCCCTGAAAGCTGATTGATAGTGAGTGGGCGTTTGCCCTTAGGCTTGGCAATAATATCAATCGGACTTTCCAAAGGATTTTCAGGATTGACCAGCACCAAGTCGCAAGTATCTTCCTCGGTAAAAAGCGACCTGAAAACTTTTTGAAAATTTGCTCTAATCGCCTCAAACGTAGTTAGGAAATTTTCTTTGGCAACCGTATCTATTTCGGTAATAGTTTCTAAAAGCGAATTTTTGGCTTTGAGCAAATCTTCTCTTTGAGCCAAAATGAAATCATTGCGTTCTTTGATTTCTTGGTATGCCTCCATCGCCATCGGATTGATTGCCCCAATCGTGTCTAATACATTTTTGAGGCGTTGTACTTCGGCTTTGAGTTCTTCTTCAGTTTTTTCTGAAATAATCAAATTTTCTTCACTCATCAAGGCTTCCAAATCTACATTAAACTCTACCGAAAGGCGTTCTTTCAGACTTGCAAAAGCCAGCTTCGTTTCGTTGATTTTAGCTTGAATTTCAGTTGCAATCAAATCTAAATTTTCTTTTTTACGCTGTAAATCTCTAATTTCTTTTTCTTGTCTATCGATATTTCCTCTTGTTGCGTAGTAATCTTTTTCTACCTCGTTGAGGGCTTTTTCCATGTCGTCTTTTTGTTTATACATCTCCACGAGTTTATCGTCTTGTGTTTCGGCAAGTTCTTCCAAACCTTCTATTTCAAGGCTCACGCGGCTTAGTTCTTCATTATTTTTTTGCAGACGGTTCTGTAAATTTTCCAAAGCACTTTCATTAAACCTAATTTCTTGTTCAATGCTTTGCACACGATTTTCTTGCTGATGATATTTGAGATTTTGTTGATTGAAAACTCCCGATTTCTGCGAAAGCAAATCCTGCTCTTTTGCCAATAGTTCGGCTTCGGCTTGATAGCTTGCTTGCAATTGTGCTAATTCGGCTTCTAAAATTTCTATTCTGGGGGCAATTTCTGCCAAAGCGTCTTTTGCTTCTCTGATTTGCAGGGCAATAAGTTCGGTTTTCTCGTCCGAGTTTTCGATGAGTGTGGCTAATTGTTCGGTTTTGGTGCGTAGGGCAATGAATTGTTCATTCTTCTTGTTGAAAAGAATTTGCGTTTCTCTGATTTCATCTTTTAATGAAGAATTTTTCAAGTCGTTGATTTCGGCTTGTTTGGCTTCGGCTTGCTCTTTGAGGTCGGCAAGTTCGGTTTCTAAAAGTTCAATTTCTTGTTTTAAAGTTTCTAATTGTTTGGTTCTACCGATATTTTTGCCTTCAAAAGCCCCTACCGAACCTCCTGAAATACTTGTGTTTCGGCTGATGATTTTAGCATTTTTGCTGATGAAGGTCGCTTCGGGGTATTGTTTTTGCAGATTTTTCAAATCTTTTTCTTCGACAAAAAAAACCTTATCAAAAAGATATTCAAAAAGTTTTTGATATTTCTTCTCAAACTCAATTACATCCAGTACGGCTTGGGCTTCGGCTATTTTGAGAGAGTTGATTTTAAAATTTGCAAGATTTTCTAAAACAAAAAAATGAGCCTTACCTTTTTGAGCATCGAAAAGCAAATCAATGGCATTGAAGGCTTGTTGGTTATTTTCAAGCACGTAATAGCCCAAAAGATTATCTAAAAATGCTTCAATAGCAGGTTTATAGGTGTCGTCGCAGGTAAAAATATCGGCAAGAAGCGGGATTTGGGCAAAATTAGGACTTTTTTTAAGGAATTTTATGGCTTCGGGATAGCCCTCTAAGTTTTCAACCAAAGATTTGGTGAGGTTGTACTCGTTGCGTTTGGCATCAAGGGTTCGGTTTTTGGCAATGATAATTTCTTTGAGCGAGTCGTTTTCGTCCAAAAGGTCTTGCAGGCGGCTTTGCAAGTCGTTTTCATCGGCTTGTAGGCGTTCGAGGGTGTCTTTTAGTTCTTGCAGTTCTTCTCTGCAATCGGCTAATTGTTCTTCGTAAAGGATTAAATTTTCGTTTTGTTGGGTACTTTCGGATTTACTTTTGGCAAGTTCTTGCTCTGAGGCTACGATTTGGGCTTGTTTTACTTCATAGTTTTTGCTAAGAGCAAAAAATTCTTGCTGTTTGGCTTGCAGTTGGGCATTGATTTCTTTGGTTTTTTCTTGCAAGATAGCTGTTTTTTGTTGTTGTGTTTCGTATTCGGTTTGGGCGGTTTGCAGTTCTAACCAAAGTTCTTTGAGCAGTTTTTCGGCTGTGTTTTTCTCGTTTTGCAATACACTGATTTGGTGCAAAAACTCTTGTTTGCGTTCATTATCTTGCGAGATATTTTCTATGAGAGCCTGCTTTTTTTCGGAAAGCATTTTTAGTCGCTCGTTTTTTATTTTTTTTTCGTTTTCGTATTGTCGTATTTCTTTAATAAATTCATTTACAGCTTTTTGGCGTGAAGAGACAAGTTTTTCTTTGTGGATAAGTTCGGTTTTTTCTTGTTCCAAGAGGGCTTCTTTTTCTAAAATTTGTTTTTGCAAATTGAGTTTGAGGTCGTTTTCTTGGGTGAGTTGTTTGGCTAAATGCAACATCAACTCGCGTTTGTCGCTTACGCTTTTTTTGGCGAGTTCGAGGCTGGCTTGTTTGTATTCTTCTTTGGTTTTGAAGTAGCGTTCGGTGCGTTTGGCTTGTTTTTCGAGGGTTTTGAGTTGTTTGTCTAATTCAAAAAGTAAATCTTCCACACGAGCTAAGTCTTGGTCGGCGTATTCGAGTTTTTTGAGGGTTTCTTTTTTACGTACTTTAAATTTGGAAATGCCTGCGGCTTCTTCAAAAAGATTTCTGCGTGAATTGTCTTTGTCGTTGAGAATTTCATCAACCATTTTCAGTTCAATGATAGCATAGCTATCAGCACCGATACCTGTATCTAAAAAAAGATTAGTAATATCTTTAAGCCTACACGTAACCCCATTGAGCAAGTATTCGCTATCACCTGAGCGATACAAGCGTCGAGTAATGGTTACTTCGGAATACTCCGTAGCGATAATGTTTTTGGTATTTTTGAACGTAAGCGAAACTTCGGCAAGGTGCAAGGGCTTACGTTTGCGAGTGCCATTGAAAATGATATTTTCCATTTTATCCGAACGCAGGGCTTTGGTTTTCTGCTCGCCAAGCACCCAACGAATCGCATCTACTACGTTAGATTTTCCACAACCATTCTGCCCTACAATGCCCGTAACCCCTTCATCAAAATTGATAACAACTTTATCTCCAAAACTCTTGAAGCCTTTGATTTCTAATTTGGTGAGTAACATTTTTGGCTAAATATTAGGTGTTTTACTTTGTGCGTTTCGGCTTCGCTCAACGCACAAAATTGTTTGCAAAGATAAGAAAATATTGTTTGTAGAAGATAAAAAGAAAACGCATACAACAAAAATAACAGACTTTTACTTTCAAGGTAAAGCTAAAAAATTTAACTTTGTGAAAAATTTGCTACGATGTATTATCCGATTGATATACAAGAAATTCAGTTTAGAGTTGCCAAGAAACGCACCCGCAAGTACGTAGCTCAAAACCCATCTATATTTGATGATAACCCCAACGTAAAAGAAATATCAAATAGCTTTGGTGAAAAATTGGTGCGTGTTGATGGAACAATTCCCATAGATTTACCTATTGAAAACGGACAAAGGTTTTTGTTCGTAAGCTATGACCAAAGCCGTTTTTCTCACGGCATACATAAATATCCTGCCAAATTTTTTCCTGAACTACCTCGTTGGTTGGTGCAAAAATATTCAAAAGAAAACGACTGGGTACTCGACCCCTTTATGGGAAGTGCAACTACCAATATCGAATGCTTATTACACAACAGAAACTCGGTTGGTGTAGATATTGACCCTTTTGCTCGTTTTTTAGCAAAAGTAAAAACTACTCCCTTAAACGAAACAGAATTGAACGAAACAAATCAAATTATTTTAGAAAAAATTGTTCATTTTCAGCCCTCACTTATCAAAAACGAGCAAATTCCTGTTTTTCCTTATAGAGACAATTGGTTTCAAGCCGAAATTTTAAAAGAACTTACTTACATCAAACAAGTAATTGAAAGTCTGCTTGTTAGTGAAGACTTAAAAGATTTTTACAAGATTTGTTTCTCGTCCATTATTCGTAATGTTTCTAATGCTGATGATAATTGCACAAGAACCGTAGTTCGTAAAAAACTCAATAAACAAATTTATCCTTCTTTGGCTCTTACGAAATTTGTTGAAAATCTGCTGACTTTTACGCCAAGAATGATAGAATTTTCGGAAAGTATTACGAATGTAAGTGTAGAAATACCTCAAAATTCTGATGCTCGCCATATTGAGTATCAAGATAAT
>Ga0308407_1000182_pt1 | contig 54237 bp, 45 predicted proteins | sample HotsprSampleMSe2_FD_203476 | JGI IMG/M metagenome (GOLD analysis project Ga0308407, IMG submission 203476) | Hot spring phototrophic mat microbial communities from Mushroom Spring, Yellowstone National Park, Wyoming, United States - 20060911_MSe2 ...
AACAATCTGAAATTTCAAATCATTTCGGCTCAAGCCCTTATTGCGCATTTTACGACACAGAATCAAAAAAATTAGAGTTTGAAGAAAATAGAGAACATCATTCGCATGGTCGATGCTCTCCAGCAAACAAAGTTCTTTCTAAAGGAGGAAATGCAGTTTTAGTTAAAGAAATCGGTCTAAATGCTTACAGAAAATTAAGCTCTGAAAATATCAAAATTTATTTAACGCTCTCTAATATGATTTCAGACGCAATAAAAGAAATAGAAAACGGAAATCTTAAAAAATTAGATATTGACGAATCTTGCGGCGGAAGAGGATGCCATTAACCTTTTGCTTTAAGCAAATTTTATTTATCTTTATTTAGAAAATATTTTATCTCTATGAAAATTCCGTTTAAAAGTCTAGTTTTCTCATTTGTCGCATTTTATTTATTGATCTTCAATTTTTCAGCTTTTACTCAACAGGATAAAGAATTAAAAAAAGTATTAGTTTTAAATTCATATCATAGAGATCTTGAATGGACAGAATCTATATTGAAAGGCTTAAAAGATCAATTAAATCAAAATTTATTGCCATTTAAGGTAGATCTCCAAATCGAGTATCTTGATTTTAAGCGGGAAACATCAAGAGAGATTTTCCCGCTTATTAAAGAATTATTTATGAAAAAATTCATCAAGCGCAATTTAGATTTAGTAATCGTATCCGATAATGCGGCGCTTGAGTTTGCCATTGAATATAGAAAAGAATTATTTGGAAAAATTCCCATCGTCTTTTGCGGAATTAATAATTTTAATGAATCGCTTTTGAATAATTCACAAAATGTTATTGGAGTTGTTGAAAATAACGATATCATAGGCTCAATTAATATCGCTTTAGATCTTCATCCTTTTTCCGATAAAGTCATTATAATAACAGACGTTACGGAAACAGGAAAGGCTAACACGGAATATTTTTATTCGCAAACAAATCTAATAAAAAAAGAAATTAATTACAGAGTTATTAACTCTATGTCGTTAAACGAAATTGTCAATTATCTAAACTACGAGCCTGATAAAACAATAGTATTATTATTTGGTTTTTTTTACGATGAAAAAGGGAACTATGTCGATTATAAAATAGCTTTGCAAAAATTGCGTTCTTTTATAAAACAGCCGATATATTCCGTTTGGGATTTTTATCTTGGGTATGGAATCATAGGCGGAAAAATTACTAAAGGATATGATCAAGGCTATGAAGCTGGCAAGCTGGCGTTAAGAATTTTAGCGGGAGAAAACCTGGGCAATTTGCCGTTAATTACAGAAACAAAAAACTACTATATGTTCGATCTTAACGAGTTGAGAAGATTTAATATTCCAAGAAGCTCTCTTCCTCCAGAATCTCAATTAATCAATGAATCTAAATCGTTTTTTATTCTTGATAAAAACTTATTATTTGGCATCGCTCTTATAATTTCATTATTGTTATCTATCATCGCCATTTTAATTATTAATAATAAAAAAAGAAAAGCGATAGAAAAAGAGCTAGATAAATTTAAAAAAGCTATCGAACAAACTTCTACCGCGATAGTAATAACTGACTTAGCGGCCAATATAGTTTACGTAAATAAAAAATTCACAGAAGCTACTGGATATTCTCCAGAAGAAATATTAGGCAAAAGCGTTAAAATATTAAGAAGCGAGGAAATGCCTGAAATTTTCTATGAAAACATCTGGACGAAAATTAGAAATGGCGAAACTTGGAAAGGAGAACTTTTGACTCGAAAAAAAGACGGGGAAAAAAGATGGGAAATGGTAATTGCCTCGCCAATCTTAAACGAATATAAAAAAATTATAAACTTTCTATTCATACGCGAAGATATAACCGAAAAAAAGAAAGCTTTGGAGTCTCTCAAAGAAAATGAATATCGTTATCGCACTCTTTTTAATAACGCTCCATATGGCATTGTAGTTAGAGATTTAGGCGGCCGCATTATAGAAATTAATCAAAAATTCTGCGAATATTTCAACTCGAATTACGACGCTTTCTTCGGCAAAACTCTTTATTCTTTTTTCCCAAGCGAATACGCCTTTGAAGAAATTAAAAATTTAAAAGATATACTGCAAGGAAATCTCGTAGAGTATCAAATTGAAGCGGAATTAAATAATCAAAAAAAATATTTTAATATTTATGAAACCAAAATTCCTATCTCCGAAGGCAGCGAAGGCGTAATTTCAATTGTAAGAGACATAACGGATAGAATAAATTATGAAAGAGAGCTCATAAAAGCTAAACAAGCAGCCGAAAAATCAGACAAGTTAAAGAGCGAATTTTTATCAATAATATCTCATGAAATTAAAACCCCTTTAAACGCTATTCTAAATTTTATGTCTCTGATAAAATCCGAAAGCGAAGAATATTTAAATGACGATATTAAAAAGAATTTCAGATTGCTAGATGAATATAGCAGAAGAATTACAAGAACGATAGATTTATTGCTAAATTTTTCAGAGCTAAATAGCAATAATTACGAGCCTCATTTCCAAAAATTTAATCTATACGATTTTGCTTTAAGCGGTTTGCTTCAAGAGTTTAAAAACTCCGCTTCTATAAAAGGGCTTTATTTAAATTTTAAATGCGAATGCGACGATATGACAGTTTATTGCGATCCGTACTCAGTCAAGCAAATCTTATCTAACGTAATTGACAATTCAATAAAATTTACAGAAAATGGCGGAATTGATATAATATGTTATAGAAACCATAATGGAAAATTAACTATAGACATAATCGATACTGGAATTGGCATTTCAAAAGATTTTCAAAAAAATATTTTCATGCCTTTCGCTCAAGAGGATTCCAGTTATAATAGAAAATACGAAGGCAACGGCTTAGGTTTAGCCTTAGCTAAAAAATTTGCGGATTTAAATAGAATCGATATCTTAATAACAAGCGAAAAAAATATTGGAACCAAAGTTTCTCTTGTTTTTCAAAATTAACCTTAAAAAATTTTTAACAAAATTGTTTCTTAACTTTTCAAAAACTTACTTCTATAAATGATTTTGCTTCAGCTCTTATCCTTATGTTCAAATTATATTTGTTATTAAAAAATATTTAAAGCTTCTTTTGAGCAAAACTTTGATTAAAATTTATAAGTAATAAATCAAAATTTTTTCGCGCCAGCTAAATTTCCATATATAAAGAGATTTGCAAACAAGCCGATAAAAAAATTTAATATTAAAAAAATAATAAGAACAAAAACAAGAGGCTCGAAAACATTTCTTTTTGCAATGCCCCGTATTTTAATTAAACTATGATATAATGCAAACAATCCAAATATATATAAAAAAAAGGTTATTTTTGAAAGTTCGGAAAAATTATTAAAAACTTCGCCCATCCATATTGGAATTATCCCCATCATTACGGAAATTAATGTTTTTTTTTCGTTGGGAATTATTCCAAAATTGGGAGAAAGGACATCTAAAAACCAAACTATAGCTTTCAACGAAAAAATTTTTAACCCCCAATATAAAAACATATAAGCTAAGTTATAAAAAAACAAAATTGTAGAAGGATTTTGCAAAGTTTTTTGAATGAATAAAGATAATGGCGCTAAAAAAGCGTAAGGCAAAGCTATTAAATAAATTTGTTTTTCAGTCAATTCTTCGTAGTTATTCGCATATTCTATTGTCTTAATAGGCGAATGAAATAATTTTAACGGCAAAACAAAATTGCTTATCTTCATATCAATTTAATTTATTATTAAATTAAACTATTTTTTTGAAATAATATTCTCAAATTCTTTATTAAGTATCAGCGAAGAAAGTTTTCTTTTTGGAACGTTATGATTTCCCGATTCGTCGCGATAATATTTAATATTTCTTTCGTCTTCCATTTCGACTAAGATTACGTTCTCTTTAGGTTTTCCGAGCGCTAAAACTAATAAAGGCTCAAATTTTTCTGCATCGCCAATAATTTCTTGTACAATTTCTTTATTAAAAGATCTTAAAATACAACCTCCATAACCTTTTTCAACTGCGGACAGCATTATAGTTTGAGCGACAATGCCATGATCGCATTCAACTTTATCGGATATTTTTTTGTCGAGAACGATAATTATATAAGCGGATGGTCTTTCTCCAACTTTTGGTCCTCCCCAATCTTTTAAATAGCCAGCCCAGACTAAAGAACTAAATATTTTCTGATTTGTCATATCGTCATTGGAAATAAAATATTTCAAAGGTTGCGCGTTTCGAGCTGAAGGGGTAAATCGAGCGTTATCAATAAACTCAATTAAAGCTTCGTTAGAAATTTTTATATCCTCGTAAAATCTCCGATAACTTCGATTTTTTAAAATCAACTCGCGCAAATTCATATTTTATAGCCTCGCTTTTTTGTCAATTCGCAAAATTGTTCGATTGAAATATTTCCGCCAGATATTATAACTGCGACTGTTTTGTTATAAAATTTTTCTTTATTATTTAACAAAGCTGCGAAAGGAACGCAAGACGAAGGTTCGGCGACAATTTTTAATTTTTCAAATAATAAAATCATAGCTTCTATAATATTTTCGTCGCTTACTAAAAGTATATCTTCGACGTATTGATTTATAATTTCAAAATTTCTCTGACTTATATTTGCAAGCAACCCATCGGCAATCGTGCTTGTAGTTAAATTTTTTTGAAGAGATTTGGTATGAAAAGATCTATAAGCTTCGTCTGCTCCCGCTGGTTCGGCTCCATATATTTTTGTAGAATTTGAAAAATAAAATGAAGCCAAGCAACAACCGCTAATTAGCCCTCCTCCGCCAATTGGCGATAATAATATATCTAAATTCGGAATGTCTTCAAAAATTTCTTGAGCGCAAACGCTTTGACCGCAAATTACCTCTTCGTCGTCGTATGGATGTATTGGAAGAGCTTTATTATTTTCCAAAAAATCTTTAAGAGCTTTTTCTCGATTTTCTATGCCGGGCTCGCATTCTATAATTTCGGCTCCATATTTTAATACATTTTCCTTTTTGTATTCTGATGAATTCGATGGCATTATAACTACAGTCTTTAGTCCTAATTGTTTCCCGACATAAGCTAATGCGACCGCATGATTGCCTGACGAATGAGCGACAATTTTTGAATATTTATTTTTATTTTGAGCAAGTTTATTAATAGCCGCATTAAAAGCTCCGCGCGCTTTAAAACTCCCAGTTTTTTGAAAATTTTCGCATTTAAAATATACTTTACAACCGACTAACTCATTAATTTCAGATGACATCATCAAAGGAGTTCTTTTTACTTTGCCTCTTAAATTTTCTTTTGCTTTTAATAAATTAATTTTTTGAACAATTTCCATTTGCTATAATCAATATTTTATATTTTTAATTTAAAGAATTAAACGAAATAAAAAAAACTATATCTAAAATATTTTTCATAAAATATATAAATAACAAATCATTTTATATAAAATAAATAGGATGATTTATGATAATTTTTTTAATGCCCGATTGTAATTATTTTTAATCAAACAAATTTTTATTTTATTTGAACTCAAGCAAACTAAATTTTTACAAGCTTCCACATTTTAATCGAAAGTTCATAATTTATTTAATTAAAATAAAAAAAGCCGACTTTATTATGGTCGGCTTTAATTTAAATTGCTTTATAATGTAAAATATTTTGAGAAATCTTTATTTGAATAATTTACTTTAAATAAATCATTTTTAAGCTTAAAGTTTTTTTGAGCGTTTTCATTTGATATATATATACGCCGCCGCTTAAGTTTTCTAGATTTACTTTAAATTCTTTATATCCCTTGTCTAAATAACCAGAAAATATAGTCATAACTTCGGAACCAAGCATATTGTAAACTTTAATTTCTACAAAGCTTCTCTCAGGCAGAACAACTTTTATATTTGTAGTCGAATTAAACGGATTAGGATAATTTTGATATAGTATGTAATCTGTTATTTTTTCTTCGAAAGACTCCTTTGGATAGCTTACAATCGAAGGAATCGCTGAAATATACGGAGTGGATTGATCCAGTTTATAGTTGTAATTAGGCCCGTTATAAGATATCAAGAAGAAATGATATTTCTTTTCAGAATTTAAATTATTGAAAGAGATTTTCAAATCATCAGAAATTAAAAAATATTTTGATGCGAAACCGTCGCTTAGATCAATATCGTTTTGAAACTCAGCTAAATTTTTAACTAAAGAAATTTTGCTTGAGTCAACCATCGCAATAAGCAAATAACCCTGCGGCAATTCCATAGCTTGATCGTCGTTATCCCAGCTTAAGGAAATAAAACCGTTAGTTATTGAATCAGCTTTAAAGTTAATAGCGTTTGCCTTAGGCTTTGGAGCTAAAGTTTTAACGGCTATAACCGAATAATTTACTGTATTATAAATTCTATTTGAACCCGAGTTGGCAAATGGAAATACCGCCGCATAATAAATTTTATTAGACGACAATCCTTCTATACGGCAGGAGCTTTCTTTCGCATCGACGTTATATGCAAATCCAATTGAGTCATTTATAATCGTTCCATTAGTAGGAACTGTTAATGAATTCAGATTATCGACAATTTTAATTAAATAACCTTCGTTGTCTTGATTATAACTCCAGTTAATTTTAACAGTCGTGTCAGAGCTTTCATCGGCATTTTGATTTAAAGACATTGGATGAGAACCTGGATAAGTCCTTTTTTCGCCCAGTACGCCGATAATTTCAATATCGTCGATTCCAGCTCCGCGATTTGAGCCGGCATTTGGAGTTTCAATCTTTATACGAGCGTAAATAGAATTGTAAGCTGATAAGTCAAATTCGTCCATTTCTCTTAACGTGTTGTCTTTAGGCGAGCGTTGGCCTAAAACAATCCAACTTTTGCCGTTATTGGTAGAAATACTTACGCGGATTATATGACGCAAGGAATCGTAAGTTCCATAAGTTCGAGCTTTGAATTTTAATTTTTTATAAGCGTAATCATAAAAATACATTTTTGGAGTTATCGTATAAGATGTATTTTTTAGTAATTGTAAATATGTTGTCCCTGTTATATCATTATCGATCCAATCGTTAAATCCTGAAACATCCGTTCTTTTTGGTATGATATTTTGAAATACAAATTTCAATTTAGTTTTTGCTGAATCGTAAGGCGGTTGTCCATCGGTTTTATAGTTTATATAAGATCCAGAATTTGAATATGGAAAAATTTTAAAATAATATATTGTAGAAGCCAATAAATTATAAAATATTGTTTGGTTATTTCCTTTCAATATTTTTTTTGTAAAGTTGTTTTCGCTATATTCTATGCCGTCAATAGGAGAGGAGATATCTTGAAGCGATTGCCCCATTAGAATTAAATATCCATCGGTATTATTATCGTTTGCTTCGTTCCATTCAACTTTAACTGAAGAGTCGCTTAGCGCGTATGCGACAAAATTTTCTGGGTAAGCGTTTGGTTCAGGTTTTATTAGTATTCCTGTTCCCATTAAATTCAATCTTACGGTATCTGAATTCGTAGAAAAATGAATTAATTCTGCCTGGATATTTCCTTGCGAGGCCGGTTTAAATTTAACAAAAATAATAGTAGTATCTATTATGCCTGAGGAGTTTTTAACTAATGTTAAAGAATTTGTAAAATTTGAATTTTGGCTTAAAGATATTAAGTATTGATTTGACGAGCTCAGAATTTGCAAATCTCCTTGCAAATTCTTTGCATATAATTTATATGACTTAGCTTGAGATATAGAATCTATAGGCGTATTTTCAAACGATAAAGAACTGGTTGATAAATAAATAAAAGGTTCGTTTGACTCGCTTACAATAACATCGTCAAAAGCTAAATTCCCCGCGCTTTTAATGTAAACAAATTTTAATCGTTTCGTTGAAGAATTTAATTTAAATTTAAAAATCGTTCCTGTCGTAGGCAGCGGCTTAATATTAGTCAATAAAATCCATTGATTATTGATAAATTCAAAAACCGAAAAATTCGAATTCGCGTCTGTAGACTGTCCCTTAATCCAGAATCTTAAAGTATCAGGCTTGCTATTAAAAAAAGGGGTTATAACTGAATCGCCAGTATTGTCAAATCTAATTGAAGGCGGATTTTTTCCGTAACTCCCGCTTGATGTATAAGTTCCGGTTATTCCAAAAAATAGCCATCCAGAAGGGGGCGTTGTTCCGCCGTTAAATTCTTCGTTTATAATTAAACTTTGGGAAAAAATAAAGGAAGATACAAAAAATAAAATGATAAAAAATTTTTTCATAACAATGCCTCTATTTATTTTGTTAAATTTAAATATTCGAATTAAATTTAACAAGTCAATTTAATGTTAAATACACTTGTAATATTAAATATTAAGGGATGAAAATAAAATATTATATACTATCATAATTCGAAATTGCAAATTAATAAACTCCCCGCCCCAAAAAATTATGGTATGTATGTAAAACATTCGGAAAAACAAAAAAAATTAACTAATCGTTTAAATCCACTGGAACTCCAATAACAATATTCAAACCTGTAAGCGAAATTGATGGGTCAATTCCAGCTTGAGTTCCATAAAAATCGGGCTTTACTACGGATATTGATTTCATAGGTATTTCGACATTTCCCGTTTTTAACTTAGAATTATCAGAAAATGAAATCTGATAAGAAATGGAAGAATAAAAGTATAAATTTTCGCCAATTTTAAATTGAGGGACTAAAGAAACTAAACCAAGAACTCCTTCAATATCCATTTCAATTTTATCGCCGTTTGTGAAAGTTCCTTCGCTTAGAATTACGGGAGCCGTATAGCCTTCAATTAATTTTACTTCGCCAAAATCAGCTTTCGCTAAAGTATAGCCAATCTTTTAAGAAACGCCTAAAGAAAAATTATCGTTCTTAATCAAATCTAATTTAAATCCAACTAAGGCCGCTCCAAAACTAACTCGAGAATATCCGCCTTGCAATTCTACAGTCGTTTGCAATTGTTCGCTATAATAATAATTGGCGCCGACAGCTATGCCAATTATCTGAGAAGCTGGTTCTTTTTCTTTTAACTTGACGGCCATTCTGCCTTCTCTTGAAGAAGGATTTAAAATCTTGAGACCGTATTGCTCCCAATCTGAGATATGAAAATCTTTAAAATCTTCGGAAATAATGCCGCTGCTTAATAATCCTACGTAAAATTGATAATTTTGCGAAAAAGAATTTGCTATGCCTATAAAAAATAAAATAACCGCTACCTTTTTAATAATAACCCCTTTTTATTTAATTTACAATTATAAATTAAACAAAATTTAAAAAAATGGAAAATATTTTTCTAAAAGAAGAAATAAATAAACTGATTGAAAGCAACATATCATTCGCTGAATTTCTACTAAGATCAAAATTGAATTCAGAAACTAAGCAAATAATAGCCAATTTTTTAAAATTTAAAAAAAAGCTCGAAATCAAATTTCCATCTATTTATAAAAATATTTTGTTCATTAACAGCAAAAGTTTTGAGCAAGCAAGCTGCGAGGCCGCCGCGAAGTTTAAAGCTTCTTTAATCTCAGGAGAAAAAGGAATAGATATAACCGGAGGATTGGGAATCGATACGATCTTTTTTTCTTATCGCTTTCAAAAATTTTTTTATTGCGAAAAAAACGCTGAAATATTTGAAAACTTTAAGCGAAATTTAGCAAATTTTAACATAACCAACATTGAAACATTAAATTTAGACGGAATATCATTCTTGCAAAATTGTCGCGACAACGAGTTTGATTTTATTTATGTCGATCCATCTCGAAGAAATAATAACGATAAAATTTACGAATTGCGAAAATGCGAGCCTGATATTATATACAACATAAACTTAATGTTGTCAAAAGGCTCGTTAGTTCTCGCTAAGATTTCACCAATGGAACATTATAAAGCCATCATAAATATCTTTGAAGACAAGTTGCAGGAAATTATTTCAGTTTCTGTAAACGGAGAAAATAAAGAAAAATTATGCTTATTGTCAAAAAGTATAAAAAAGGAACAAAAAAAAACTGCGGCAGTTTTAAATAAACATGGCGAGATAAAAATTATTATTTCAGATTTTTTAAAAACGCCATCTGCAAATAAATTCGATTGCAAAGCGAATCAAATTTCGAATTATTTATATGAATTCGATCCTGCTATAAGAGAATTAGATTTGCAACTTAAAGCGAGCAAAATGTTTAATATATATCCTATCGACAATTATGGAAGATATTTTACATCCGCAAAAATTGTCGAAAATTTTCCAGGAAGGATATTTCAGATCAAGGAAATATTGCCCGCTAAAATTAAGGTTATAAAAGAAAATCTAAAACGTTTGGGCATTAAAAAGCTCGAAATTATAACAAAATACTCAAAGTTTGACGCTTACAAAATTTTTTCGCATTTAAATATAAAGCAAGGGGGCGATGATTTCTTGATATTTGCCGAGATATGCAGTAAAGAAAAAATTTGTATAATTTGTTCTCGTATTCCGACATAAGGTCGAAATACGAGAATTAAAAAAGTATATCAACGCACAAATTTCCACCAATAAAAATATTTGTTTTCAAGATCGTTCAAACTTGGCATGGGGAAGAATTTAATTTTATCCCCCTCTGCAAACCAAAAACCGCGCTTTAAGAATTTATATGAAATCTCTCTTAATATTCCGCCTAAGTTTATAGTTTTATTATATTTCTCTGGTTTATTTTTTAATTCCATTATACAATCATAAAATCTATAAGGATTAACTCCCGGCAAATCGATTTTAAATAATTCTTTATTTTTATTGCTTTCCAGAAAATTTTCAATATCAAAATCAATTTGCGTAAAACAAATTTTTGGACACCCTTTCGATTTTGTCTGAGTGGTTATAAATTTTCCAAATTCAGTTTGATCAAAAGTCGAAACAATCAAATTTTCAAGGGGCGTAATTTCTTGATAAATTCTTAATATTTTCGGATCGTAAACTCTTTGAGTATAAGGAGCCGGCTCTAAAGGAAGAGCTTTTCCGTTAGTAGTGACAAGATATAATTTTTTAATTGCGTCAAGATCAACATGCTCTAATACTCGATATACGCTGATAAACTTTGTTCTTTTTGGGGACCCGTCTTCGTGAGGAACTGTGAGATCAAGATATTTGTCAATATCGAAATATGGATGTCTATAATTTATGTCTATTTCAGCAAATATTACTTTGCCGCTAAAATGTTTAGAGCTTGAACTTGTAAAGTGTTCGCCGAATTTTTCTGGATCTAATTGACTTGATATTAAAGCGTTAATTGGAAAGACTACCATATACAATCTTTTTTCGTAATCAGGCATATTCTATCCTTTTTTTTAACTAATATATAAATTTAAAAATTATTTTGAAATTCATTAATCCATCAACATTTTCAAAAAGCTTGAATCGGAATCTTCATCGTCGGAATTATTTGAATTATTATTAACTCCCTTAATTTCTTCGCTATTAGCGCTTGAAGCTTCTCTTTGAATTCTTTTCATTTGCGCGGCTCTAAAAATAGTCGGCACTGTAAGATCGTCGTTTCCAGCTTTTGGATAAGCGTCTCTTTCCTCATCTTCTTTTTGTAAAGATATAGATTGTATTTGTATTTGCGATTGAGTTGTTTTTACGTTTTGCTCGTTTTTATTTGCAAGAATTTCAGCATTTTTTGTTTGTTCTGAAAAACCAGTAGCGATAACTGTATATGAAACGTATTCATTCATCTCTTCTTTGATCACCCATCCAAAAATGACATTTGCGTCTTCTCCCGCCGATTTAAATATTATTTCATTTCCTTGATCGATTTCATCCATAGAAACATTAGACGAAGTCGTAACATTTACAAGAATTCTTTTAGAGCCTTTAAAACTTACTCCTTCGAGCAGAGGAGAAGAAATAGCCTTTTGAGCCGCTTCGATTGCTCTATTTTCTCCGCTTGCCACTCCGCATCCCATCAATGCGTCGCCGCTTTGACTCATTACAGTTTTAACGTCGGCAAAATCTACATTCACAACGCCTACGACTTGAATAATATCGACAATGCCGCGAGTAGCGTCGTATAAAACTTCGTTAGGTTTATTAAAAATTTCGCGCGCGCTTGACTTTGGATCAAAAACAGACAACAATCTTTCGTTAGGTATAACAATAAGACTATCTACATATTGCCTTAGTTCCTGAATTCCGCGCTCGGCGTTTTGCATTCTCATTTTCCCTTCCCATCTAAAAGGCTTTGTCACAATGCCCACAACCAAAGCTCCAAGGTTCTTTGCGATTGAAGCGACTATCGGAGCGGCTCCTGTTCCAGTTCCGCCTCCCATACCGGCTGTTACAAAAACCATATCCGAACCTTCGAGAGCTTTTGCTATTTTATCTCTATCCTCTTCTGCCGCCCTTTTTCCAACTTCTGGATTTGCTCCCGCTCCTAAACCTCTTGTTATTGATTCTCCGATCTGAATAATTTTATCAGCCGAACTTATCGACAGAGCTTGAGCGTCAGTATTTACGGCAATAAACTCCACTCCAGTAAGCCCCTTTTTAATCATGCTTTCTATTGCATTGCATCCTCCGCCGCCAACTCCAATAACTTTCAAAATTGCTTGCATTCTCTCGCATCTTTCGATGGATACAAATCTTTTTGATTGATTATTTAAATTTATACTCATAATAAATCCTAATTTTTTTTCATAAATCGATTAAATCATTTCAAAAAATTCTTTTATTTTATTCAAGAAACTTGATATCGTATTTTTTTTATTTTTCGAAGATTCCAAATTAGCGTCTATATTTTCGTTATCCTGAGTTTGTTCTGCAGTTTTTTTATCATTGTCAAAACTTTTAAAGGAACTTAAAGAAGGAATATCTTTCAACAATCCAACAACGGTGGAATATTCCGGTCTTTCGAGTTCGCTTGCGCTTGCTCCGTTTAAATCTTGCGGCATGCCTAATCTGACTGGCAAACCAAAAACTTCTTCTGCCAATTCTATACAACCGCTAAGCAAAGATCCTCCTCCAGTAAGAACAACTCCCGCTCTTATTTTATTTTTGTAGCCCGATTGTTTCAATTCATTATCGATTAAACTAAATAATTCTCTCATTCTTAAATGAATTATTTGAGTCAATAAAGTTAAAGGAACTTTTATATTTCCTCTTCCGCCGACGGCTTTAATATAAACTTCTTTTTCTTTAACTATAGCGCTTTCAATCGCATATCCGTAATCTTTTTTTAATTTTTCGGCTTCGTCGGTAACAATTCCAAGAGCTTCTCTGATATCGTTTGTAACCAAATTTCCAGCAACGCCGATTACTTTAGTATGTTTTAAAGCGTTTCTATGAAAAACGGCTATATCGGTTGTCCCTCCGCCAATGTCAATTAAAGCCACGCCTAAATCTTTTTCATTCTCATCCAATACGGAATTGCTTGATGCCAAAGGTTGAAGAATATATCTTTCAACCTCAAATCCTGCGCGCATAATCGCTCTTTTAATATTTTCAATTGCCGAAGTTGACACTAAAACAATATGATTTATAGCTTCCAACTTAAACGCGCACATTCCAATTGGATTTTTAATGCCTGTCTGATCGTCAACGATATATTCTTCGGGTATAATATGCAATATTTGTCTATCCGATGGTATTTTTATTAATCTAATATCTTGCTCCAATCTCTCTAAATCTTTTTCAGTAATTTCATTTTCTTTATTCACGATAGCGACGTAATTTCTATGCTTAAGAGTGGTAATATGTTCTCCTGCGACTCCAACATTTATCTTTGATACTTTTATTCCCGCTTTATTTATTGCTATTTCCATCGCGGCTCGCACAGACTCGGCAGTCTTTTGAATATTAACTACAATTCCTCTATTTAATCCTTCGGATGGAGCTGCGCCAAAACCTAATATATTAAAGTTTTCTCCTTCGCTTTTTTCGGCGATAATCGCGCAAGTTTTAGTTGTGCCTAAATCAAGAGCCGCTGCAATATTTCTTTCCATTTTTTCTACTTTTCCTCTTTATACTTTTATTTAAAACCTAAAAATATTTTATTCTTAAATCTTCCGTCAATATACGCAAGTTCGTTTGATACTTTTGTTCTTAATTCAATTGTTTTTTTCAAAAACATATAAATACAGAATAAATTTTCATCATAATTCTCGGTATTTATTAAACAAGGAAGATTGCCATTCTCTAAATATAAAACAGCTTTTCCTTTATCTATAGCTATTTTAGATATATTCTTGAAAAAATTTTCAGATAAAAATTTAGAAGCCATTAAAATTTTATATATAATAATAACATCTTCGCTTTGTTCTAATTCTGATAAATTTTTATTATACAAACCAACACCGCTAATAATTGGAACTTTTAAGTTCTTTAAATTTTTAATTTTTCTGCTCAAACGCTTTTCATCGTCAATTAAAATTGATATTCTGCCTAAATTAATTTCGCCAATAAAGTTTTTTTCTACTATTTCAGCCTGAATTTCGCCTTTATTATCTATAATTGCTCTTACTTCTTTAATGTAAGGATGTTTTAGTAATCTATCAATAACAATTTTTTGATTTAAGTATTTAAAGCTTACGGGATCATTTAAATAAGCATATTGAGCGTATTCTTCTTCTGTCAAATATTCGCATCCTTTTAATTTAATATTTGAAATTTTCTGTTCAGGTAGAAATAAATTAGCTTCCCAAATAAAATAAGCAAAAATAAACGTAATCGTAATAAATATAGCAATATTAGCGACTTTGCCGTATTTCATTTTTCTTGTTTTAATTTTTCTACAAATTGTTCTCCATATTTCCAAACGTCTCCAGCTCCCATTGTAACTATTATATCGCCTTCGTTTTTAAGCTCCATTAGCAAATCTGGCAATTTGGTTTTATCTGGCTCGTAAAATGTTTTTTTATGACCAAATTTTTTCGCCGTATTAGCAATTAATTCTCCGTTTATCCCAGGCAAGGGCTCTTCTCTTGCAGGATATACATCCAGACACACAAAAACGTCTGAATTTAAAAAAACGCGCGCAAATTCTTGATAAAAATCTCTCGTCCTTGAATAAAGATGCGGCTGGAATACGGCTACTACTCTCCTATTCCAACCCGATCTTATCGCCGATAAAACTGCAGCCGCTTCAGTAGGATGATGAGCGTAATCGTCGATAACTAAAAATTTATCGTCATTATATTTGACTTCAAATCTTCTATAAACTCCAGTGAATTTTTCAAGAGATTTTCTAATTACTTCTAAGTCAACTCCTAACTCATAAGCGACAGCAATAGCCGCTAAAGAATTTTTAACATTATGCAAACCTGGCACTCTCAACTTAAATTTGCCTAAAGATTCCTCGTATCTTAAAACTTCATACTCTGAAAAAAATCCGTCGTGTTTTATATTTATTGCCTTAATATCAGCATTAGGATTAGTTCCATAAGTAATAATTTTTTTATTAATTAACGGCATTATATCCTGCAAAGCAGGCTCGTCCAGACATAATACTACAAAACCATAAAACGGCGTCTTATTTGCAAATTCCACAAAAGCAGTTTTGATATCCTCCAAATCTTTATAAGTGTCTAAATGTTCTTTTTCAAGGGTAGTTAAAATTGCAATCGTTGGAGTTAACTTTAAAAATGTTCTATCAAATTCATCCGCTTCGACAACAATAAATTCTCCATTACCCAATCGAGCGTTAGTGCCGCCAAGTCCGCTAATTTTTCCGCCCACAATAATTGTAGGATCCAATTCGCCTTCCGTTAGAGTTAATCCAATCATCGAAGTCGTTGTAGTTTTTCCATGAGTTCCAGCAATGCCAATACCATATTTCATTCTCATACATTCAGCAAGCATTTCGGCTCGCTTTATCACCGGAATTTTTCTATCGATTGCCGCTTGTATCTCTGGATTATCTAATGATACTGCGGATGAATAAACTAATACGTCAACATCTTTTAAATTATCTCTCGAATGTCCTTCGTAAATCTCGACGCCAAGCTCCGATAGCCTTTGAGTTATTTCAGATAAACTTTTATCTGAACCGGATATTTTAAATCCTTGGCTTAACAAAATTTCAGCAATACCGCTCATTCCTATACCGCCAATTCCGACAAAATGAATTTTCTTAAAATTCTTAAACAAATTCTCCTCCCTTATATTGCTTTATTTTATTTGAGAATATTCTATAATTTTATTTGCAATTATTTCCGCAGCTTTAGAATATTTTTCTTTAATCTTCTTTAAATTTTTTTGCAACGTTTCTCGTCGCGTCGAATTATTTAAAATATCATGCAACGCGCTTATTAATTTCTCTTCTGCTTCTGCTTCAGCTTCATTTTCTTTTACCATAATAGCAGCCGAATTTTTTTCTAAAAAAAGCCCATTGTAATATTGATGATTTTCAGCTACATTTGGCGACGGTATTATAATTGACGGTTTCTCGTAATAAATAATTTCAGCTAAAGTTGTAGCGCCCGCTCTTGCTATAACCGCGTCGACAGCAGAATAAGCGCTATTCATATCGTCAATGAAATCGAATATCTTAAATTTTTCGCTGTTGAATTCTCGATAATTTTCATAGTATCGTTTTCCCGTTTGCCATATCAACTGAATATTCATCGCTTTAAATCTTAATAAATTTTTTTTAATAATTTCATTAATCTTTTGCGCGCCTAAACTTCCGCCTAATACTAATACTGTTTTTTCTTTTGGATTCAAATTAAACTTTTCTAAAGCTTTAGACTTATCAATTATTTCAAAATTTATTCTTACTGGATTGCCAACAATTTCAATTTTTTCCTTAAATCTCAAAAATTCTTTTGCGTCTTCAAAGTTTATATAAACTTTATCGGCGTATTTCTCTAATAATCTTGTCGAAAGACCTGGATAGCTATTTTGTTCCAATAAAATTATTTTCTTGCCTAAAATACGACCGCATATTATTGGGATAAAAGAAGAATAGCCTCCGGAACCGATAACAACGCTCGGATTTAATTTCATAGTTAAAAACAATCCTTTTATAAAAGAATAAACAAAAACAATCGGCAACAATAAATTCTTGATCAAATTTTTAAATGCAAAATTTCTTGAAAGTCCATATATGTATAAATGATAAAATTCAAAACCATATTTCTGACTTTTCGTTCCTTCTATTTTATCTTTCAAACCGACAAAATAAATTTTCGATTCAGGCTCAATTTTTTTTATTTGTTGAGCGACAGCCGCAGCCGGAAAAAAATGTCCTCCAGTTCCGCCTCCGGCAAATAAAAAACTATATCGCAACTTCTTTTGACTCATCAAAAATACTTGATTTTAGTTCCTGATTTTTAATTTCTGTAAAAGCCACATTAATAATGATTCCTATACTTGCCGACGCAAAAACTATTGCCGTGCCGCCAAAACTAACAAAAGGCAAAGGTATGCCTGTTGTCGGCAGAATTCCAATTACTACTCCAATATTTACAAAAGCTGTTATTGAAATCATCATTGTCAATCCAAAAGCTAAAAGTTTGCCAAATTCGTTTCCTGCGCTTTTAGCTATCAACCATCCAAGAAAAAAAATTGCAAAGTAAAAAGTTACAACCGTAAAAGCTCCAATAAAACCAAGCTCTTCGCCAATAATTGAAAAAATAAAATCTCCATAAGCTTCGGGCAAAAATAAATTGCCTTGCATGTTTCTGCCTAATCCTCTTCCAAATAATCCGCCGCTTCCTAAACCTAGCTTAGCTTGATAAACTTGTATATTTGGAGCGCTTTCAATAGTCCCAAGTTTTGCCGCGATAAAATTATACATTCTTTGACGAGCGTGTGGGTAAATTATTACTAGTACAATTCCAGCCATAATCATAGGAACAATTGACGAAGCTATGTATCTTATCTTTGCTCCGGAAATAAACAACATAGAAAAACCTACAGCTAAAATCAAAAATGCAGTGCTAAAATTTGGCTGCAACAAAATTAATCCTGCGGTTAAAACTATCCAAAAGTAAACCGGCAAATAACCGTATTTAAAATGATCAAAAAATCCCGAGCTTCTTTTTCTTTCTATCAAAGCGGCTAAATAAATTACTAATTTAATTTTAGCCATTTCCGCAGGTTGAAATGAAAATAAACCCAAGCTTAACCATCTTCCAGCGCCTTTTCTTTCAGGAGCAAAAATTAAAGTCGCAATTAAAAGAAGCGTAGAAACTATTATTAATATTTTTGAATATTTTTTATATCTGGCATATGGAATCACGGCAAATATTGCCATAGCTATTAATGCGATAAACGATTTCGTCAAATGCGAATAAAAAAGCTTATACTCGTCGGCATACCTTAAAGAGCTATAGGAAAAAGAAGCGCTTAAAACCATAACATTTCCCAGCGTAATCAAAGCGATAACAACAAAAAATAAAGCGATTATGTATTTTCTTAAATTCATAAGCTCATTACCGCATCTTTAAAAACTTTTCCTCTATGTTCGAAATTTTCAAACATATCGAAACTTGCGCAAGCGGGCGACAATAGTATAACATCGTTATTTCGAGCTTCCATAAAAGCCGCTTTTACGCATTCTTCAAGGGATTCTTTAATTTCAACTTTTACAATCTTATGGAAATAATTAAAAATTTTATTGGCGCTGGATCCAATCGCAAAAATTTTTTTAACTCGATTTTGTACAAGATCCCTTATTGCGTCGTAATTATTTCCTTTATCTTTTCCTCCCATTATTAAGATTATCGGCTCTTCAAAACTTTGCAAAGCCCAATATACGGAATCGACATTTGTCGCTTTCGAATCGTTTATAAATTTAATTCCATCTATTGTTCTTACTAATTCCAATCTATGCTCTACGCCTGGAAAGGTTTTTAAGCTATCTCTTATTAAATCCGAATCTAATCCATAAGCTTTAGCGACGCAAATTGCAGCCATAGAGTTTTGCGCATTGTGAATGCCTCTTAAAGACATTTCTTTATAGTCGATAATTTTTTCTTTCGTTCCTAAAAAGCTATAATAAACGCCAACAGTGTCGAAGAAAGATCCGTCGCTTATTTCTTTTTGAGTAGAAAATAACAATTTTTTCGCTTTAATGTTATTATAATATTCGTATGAATTAATGCAATCTCTATTAAGTATCGCAAAATTTTCTTCGTCTTGATTCATAAAAATTCGAAATTTTGACTTTTTATATTTTTCAAAGTCGTTTTCATAACGATCTAAATGATCAGGTTGAATATTTAATAATACGGAAATTTTTGGCTTAAACCTATCTATAAAGTCTAATTGAAAACTGGAAACTTCTAAAACAGCGACTTTTTCATTCTTAACATTTAATAAAAACTCTGAAAAAGCATATCCAATATTGCCAGCCGCTTGAGAAGTCAAACCAGCTTTATTAAAAATATACGCTATTAGAGAAGTAGTAGTCGTTTTACCATTAGATCCCGTTATTGCAATTATATCCAAATCGCAGAACATTGAAGCAAACTCTATTTCAGAAATAATTTTTTTTTCGAACAATAATAATTTTTTTATAATTTCTGCCTCGCTCGGAACGCCTGGGGAAACTACAATTAAATCGCAATCAAATAATTTATCGGAATGAACTCCTAATTCAAAAGATATATTTTCGTTTTTTAATCTTTCAACGTTAGCTTTTGTCTTTTCCGAGGAATCGATATCGGAAACAAAAGGAATAGCTCCATGCTTTTTGGCCAACAATGCAGCCGCTATTCCGCTTTTTTTAGCTCCTATAATTCCAATATTTAAATTTTTGATTTCCATTTTTTACCTTATTTTGAAAGACATCAAGCTTAATATCGCAAGTATTATTGTTATAATATAAAATCTGTTAACAATCTTTGGCTCAGGCCAACCTAACATTTCAAAATGATGATGAATAGGAGCCATTTTAAAGACTCTTTTTCCTTCGCCATATTTTTTCTTAGTATATTTAAAATATAATCTTTGGATTATAACGGAAACTGTTTCCATAAAAAATATTCCGCCAAGCAAAGGCAACAAAAGTTCTTTTCTAATAAGCAAACATATTACGCCCAGCGCCCCGCCTAAAGCAAGACTGCCTGAATCGCCCATAAAAACTTGAGCTGGATAACAATTGTACCACATAAAACCTAAACCAGCCCCGATAATACCCGTAATAAAAATTGTCAACTCCCCGCTTCCAGGCAAATACATAATATTTAAATAACCCGCATATTTAATATTTCCAGAAACATAAGCCATAATGCCTAAAGCCATCATCACTACAATTATACATCCAATTGCTAATCCGTCGAGACCGTCGGTTAGATTTACGGCGTTAGATGTAGCAGTAATGATAAATATAATCGCTGGTATATACAAAATTCCGTAATCAAAATTTACATCCTTTAAAAACGGAGTTGTCGTAATCGTTCCTATTGAAGAAAAATCGGAATGCCAATATAAAAAAGAACCTACGACTATTCCCACAATAAATTGACCAAGCAGCTTATAACGAGCGATTAAACCCTTTGGAAATTTTTTAACAACTTTTAAATAGTCGTCTAAAAATCCCACGACTCCTAACGCTATTAGCGAAAACAAAGCTAAATAAATATAAGGACTTTTAATATCGCTCCATAAAATTGTCGATATTAATATTGAAAATAGAATTAAAAGACCTCCCATTGTCGGCGTACCAGCCTTTGACCAATGAAATTTCGGACCGTCTTCTTTTTTTGCCTCTCCAATTTGTTTTGTCTTTAAATATTTGATATACGGAGGTCCCAATGCTGCGCATAAAATCAAAGCAGTTAACGCCGACAACGCCGAACGAGTAGTTAAAAATTGAAAAGCGTCGAATCCCGGCGGATTATAAAGCTTATTTAAATAATCAAATAAATAATATAACATATTCTTTCAAAGTTTTTGTTTTACAATTTCTAAAAAATCTTCCATCTTCATTCCGCGCGAGCCTTTTATCAAAACTGCAGAATTTTTAAAGTCTACGCTTAGAAGATATTCTTTCATTTTTTCTCTATTTGAAAAATATTTTGTCTCGATATTTTTATTATTCTTTATTTTTTCATACAAGTTTTTCATATTCTTGCCAATTAAAAATAAACTATTGACATTTGCGTCAATTATTGGCTTTTTTAGATTTACATGCTCTTTCAAAGCAACTTCGCCTAATTCAAACATATCTCCCAAGATAGCTATTTTTCTTTCTTTTTTTATATGAGCAAGACACCTTAACGCTTCTTTCATCGACTGCGGATTTGCGTTATAATAATCTTCTATTATAATCGATGTATTTATATCGAGAACTTTCAGTCGTTTATCTATTGGCTTTAATTCTTTAAGCGCTTTTTTAATTTCCGAAAAACTTACGCCTAATTCCGAGCATACCGCAAAAGCCGCTAAAAAATTTTGAGCTGCAGATTCTCCAAATAAAGGCAATCGAGCTTGAAAAATTTTTTGTCCTTTGTTTATTCTTATCTTTGGTCGATATAATTTATCGAAGCTTAAAATTTCTCCAAAATAATTCGCTTTTTTTTCGACAAACGAGTATGCAACGGCGTTTTTAACATTTGCATATTTGCGCAAATATTTATCGTCTAAATTGACGAATATTTTTCCTTCTCTCTTTAATGTTACGTCAAACAAACTCTTTTTTTCTTTAAAGACTCCATTTCGATTTATCAAAAACTCTAAATGCGAATCCCCAATCATAGTTATTAAAGCATAATCCGGTTGAGCTATCTCCGCAAGATATTCAATTTCGCCTGGATGATTTGATCCGCACTCTAAAACTAATTTTTCGATCTCGTCGCCGGCTGAAAAAATCGTTAAAGGAACTCCTATATGATTGTTATTATTAGCAAAAGTTTTTTGAGTTTTGAATTTCGTCGATAAAATAGAAGCGATAAGCTCTTTTGTTGTCGTTTTGCCTACGCTTCCCGTCAAAGCTAAAACGTCGCATTTTAATTTAAATCTCCAGATACGAGCAAGTTCGCCCAAAGCTTTTGTAGTATCAGAAACGGAAAAAATATTCGTCTCTTCATTTTCTTTGACTATTTGACTTGCTTTCCGTTTGTTTACCAACACAGCTTTCGCTCCTTTGGCAAAAGCTTCCTTGATAAAAGAATGCCCGTCAAAATTATTTCCTTTTATAGCGACGTATAAATCTCCTCTTTCAATAATTCTGCTGTCTATACATACTCTTGAAACCTGGTCAAATTCGACTAAAGATTCGAACTTAAATCCGTTTAACTTTTTCAAATCTTCAAGGGTTAAATGGGGCATATTTAAATCCCAAAATATTTTTTTGCAACTTCAGAATCCGAAAAATTAATTCTTTTATCTTTAACTATTTGATAATCTTCATGACCTTTCCCGGCTATTAATATTATAGCGTCATCCGGCGAATTTTCAATCGCCCATTTTATAGCGCTTTCTCTATCGGGATCTTTTTTATAATTTCCGCTTTTAATGCCCGCTACAATATCATTTATAATTTGTTCGGGTTCCTCAAATCTTGGATTATCGGAAGTTATTACCACAAAATCTGACAGCCTTGTCGCGATATCCCCCATAATCGGTCTTTTTGTTTTATCTCGATTTCCTCCACAGCCAAATACTGTATAAATTTTATTTTTGCCTTTTGAAATCTTTCTTATCGCCATTAAAGTTTTTTCAAGACTATCGGCTGTATGAGCGTAATCTATTATAGCAATTTTTTTTCCGTTTGTTATAGTTTCGAATCTTCCTGGAACCTGCTCGGCTTTTGCTAAGCTGCTTATGACATTTTCGGGATTTAATCCCAAAGCAACTCCTAAAAGGAAAGCGGCTGCCGCGTTATAAGCGTTAAATTCTCCGGCTAAATTAATTTTCGCTTTATATGATTTCGCCTCGTAGTTGATAACAAATCTGGTTTCCGTCAAATCGTAATCTATATCGCTAATATATGCGACGCTATTTTTGTTTATAGTCGAATAACTCAAAATTTTAGCTTTGCAATTCTCAATTATTTTATTCGAATTTGGATCGTCGGCGTTTATTATAGCGAATGATTTTTCGCCCAGGCAATCAAACAATTTTTTTTTAGCTTTAAAATAATTTTCAAAAGTAATATGTAAGTCCATATGGTCTGAAGTTATATTCGTAAATACGCCGCCCAAAAAATTAAATCCATAGACTCTATCAAGCTCAAGAGAATGAGAAGATACCTCCATAGCCGCTGCTTTGCAATTTCTTTTAAGCATCAAATCCATCATTTCAAGAGCGTCTAAAGATTCTGGCGTAGTTAAACTTGCTTTTATTTTTTCATCGCCGATGTAATTCGCTATAGTTCCAATAAGACCGCTTTTTATTCCATTTAAATCCAAAACGCTTTTTATTAAAAAAGCGGTAGTCGTTTTCCCTTTGGTGCCGGTAATTCCAATTAGATTCAATTTAGAAGTAGGATCGTCGTAAAAATTTTTTGAAGCTAAAGCCAACGCCTTTCTCGAATCTTTAACTTTTATAAAAACATTTAAATTTGTTTTTGGAATAGATTCGACAAAAGTTTCGTCCTCAAATACGATTGCTTTGGCTCCGGCTTCTATTGCTTTGCTAATATATTTATGACCGTCGTCAGCCAATCCCTTGATCGCAAAAAAAACGCTGTCTTTATTGGCTTTTCTCGAATCATAACATAAAGCATTAATATCGATCTTCAAATTTCCCAATGTATAAATCGTTTTAATATTATTTAAAATCTTTTCCAATAACATATTGTCTTTTTCCTTTTTTTTTATTTAATAATTAATAATCTTAATTTTTTTCTTCCATTATATTAGCTTGCAACTTTCTCCTATAAAAACTATGACTATAGCTTTCATTTGAAACATGCTCTTTTTTCGAATCATAATTATTTTTTGTTTTATTTTTTTGCGACGATAATTTCTCATCAGTTTTAAGATCTTTTTTTGCCTTATCCTCGGCGTCGTTGATTTTATCAAAAAATTCCAAAACTATTTTTTCGTTGTCAAAACTTACAGGCTTAAAATTTTCAGGATAAAGTTCCGCAATTCTTTCCGCAATTCTTCTAAAAACTGGAGCGGCGGCTTTGCCTCCGTATTTTTCCAATTGCGGAGAATCCAGTAGAACAATGCCAGCATATTTTGGCTTTTTCATTGGAAAAGCTCCAATAAAAGAAGCGTAATAATTCGCTTTAGAATATCCTTTCTCGTCCAATTTTTGAGATGTTCCAGTTTTTCCTATTATTGTAACAAGTTTCGAATTAGCTTCTATTGCAGTTCCTCTTTCTACTACGCCTCTTAATAAGCTAATCATTAATTCCGACGTCTTTTTAGAAATAGTTCTTCGAACGAAACGAGCTTCATTCTCAAAAACTACTTTCCCATTTGAATCTATGATTTTTTTCAAACAAATCGGTTCTTTCAAAAAGCCCCCGTTTACTATTGAAGAAAAACCATTTAAAATTTGAATAGGAGTTACTCCGACCTCGTAGCCAAAAGCCATAAAAGCTTTAGTAGTTTTGCTAAAAGAACTAGGAGTTTTAAGCAATCCGCTTGTTTCTCCCGGCAAATCAATCCTTGTATAATTTCCAAAACCAAAATCTCTTAAACGACGATAAAAAATTTCCGGCTCAATATTTTCTGATATTTTTGCCATCGCAATATTGCTTGAATTCTCAAAAGCTTCTCTAATTTGTATCATTCCAAGTTTTTTTACGTCGTTAATTTTTAACTTATTATATACGTATGTTCCATTCTCGCAAAATATTTTATCATTAATATCCACCTTATTTTCATCTAAAGCTAAAGACATAACAAAAGATTTAAATGTCGAACCAGGCTCGTAAGTATCGGTTAAAGCTTTGTTTCTTCTAGCTTCGTTATGGTATTTGTAATATTCATTTAAATTATACGACGGATAAATCGCCAACGCTAAAATTTCTCCAGCATCAACGTCCATTATAATCGCAATTGCTCCTTTAGCTTTTAAAGACAAAGTCGCATTCTTTATTTCATCTTCAGTTATATATTGGATTTTGCGATCTATGGTCAAATAAATATCATTGCCTTTAATTGCGGGATTAGACTCTTTCTCTATTAAAGAAACGACTCTTCTTTGTACGTCTCTAAAATAAACTATAAATCCATCCTTACCTTTTAGTTTCTCGTTGTAATATTTTTCAATTCCATCAACGCCATCGTTTTTATCATTTGTATAGCCGATCGCAAAAGCTGCAAGCTCGCCATAAGGGTATTTTCTCTTGTAAGAATCAATCGTTCCCAATTCGTCGAAAAACAAGTTATTTTTAATTTGAATAGCTTTCTCCTTGGGAACGTTTCTTTCTAAAAAAACCAATCGCGCGTTCGAATTCATTAAGTTTAAATAATAAGTTTTTTGCTTATTAAATACAGACGAAAATTTATCGGCAATTAAATCTTTGTTTTTAGTTTTGAGCATTCTCAAGTCGACATAAAAACTTGTTATTTGTTCGTTATACGCCAATGTTTCGCCATATCTATCATAAATAATTCCTCTCTCAGCTTCGACTTTTTTTACTTCTTTTTGTTGTCTATCCGCAAAAAATTTATACTCCTCGTTGTCTATTATTTGAATTTCAATCAATCTCGCCGCGGAAATAATATAAAATAAAGAAATTGCCAGAAACAAAAAAATAGCTCTTAATCTTCTGTTCATTTTAGGTCTTTAATTTTTGCTTTATATTTTTCGAATTCGTCGTAATCAACCTCTATTGTATAACTTCCCTCAAAATTTTTTATTAAATTGAATTTTTCTTTTGCGATAGTCGATATTCTTCTTTCATCTTGTAGTTTTTGAATTTCAGCATTTAAATTCAATAAAACATTTCTCCTTAAAGATAATTTTTCTTTTAAAAAAAGTTTTTCTTTTAGCTCTTTATCATTTTCATGTTTAGTCATTACAATTGCTATCGAATAGAATCCTATCAAAGCAAAACTTAAGATTATTTTTAAGGCGAAAGATTTTTTTTGCGAATTCATATTCTTTCCGCCGCTCTTAATTTCGCGCTTCGAGCTCGAGGATTTTTTTTAATTTCTTCCTCGTCTGGCTCAATTGGTTTTTTAGTTAAAACGACAATTTGCTTTTGTTTGTCGCACCTGCAAATTGGAGCGTCATTAGGACATACGCAATCAGATTCGCAATACTTTAAAGCTCTTTTTACCGCTCTATCTTCAAGCGAATGATATGTAAGTATAACTATTCTACCGCCCGTCGCTAAACTTTCGACGGCTTTTTTTACAAACTTGTCGATATTTTCAAGCTCGTTATTTACGTAAATTCTCAATGCTTGAAAAATTCTTGACAAAGTTTTATTTAAATTTTTATCGCCAATTTTTCTTTTTATTATTTCGACTAATTCTGTAGTTTTTTCTAACCTTTTTTCTTTTCTAAATTCTACAATAGCCGACGCGATTTTTTTCGAATTCAGCTCTTCGCCAAATTCAAAAAAAATTTTAGATAAAGATTTTTCGTCAAAAGAGTTTACTATATCTGCCGCGGTTAAATTTAAGCTTTTATCAAATCTCAAATCCAAATTGGTTTCAAATCTATAAGTAAAACCTTCATCTGGATTATCCAACTGAAAAGATGACACGCCTAAATCGGCAAATATTCCATCAAACGAGTCTACGTCTTCCAATTTTTTTATAACTCCCACTTTGGAGTAATTTAAATTATATAATGTAATCCTGTTATCGTTTTTAAATTTATCTTTGCAATAATAAAAAGCGTTCTCGTCTAAATCGCATCCAATATATTTAGCTTTGCTCGATAGTCTTTTAAGAAATATTTCGGCATGCCCGCCGAAGCCAATCGTAGCGTCAAAGTAAACGCCGTCTTTCTTTGTTATCAAATACTCAGAGCACCTCTCAGGCATAACCGGCTCATGTATTCTAACGGCTTTATTTAAATTCGCGTCTATCATTTTCCCGTCATAACTTCTTTAGCGATTTCTTCAAAAGATTTATTTTGCGACGCTATATATTGCTCATATTCTTTTGGATTCCATATTTCAATTTTTCTAATAGCTCCTAATATAAACGCTTCTTTTTCTATCCCAGCATATCTTAATAATTGTTCTGGGATTAATATTCTTGATTGCGAATCTAAAGTATCCTCGGTTGCAATTTGCAAAAACATCCTCATAAACATCGCTTCTTTTGGATCAAATGGATCTAACTTATCTAATTTTTTTTGTATAACTTCGTTCCAATAATCTAAAGGATATAAATCAATACACTTGGCAACTCCTCTTGTCATAACAAAAGTATCCTTAGCTTCAGGCTTTAAACTTTTTCTAAACTTTGCTGGAATGCTAAGTCTACTTTTATTATCGATCGCATAAATGAAGCTGCCAATAAACATATAATTTATTTAATTTTGTTAATAAATTAGTTAAATTTCTCCACTTTACTCCACTTTATTACACTTTTAACCACATCAATTGCAAAATAACTTTTTTTTTTGAATAAAGTCAAGTTAATTTTAACAATTTTTTTTTATTTTACATCTTTATAGAAGAAATGAAATTTTAATAAAAAAGAAAAAAATTAAGTCCAAAAAACTTCAATTTTATATAGCCGTAAGATTTCCTGAAGCTTTATTTTATAGTTTACTTCCGAAATATTGTTTATTTATCTTGAACCAAAGATTATTAATACTTTACAAATCAAGATGATTTATCCAAAAAAGTTTTTTCAATTATGGAAATGAAATTTTATTTTGAGAGAACGAAATAAAATGCTTATAGCATCTTATTGAATTCGACGGAAAAAATGCTGCCTTCACCTTTTTTGCTAAATACTTTTATATCCGCGTTATTAATTTTGGCAAATTTTTTTGCGATTGCCAAACCTAATCCATTGCCTTCGTATCTTCTTGTATATCCTCTTTCTTCTTGAGAAAATACTTTAAATAAATACGGAAAATAGTCTTCCGAAATTCCAATTCCTGTGTCTTTTATATCGACAACAACATTTAAGTCATTGTTATTGTAAACTATAATCTCAACGCCCCCTTTATGAGTATATTTAAGAGCGTTATCAAGCAATTGAATAAAAGTTTGCTTTATAGAATATTTATCGAGCAGAAATCTCAAATCTCTTTTAGTTTCAACATTAAATTTCAAATACAAATTATTTTTATAAAAACTTGGCTCGTATTCTTGCACTGCTGGAATAAGTATATCTGTTACCAAGTTTACAGATTCAAATTTCGGCTCATAAGCTCCCGATTGCAATTGAGCCATATCTAAGATAAGCTCTATAGTTCTTATTAGCCTTTTGCTTCCGTTGTTTAATGCTTCAAAAGCTATAGATAATTCTTCATCGACCTTATCTTTTAATTCGTCTCGTAAAAATGAAGAAAAGCTTACAATAGCGTTAACTGGAGTTCTAATTTCATGCGACATTTGAGCTAAAAATTCAGATTTTAATTTGTCCGATTTTTCCGCTTCGATTTTTGCTTTTATTAGTTCGTTTTCTAAAATCTTTCTATAGTTTATATCCTGTTTTATTATTATGTAATGCAAAGGATTGCCAGACTCGTCTGAAATTGCTACGCCTTGAATTTCTTCCCAATATTCGTCTAAATTTTTTCTTCTGTTTAATAATTCCATTCTATAATTTTTTTGAGAAATTAATTTGCTCCAGAATTTGTCAGCTCCTTTAAAGTTAAATATTGGATTGAATTCTTTTTTTAAAGATACCCCAATGACTTCTTTTATAGAAAAACCTGAAATTTTTTCGTAGCTTTTATTAGCGTATTCAACCAGTCCTTCTTTTGAAACTATTACCACCGCGCTTGGATTTTCTTCTGTGGCTAATAATAATTTTTTTATTTTTTCTTCTCTCCATATTTTATCTGTAACCTCGGATGCGTAAACTATAATTTTGTTTAATGTCCCATCGTTGTTAAATATTGGAGAATAATTAAAATCATAATAGCCGCTGTTTATATACCTAAATGGAGCAAACCTTCCCCAAGCTGTTTTTTCGCCATTTTTTATAAAAGGGGAAATTGGACAATATGGATTTTCATAATAATTGCAAGTTTCTTTTTCTTCGCTGATTAAATTACAACAAGTCATCTCTCTATAATTTGAAGGCAATAAACAAGCGGAATTTGCCAAAACAATTTTTTTCGTGTTAAAATCTACAACAAAAAAAGGATCTTTAAGAGAATTTATAATTTCATTAATAAAATTATTTTGCTCGGTTAAATCGTTTTCTATTTTCTTTAATTCTGTAATATCATGCAAAGTTAATAAAACGAAAGGTTCGGATTTATATTTTGTTTCAGTTACTGGATTTACAGAACAAAGGAAATATTTCTTTTCTTCGTTTTTAAATTCAATCGATATCTCTAAATTTTTTATTTCTATATTCTGTTGCAATGCGACATCTATAGCATTTTGAATTTTTTGAGATTCCTTTTTGCTTATAATTTGAACTTCAGATAAATTTGCAATTTCTAAAATTGAAATGCCGAAGCTTTTTTCTAAATATTCGTTTGAAAATATAAGTTGATAGTCTTTATTATACGCTAATATTATTGATGAGGCGTTCAAAGACAAAGTTTTAAATTTGATTTTATCAAATTCTAATTGGTTTTTAAGTTTTCTTAATTTTGAGTTATACCAAAATAAAATAAACGCAAAAGCAAGCGCTAAAACAAATGAAACTATTGCCGTCGCTATTTTTTTTTCTTCTATAGCCACTTTTCGAGGTTGAGGAGTAAAAAGCGTGGAACTTCCATTTGGAATCTTGACAAAATCTATATTAAACTCAACCAATTTTCTATAATCAAAATAATATTTTGACACGTTGTAAATTTCGTAAAAATTTTGTGGCATATTTTCTTTTTTTAATATTCTTGACGCCATTATTCCAGCAGCTTTCCCACAAGCTATTGAAGAAACCGTTTTCCCGCCTACTACGCCTTTGCCAAGATGCAAACTGATAATAGTATAAAGCGGAATTTTAACGCCGATTGTTTTCCCCAGCGCTTCTACAAGCGATAATTTTGAGACGCCTCTAATTTGAGGCGGCGTTTCCAATGATAATACTATCCCAGCCGAATTTTCGGTAAAATTTAATTTTTCAATATTGTTTTGTAAAATTTGTTTCGTTTCAAGGGATATAATATTTAGATGTTCAAAATTTTCAGTTTGTTCATAAATTTTTTGCTTTAGTCTTTCAGAAAAATATGATCCATCAGTTAATAATATTATGTTTTTAATATTGTTATGAAATTTTACTATAAGGCTTAATGTTTCCTTAATTGGCAAATAATTGTCGACAAAATATATATTTGTCTCTTTGAAAAAAAGCTCTTTATCATAAAAATTAATGCCTGTAAAAACTGCCGGAATATCTTTAAAGATCTTTTCTCTTAATTTTAAATATATTTCAATAGCTATATAATCTATACAAACGATCAAAGATAAATTTTCAGAAGAATAGCTTTCTAAAATTTCTTCTGATTTTTTTAGAACAATTTCGTCAAAATCTAAAAAATAGCCGTCGGCATATTCATAATAAAATTTGCATTCGGGCAATTCTTTTCTCAAAACTCCTATAATGCCGGCATTTATTATTTTAGTCCATTGATTATCTTGTGAAAAAGAATTGATAATTAATATTTTTTTTTCATCGGGGAACAGAGAAGACGAAAAAAATAACAATATCAGGATAGCATTCTTTAAAGTTCTTTTCATTTTTTCACATATTTACCGCATTTAATAACTACGTTTTTTGCAAAATATTAAATTTAACATACAAAAAATAAACCATAAATATCAAGCGCTTATACAAAAAATCTTATACTAAGGAATCAATTAGTCTAATCAATATTAAAAGTTTTCTATATCGACCTTTTCAACATTTACTATATCGTTCCCAAAAAAAAGTTTAGCTATTTCTAAAAACCTTTGAGGTATATCGCTAACGTAAAATCTAACCTGTCCTTTTTTATTCGATTCGTTTTGGAAGTTGTTTGCATATAATTCTTCTTTAACGCTGAGAGCAATTTCTTCCGAGGTATCAATTAACTCAACGTTTTCTCCAATCGCTTTTCTTATTGTTTTTTTTAATAAAGGATAATGAGTACAACCCAAAATTAACGAATCGATTCCAAGACCTTTAAAATCTTTTAAATATTCGACAGCAGCCATATAAGCTATTTCATTGTCAATCCATCCTTCTTCGACTAAAGGAACAAAAAGCGGACAAGCTTTTTCGTAAATAACGAGAGATTCTTTTTTATCTAATAAAGCTTTTGAATAGGCTCTATTATTAATCGTTGACAAAGTTCCAATTATTCCAATTTTGTCGCTTTTAGCTTTTCTCAAAGCGGCTTTTACGCCAGGTTCAATTACCCCAAGAATTGGGACATAATATCTCTTTTTTAATTCATCTAAAGCGATTGACGAAGCTGTATTGCAAGCAGCCACAATCATTTTTACATTTTGACTAATCAAAAAATTAGCTATCTGAAGAGTATACCTTATAATAGTTTCGTTAGATTTTCCGCCATAAGGAACGCGCGCCGTATCCCCGAAGTATATTACGTTCTCATTTGGCAAAAATTCCACAATTTTTTTCAAAGCCGTCAGCCCGCCCACCCCCGAATCAAAAACTCCTATAGGTTTTTCTTTTTCAGCTGTACTCATAAATCCGAAGTTATTATTAAAATTTACAACAATTCGCAAATGGAAGTTTTTAACTGATAACGAATGATATCATAATTAAGCGGATTAATTTTTCTATTGTTTTGATCTAAAGCGTAAAATATATCCACTATTTCATCGCCGCGAGTTGCAATTTTTGCAAAATATATTGAAATATCCAGCTCTTCAAAAGTTTTAGCTATCGTATAAAGCAATCCCAATCTATCGGGAGAAAATACTTCAATAATAGTATATTTTTCGGTCTCTTCGAAAGATACTTTAACCCTACCTTCTTTATTGAAAATTTTCTTTTCGATCCACTTCCATCTTGATTTCATATTCTTAAATTCGACTGCAAGACTTAGCTCTCCTTCTAAAACTTTTGCTATATCTTTTTTAACCTTTTCTCTTTTTTGCAAGTCTAATTTTTCTTTTGTTCTAAAATCGAGCGTGTTAAAAGTATCTATGACTATTCCATCTTTTCTAGTAAAAATTTTTGCGTCATGTATATCAATATCGTTTATTGAAAAAACTCCGCATAATTTCGCAAGCAATCCTTTTTGATCTTTAGTAATGATAGTTACATTTGTGAAGTGCTCGTCTTCTTTAAATATAACCGATAACGGCAAATTTTTATTTATAGTATCGATATGTTCGATTATTTCTTCTTTTGTATATGCCGAAAAATAATTGTCGTCGTCTATCAGCAAGCTATGATTCGCAAACTCTTGTCCTATTTCTTTTAACAATTCCTCGTTTATTTCAAGTCTTTTAGCGATAAGAATTTCTTCGCCTTTTATTTTCTTTAATATCATTTCTTTAGTTTTTCCGTACAATTCTTCCAATAATTGATTTTTCCAATTAGTCCAGACCATCGGATTTACGGCTGATAGATCGGCATATGTTAACAAGTAAAGCATTTCTAATTGCTTTTCATTTTCAAAATTTTCGGCAAAAGAGTTTAATGTTTCGGGATCGTTCAGGTTCCTTCTAAACGCAGTTTGTTCCATCAATAAGTGATTTCGAACCAAAAAAGCGACTAACTTTACCTCTCTTTCGTTATATCCCATTCGAGTCATCACATTTGCGGCTATTTCAGCTCCTATTATTTCATGACCGCTTAAAATAATTGGTTTTCCTATATCATGAAATAATACCGCCAAATATAAAAGTTCTTTTTCTTTTAAGCCCTTAAATAATTTTGCTAATTTTGTATCTTGATCTGACAGTTTCTCGAGATTCTTTATTGCAATTAAAGTATGATCGTCGGCTGTATACCAATGATAAACTCCTTTTTGAAAAAAACCAACCATATCCTTAAATTCAGGTATGGCTGCTTGTAAGACTCCAAGCTCGTTCATCGCCGTTAAAGTTTCGCCAACGTTTTTTTCTAATTTTAAAATTTCTCTAAAAAAAACGGAAGATTTCGATTTAACCAATCCAACCCCTTCATATTCTTGAATCTGATCGATTATTAAAGATCTTAATCGCTCGTCAAATCGCTTTGAATGCAAACCGCGATAATAAAACGCTCTAATTATATCTGATAATGTCAAAGGTTCGTTGGAAATATAACTTATAACTTTATCTTTTATTGCAAAATCGTCGTCCAATTTAATAATTAATAAATCGTCTATTGGATCGTTTAATTCTTCGTCAAATTTCCTCAATATAGTTCTTGAAAACCTATGCAACACATTAGAACATTCAAAATATTTTTTCATTAAATCTTGAATCGAATTATAACCATAAGTTTTGCCGATAACTTCCGCGATTTTTTCTTGATTTTCGTAATCTAATCTATCAGCTTTTCTATTATTCAAAGCGTGAAGCAAATTTCTTATGCCTAAAATAAATTTATATGCCTCATAAGCTCGATTTATTTCTTTTATAGAAAATTTTTCTTTCTCGCCCAAAAGAAGAAAAAATTTTTCCGTTTGCGTTAATTCGGTTTCATCGGCAATGTTTAACTTATTTCTAATTGAATAAATCCATTCAACCGATTGTAAATCTCGCAGCCCTCCTGCGGATTGTTTTACGTTCGGTTCTAATGTTTTTGGAGAATTTCCATATTTTTTATGACGCGACTTAATATCTTGATAAAATTTATTGAATACATCGACTATGCTTGAAGTATCAATTTTTTCTGAAAGTTTGCTTTTCCAACGCAAAAACAACTCATAATTTCCATATAAAAATCGCGTTTCAAACAACTGAGTAAAGCTCTGTATATCGCTCTCAAAGAATAAGTCAATATCTTCAAAAGTTCTTAGAGTATGAGACGCTTCAATTCCAACAGTCCATAAATTTGCGATACATTCTTTAATATCGTCCGAAAAATTTTCCTCTTTATCTATTATAAAAATTAAATCAATATCCGACTTCGGCGATAGCTCTCTCCTACAAAAACTTCCGCAGGCGGCCAAAGCAAAATTGTAATTTTTTCTTGAAACTGTTTTTAGCGTATATTCCTCGATTAGAGATGAATACCTAACGCAAAACTTGTAAGCGTCAAATAGAAAGGACAAATCCGAAAAAAGGAAGCTTTTTTCCGCGTCAAATGAGCTCTTTAAAGTCGCCAAATCCATAATTTCCAAGAAATTTAAAAAAAAAACGAAGTTGGAAAAACCAACTTCGTAAAAATTATAATAAATTATATTTATTTCAAAGATAATTTTTAATATTATAATCTTTCAAATCGAGCCTGGAAAAATCTCAAATATTTAGGCTCGTATATCATCCTTAAACCTTTTACATTTTTTCTATTTTCGTATACTTCAATAATAGACTCTGTCGCTACGTCTATATGAGCTTGAGTATAAACTCTTCTCGGCAAAGTTAATCTTACCAATTCTAATTTTGGATAATTATGATCTCCAGTAATTTTATTTCTTCCAGCCGAAACAATTCCTCGTTCCATTCCTCTTACTCCGCTGTCAATATAAATTTCAGCGGCTAAAGTTTGAGCTGGAAATTGGTCCTGTTTGATATGCGGATAAAACTTTTTAGCGTTTAAAAATATAGCATGCCCTCCTATTGGCAAAACAATTGGTATTTTATATTCCAACAATCTTTTTCCAAAATATTCTACTTGACCAATTCTCGCTTTAATATTTTCGAAATTAACCATTTCTTCAATTCCCCTTGCCATAGCTTCCATATCTCTTCCCGCAAGTCCTCCATAAGTATGCAATCCTTCATACAAAACAACCATATTTCTAGCTTCTTCATAAACTTTTTTATCTCGAGTCGCAAGGAATCCTCCAATATTTACCATCAAATCTTTTTTAGCGCTTACCCAAATTCCTTCAAAGTAGGAACACATTTCTTTTAATATTTCAGCGATAGTTTTATTTTCATATCCTTCCTCTCTCATCTTAATGAAATAAGCATTCTCTGTAGCTCTTGTCGCATCCAACCACAATCTAATTTTATATTTTTTGCAAAAATCGTGAACTTCTTTAATATTAGCCATTGAAATTGGCTGTCCGCCGGCCATGTTAACGGGAGCAGCTATGCTAAGATAAGCGATTTTTTTAGCTCCAACCTCGTCGACTAACTTTTGCAATTTATTTAAATCAACATTTCCTTTAAATGGATGCAAGTTTTCCGGATCGTGAGCTTCGTCTATAATAATATCTACAAATGTCGCTCCAGCCAATTCCTGATGAGCTCTTGTAGTAGTAAAATACATATTTCCGCCGACGTAATCCCCCGGTTTAATTAAAATTTTCGAAATCATATGCTCGGCAGCTCTGCCTTGATGCGTTGGAACAAAATATGGGAAACCGTAATATTTCCTTACATTCGACTCAAGATAATAAAAATTTTTGCTCCCTGCATATGCCTCGTCGCCAAGCATCATTCCAGCCCATTGATAATCGCTCATCGCGTTAGTGCCGCTATCTGTTAATAAATCAATATATACGTCTTCAGACTTCAGCAAAAAAGTGTTATACCCCGCTTCTTCGATAGCTTTCAATCTGTATTCTTTCGTCGTCATCTTTAAAGGCTCTACAACCTTTATCTTAAAAGGCTCGGCCCATGAACGTTTTTGTAGTTTTTTTGCCATAATACTCCCTTAAATTGTTAGGCTTTTTTTATTTGTTTTTGCGATATTCGACATTTACCACTGAAGCAAATCCTCCTCTAATATTAAACTCTGCTGTTACTTTCATATAACGAGGATTTGTTACGGCTACCAAATCGTCAAGAATTTTATTAGTTACGCTTTCGTAATAAATTCCATCGTTTCTATAAGATTCAAAATATAATTTTAACGATTTTAATTCTACGCAAAGTTTATCCGGTATATATCTGATGGTTATTTTTGCAAAATCTGGATGCCCAGTTTTTGGGCATAAAGAAGTAAATTCTTCGGTTACGTGTATGACTTCGTAATCTCTATCCGGATATTTATTTTCAAATACTTCCAAAATTTTTCTTTTATCTTCCATTTTAACGCCTCGTTTATTATAAATATTTTGGTTTTATCTTATATGGTATTGGATCTTCATACCCTGCTTGTTGAAATCCTCGCAATCTCAACGCGCAACTATCGCAGGTTCCACAAGCAACTTCCTCGTTCCTATAACAAGACCACGTCAAATGCAATGGCGCTTTTAATTCTATCCCGGTTTTAACTATTTCAGCTTTCGTCATTCGAATTAATGGCGTTTCGATTTTTATTTTTGTTTCAGGTTTGGTTCCTAAGTTTGCGGCTCTTTCGAAAGCCTCAAAAAAAGAAGGAGAACAATCAGGATATCCCGAAGAATCTTCATAGACTGCTCCTATAAATATTCGCTCGGCTCCCAAAACTTCAGCCCAACTTACGCATACCGATAAAATATTTGCGTTTCTAAAAGGAACATATGTCGATGGAATTTCCTTTGACTCAAGATTAGCTTCGCGTATTGTTAAACTGTTGTCAACCAACGACGATCCGCCTATCTTTGCAATATGAGTTAAATCTACAGCCAATCTTTTTTGAACGCCAAAAAAATCGCAAATATCATTAAAAGCCTTCAATTCCCTTTTTTCAGTTCTTTGCCCATAATTTATATGAAGCATAGCCAATTCAAAATCTTTTGCCGCAATAGCGGCTGTTACGCAACTATCCATTCCTCCGCTCGCGGCAACTACGGCATATTTCTTATTCATTTATGCGCTTAATCTTTTTTTAAATACTAAAAATATGATATTTTTTTGAAAAATTGCAAATAATTTTTCCAATAAAAATTATATAATTTTATCTGAAAAACTTTTGCGAAGTTTTTTTAAGAAAGACTTATTTACATTTGATAAAACATTTTCTTGATATGTCTGTATTAAAGCTTTTTTTTCCTCTTCGAATTTTTCTATAAAATAGTTCAATTCTTTGCGAAAGCCTTCAGGCTCTATTAAATTTTTTCCAGCAAATAATTTCTCTGAGATTTTTTTCAATTTAATTTGATGCGAATTTAAATCTTGATATTCTCCCAAAAAATCTTGAACATTTTTAAGAATCGCAAATATTTTTTTGGCTTTTTTCTTCTTCAATCCTTTTCGATAAAATTCCAAAGTATATCTAAAATTTTTTAATCTAAGCCGAAATTTATGCAAAAGATTAGAATCGCCTTCATCAATAATAAATTTTGCTTCTTTTATAATTTTTTTTGCTTGTTTGAAGAGCAAACGCCTAACAATTTGTAATGTCGTAGCATGCAAACTTGTTTCTGAATTGAAAATTTTCTCCTTTTGCAACAACATTTTCTCTAATTCAAATATGCAAGTTTTATATTCTTCGGAGGAAATATATTCAGAAACTTTTTTACTCTCTTCGTCCCTATATATTTTCAAATGCCTAAAAAATAAATTCAGCGACTCTTTTTGCTCTGGAAATTTCTCATAAAAATAATTTTCTTTGCTTAACAATACATCCGCGTCCCTTAAAGCGTTTGTTTTCTTTTGAAAATCTTTTAATATGCTCAAAAGTTTAAACTCGCTTTCATTAAAAAAATCGCGAGATAATTTTGCAAGACTTCTCAACCTTCTTAATGTCACTCTATAATCGTGAATAAATTCCGAATCTATATCCTGAATTATTCCAAATTCAAAGTTTCTCAAATTAACGATACCTTTCTTAAAAACATTTATACAGTCTAATGGAAACGATTTATATAAGTCAAATTCTAAGGTTAACAAATCGTATTTGATATTCTTTTTAATTATTTGATAAAATAAATTTCTTTCCGATTTAAATATTTCGAATGTTGAATCTTTAAAGAGCTTATCATAAATTTTCTTTGAAAAAGCAACGCAAAAAAAACTGTCGATTTTCTGGCAGCGATCGTTAAAAATTTCATACGTTATTTTATACAAAATAAAATCTTCATCTTGAACCTTGCATAAACACTTTTCTTCAATTGCGATAATTTCCATTCGCTTGAAGAGCGAATGAAAACTTAACGCTTTTAAAGAAGATTTGTCGCTTGTTGAATTTGCAATATGTTTATATTTTATCGGAGAATTGGCTTCGCAATTCAAATTGACTACATAGCTAGCTTTTAGTTTATTTTTTTTATGCCAAAATATTTTGCCCCCTTCGATAAAAACAAGCTCTTTATTCTTAATGAGCCAATTGCCAAAAACATCGTAGAATATTTTCTTTGAAACATTTTCTTCTATATGCTCAACATCTTTATCGCTTAAATTTTTCTTCTCAAATTCTTTTAATTCATTTTCATTATTTAAAGACAAATAAATTAATTTTTCTTTCATCAATTATAAAAATTGCTATCTTCCATATCAAGCAAATTAATACATTCTTCGGCTAATTTCAAAGCATTATTTTTTATCTCTAAAGTTTCAATGCATATATCTTTTACTTCTTCCCACTCTTTTAAATCAGGAAAATTATTATAAATACAAACTATACTTTCAGAAAATTTTAATATCGCATATAATCTTAACTGTTCATATGGAATTTTTGATGCCATCAACTCCTCTTTTCTTTCATGATGCATAGCGATGACATTAACTAAATGTTCAGGCAATTCCCACATTTTAGCCATCAAAGCGCCGACAAGAGCATGATTAACGCCATAAATTTTCTCTTCTTTCTCGACAAAATATGAATTATTATTCCGCCAAAATTCAAAATATCTGTGGCTATAATCATTAAATTTCTGAGAAAGCATAATAGAACCCGCCTCATGAAACAACCCAAATAAAAAAGCTTCGTCTTCGGCTGGATATTGAACTTTTTGCGCGATAAATTTTGAAATCATTCCCATTTGAGAAGAATACTTCCAAAAGAATTTTGTCAGCTCCGACTTTTGCGAAATGCTTTTATTTAACTGAATGCCTAGCGAAATACCGCAAATGTTTTTTGCTCCAAGCAACAAAACAGCCAATGGAATAGAAACGACTCTCGTTTTTAAGCCTATAAACGCCGAATTAGCTATTTTCAAAACTGCCGCCGACATTGCTGGATCTGAAGATACAAGGTTAGCAATTTTATTCATATTTGGCGTCGATAAAGTAGCTTCCTTCATTAATTCGCTTATAACAGTTGGTCTTGGGGGAATTTTTATGCCAGAAAGCATTGCTTTTGTTTTTTCTAAATTCAAATCAAGATTAGCGAAAGACATAATTTATTACCTTCTTTGCTTATTGTTAAAAAAAAAATATTTTTAACATATAATAAAAAAAATTATATGAAAAAATTGTTTTTAACTCGTCAAATAGTCGAAACAGATCGTTTTGCGATTGAGGAATTAAAAATCCCTTCGATAATTTTAATGGAAAATGCGGCTTTAAACGCTTATAAAGCTATTATCGAAAATTTAAATAAAATTTTAAGAGCAAAAAAAACTGAATTTATAGTAATATGCGGAAAAGGCAATAATGGAGGCGATGGCTTTGCTTTATCAAGACATTTAGCGACAAATAATTATCTTGTAAAAACGATTTATATATCAAATGAAAATCTCGCTCACGATTCTCAAATTAATTTTAACATATTAAATCAACTTTCTAAAACTTTAAATAATTTATCATTGCATAAATATGAAAATATAAATCAATTAGAAAGTTCCGCCGAAATCCCAATTTATATAGACGCAATGTTAGGAAGCGGGGCTAAATTGCCGCTGAAAGCGCCATATAATTCTATTGTAGAAAAAATAAATTCCTTAAAGGGATTTAAAATTGCTATCGATATTCCTACAGGATTAGATTCAGACAACGGTTGGACAGATTTAGCATTTAAAGCTAATTTAACGATTTGTCTCGGCTCGCTTAAAAGAGGCCTCTTTATCAATCAAGCGAGAGAATATTGCGGTAAAATTATCGAAGGGGATATTGGAATTGGAAATTTTTATTTTGATAATTTGCCTTCTGAAACTTTCTTAATTGAAAAAAAAGATATTAAAGAATTATTGCCGATTAAATCTAAAATTATTCATAAATATTCCTCCGGAAGAACTGCAATAATTGCAGGCTCTAAAGATTATTTCGGAGCGGCAATCTTATGCGTTAAAGCTTGCGAAAAAAGCGGAGCCGGAGCGATAACTTTATTTGTTCCCGATTCCTTAAGATTATTTTATCAAAATGCTTTGCCTGAAATCATAGTTAAAGGTTATCCAGACAATAACGAAGGATATTTGATTTCTAATTCAATAGACTTTTTAAATCATGAAATTAACGAAAAATATGATTCAATTGCTATTGGCTGCGGATTAGGAAGAAAAATTGAAACTATGGAAGCCATTGATTATTTAATAAAAAAATTTGATAATATTCCAAAAGTTATAGACGCCGACGCTTTTTATGCGATTGGCAAAATTGGCGTAAAAAATTTTAATCTTCAAAATTCAATTTTAACACCTCACTTAAAGGAATTTTCATTTTTAACAAATCTTCATACGCAAGATATTTTGAGAAATTATTTTGAAATTGGATTTTCTTTTGCTAACGAAAATAAAACTACTTTATTTTTAAAAGGAGCTCCATCCGTAATTTTTTCATATAACAAAAAAGCTTACGTTTTTCCAAACGGCAATCCCGGAATGGCAAAATTTGGAACTGGCGATGTTCTCGCTGGTTTAATGTGCGGATTATTAGCCCAGTTTAAAGATATAAACTCATACGATAAATATGAAAAATGTTCTATCGCCGCTGGATATTTACACAATTTAGCTGGAGATTTATGTTCGCAAAAATTAAGCGAATTCTCTTGCTTTTCTGACAAAATAATAGAATATTTGCCTTACGCTTTTAAGGATATTTCCAATTCATAATTTTTTTTGAGGATATATTGATTGAAATAAGCATATCAAAAAAAAATAAGAACTTAATATACATAGCTCTTATTGTTTATTGGTTTTTTTTGTTTATTGCGACGACTTTGCCATCAATTTCGCCTCCGATAAAATTTGAGTTATCTGATAAAGTACATCACTTAGTAGCTTTTATTATTTTAGCATTTTTATTGTCAATTTCTTTAGAAATTCAAAATTTCAGCAAAACTTTAAAAAAAAATTTTTTGATTTATGCGGCAATAATCGCAATTCTTTATGGAGGCATTGACGAACTACATCAAATGTACGTTCCTAATAGAAGTTGCGATATTTACGATTGGCTTGCGGATATATTGGGGGCAATTATCGGAATTGGCTTAAGAAAATTAATTTATTTAAATTTTATTGAAACTTAAATTTATTAGTAATGTAAAAAAAATAAGTTTGACAAAATCTTAGAATTTATTAATTTCTTAAATTAAAAATTTCAAATTAAAATAAAATTTTCAAAATGGAGACATCATGGCTCTTAGAAAAACCCCAAAAGCGGATTTGAAAGCTCAATATCCGCTGGTCATTAAACTCAGCGTAATAGTGTCGCTATTATTTCTGACGGGAGCCTTCAAATTCTTTCCTAAATTCGAAAAAGAAAAAGTAAAATTTGAAGCTCCACAAGAGTTAGTAAAGATTGAACAAGTTGAAGCGACAAAACAAGAAAATCGTCCGCCGCCGCCCCCAAAGCCTCCCGTTCCAATTGAAGCTCCTTCTGACGACGTGCTTGAAGACATTGAAATTCAAGAAACATCCTTAGACGTAGAAGCTCAAGTTGAAGCTCCGCCGCCGCCGCCAAAAGAGGAAAAAAAAGAAGAAGAAACGGAACCTGTATTCTTTGTCGCGGTTGAAGAAATGCCTGAGCCAATCGGAGGCATTGAAGCTATTCAAAAAAGAATCGTTTATCCTGAAATAGCTAAAAGAGCTGGAATTGAAGGAAGAGTTTTCATAAAAGCTTACGTTGATGAAAATGGAAACGTATGGAAAACTGAAGTAATTAAAGGCATTGGAGCTGGCTGCGACGAAGCTGCTGAAGCGGCAGTTAAAGCTACAAAATTCAAACCTGGCAAACAAAGAGGAAGACCTGTAAAAGTTCAAATTTCAATTCCAATTTTATTCAAATTACAATAATTTTCGTTAAAAAATGCCGCTTTCATAGCGGCATTTTTTTTATTCAAAAAAATTTCTCAAGACTATTTAGTTTTATTCAATTATTTCGATAATAGTTTATACATTTTTATATAATGGAGGACTAAATGTCGCTAATCGAATGGGACAATTCAAAATATTCTGTCGGATTTGTGGATATTGATAACCAACACAAAGTATTGGTTAACATCTTAAATAAATTACATGACGCAATGAGAGAAGGAAAAGGCAAAGAACAAATTGAGAAAACATTAAATGACTTGATTGAATATGCTAAAACTCATTTTGCATTTGAAGAAAATCTTATGAATCTTCATAACTATCCAGAAATAAATGCTCACAAAAAAGATCACTCCGACTTAATCCAATCTATACGAGATTTTCAACAAAAATTAAATTCAAATTCAATTACTTTAACGCTCGAAGTAAAGAATTTTTTGCGCGATTGGCTATTGATTCATATTGGCAAAAGAGATAAAGATTTAGGGATTTTTTTGAAATCTAATATATAATTCGCTCTCTTTAATTTTTTTTAATAAAAAAATTGGAGGTTTATATGTCTTTTATTAAATGGCATGAAAATCTGTCTATTCATTTCCCAACAATCGACGAACAACATAAAAAATTAGTCCATCTTGTAAATTTGCTTCACGACGCTATGAAACAAGGCAAAGGCAAAGAAGTTTTAGGAAAAGCCCTTGATGAATTGATTAATTATACAGTTTACCATTTTAATACAGAAGAAGAATATATGATAAAACATAAATATCCAGAATTATTATCTCACAAAAACGAACATAAAAAATTAGCAGAAGACGTATTAAAGCTAAAGGATAAATTTGAAAAAGGAGAAGCTGGAATTACTATAGAAGTTATGCATTTTTTAAAGAACTGGGTAGCTGATCATATCGAAAAAACTGACAAAAAAATGGGAGAATACTTAGCAAAACATAACGCATAAATTTAATAAACTCCAAAAAATAAATTTTTTCTTATAAAAGCTTTGCTTCGAAAACAAATTATTTTAAATAATATATATTATAAATATATTATTAACGCTTTTCTTAAACTCTTATTTTTTCATCTCGGTTGTTTTTACTCATACATAGATTAAAATTTGAATTTTAATTTGAATCAAACATTATTATTTTTTTCAAAAAGAAAAAATTTATGTCTAATAAGTTTATATTAAAATCAACTTATAAACCTGCAGGAGATCAACCTAAAGCAATAGAAAAATTGACCGAAGGAATTTTAAAAGGCTATAAACATCAAGTATTGCTTGGAGTAACTGGCAGCGGAAAAACATTTACTATATCTAACGTAATTCAAAATGTAAATAAGCCGACTCTTGTTATATCGCATAATAAAACGCTTGCAGCTCAATTATATTCTGAATTTAAAGCTATCTTTCCAGATAACGCCGTCGAATTTTTTATAAGTTATTACGACTATTATCAGCCCGAAGCTTACGTCGTCAAAAAAGATTTGTATATCGAAAAAGATTTTTCTATCAACGAAGAAATTGATAGATTAAGATTGAAAGCGACAACGGCATTAATCGAAGGTAGAACAGACGTAATTATTGTCGCAAGCGTTAGCAGCATTTATGGCATTGGAGCGCCTGAAGAATATGCGAGACAAATTTTATTCGTAAAAAAAGGAGATGTTTTTCCCAAAAAAAAATTGCTTCAGAAATTAGTCGATATTTATTACGCTCGCAACGATATAGAATTTAAAAGAGGAACATTTAGAGTAATCGGCGACGTAGTGGAAATAATTCCAGCTTATGAAATTGAAGAAGCTATTAGATTAGAATATTGGGACGATGAAATTGAAAAAATTTCATATATTGATTCAACAACGGGCAAAATATTACAACATGTCGAATCGGCGGCAATCTATCCCGCCAAATATTTTGTAACTACGAAACAACAAATCGCGCGAGCAATTAAATCAATTGAAGAAGAATTAAAAGAACGATTGAAATATTTTTGGTCTCAAGAAAAATATTTGGAAGCTCAAAGATTGGAACAACGAACAAAATACGATATCGAAATGATTAAAGAATTAGGTTATTGCTCTGGAATAGAAAATTATTCGAGGCATATGGAAGGAAGACCGCCAGGATCTCGTCCGTCTTGCCTTTTTGATTACTTCCCAAAAGATTATTTGCTAATTATCGACGAATCTCACGTTACAATCCCGCAAATTAGAGGAATGTATAATGGCGATCGAGCTAGAAAAGAAACTCTTGTCGAACATGGTTTTAGATTGCCTTCGGCGCTTGACAATAGACCTTTGAAGTTCGAAGAGTTTGAAGAATTAGTCAATCAAGTTATTTATGTATCCGCCACCCCGGGAGATTATGAAATTCAGAAATCTAAAGGTAGAATCGTAGAACAAATTATAAGACCTACGGGATTAATCGATCCTGAGATAATAGTCAAACCGACAAAAAATCAGATTGACGATTTAATAGCCGAAATTAGAAAACAAATTGAAAGAAATGAAAGAACGTTAGTTACAACTTTAACTAAAAGAATGGCTGAAGATCTTGCCGAATATCTAGAAAGAATTGGAATCCAGGTCAAATATATACATAGCGATATAGACGCGTTGGAAAGAGTGGATATCATTAGAGATTTACGATTAGGCTCATGCGACGTTTTAATAGGCGTAAACTTGCTTCGCGAAGGATTAGATTTGCCGGAAGTTTCTCTTGTCGTAATATTAGACGCCGATAAGGAAGGATTTTTACGGAGCGCTCGCTCGCTAATTCAAACGGCTGGCAGAGCCGCTCGCAACGCAAATGGCAGAGTTTTGCTTTATGCCGATGTCGTTACAGATTCTATAAAAAAAGCCATAGAAGAAACAAACAGAAGAAGACAAATTCAAATAGAATATAACAAACGTCATAATATCGTCCCGCAAACAGTTTATAAAACTTTAAATGAGATCATTTCGTCGACTTCAATCGCATCATTAAGAAAAAAAGAATACCAGCCAGACGAAGACCTCGCTTTCTTAAAAGCAGCGGAAAAAAATATAGAATATATGGCAAATGAACAGAAAGAAAAACTTATTGAGCGATTAACGATTCAAATGTACGAAGCCGCCAATAATTTAGAATTTGAAAGAGCGGCTTTCTTAAGAGACGAAATTCGAAAGTTAAAGCAAAATTAAATTTTATTTCTTTAATTCATTATTATTGTTTAAATTTATTCTTTGATTTTTGAGTTTGCTAAAGCAAAATGAATATAAAATTTTATAAAATGACCGGAGCGGGCAACGATTTTATTTTTTTGCCCGGCGAAGATAATCATAATTTACGCTTTGACGAAAAATTAATCGCTCGTATGTGCGATAGAAGATATGGCATTGGAGCCGATGGTTTAATATTTATTCGAAAATCAGAAGAATGCGATTATGAAATTTTTTATTTCAATTCAGATGGAAAACCTGGAAGCCTTTGCGGCAACGGTTCGCGTTGTTCTTTGATTTTTGCGAACAATTTTTACAATAAAAAAAACTCTTATATATTTAAATGCGGCTCTAATCTTTATAAAGGCGATATTATTAATAAAACAGAATCCCGATTTTATTTAAATCCTCCTTCGAAAATTAAATTAAATTTTATGATAAAAGCTGCTTCGCAATTGATTAAAGCAAGCTTTGCGGACGTTGGATCTCCGCACGTCGTCATCAATATCCAAGAGGTCGCTATAAATCCTAAAAATCCTTTGAAAACATATAACGATTTGTCAATTTTCCCCGCCTATGAATTAGGCAAAGAAATTCGATGGCATAAAGATTTTGAGCCTGAAGGAGTAAACGTAAATTTTATAACAATAAATAATGAAAATGAAATTTCAATTAGAACTTTCGAACGCGGAGTTGAAGACGAAACTTTTGCTTGTGGCACCGGCTCGGTTTCTTCGGCTTTGATATCTTTTCTAAACTATAATTTAAAGCCTCCAATTAAATTAAAAACGAAAGGAGGCGATATTTTAACCGTAGGTTTTAATTTTGAAAATCAACAATTTTACAACGTTTATTTAGAAGGACCCGCTAAAATTGTTTATAGCGGCGAATATATATTAGAAGAGCAATAATTAAAGAAATAGGAGTAATATATGTCAAAAGTAGTTTTTACAATTCAATATGAAATATTATCAAATAAAAAGGAAGAATATTTAAGTTTAGTTAAAGAATTAAAAAGATTAATGTCAGCCGAAGGATTAGAGAGCTATTCAATTTATCAAGTCAAAGGGAAAGAAAATGCTTTTGAAGAAATCTACATTTTCAAAGATATGCAATCTTATGAAAATTTCGACGATATTCAGAGCGAAAGAATCGACGCTTTAACGAATCAACTTTCAGATTTGATTAAAGAAAATACAGCTAAATATACTACCCTTGTCGAAATAGGCGAATAAAATTTCCCAAAATATCAATTAAAGGAGGGTTCGATGTTAAAAAAAATCTCTTGCTTATTAGTTTCTACTCTAATTATTCTATCTAATCTATTCGCAGAAAACGATCCTCAAAAACAAGAAGAACAAATTTCGCTTTCAACGTACAAATTAAGCGGAGGCTTTGCAAGAGTCTGGTCTTTCGGTTACGATTTTCCAGTTCCAGCATATCAATATAATTTCTTTATTAAAGATCCATTTTTTATTTCTTTTAATCCCGCTTTGAGCTCGAGTTACTCAAATTTTTTGTGGGGCGATATTGGTTCAAACGCTGGCGATGATTTTGGCGGCTTTAACCAAAATGCCGGATTTTTATTTGAAATTCAAGATGGTTTAACTTTAGGAGCTTTACTTTCTCGCAACGATTATATGGGAGGTCCGCTGCATAGAATAGATCCTTATGGAATAATTTCAACAATTAATTCAAATAGACCTGGCCCAAACGTTATCACTCCTGCAAACAATTTAACTTTTATAGGTTCATATGAATTGGAAGAAGATTTTTCGATCGGTTTTGGATTATCTTATATTAGCTCTTCAAATGAGGTAAAACCTGCTGGACAAAGAACTTTTGAAGCAAATTATTCTCAATTTGGCATCTCCGCTGGAAGTTTATATAAATTAGATCAATTATATTTCGACGGAAGCTTATCAATGATTTTTATGTCCGCTGACAGCAAAGATCCAAATACTCGAACTTTTGAAGGTTCCGCGTCGAATTTTAACCTATTAGGCAGAACATTTTACGAATACGCTAATAATTTAAATTTTGTCGGAGTTCTACAATATGTTACTTCTTCAGGAAGCGTAAAAGATAGAATCGTAAATGGAACTTCAACAACATCAGATTTAAGCTCTAAAACCTATTATAGCTTATCAGCTGGCATCAACTATAGCAAAGATAGATTTTTGTTTGCAGGAGGAATAACTTACGCTTGCAGCTCAACAACTTTTCCTAAAGTCAGAAACGTTTCTCCAGAATTAACAAACAGCGATTGCTATTTTCCTCTATGGCAATTAGGTTTGGAATATCTTGCTGTTGATTGGTTAATTTTAAGAGCGGGCTACATATCCGCTAACTTATCGACAACTCTTGAAACTGCCGCAAGTCCAACCACAAAAAATACAAGCTCATATAATCAATATTTGCCTGGAGGAGTAAATTTAGGGATAGGATTAAGATTTGGGACATTTAGTTTAGACGCTTTTATTAGCGAAGAAGTCTTAAGGCAAGGATTTAATTTAATCGGCGGAGGAACCAGAACATTTGCATACATATCAGCCTCCTACGCATTCTAAAAAACAAAAACGGCTCTTATGAGCCGCTTTTTTAATTAAACTCTTTTCGAACAAACATTTTCATAAATTAATTAAAAAATTATCAATTAATCGAGTCGAACCAATTCTGCAAGCCGCAAGCAAATAGTATTTTTTTCCATTTTCTAATCTATCAATAAATTTAAAGCTTTCAGCTTCTACTATTTCAAAATAATCTGGGTTTGAAGTAGAAACTGAAGTTAATATTTCCATTCCTTTATTTCTTATGACATCGCAATTTCTTTCTCCTTTAACAATTAAATCTTTTGCGTAAGATAAAGATTTAAATAATACAAGAGCGTCGTTTCTTTCTTCGGCGGAAAGATATACGTTTCGCGAACTCATAGCCAAACCGTCGTTTTCTCTAACAATTGGAGCTGGAATTATTTCTATATTCATCATTAGATCTTTTACCATTTTGGAAATTATAGCTAATTGTTGAGCGTCTTTCTGACCAAAAACGGCAATATCAGGCTTAACTATATTGAATAATATATTCACAATTGTCGTAACGCCTTTGAAATGCGTAGGCCTATATTTGCCTTCTAAAACTTGCGATATTTCAGTTTCTTCGACATATGTTGAAAAATTTTTTGGATAAATGTCATCTATACTAGGATAAAATATATAATCGACATTATAAGGTTTTAATAATTCGCAATCGCGATCAAAATCTCTTGGGTACTTTTGAAAATCTTCGTTTGGACCAAATTGCGTTGGATTTACAAAAATAGATACGACGACAATATCGACATTTTTTTTTGCTATCTCGACAAGGGAAAGATGACCTTGATGCAAATATCCCATCGTAGGTACCAAACCTATTTTTTTCCCTTGTTTCTTGAGTTCTTTAGAAATAGAACTCATTTCTAATGGCAGTTTTATAATTTTAATATCCAACCTCTCTATTTGTTGTACAAAATATCTAAAACTCTTGAAACGGAAGTTTTCAATTCTTTTCTATGAGATATAAAATCTATAAAGCCTTTTTCTAACAAAAATTCAGAAGTTTGAAAACCTTCAGGGAGTTCTTTTCCGATAGTTTGTTTAATTACTCGCGGCCCGGCAAAACCGATTAAAGCTCCGGGTTCGGCAATAATAACGTCTCCCAGCATTGCAAAACTTGCCGTAACTCCGCCGGTAGTTGGATTAGTTAGAATTGAAATATATGGAAGCTTTTTGTCAGACAATTTTGCCAAACGAGCCGAAGTTTTTGCCATTTGCATAAGCGATAGGGCGCTTTCCATCATACGAGCGCCCCCAGAAGATGAAATAATAATCAAAGGCAATTTATATTTTATTGCAAAGTCAACGCAGCGAGAAATTTTTTCGCCAACAACGCTTCCCATACTTCCGCCAATAAATTTAAAATCCATACAAGCAAAAGCGACGTCTACGCAATTTATTTTTCCTATACCTGTTCTTACGGCGTCTTTTAAACCAGTTTTTTTCATTGCTTCTTTTAATCTATCGGAATACTTTTGAGTGTCGACAAATTCAAGAATATCGACGCTTTCTATTTTCTTGTCCAATTCTCTGAATGAGTTTTCATCTAGCAATATTTTTATATATTCGTCGCTTCCAATTCTAAAATGCTTGGAACATTTAGGACAAGTCCACAAATTATTTATCAGCTGTTTATTATGAATAATTTCGCCGCAGCTGTCGCATTTAATCCATAAGCCCTCTGGCAGATCTTTTTTTGAGGACTCGTCGACGGCAGGCAATTTTTTTTGGAAAAACCAAGCCATATTAATGCAGCCCTCTTATTTTACATTTGCAAAAATTACGAACTCAATTTCTGGCTTTTGAATATCGTTTGTTTTTAATTTTATTTTGTGCGAAACGGCGCCTTTCAATTTCGATGGATTGAAGGTTATATTTATCGACATACTCTCTAATGGCAATATTTTCCTTGAAGGAAAATCATATTTTATGCAATCGCAAGTTGTTAAAACATCTTGTATCTCAAGAACTTCATTTCCAGAATTTCTTATTAGAAAAGAATATTTCTGAATTTGTTTTTTATTTATCTCCCCAAAATTTTTTGAATACTCGAATACTTCTACAATTGGTTTTACAGAACTTGCGGAAGATTTATTAGGCAAAACGTTTGCGGTAAAAGTTAATTTTACGCTTGGCCGCATCGGATCGTTTGTGGAAACGTAAACGCTTTTTTTCTGCGGTCCTAATCTGCCAATCGTATTAAAATCTACTTTTAATTTTACTTTTTCTTTTGGCTCCAAAGAATTTTTCTCTGGTTGAGTCGCAGTACAACCGCAGCTTGCGACAATTCTATTTAATTTTAATATATCATTTCCCTCGTTGCCAATAATAAATTCAGTCGAAACTATTTTGCCTTCTTCCACGTCGCCAAAATCATATTCTACTTTATCTACCCAAAACTTTGGTTTCTTCTCTTGCTCGTTTTGAGCCAAAAGCAAATTTGTAAAAGTAATTAAAACTATTAAATAATTTAAAATCGATTTCATTGACGGTTCCTTGGAATAAATTCTTTAATGTAAAAAGGCTCGCTGTTAAACGCGTCGCTCAACATTTTAGATTCGTTAAAATATAAAAAAGCATACTCAGCTACATATTTGGAATGCAAAATATCTATATTAATCGCGCCTTTAATTTCTACGCTCATCATATCTTTAAAACTTTGAGAATAATAAAATTTAAATATATCTTTTTCTAACAAATCTATCAAGTCGATAGATTTGTAAACTTTTTTTTCGATTGAGTTTCGAATTTCATCTGAATTATCTCGATAATATTTTGCGACAATTGTTTCTAATCTCCCAGAATTTTGCAATACATAAAACTGCTTCAAATCTTTCCAGTTAAAACATATTTGATAAGCCAAAGCGTCAAAAGTATCGATGGTTATAATTGGCAAATTTTTCGCAAATGCAATTCCTTTAGCCGCCGCCGAACCTACTCTTAATCCAGTAAAGGAACCGGGCCCATTCGACAAAATAATAGCTTTTAGATCAAAAACATTGACTTGAGCTAAATTGAACAATTTTTCTAAAGCCGTAAAAATAAAATCGCTTTGAGATCTTTCAATCTTAATATTCGTTTCAATATAATTTTGACTGCTTAAAAACAAAGAAGCGCTAAAAACTCTTCCAGAAGTTTCCAAACTTAATAAAGGAAATTTATCGTTGAAAAAATTCGATATCGATTTTTCTTCTATCGTCATTTAATATATCTATATTTATTTGTATGCATCTGTCAGGCAAATATTGGGGAAATAAATCAGCCCACTCGATTAATAAAATTATATCGTTTAAATTATTTAAATATTCAAAATATCCAATTTCAAATAATTCGTCGGCTTTTTTTATTCGATAAAAATCTATGTGTATAAATTTATACTTTCCATTGTATTCGTTAACAATAGCAAATGTCGGACTTGAAACGTTTTTTACATCAAAAATATTTAAGAGACTTTTAATAAAAAATGTTTTGCCGGCTCCAATTTCTCCATTTAATAAAATCGCATCCCCATTTTTAATTTTCGAAGATAACCAAACAGCGACTTTATTTGTTTCATTTTCGGAATTTGAAAAAAAAGTATGTTTCATATGATCAAGATAATTTGCTTTGCAGTTCGATAAAAGGAACGATCATTTCTTCTAAAGAAACGCCGCCGTGTTGAAAAGTATCGTTATAAAGATTTAAGTAAACGTTATAATCGTTTGGAAATAAAAAGAAATAATCTTCTCGCGCAAAAATATAATTTATAGCCGCCGATATTTGAGGCAATTTATAATTCGATGGATTCTTTACAAAAATCGCATTTCTTTCGTCTGCTTTTAAATTTCGACCATATTTGAATCTTAAGCTTGTCGCAGCGTAACGATCTCCTAAAACTTTGGCTCCGCGCAAAGTCCTTATCGAGCCATGATCTGTAGTTACATAAATTATCGTATTTTTTAATTGAGAGAAAATTTTAAACAACGAATATAAATTTGAATGAGCAAACCACGTCTTTGTTAAAGCTCTATAAGCCGATTCGTCAGGAGCTATCTCTTTTAATAAAGCGGAATCGCTTCTGCCATGAGCTATCATATCAAGAAAATTGTAGACTATCACCGAAAGATGATTATTTTGAATTGACAATGCATTTTGTTCGAAATTTCTTCCAAAATCTTGATCTATTATTTTAACATATTTGATATTATTTTTTAATTTTACTCTTTTTCTTTGTAAAAATAAATTGAGCAATTCCTTTTCATATTGATTCCTTGTGTTTTCGTTCTGAATGTTTACATCGTATATATCCGGATAATATTTTTCTAATTCGTTAGGAAACAAACCGGCAAATAAAGAATTTCGAGCATAAGCTGTTGCCGTAGGCAAGATTGTGTAATAATAATCTTTTTTAATATAATAAAAATCTTTTAAGAAATTTTCCATTATCATCCATTGATCTAATCTTAAGCAATCGATTACTAAAAACAAAATATTTTTTTCTCCGCTTCTAAGAGAATTTAATATTTTTTGATCGAGTATATCAGTTGTTAGAATTGGCCTAGATTGTAATTTTTGAGTATGGATCCATTCTGGATATTCTCTTTCAATTGTTTTTGAAAATGTTAAGTTGGCGGATCTTTTTAATTCGGCTAAAGATTCTTTTAGTCCTTGATCAGAATGCTCGGTCAGTTCAAATTCCCATGAAGTAAGTTTTAGATAAATGTTTATCCATTCGTTCCAATTTGGATTGGAATTTATCAGCATAGAAAGTTCGTTAAAATCTGAAATATATGATTTTACAATTTGTTGCGATGATATAATCTTCGCGTCGAATAATTTCTTTAATGCGAGTAGAACCTGGGAAGGCTTAATTGGTTTGATTAAATAATCAAATATTTTGCTTCCAATAGCTTCGTTCATCAAGCTTTCCGCTTCGTTTTTTGTAATCATAATGACTGGGGCAGTATAATTGATTTCTTTAAGTTTTGCCAATAATTCTAATCCGCCTAAGCCAGGCATCATTTCATCGATAAAAATTGCGTCAAAATTTTTTTCTTTTAATAAAGCTAACGCGTCTTCTCCGTTTGAGGCTGTTTCAACTTCGTAACCTTTTTCTGTCAAAAATAAAATATGAGATTTTAGCAAATCGATTTCGTCGTCTACCCACAGTATCTTTTTTTTAATTGTCATTATTTTTCTTTTTTTATTGTATTGATATTCTTAAATCTAATCCCGCTTCATTTGTCGTAGTAGGCGGTATGCGCGAAGCTCCTTCAGGTTCAGTAGTATTACGACGATAATAGACGGACATTGTTACTCTCTGGCTTAAAACGTATTTAAATCTTGGCTCTAATGTGGTTCTTATATTTCCTTCTACAGGTTTGCCTTCTTCTTTAAAGTCTTCCATTTCATATAAAATTGAAGAATTTCTTTGCAAAGAATAAGAAAGGGAAAATTCAATATCGTTTTTAAGAGATATTCCAAATGCCGGCAATTCAAAACCTGATTTTGAAAAACTTAAAGTAAAACCAATATCTTGCGTATAAGTTTCGTTTATAGTTTTTGTCGTCGTTCCTAAATCAAATCTTGAGTTTGTATTATATCTAACAGTACCGCTTAAATTTCCGTTCCATAACGGCTTAAATCCAATATTTAAAGACGCTAAAGGTTGAAATCCATAATCAATACTTTGGAATATAACGTCTTTTTTGCCATTTGGATTTATTCTTAAATTTTGAGAATAACCTGACTTATAAGCGTGCTCTAGCGAAACTCTTGAAGCAAAACTCTCAAATAAAAAGAATTTTTCCAACCCAGACCAAGACAATCTGTAATTTGCTCGAGGAATATATCTGCCTAATCCTTTCAATATATATTTTGATATCCAGGGGGCAGTTTCAAAACCTTCTTCGAAGGCTTTTGCAAGATCTTCAGGAGAACGATTGGATTTTCTATATAATTCGTTAACTTTGCTTATTCCATTGTCGAATAACGAAAAAATTAAAAACGGAGGCAAAGTAAAAAATGAGCGATTGACGCTTTCAGAAGAATTTTTGCTTAAAATTTCGACGTTGGAATTATTATCTGTTCGCAAATTATATTGAATATTTTCATTCCAGTTAACTCTCCAATTTAATTCCATAGTAACATTTTCCCATAATGGTTTTGAAGTTCTATAATCTAAAGTATTATTAATATTCCTTACGTTTGTCAATAGCGCGTTAGGAGCTCGCTTGCCCAAATCAGAGCTTAAACCTAACATAAAACTTCTCGAGGGACCATTATTTTCATTATATTTGATTCCCCAAAAGTTGTAAAATCCCGAGCCT
>Ga0308407_1000191_pt1 | contig 52526 bp, 51 predicted proteins | sample HotsprSampleMSe2_FD_203476 | JGI IMG/M metagenome (GOLD analysis project Ga0308407, IMG submission 203476) | Hot spring phototrophic mat microbial communities from Mushroom Spring, Yellowstone National Park, Wyoming, United States - 20060911_MSe2 ...
AGGCGGTACCTGGTACTATACAAATACAGGGAATAATATGACCGTTCATTTTCAAAACGTACAATATAACGACGATTTAGGAAATCCTTTGCAAACTGGAACTGAAAATATTTATGTTGGAGCATTTTATACAAGCGGCGGTCAAGTTTATTGCGCTGGTTATACATATGTCTTTTTTGATGGAGCTAATCCTCCAAATCCGGCAACTTTAACAATCTGGGGAGACGATCCAAATACGCCTCAAGTAGATGGCGTTCCAATAGGTTCTACTGTTATCTTTAAAATATGGAGATTATCGTGGAATGCTTTAGACCCCGATAACGATAATCCAGCTGGTGATCCATTAGATAGAGCGGCTACTCCAGCTTCTGCGGTAGTTTATATTCCAAATGGTTTGGAAACCAGAGCAACTTTAATTTATCAGAGAGGAACTACAACTCCCGTAGGAAATGTTTTGCAATCAATTTCTTTAACGACAGGTTGGCAGATGATAAGCGGATATGTCATTCCAGGAATTACAACGCTGGATCACACTGCTGCTGATAATACTGGAAATGTTTTATCGCCAGCTTCAAATCCAAATGTTCAAGGTTTAGCTCCAAATGCAAGCGGTTTAGTAATATTAAAAGATGGAGATGGCAGAGTATATTGGGTTACTCCTCAAGTTTACCAATTGACTAATTGGAATTACTTAAAAGGCTATTTTATTAATATGAATTCTGCTGCCACTTTGAAACTTGTAGGTCAAAAAATTGAACCTGCAAACGAACCTATTCCATTAGTTGCTGGATGGAATTTAGTCCCATATTTTAGAGACAATCCAATAGATATTGTTATTGCTATGAACAGTATAGCTGAATATCTTGTTATTGTTAAAGACGATCAAGGCAATGTTGTTTGGCCAGCATACGGAATTAACACAATTGGCAACGCTCAGCCTGGCGAGGCTTATTATGTGAAAGTAACGAGAGCTGATAATTTGATTTATCCTCCAAATAATTATCCAAAAACAAAAGGAGATTATAATACAACCGTTTTAGAAGTTAAAAAATATAAATTATCAAGAACAAGCCCAAACAGCGCTATAGTAGGTGTTTTAGCCAGCGCGTTAAAAGATATCGCAGAAATCGGAGATGAAATTGGAGCTTTTGATTCAAAAGGCAACTTAGTTGGCTCTGCTGCGTACAATGGAGAAAATTTAGCGTTTGCTATCTGGGGCAAAGATCCAATATCTAAAGATTTCGGGTTAAATGAAAATGAAGAATATATTTTGAAATTATGGAAACATAAAAATAATAGCGAATATTTGCTCAGCAATCCAGTTTTTGTCGAAGGCAATAATAAATATGTTGTAAATGGCTTGGCTATGATTTCATCGTTCCGAAATATAACTTCAGCTTTGCCTGAAAATTTTGATTTACTGCAGAATTATCCTAATCCATTCAATCCAACTACTACCATAAAATTTGCTTTGCCAGTCGATTCTAAAGTAACGATATCTATATTTAATGTTTTAGGCCAAAAAGTCATTGATTTGATTGGCGGCGACTACAAAGCCGGTTATCATTCGGTTGAATTCAACGCTTCAGATCTATCGAGCGGAATTTATTTTTATACAATTAAAGCTGGCGATTTTCATAAAACATTAAAGATGAACGTTATCAAATAAGAACTTCTCCTTTCTTTTGGGCGAACTTTTTTCAAAGTTCGCCTTTTTTTGTATTTTAAGAATTACATTAAACATCTAAGGTGTCAAAATGAAAACGATATATTTTATTTTAATTTTAATTATTCTATTTTTTATAGGTTGTTCTGACGATAAAAAAAATAAAGAAGAGTTTGATGAAAATTTAAATTTAGATTGGAAAGTCGAAATTACTTCAACGAATCATTCTATAGCCATAACTCTTAACGTTAATCCAACTATAAAGGGGGAAGTTTTAAGCTCTGGAGATACAATTGGCGTTTTCTATAAAGACGAGATTAATAGATTAAGATGCGGGGGCAAAATTGCATGGAAAGGAAACGAGCCTGTAGCTTTAAGCGCTTTTGGAAAAGACGAAACCTTGCCCGACAAAAAAAATGGATTCGCAGTTGGCGAAAGTTTCATCTGGAAAATAAAAAGGAAGAGCGATAGTAAGACTTTTAGCGCGGTTGCCGAATATGAAAGCGGACCATCAACATTTCAAATTAATGGATTAACCATACTAAAAAAACTTTATGTTCCATAAAAAGGCTAAATTTGTACATATGAATGATATTTATCATTAAATTTTTTATTTCTTTCGTAAAATTAATTTTTTCCAATATTTATAACATTCTTAAAAGGCGCATAGTTTGCGTATGGCTTTAAAAATTTTTTTTAATTATGACTAATTTAAAAATAATTGTGTTATTGTTTAGTTTTTTATTCTTTTATTCTTGCGAAAAACAAAATAATGAAACGCAACCCCCCGCCACAACTGGAACAATTAAAGGCTTAGTCGCCGACATGATAACTTTAAAAGCAATACCAGGCATTAGAGTTTATTCCTCGGGTCAAAGCGAATCAGTTATTACAGATATCGAGGGCATTTATGAAATTAAAAATGTGAAACCAGGCAATTATACTTTAATCGCGACAGGAGCAAATTATATCGACGCCGAAATAAAAGTGGCAGTCAGCGCTGGAAAAATTACCAGAGGCGATTTTTTAATGATTAGAACCGACAAATTAGGCAGAATTAGAGGCAGAGTTTTAAATTCGGCTACGGGACAGCCTTTAGTCGACGCATTTATTTATAGTTCGAAACCTTATAACTATTCTACATTTTCAGATTCGAGCGGAAATTTTGTAATAGAAAGAATTTTATATGGACAGTACGAATTTATTGCCGAGAAAAAAGATTTTCTTTCTCAAAAAGTTTCTAACGTTTATATTTTTTCAGATACCATAAAATATTTAAATTTCAGTCTCGAGCCTCTTTATGGAATAATTAGAGGCGTGGTTATAGATGGTTCGACTAATCAGCCTATTCCAAACGTTCTTATTAGAACAAATCCTCAAACTAGTTCAGTTATAACTGACAACAATGGTTTTTATGAAATTTCCAACATCCCAAAATCTTCTACTAATAAATACACTCTTACCGCGACAAAAGACGGGTACAATTCAGCGACTGTCGACGTGAATGTTATCCCAGGAAAAATTACTAACGGCGATATTATAATGACTCGAAAATGAAATTAATTAAATATTTTTTCTTGTCGATAATTTTTTGGTCTAATTCGCTTCCTCAAAATTTTTTAAGCGCGCTGCTTTATCCTAAAAATTATTTTTTATTTAACGGATTTGGTAATAATGATATTTCAAGAAAATTAAATGGAAAAATATTAGGAATTGGAGTTTTAAAGATTTATGTAAAAAAAGATTTAATAAATCAGGCTTCAGGCATTCCTGTTTTTGCATCCTCTTTATCTTACTATTCACTTTTTCTCAGTATTTCGACTATTTATAATCCAATTGAAGCGAGCTTTGTTTTTTCTTATTCCATGACAAATATAAAAAATTTAAAAAAAAATTTCGCTCTTCCTCCTCCTAACCCTGATGGTAAATCTCTAACTTATCAACTAAACAACTACGATTATTCTTTTGCTATAAATTATATTCCATTTAGTTTTTTTGATAATTTTTTATTTGCTTCCACTGGAGCAGTTTGGAGCGGCGGCATTAAAAATCATATGGGATATTTATCGCATTTTTATTCAATAGGTTTCGATGCGACAATCTTTGCTAAATATTCTAATTTTTTATTTAAACTTGCCTGTGAAAAAATGATTTATAACGATGAATATTTTAATTCTATTATAAGAGCGGAAATTGGGCTATGGATAAATTAAAAATAATTATTTTTTTTAGCCTCTTTTTAATTGTTGTTGCTATTCGTTCTCAAAATCTTCCTCCTTGGAGTTATAAAATAACAGATCGTTCTCATAATATTTTAATTAAATTAGACGTAAGAATTACAGTCGGCGATACAACAATACAAAAAGGGGACTATATCGGAGTTTTTTACGATTCATCCGGAGTTTTAGCATGCGCTGGTTATAGCGAATGGACAGGAGAGCAAAACATAAACGTTACCGCTTTTGGCGACGATCCTTTAACTGCGGAAAAAGACGGCATGGCTTTGAACGAAGTATTCAAATGGAAGATTTGGTCTACAGAAGAAGGACGAGAATATTTAGCTAAAGCTTCTTACGACAAAACTCTTCCCGGAATATTGCAAGATAGTTTGTTTGTAATAAATGGTCAAAGCGCTCTTTTAAGTTTGAAAACTATAAGAGAAAGCGGACCTTGGTTTTATAGAAAAACTTCTAACAAACATTTTATAAAAATTCCTTTGAATGCTAAAATTTATTTTGAGAACGATAAATTAGAAAGAGGCGATTATATTGGCGTATTTTACGACTCTACTGGATTTTTAGCATGCGCGGGTTATTCTATGTGGACTGGAAGAGGAACTATTACTGTTACTGCTTATGGAAACGATCCTAATACTCCTTTTCTCGACGGTTTTGCTTTTGGAGAAAAATTTAATTGGAAAATTTATAAAACAAAAAAAAGAAAAGAATTTTTAGCTCTTGCCGAATACGATTTAAGCATAGATCCAATTACAAATAGAAGACGATATCCAAACGACAGCCTTTTTGTTTCTAATGGCTTAAGCGGAATTAAATCTTTAGATATCATCATTTTACCGAAGACATATTCGCTCGATTTTGAAATAAAAAAAATAGAATTCGGCAATCCTTTAGATCCGAAAAGCTACAGACTTGTCGGTTTGCCTGGCGAGTCTGAAGTAAAAATTGAAAATTGCATAAATGCTACACCTATTCAAGATTGGATTGCTTTTTACGACGACGGACAAAATAGATTAATTGGCTACGATAAAAGTATTAAAAAAAAATTTTCCTTTGGCTACGGAAAAGCTTTTTGGCTTTTGAGCAAATATAGATTTTACTTTAACGATACAGTAAAAGCTGCCGCTTTGAGTCCTAACTATACTTACAATATTTCTCTCAATAACGGCTGGAATATTATAACTAATCCTTTTGATTATGATATTGATTGGGAACTTGTTCAAAAACTTAATAATATCGACGATCCTATCTGGGAATATAATCGCGGCGTTTTTCGAAAGCCTTCAAAAATGCAAGTATATAGAGGATATTATTTTTACAACAAAAAGAAATTATCGAGCTTAAAGTTGCCTTATCCAATTAAATATCTATTGTCTAAAAACAGAACAAAAAAATCGATCGAATTTTTATCTCATAACAAAATCGATACTTCAAGTTTAGTAATTTCTGTCAAATCGCCCACAGTTTTGGATATCCAAGCTATGGCGGAAATATCCCTAAAGAAATTTTCGAACCAAATTTTGTACAAAGATTTGATGCCATCCGCGAGCCTTTCTTCTTTAAGCTTGGGTTTTTGCGATGGCGACGATATGCTATATAATTTCGTATCATTGCCAGAATCAAAAGAAGTTATTAAAATTCCTCTGATTATAAATTCTGATGAACAAGAGGTTATTTTTTATCCATATTTTTCTTCTTCATTATCTCAGCTTAAATTTAAAAATTTCGACATTTATCTATTTGACGAACTCAGAAATGCGATTTTCAAGATCGAAGCGAACCAAGCAATCTATTTGAAAGCAAATAACGCTCGATATTCTTTAATATTTGCTAAAAAGGGCAAATATTCCATAAATGATCTGGAACAACTTTTTGTTTCAAAAGATTTTGACATTAGTTTTCCTTTCCCAAATCCTTTCAATAGTTCGACAAAAATCGACGTCTTTGTCAAAGAGCCGCGCAAGATCAAGTTAACTATATGGGACGCAATTGGAAGAAAAATATATTCTGAAAATATCGATTTGCATAACGGCAATAATTTTATTGTTATCGAAGGAGATAAATTAGGATCTTCGGGAATTTTTTTTGCAGTTTTATCGGACGGATTGATTATAAAAAAAGAGAAATTGATTTATTTAAAATAATTATCCAAAATTAAACAATTCGACTCAAAATCTCGGCAAGCTTTAAATAATGCGCGATAAAATTTTTTTACATTATAAAAAAAATGCTTTATATCATAAAATAAATCCCTTTATAATATAAAACAAATCACTTTAAATAGATTTAGAAAACCAATAGTTTTCTAGTATGGTTAAATTTTTTATTTTAAAATCGATAAAAAAATTGATTTATGACTCACAATATCGAACAAGCTATCGAAAAACTTTCGCGAAGATTAATAAAAATGGCAAGTCTTGTCGAAGAAGAAGCCAAATTAGCGTTTGATTTGCTTAACTTTAAAAATCCAGAAAAAATCGAACAAATATTTGTTAAAGAAGCAAAAGTCGACAAATATGAAGTGAAAGTAAAAAAATTAGCTCAAAAAATTTTAGTTCTTTTAAGGCCAGTGACAAGCGATTTAAGATTTGTCATGGCTTCTTTAAGCATAGGATTGGAGCTTGAAAAAATTTCCGATTTGTCGAGAAATATCGCGTATTTGATAAAAGACGGAGAATATGATTTTAGCGTTTCAGATAAAGCGGATTTGAGAGAAATAACAATTTTATGCAAAGAAATTTTAAAGCTTGCCATCGACTCTCTGGTAGTTAGAAATTTAGAATATGCAAAAAGAGTTTTCGCTCTTGAAAAAAAAATAAATCAAAAATATAGAAGTTCGTTGAAAGAATTAAAAAAAATTGCTCAAGAACGTCCTGAATGCTCAGTCAAAATTTTGGCTAATTATCAGATACTTGAAAATATTGAAAGAATTGCGGATTGCTCCGTTAAAATTGCGAAAGAAGTTTTTTTTATTATGCAAAATTTGATATTAAAGAAAAAAGATATCGAAAATTTGCTTAACGAACAATCCAATTCACATTTAAATTTTTAATAGATTAAATGTTCGTTTAATATCTCCGTTAAAATTGCTTCCTCTAAAACGCCGGTCAAATTATAATTTAAGGAGATTAAAATCCATAAACTTAAGGAATAGCTCAAAGCAGCTAATTTTTTTGATTTTCTTTTCTCCATTTTACAATTTTCAAAATATTCTTCAAGAGCTTCAATTTCCTTTTGCGCAATTTTTTTCGCAAGTTTATTTACGATTAATTTTAATTCTTCTTCTTTCCAATCGTCAAATAATTCTTTAAATAAAGGATATTCTTCAAAAAATTTATTTTTTATTCCAAAATATTTTGACGGAAATTCTTCTTTTTTTTCAACTGAACTTAATTCGCTTTTAAGTCGGTCTATATAATTATTTATTTCGTAATTAATTGTTTCAAAATATAGTTCGTTTTTAGATCTAAAATAATGGTATAAGGACGATTTAACCATACGCAAATCGCCGGCTATTTCTTCGATTGACGTTTTTTTATAGCCGTATTTCGAAAATCTTTTGCTTGCGGTCTTTAAAATTCTTTGCAATTGTTCTTTCATTGTTTTAGCAAAATGAGAAAATATTTTCGTAATTTACAACTTAAAAAAATAAGCTTATAAATGAAATATATTGAACTTAAAACTGTAAACAAATCGATTTCTAAAATTGCTATTGGCTGTATGAATTGGGGAGGCGATTGGGACAAAAACTCGCCGATTGACTCAGAAACAATAAAAAGAGCCGAAATTTTATTAGAAACTTCGATAGAAGAAGGTTATAATTTTTTTGATCTTGCCGATATTTATTGTCGCGGAAAATCGGAAATTGTTTTTCGCGAAGTCATAAAGAAAAGAAAAAACTTGCGCGATAAAATAATTATTCAAACTAAATGCGGCATAATTCCCGCAGGAGAGCCGAATTCCGATTCTCCGCATCGTTATGATTTGTCAAAAAAACATATTATCTCCTCGGTAGAAAACAGCTTAAAAAGATTAAATTTAGATTATATCGATATTCTACTGGCTCATAGGCCCGATCCTCTCGCCAATGTCGAAGAAATAAATGAAGCGATTGAAAAGCTTTTTAGCGAAGGCAAAATAAAAGCTTTTGGAGCAAGCAATTTTAATTCATCGCAATTAAAAAAATATCAAACTTATCTTAATCAAAAAATTATCGCTAATCAAATACAACTAAGTCTTTTTCACTCTTCTTTGATTGACGCTGGCGTAGATTTTAATAACAATTTTAAATCAAAAGCTTATTATTGGGCTGATACGCTTGACTTTTGCTTTTATAGCGATATTTTAATTCAAGCTTATTCTCTTTTAGGAAAAGGAGTTTTGAATAAAGATTCAAGCGGAAAATACTTGCAATTGAAAAATCTTATCGAAAAACTTTCTCAAGAAAAAAACGTTTCAATTGAATCTCTTTTAATATCCTGGCTGCTGAAACTGCCTTACAAATTGCAGCCGATTATTGGAACCGTAAATCCTAAAAGAATTAAAGAAATTTCTAAAGCTAATTCTGATTTATTGACAAGAGAAGACTGGTATAAACTTCATCTTGTCGCAAGAGGAGAAGATATTCCATGAAGTCAAATTTGATTAAATATTCAAAGCCTTTTGGAGCGATATTTTTTTGGGGCGTTTCATTTGTGGCCACGAAAGAATTGTTAAATGTCGCCGATCTTTTTACGATTGTATTTCTGAGGTTTTCATTAGGAGCATTATTCATTTATTCAGTTGCGGTATTAAAAAAAATTAATTTATCTTTAACAAAAAATCAATTTTTGGGAACTCTCTTGCTTGCGATTGCAGCTTTAATACATTTAGGAATACAATTAACCGGAATGAAATTTACGACGGCTTCAAATACTGGATGGATAATTGCGACTAGTCCAATTTTTATAAGCGTTGTTGGTTTTATTATATTCAAAGAAAAATTATCATTGCTAAACGCGATAGGTATGATAATAGCTTTTTTTGGAGTTTTGCTTTTAATTGGCAATGGAGATTTAAATAATGTCGATATGTTGAAAAACAAAGGGGATTTTCTTGTGTTGTTAAGCGCTTTTACTTGGGCGATTTATTCCGCTGCTAATAAAAAATTTGCAATAAATATGTCTCAAACGGCCGCTTTGCTTTATGTTTTTTTATTTATAAGTTTAATTTTAGCGCCGATCTTTATGTTTTCTAAAGGATATGTAATAGCTTTAAATTTTAGTTTTAAATATTGGCTATTGATTTTATTCCTTGGTTTTTTTACCAGCGGATTGGCTTATATTTTATGGGCTAAAGCTTTGCAAGAGCTGCCTTCAAATAAAGTCGGCTCGTTTATTTATGTTGAACCATTTATTACTGTTCTTGCTTCTGCGTTTTTTTTAGGCGAAGAATTGACGATAAACTCTTTTATTTGCGGATTAATAATTGTAATTGGAGTAATTCTGTCTAATAGTCAAAAGGAGGAATAATGAACGAAAAGAAAAATTATTATCCGCCAATGCATAGCGCCGAACATATCTTAAACCAAACTATGGTTAGACTTTACGACTGCGGAAGAGCTTATAACGCTCATATTGAAAGTAAAAAATCTAAATGCGATTATAAATTCAATCGTCCTTTAAGTATACAAGAGCTTCAAATGATTGAAGATAAAGTTAATGAAATTATCGCGATGAATTTGCCTATAAAAGAAAAATTTATCTCAAAAGAAGAAGCTATTAAAAAATATGATTGCTCAAAATTGCCCGAAAATGTTGGCGAAAATATAAGAATAATTGAAATTGGAGAATATGACGCATGTCCTTGCATAGGACAGCATGTCAATTTTACTTCGGAGATAGGAAAATTTAAAATTATTTCCTGCGACTATAAAGACGAAACTTTAAGAATAAGATTTAAACTGGAATAATATTATTATTTAGTAAATTACATTATATAGTTTTGAATTTGTTGGTTTTATATAATTTGGCCGATAAAACTAAAAAATAAAACAGACTTTAAACTTTATAATTAAACTTTAAACTGTATTGTCGATAATAAATCAAATCATTAAAATACATTGTATTTTTATTTATAATTGGCGGCGGTTTATTAATTTTAATTTGTATTTAAATTTTAATCTAATCAGATTTATAATCAAAGATTTTGAAAAATTTAGAAAATTTAATTTACAAAACAAAAAAAAAATATATATCTTTACGATAATAGTTTATATTATTAAAAAAATGGAGGGGGAGATGTTTAAGAAAATAATATTTATTTATTTTTTATTAGTTGGCATATTTATTCAAAATATTTCAGCTCAAGAGAGGGGATTTAAACAAATTGACGGAGAAAAAGGAAAAGGACTTTATGATGATTCTTGGGCTATTGTAATTAATAGGCATTAATGATTATGAAGCAGCTCCTAAATTAAAATATGCTGTAGGTGACGCTAAAGGTTTTGCCGAATTATTAAAAACAAAATTTGGCTTTAAAGAATCAAATGTTATTGAATTGTATGACAAGGAAGCTACGAAAGCAAATATTTTGAAAGCTTTCGACAAATTAAGAAAAGCGACGGCCCCAAACGATAGAGTAGTTATTTTTTATGCGGGTCACGGCGTTACAGAATCTATGGAAGACGGCAGGGAAAAAGGCTTCATTTTGCCAGTTGAAGGCAGCGAATCGGAAATTTTAACAAGTTCTATTTCGACTGATCAGCTTAATGAAATGAATAATTTAATTAGAGCCAAGCAGGTTTTTTTTTTATGTACGCTTGGTATGGCGGCTTAATTTTTTCAAGAGCAACTCCAATCTCAGCTGGAGACTTACGATTATTTAAATATAATAACATCTCGAAAAGCTAGAAAAGCCTTAACCGCTGGCGGCAGAGATCAAACAGTAATGGATCAAGGACCTGAAGGACACAGCGTATTTACATACTATTTAATCGACGGACTTAGAACTTTTGCCGCCGATTTAAATGGAGATGGCATTATTACTTCTTCTGAAATTTATGATTATGTTTCTCCAAGAGTTACTGCCGAATCTAATCGTTCTCAGACTCCTGAATATGGAATATTAGGAGGAGATAAAGGAGGAGATTTCGTGTTTTTCGATCCAGAAAGTATTGTTTTGTTTTGAGTCAAAAAACTATTCCTGTATCAATTTTGACTAATGTTGATAAAGTTGAAGTCATTATTAATGGCTCTAAAAAAGGAGCAACTGAAAATGGAAAAATAGATTTGCAATTGCGTCCAGGTTCTTATAATTTAGAATTAAGAAAAAATGGGTACGAAAAATTAACTCAAAAAATAAAAATATCTGAAAACGAAGATAACAAATATAATTTTGAACTTGTTAAAAACCAATTCGATTTGACTATTAATTGCGATCATAACGACGCCGATATTTTTATTAACGACGAAAAAGTTGCAAGCGGAACTTTTAACGGATCAGTCGCTAAAGGAAAAAATATAATTAGAGTTGAAAAGACGGTTATGAAACTCAAACTAAAGAAATTGACGTTAATGAATCTCAAACTTTAAATTCTACGTAAGCTCCAGTTAATTCGTACTTAGAAGTAAATTCAAATATAAGCAATGCGAAAGCTTCTATTAAAGGCAAAACTTATGAAATAATTGCTCCAATACGTTTGCAGCCTGGCGATTATGAAGTGGAAATTTTAGCGGAAGGTTATCAAACTGTAAAATTGAAAACAAAAATTTATAAAGATCAAACGACTAAAGAATTTATCGAATTAAAGCCTACTATAGAAACTTTAGCCAAACAAGTTTATAAATCAAAATTAAGTTCCATTAGCGCATGGAAATGGACCAGCGGAATAGCCTCTTTAGTCAGTTTAGGTTTTACTGCTGTTTTCCACAAAGCCGTAGAAGACGCTCGCAACGACTACAATGCGTCTTTTATTCTTTCTGAAATTAGAGATGCAAAGGATCGTTTTTATAAAAATAGAAGCATAAGAAATGCATTTTTATTTGTAGCTTTGACTTCTGGAACGATATATTTATATAACGTTTTATTTAGAAGCGCTAATTATCAAGAAATATATGAAGAATTAAAAAAAAGCAGCCAATTAATTGACATTGAGTTAAAACGCGATTATGCTAATATAAATACAATTAATCTAATGTTAAAAATTTGCTTTTAAAAAAACGGAGATTTATTATGAAAAATAAAAGTATTTATTTAAAAATAATAATAATTTTTTTATCTATATTTTATAGCTTTTTTACCATATCCTGCGAAGAGTTAGAAGGAAATCGATTTGATCCTGAATCTCCAAATTATGAAAGACCAAATGTTATATTTAGAGACGAAAGAGGCAATATATTAACTCACGAACAGCATTGGGTTTTTATGGACAATATTCCATTTAAGGTGAAAATTGATTGTCCAGAATCTTATAGACAAGAATATAAATATAGGCTTGTCGTATACAACGAACCAGAACATCAGATAACAAAAATAGTAAAAGATTGGTCTGATTTTATATCTGGAGATTCAAAAGATTTCATAGAAATTTATTTCGAAGGACAAATTACTTTAGAGACGTTAACAAGATATAAAGGTTCTAATCAAGAACGTTGGTATAGTTTGGCTTTAGTTCATACAACAAGATATAATTTATCGCTTGAAAGTTTTTATAATGAAGTGAATAAAGAAGAAAATTTTACTTTATCATTATATGCTCATGTAGAAAACTTCAGATCAGCTGAAATTTTAATAAGTAGAGATTACAATTTAATAGATTTTTTAGATACTTTAACAAAAGCTTTCGCTCCTGCGGGATATGAGGCTGCATATTTAAGCGAGTTATTGCCGAATAATGATATAAAATTAAATTATGCATTACTATCAAATAATTCAACAAATCCGCCTTATTATTCTCAAAGATTTAAATTATTAGATTTAACCTTCAAATCTAAAGCGCAAGTAGGAGAAACTCATATTATAATATCAAATTCAAAAGTTTATTGGAAACCTTATTCAAATTCTGAATACGATTTTCAAATAAAAAATGAAATTACAATATCCCCTCAAGTTAAAGTTATTATAAAACCTTAGCGAATTAATTCAAAATAATTTTGTTTTTTAGAATTTAAATAATGGGAGAATCTATATGAAAAAAATATATTTGATAGTTTTCTTATTGGCTTCAGAATTATTTTCTATTACAAGTTCTACTAATAATTTTCTTTATTCTTTAATTAAAAGCGATGTTCAAAGACTTTTGAAAATTCAAGAATATACTGGTCTTTTAAAAGACAATACTTTTAAACTTTTGCCTCCTGTTAAAGAAGGAGATTCGATTTATAATAAAAACATTTTTATTGAATTGTGGGATGAGAAAGCTTATGACTCTCTTAAACTAGATACTTTAATGATCGGAATATTTGAAAACGGCTTTATTATTGACCCGCAAAAAGTTCCAATTAATCATATGAGCTCTTATATAAATTTAACTAAGGGATTTTGATTTAACAATTAGCGGCTATAGTGTTTTTAAAAAACAACATGATAATCTCAGAATAGATTTAAAATATAAGAAAAAAAATCTTAAATTAAAGGAAGTTTTAATAAGCGTATTGATTTTCAGAGGTTACAAGGATTCTACTTTAAAAAATTTGCTATATCCTTTTTTTATTGAAGCTATGACATATAAAATAGATGCGATGCCAGATATTAATGTCATTAAAAAAATATTCAAAAATAGATTCTATTTAGACTTAAACTTGCCAAAAGGCTCTAGGCTTTTACCTAAAGAATTATATTTTAAAAAAAATAATGAAAGAGATTATCGGTTAATAAATTACGTGAAAAGTAATGAAAATAGCAAAGAATTTTTTGTTATAAATACAGATTCATTGCAAGATTATGAAGGAAACGTTTATGTAAAGTGGAATTTTGATTTGTCAGATTCGTTAAAAGGCTTATATAGAATTAACAGCGATACATTAAAGAAATTAGATACAGTGATATGGAGACTTCCGGAAGTAATCGATACTTTATATATGGATTATAAGCTGCCGGAATTTAATATCGAAAAGTTAGAAAGATATTATAACACAAATTTAAGAATTAAATTTTCAATAAGAGACAAGAGCAATAGAATATTTAATATAAATTATCGAATAATAATTTCTAATCAAATTATAAGTGACACTTTTTTTGTTTCTGCAAATGCCTCTACTCTTGATGTAGATACGGCAACAATAATTTATCCAAACATACCACTGCAAGATTTTTCTATTTCTTTGAAGGCGTATGATTGTTATGGCAATTTCATAAATAAAGATACGTTAATAGCTAGATCCGAATTGCTAAATGGAAGATTTTTAGTAGATAATACCTTTAAACTTTTACCGCCTATTAAAGTAAGTAATTTTATTGAAAGAACAGTATCTTTTAGAAACGAGGTATTGCCGAGTATAAGCCAGACTTCAAAAATTAAATTTAATAAATTAACATTAGTAGATTTTTTTAATCCCTCTAATCAACTTAGTATTGATCTTGCTAATCTTCCATCGGGATCATACAATTTTAATAGTTTTATTTTATCTAATTTTAGTGGAAAAACAATATTTAAAATTCAAGAAGATAAACTTGAATTTAAAATAAAATTTTCCAAAAACCCAAATGACTTGAACCTTAAATCATTTATAAAATGTATCTATGATATTGATTATACAGATAATAATAATTCTGTTCAAAAGTTAAACTGGGAGTTTTATATAGAAGGAATGGCTTATGATATAAACATAAAATCTGATATAGAACCTGTTAATAATATATTTAATAATCGTTTTTACATAGATCCAAAATTTGGAAAAGGAGCTATTCTTTTGCCTTAAGCATTATATTATAAAACACAATATGAAAGTATTTATCAAATAGGAAATTTTCAGCGCTTAATTGATAATTACAGAGAGTTTTTTGTTTTAAATTCAGTAAACAATTACGAGGGGAACATATATATAAAATGGATGTTTAATTTATCAGATTCGCTAAAAGGATTATATCGATTAAAAACTGATACATTGAGAAAGATTGATACTGTAATATGGAGCTTGCCTCCTGTAGAAGATACTATATATATAGATAATAAACCTCCCAAACTGTTAATTGATACAGTAATTAGAGGCAAAAGCAAAATTATTGTAAAGGAAACTCTAAGGGATGCAAGCAATGAAAAATATAATAAATTATTTTCATTAAGTTTAAAGAATAATTATAATAATCAAAATTTCACAAATTTAATAGATACCTGTCTTAATGGAATAATTTTAGAGCAAAATCTAGATAATATTCCTATAACATCATCCTTTACTATAGATTTAGAAGTTTCTGATTGTTTTGGAAATAAAACGCGCAAAACATTAAATATTCCACAATACGAGATTCTTTGCGATTATGATAACAATTATCGTATAGATCAATCCGATTTATATACTTTTATTTATGGTTGGCGTAATAATAAAAAAGATATATCTGATTTATACCCTTATGAATTTGAGGAAGGCAATTATTTCCCTTATGTTAAAAGATTAGGAGATGGTTTAATAGACATTCGAGATCTTACTGTATTCGCTAGCTTTTGGTCTTATTATAAAAAATATCAAAATTGGCAAAAAACAAATGATAATATAAAATTAAAAGAATTTCTAAAAATAGACGAAGTTTTGTATTTATCTGATAGATATTTTAGATTTTTGCCTGATTTTGAAAACAAATATAGAATTATAACTTATGGAGTTGAAATTTATTTGCCTAACACAATCATTATAGACAGCTTTAAAGCATGCAGAGAAGGCGCTAATCTTAAATATTATGATAAAGAATCAAATATTTATTATTTTGATTATGGAGATTTAAGAAAACCAAATGATTATAAACAAATGGCTTTATTCGAAACAAGTTTTGATAAATTTGAAATTACGGATAGCGTAATTATTAGAGTAAGAGCCTATCCAGAAGAATTATCAATTAGTGAAAATAAACCAATAGAAAAAATAATAGCTCTTAAACTTAAATCAAATAAAAAAAATATTCCATCTTCATATGAACTTTATCAAAATTATCCTAATCCGTTTAATCCTTTAACTAAAATAAGATTTGATTTGCCTGAAGCTTGTAAGGTTAAATTATCTATTTTTGACGTTTTAGGAAAAGAAATAATGTCTCTTATAGATAAATATTTTGAAGCTGGAAGTTATGAAGTTGAAGTTGATATGAGTTCTTTAAAATCAGGAGTATATTTTTATAAAATATCGGCTAATAAATTCAACAAAGTAAGAAAAATGAATTTGATAAAGTGAAAAAAAGTTATTATTTTCAACTATGGAATAAACATTGATAAATTTTAAGAAAATTTTGGAGAGATAATGAAAATAATAAAAGCATTAACAAAAGTTTTTATAATTTTGCATCTTTTGTTCTTTAATATCCTTCCTAACGAGCCTGATTGGGTTAAAAATTTAGGATCAAGCGCAAGGTATCCTGAAAGCATATACGCCACAGGCTTTGGAATGGCAAAAGTAGTAGAAAAAAATCAAAGCGAAGCATTAAAAGAAGCGGAAGATTATGCGAAAGCAAACTTATCGCAAAAATTAAAAAGTCAAATCAATTCAAATATATTAACTAAAAAAGTTGAAACTGAAACTAAATTAGCGTCTTATACAGATTATACAGTTAAAGTCAATAGTCAAATCGATTTGCAGAATGTTTCATTTCAAAGATATAGCGATAAAAATTATGCATACGTTTTGTGCTATGTTAAAAAAGAAGATTTAGCTGAATTGTATTTGAAAAAATACTCTGAATTGAGCAAATCAATAGAGGAAAAATTTAAGCAAGCAGAAAGTCTTTTATCTTCGCAAAAAAAAGACGAAGCTATTGAAACTTTTCTTTCGATTTATCCGCTGTTTCGAAAACTTAAAGAAATTCACGAAATATTGATTGCGTTAAATAATAGAATGGAATATCCTTTAAGTCTCGAGCTTGACGCCGAAAAAAAATTAGCCGAAATTCAAAGCTCTAATCTTGAAAGTCTTGACGCTATAGCTTCAGTAGCGGCTTTGTCGTTAATTAAACAGCTTAAAGAAAATATTGCGTTGTATCCAAAAGCCATTCTTTATCAAGACACAAAGTTCGGAAGCCAATTTTCAAAATTCATGCTCGATAATATTAATGCAAAATTAAGCGGCAAATCTGAAAATTTGAAAATTGTCGCCGTTTATGAAAAAGCAGATGCTTCAGTTGAAGGCAATTATTGGATTTTAAACGATAAGATTAGGTTAATTATTAATGTTTTGTCTAAAAATAAAGAAGTTATCGCATCGTACCAAATTATATTTTCAAAAGAATTAGCAGAAAATTCAAAATTAGCTTTGATGCCCGAGGAGCTTAAGAAAGCTTTAGAAGAAGAAAAAAAATTTGCCGAAGCGGAATTAAATACTGGAGGATTAATTCTTGAAGTATGGACAAATAAAGGAGACGACGAATTAGTATTTTACGAAGGCGATACTATGAGCGTTTTTGTAAGAGTTAATTTGCCCTCCTATATAAGAATAATTTATCATTTAGCCGACGGAAAACGAGCGCTTTTAGCCGATAATATGTATGTCGCTTCTCATCAAATTAATAAACCGTATAAAATACCATATGCGTATGAAGCATGCGAGCCATTTGGCGTTGAAACGATGCAAGTTGTAGCCTCGCTTGAACCGCTTCCGCCCTTGAAGACAATTAATCAAGAAGGCTTCGATATTTTGGCGGAAGACTTAGGTTCTGTTCTTACAAAACATAGAGGAATGAAAAAGGTTAAGCCAAAAAACTTGCAAACTGAAGAAAGGATAAAAATTACGGTATTGAAGAAATAAAAAAGCGGCGCAATAGCCGCTTTTTAATATAAAACTAAATAATTAGCAAATTAAAAAATTTCAAACAAACTTTCGATTTCTTTTTCTTTATCATACTTGTGTTTAATATTTACATATTCATTTTTGTTGGAAAAATAGAAATAATCTTTTTCCCATTTGTCGATATTTTTTATAATCATTTTAATAGCGTCTATAAAATAATATATTTCGTCGTTAGTTGTCGTTGGATGCAATGAAAGTCTGATCCAGCCGGGCTTTTCAGAATAGTCGCCTTGATCAATTTTTGAAGTGATGCGTCTAGAAAGCTCGGGCGAAACGTTAAGTAGATAATGTCCGTAAGTTCCCGCGCAAGAACAACCGCCTCTTACTTGAATTCCAAATCTATCGCTAAGCAATTTAACAATTAGATTATAATGTATATTATCAATGTAAAAAGAAATTGCTCCAATTCTATCTTGAACATTATAAGCGAGAATATGCAGTTTGTCGATTTTGCCAAGTTCGTCAAAAGCAAGAGAAACCAGTTCTTTTTCGCGAATTTCAATCATGTCTACATTCATTTGCTCTTTTAAATTTATAGCAAGAGCTGCTTTAATAGTTTGAAGAAACATAGGAGTGCCGCCGTCTTCGCGCGCTTCGATATTTGAAACAAATTTATGCTGTCCCCAAGGATTTGTCCATTCAACTGTTCCGCCGCCGGGTTGATCGGGGACTTTTCGTTCGTAAAGTTTTGAATTGAAAATTAAAATACCTGGAGAGCCGGGACCGCCTAAAAATTTATGCGGAGAAAAAAGAATTGCGTCTAAAGATTTTTGAGGATCTTCTTTGGGATGCATATCTATTTTTACATATGGAGCGCTTGCTGCAAAATCTACAAAACAATAACCGCCATGATTATGCATAATTTTTGCCATTTCATGATAGGGGGTTTTAATACCTGTAACATTTGAGCAGGCGGTAAAGGCTCCAATTTTTAATTTTCTATTTTTGTGTTTTTCAAGTTGATTTTCAAGTTGGTTCAAATCTACTAGACCTTCTTTGTTTGGATTTAATACGATTACATCGGCTAAAGTTTCGAGCCAAGAAGTGTGATTAGAATGATGTTCCATATGAGTTATGAATACTACAGGACGCAATTCTTCGGGCAGATTTAAAAAACCTTTGAGTTGTTCTGGGCAAGTTAAACCGAGAATTCTTTGAAATTTATTGACTACTGTCGTCATTCCGCCGCCTGTGGCAATAATTACGTCGTCTTTAGATGCGTTGCAATGTTTTTTGATTATTTGTTGAGCTTTATGATAAGCTAAGGTCATAATTTCGCCAGTTTCGGAGGATTCAGAGTGAGTGTTTGCGCAAAATTTGCCAAAATCTTTGAATATTTTTTTTTCGATTGGATAGTATAATCTTCCGCTTGCTATCCAATCTAAGTATACTAAATTTACAGTTCCATAACCGCGATCGTACTTGGCATCTACTCCAATAATATTATCGCGATATTGTTTAAAGTATTTTTCTATTTCATTCATACGATTCATTTATTTTGTTTTTTTTCTCCGCTCTTTGCTGATAATTCAATTTTTAGGGTTATTTCTGCTCCTGAAAATAAAGTATATTTAATTGAAGAAATGTCGCAATTATAATCTTCGCCGATTAAATCTGAAACAGCTTTAGCTATAGCGTCTTCGATTTTTTCAATCGGTTGTTGTTTTAATTTGTTTTTTAATAATTTTTCAATATCAATATTATTAGCTTCCATTTGTCTGCCTTTTTAATTTTAGTTTTATTTAAAATAACAAAATTTTTTTAATATTAATGAATTTTCGAAATAAAAAATTATTGATTATATTTTAAGCTTAAAATTTATTTTAATATGGGAAAAAAATTTTTAAAACTCATACTTTTATTTTTTTTTATTAGTTTCATCGGCTGTTTAAATTACTATCAAGAAACCGAGCTTAAAATCGACGGTTCCGGCAAAATGTATTGTCATTTTTGGAGCAAGTTTTCAGAGCAAGATTCTGTAATATTAAAACAACTGGGGATATTTGAAAGAGATTCAATTGTCAAATATTTTTCCGCCGAAGGAATTGATATAATTGACACAGAAAAATATTATGATAAAAATGATTCATCATGGCACGGGAAAATATTTTTGAAATTTGTTCACATAGATTCGTTAAACAAAATAGCCGCTTTTTCAGATTTTTCATTTATTTGGAATAAGGGCTCAAAAAATTTAATTACATTTATTCAAAAAATAAAACCTTTTGGCGGCGGCGTAGTTGCCATTATGCCTTCATATGCGATAGAGTTTGTATACTACATTCCCGGAAAAATATATTCTCATAACGCCGCTGAAATCAATAATAACAAGCTTACATGGAGATTTAATTCGAAAGAAATTGGAACCGAAAAAAAAATATACGTGTTATTTAAGCCTTACAAATTGAAAGAAACTCCAGAATGGATCTATTATGCTACTTTTATAGTTTTAATTTTAGTTTTTTATTATTTATTTAGAAAAAAATAAAATTGATTTACAAAAATTAGATTTTTATATTAGAGTTTTTGAAAATTTTTAATTCGGTTAATAATGGATAAGCGAGAATTTTTGGTTTTTAGCGGCAATTCGAATCCTGAATTAGCGGAAAAGATAGTTAAAAAATTAGGAATGGAATTGGGATCAATATCTATTAAGCGATTTAGCGACGGCGAAATTTGGGTTAAGTATACAGAAAATATAAGAGGGCGTGAAATATTTATAATTCAATCTACAAATTCCCCATCTGATAATTTAATGGAATTACTAATAATGCTGGATGCCGCTAAAAGAGCGTCAGCGAAAAGAATCACAGCTGTAATACCATACTTTGGGTATGCTCGGCAGGATAGAAAAGATCAGCCGAGAGTTTCAATTACCGCAAAATTAATTGCCAATTTGATAACGACAGCTGGAGCCGATAGAGTAATGACAATGGATTTGCATGCGGCTCAAATTCAAGGTTTTTTTGACATACCATTCGATCATATTTACGCTTCTATAATATTTACGCCTTTGTTTAGAAATTATAGCGACAATTTAGTTGTCGTAGCTCCAGATGTCGGCGGCATAAAATTAGCCCGAGCTTATGCAAGAAGATTAAAAGCAAGCTTAGTGGTAATAGATAAAAGACGTCCTGAACCAAATATGGCCGAAGCTATGAATATTATAGGAAATGTAGAAGGAAAAGATGTTTTGTTAGTTGATGATATAATTGACACAGGCGGCACTTTTCAAGCGGCAATTTACGCTTTGAAAAATGCTGGAGCAAAAAAAATATTTGGAGTAGTTACTCACGCAATTTTATCTGGTCAGGCTATAGAAAGAATAGCTTCATCTCCAATAGAAAAACTTTATGTGTCTGATACAATAAGAGCGACAAAAGAATATCCGGTAGATAAAATAGAGTATCGCACTGTGGCTGATATTTTTGCAGAGGCGATTTTAAGAACGCATAAAAACGAATCTATCAGTTCGTTGTTTGAGATAGATAAAGATTAAAAAATATAAAAACGGAGTTAGAAAATGGAAGAAGTCGTAGTTAAAGCCGAAATTAGAACATTTAAAACAAAGGGCGAGAGAAATCAAGCCAGAAGAATGGGAAAAATTCCCGGAATATATTATGCGGCTAAAGAAGAGCCAATTCAAATCATAACTACCGAAAAATACTTAAAGCCGCTGGTATATACTACGGAAAGCCACATCGTTAATCTTGAAATTGAAGGAATGCCGGCAAAAAAATGCGTTTTAAAAGAGGTACAATTTGATCCTGTGACTGATAAAATTATTCATTTTGATTTGCAAGGCTTGGTCGGATCAAAAGTTGAATTGGAAATTCCAATTGTATTAAGAGGATCCGCTAAAGGAGAAAAAGACGGCGGCATAGTTGAACATATGCTTCATAAAATTAAAGTCGTATGTCCTTCAAATGAAATTCCCGAGCATATCGAATGCGATATTACTAATTTAAAAATAGGCGAAGCATTACATGTTAGAGATATCAAATTAGGCGAAGGTTTTACAATACATCATTCAGGCGATGCGGTAGTGGTAGCGATTGTTCCGCCAAAAGGATACACTGTTTCTGAAGCAAAGACGGAAACAGAGGAAATTAAAGAGCCTGAAGTGATTAAGAAAGGCAAAGATAAAGAAGATAAGAATGAATAATTGAAGGTGAAAGCTGTTTTTGGAATAGGCAATCCGGGCAAAGAATACGACGAAACCAGACATAATGTTGGGTTTAAAGCGGTAGACGCGATAGCAAGAAAAGTTCAAATTAATTTAGAATTAAAAAATAAACTTTTTTTAGGCGCCAATTGTTATTATGAAGGCGCCTATTTTTTTTTATTTAAACCATTAACTTATGTTAACTTAAGCGGAAAAGCTTTTAGTGAAATACTAAATTTGTATAATTTAAAACCTGAAGATATCATAGTAGTTGTGGACGATATAAATTTGCCTGTAGGAGTTATTAGAATAAAGCAAAATGGAGGCGATGGCGGTCATAATGGAATTTATTCAATAATAAATTCAATAAATAGCGATAAATTTCCAAGACTAAGGATTGGCATTGGAGCAAATTTTGAGAAAGGGAAAATGTCAGATTATGTATTGAGCAAATTCGCTTTAGATGAAAAAGAAAAAATTGAAGATGCTATAGTAATATCATCCAATATTTTATTGACTTTCGTAAAATGCGGCTATGAAGAGGCTCTTAAAATTTATAGTAAATTGAAACAAGAAAAAAAAATCTAAGATAAAAAGAAATATAGGATAATAGTATGAGTAATAATATTTTATTTTATTTGCTTCCTTTAGCAGGAATTTCTGCTTTGCTTTATTCTAGGTTAAAATATCAGTGGGTTAAAAAAAGAGAGCCTGGAACCGAAATAATGATTGAAATATCGGAACATATAAAAGAGGGAGCTTATGCTTTTTTAAAAACCGAATATAAATACTTGATAGTTTTTGTTTTGGTAGTATGTTCCTTTTTAGCGATTGCAAATTATTCCAGAATGGAATCTAGTTGGCTAATTGGAATTTCGTTTTTGTGCGGAGCGATAAGTTCAGCTTTAGCTGGTTATTTAGGAATGATTGCCGCTACTACTTCGAATGTGAGAACTGCAAATGCCGCTAGAAAAAGTTTGCAAGAGGCGTTGAAAGTCGCTTTTACAGGGGGATCTATAATGGGTATGAATGTGGTAGGTTTAGGATTGTTAGGCATTAGCGTTTTGTTTATTTTGTTTGCCTTTTTAAGTTGGGAATTAAGCAAAATTATCAATGTATTAACAGGTTTTTCATTTGGAGCATCTTCAATTGCGTTGTTTGCAAGAGTAGCCGGGGGAATTTATACAAAAGCTGCAGATGTTGGGGCTGATTTGGCAGGCAAAGTTTATGAAGGAATACCTGAAGATGATCCGAGAAATCCAGCGACAATTGCTGATAATGTTGGCGACAATGTGGGAGATGTTGCAGGAATGGGAGCTGATTTATTTGAGTCTTATGTCGGAGCCATTATAGCCTCATTAGCATTGGGGTTAATGTTTATTGGAAATTCGGATCCTCAAATTAGTTACGAAACAATAATTCTGCCATTAGTTTTAGCTGCAGTTGGAATTATCTGCTCCATTATAGGAGCGTTTTTCGTTAGACTTAAAGAAAATGGAAACCCTCAAGCGGCTTTAAATCAAGGGGAATTTATAGCGTCTGTATTAATGGTAATATCCTCATATTTTGTCATTACGAAATTATTGCCTGAAAGTTGGGTTTATAATAATAGAGAATATACTTCGTTAAATTTATTTTTTGCTACAATAATAGGTTTAGCAAGCGGAATAATAATTGGCGTCGTTACCGAATATTATACTGGAACCGATAAAAATCCTGTCAAAAGAATAGCAAATCAATCAGTTACTGGAGTAGCTACAAATATTATTGCAGGACTAAGCGTTGGGATGTCATCTACGACAATACCTATTATTATTATATCATTATCTATTGTTTTTGCATTTAATTTAGCTGGCTTGTATGGAATATCAATAGCGGCTTTAGGAATGCTATCTACAACAGGAATTCAATTAGCTGTGGATGCGTATGGACCTATATCAGATAACGCTGGAGGTATTGCAGAAATGTCGGAGTTGCCAAAGGAAGTAAGAGAAAGGACAGATAAATTAGATGCTGTTGGAAATACGACGGCAGCTATCGGAAAAGGATTTGCCATTGGAAGCGCCGCCTTAACTTCTTTGGCTTTGTTTACGGCGTTTACGCAACAAGCAAATATTCCTTCGATAGATTTAACTCGTCCAATAATAATAGCTGGACTTTTTGTGGGAGCTATGCTTCCATATTTATTTTCATCGTTAGCGATGAATTCTGTTGGCAAAGCTGCAAAAGAAATGATAGTAGAGGTCGGACGACAATTTAAAGAGATAAAAGGTTTGAAAGAAGGAACGACTAAAGCTGATTATTCTCGATGCGTTGAGATATCAACAAAAGCTGCAATAAGAGAAATGATATTCCCAGGAGTTTTGGCTGTAATCGTTCCAATAGTTGCTGGGTTTTACGATAAGAATTTTTTAGCTGGTTTGTTAGCTGGCGCGACAGTATCTGGAGTTTTATTGGCGATTTTTCAATCAAATGCCGGAGGAGCCTGGGATAATGCAAAAAAACTTATTGAAAGCGGATATGTGATTGATGGAATAAAATATACTAAAGGAACCGATCCTCATAAAGCGTCTGTGGTTGGAGATACTGTTGGCGATCCTTTAAAAGATACAAGCGGACCTTCTTTGAATATATTAATTAAATTAATTGCCGTCGTCGCTTTAGTTATTGCTCCTCTTATAAAATAATATTGATTTTAAAATTAATTTTTTTTATAATTAACATTTATAAAATAAAAAAATTAAAAACCCTGCTCGAGCGGAAACTTGGGCCAAATATAATGACCAAAGGGAGGTTAAATGAAAAGAAACAATTACGAAAGTTGCGTAATAATTAATGCGGCATTAGAAGATGCTCAAATTGAGGCAATTCTAAAATTGATTGAAGACACAATTTCCTCTAACGGAGGAGAAATCATCGATATCGAGAAATGGGGAAGAAAAAGATTAGCGTATGCAATTAGAAAATCTAAAAGCGGTTATTACGCTTTTTTTAGATTTTCAGCTTCTCCTGAATTAATTGAAAAACTTGAAAGAGTGTATAGGCTTGAGGAAAATATTGTCAGATTTTTAACTTTGCTAATGGATAAAAAATTCTGGCAATATTATCAAAATCAAAAAGTTTCTCAACAAAATAATTTGGCTTCTGACTCAAATCAGAGTACTTATGTAGAAGAAACGGAAGCTGATTATCAATTAAGCAATCAAAGCGAAATCGATCAAAATTAAAAAATATTTGCATTTAAGGACGGAGGTAAAGAATGAGCGAATTGAAAATGCCAGAATTAAACAGCGTTTTAGTAGCTGGAAATTTAACAAAAGATCCAGTCTTTAGAGAAACTTCGAATAAAACTCCAGTAGTAAATTTCTCTATTGCCGCAAATCGAAAGTATAAAGATAGCTCAAATCAATGGCAAGAAGACGTTTGCTATGTCGGAGTTGTAGCTTGGAACAAACTTGCAGAAAGCTGCAAAGACAGATTAAAAAAAGGTAGCGCCGTTTTGATTGAAGGCGAATTGCAAAGCAGGACTTGGAAAACAGAAGATGGACAAAAAAGAAGCATAGTTGAAATTAAAGCTAAAAGAATTCAATTCTTAAATAAATTGTCAAAAAGTTCTCAAAATGGACAGAAGAATAACGAAGAATCTTCCGTTGTAGAAGACGATACAAATATAGAAGAAACATCGTTTAATAAATTTTTAACGGACGAAGAAGCAAATTTAATCAACAATAACGATTAAAAAATTTAATAGGTAAAAATGAAAACTAAAAAAATTTGCAGATTTTGCGAAGAAAAAGCAATTTTTATTGATTATAAAGATGATAAAAAGTTGCAAAAATTTGTCACAGAGCAAGGGAAAATTATTCCTCGAAGGGTAACAGGGGTTTGCGCAAAACATCAAAGAATGTTAAATACGGCAATAAAGCGAGCTCGTCATTTGGCTATTATGCCATATGTGGCGGAAGCTGTAAAGTAATTAAGGAGCGATTTTATGAAAGTAATTTTGAGAAAAGACTTTGAGCAATTGGGAAAAATTGGCGATGTTGTAACCGTAAAAGACGGTTATGCCCGCAATTTCTTAATTCCAAGACAAATTGCTTACGAAGCGACTAAAGGCGCCCTAAGAGCTATTGAATTAGAAAAAGAAATATATCGAAGAAGACTGGAAAAAGAAAAAAATGAAGCTAATAAATTGGCTCTTGAATTAGAAAAGATATCTATAACAATAGCCGTTAAAGTAGGCGATGACGAAAAGTTATTTGGTTCAGTTACATCGCAAATGATAGCTGACGCTTTAAAAGAAAAAGGTTATTCTATAGATAAAAGAAAAATTGATTTAGAAGAGCCAATAAAAACTTTGGGAATTTACGAAGTAAATGTAAAATTGCATCCTGAAGTTTTCAGCAAGGTAAAAGTTTGGGTTGTAAGAGAATAATTTAATCAAGCTTTCGCTCTTAGAAAAGAGCGAAAGTTTTTTTTATGAAAAAAAATAATGTTTCTTATAAAGAGTTTTTTTCCGCATTTCTAATCGTTTTAATTTCTTTTTTTTTGATTTTTTACAATTATATCTTTCGTATTTCTTATGTTAAAAAAGAACCTATAAAACTGTATTTTGCAGATCATATTTCGCCTACATATAAAGAAATTATTGATGATTTTAATAAAGCTTATAAGGATGAAATAGAAGTTATACCAGTTCATATTCCATTTGAAAAATTTTCTACTAACGATAGAAAAGAATTATTAACTAGATATTTGAGAAATAAAAGCGATAGAATTGATGTTTTTTCAGTTGATGTAATATGGACAAAAAGATTTTCAAAATGGGCTGCTATATTCGATGAAAATCTGGCTAATTATTTGAAAGATAGTTTGGTTTCAGAAGCCTTAAAATCTTGCGTCTTTGACGATAAAGCAATTGCCGCCCCGATATTTATCGATATAGGAGTTATGTATTATAAAGAAAGCGTTGTCTATAAGTCCAAAAAAAAAGAAGAATATTTAGGAAAAATAGCTTCTTCGATAACATTTGAAGATATGGCTAATTTAAAAAAAGAATTAAATCTAGACGATAATGTATATATTTTCCCAGCAAGCGATTATGAAGGACTTATCTGTAGTTTTTACGAATTATATGCAAGCGAATTAGACGGTAAAGTTTCAACAACAAAATTTGTATTTAATCAAAAAGCGTTTCAGAATTCATATAAAGTTTTGTTTGATTGTTTTAATTATAAAAATATTTCTCCTTCAAAAGCGTTAAATTTTAGAGAGACTGAAAGTTTAGATTATTTTTTAAAAGGCAACGGAGTTTTTTTAAGAAGTTGGCCAGGTTTGTTGCGAAATGCCAGAGGGCTTGGTTATACGGAAAAAGATATTCAAGACATAAAAATAGCTCCGACTCCTTCAATTTCTGGCAAAGAAGGGAGATCAATTATTGGGGGATGGAATTTGATGGTTTCAAAATTTTCGACAAAAAAAGAAGCAGCTTTTAAGTTTATTGAATTTTTTTTACGTTATGAGTCGCAAAAAAAATTGTTTGTTTCAGGCGGGTATGTTCCAACAAATATTAATGTTTATAGAAATAATATTGAGTATTATAACGAATTGAAATTTTATTATAATCTTTTGCGGGAAAAAGGGCTGCATAGACCATATAACGAAAGCTATACAAAAATATCTGATAATCTTTCAATTTTGATAAGAAATTCTATTTATAAAAAAATAGATCCACTTATAGTGGCGCAACAAGCAAAATTAGAATTGAAGGGGTTCTTAAAAAGAGAAGTTATAGAGATAGAATGAAACTATTTTCTAAATTTGAAAACTATCAATTTCAATTAAGACATATTACAATAATTTTTGGAACTCTAATAATTTTTCAGTTGGCTTTGTCAATCGTAAATAAAGAGGCTTTAAAATCTTTCGCTTTAAAAACTCAAAATTGGTATCAAAAAGACAGCGCCGAAAGATTCGCGAATTTAATCGCTACATCTTTGGAACTTTTAACAGATTCATTTAAAGAAAATAAGAATTTGGACGAAAGACAAAAATTAAAGTTAATAAATTCATTTAATATAATTTTAAATCAACCGATGCTTCATCAAAACGTCGACGAAACTGCTCTAATTATTGATAAAGGCGAAGGGCTATATGTTATTAACGACGGAGAAGCTTTGTTGGATTATTTAATGGAAGAAAAAACAAATTTTGAAAAAACTATTTCAATAAACAATAAAGCAAAAGAAATTTTTTTGAAGTTGTCAAAGAAATTTAAAGAAGACGAGCAAATTTATTCGTTTCCATCTGAAAAAGAATCATCTTTTTTAATTTTTGTTCCATTCATTCCTCGGGGCGAATATATGGGCGCGCTTTATATGAAAATTTCTCCGGATTTTTCTTTTCTTACGCGCGAGATTTTGAGCAGTTACGAAGAGATTGGCTTGCTGTATCTTTCATTAATTTTTATTGGATTATTGACAATGTATTTTATTTCTTCTTACAGTTTGAAAGAAAGAGACGAAGCTCAAAAAAAATTTTTTGAGGAGCATGAAAAGAGATTTAAAGAACAAATCGAACATGAAAAAGAGGCTGCCTTTGCTAAAAGAATATATCACGCTCATCATAAAGCTGAGAAAATAGTAGGTTTTATAAAAGAGGATCTAATTATTTTGAATGAAAAAAATATTGATGAAATTAAAAGAAGGATTACGAAATATGCAAATTTTATTTCTCGAGTAATTTACGATATGAAATGGTATGAGCCTCCATTGCATACGATTCGCGGCACGATATTTAGAGTTAATCTTAATGAAATTTTAGTTTTTTTAGTTGAAAATGTTTTTAACAGAGCTGAAAAAACTAATTCGATTTATCAATTTAATTTAGAGCTTGACGCAGCTCTGCCTCCTTTGTCGATTAACGAATATATATTATGGGAGATTATCGAACCTTTAATTCAGAATTGTATAGATCACTCGGGAGCGGAAAAAACGATTATAAATATTACAACAAAAGCTGATTATAAAGAAAGAAAAATTTATTTGAAGATTAAAGATAATGGAAAAGGATTCGATGCTTCAGTGTTGGAGCTTGACGAGAATGGCAAGAAACAATTATTTAATGAAAATGTTTCGACAAAGTTAAAAGAATTAAGTCATCGCGGCTATGGATGTTATATCGCTTATACTATTGCTGTTGAAAGATGCGGCTGGCAATTAGACGCTTATAATTCGCTTGAGGGGGGAGCGGTTTATGAATTAATTATAAATTTTTAAACGAATGATACAAATTTGAAATATATATTTTATGCAAATATGGACAAAATTAAAATTCTTATTATAGAAGACGAAAACTACGATATTTATCGCATAAAAAAAACTTTAAAACCGTTTGAAAATTTAATTATAATAAAAGACGTTGTTTCAAATGGTAAAGATGCCATTAATCTAATATATCAAAATAAAAACGCATACGATATTTGCATTATGGATTATCAAATAGCTGGCGGTTTAATGGGCGAAGAACTGATAAAAAAAATGAAAGAATTGGATCCTTTAATGCAAATTATAGTCGTGACTAAAATGACAATTAATTTAACTGATTACAGTTTTGCAAATAGATTGATGAGGGCAGGAGCGTTTTGGTATTGTACAAAATATCCGGTTGATATTGAAGATTATATATATCAACCTACCGATTTTATTTTAAGCTTATTAAATGCTTATGAAAAAAGGCGACTTGAGTTGGAGAAATTAGAATCCAATAAAAAGCTTTCAAAGAATATACAGGATTTGTTATCGTCGAAACCAATTATAGGAGAATCGGAAAAAATAAAAGAATTAAAAAATTTAATTTTGAAATGTTCTCAGAGTTCCGCTCCAGTTTTAATTTTTGGGGCAAGCGGAGTGGGAAAAGAACTGGTCGCTCTTCATATACATTATAGCAGTTCAAGAAAATTTGAAACTTTTATGCCGATAAATTGCGGAAGCATTCCTAACGAATTGGTTGAAAGCGAATTGTTTGGCTATGAAAAAGGAGCATTCACAGGCGCAGTAAAAGAAAAAAAAGGACTTTTTGAGCAAGCTGACGGCGGAACGATTTTTTTAGATGAAATAGGCGATTTGCCTTTAAGCGCTCAGGTTAAATTATTGCGTTTTTTGCAAGAAGGAGAAATTGAAAAAATTGGTCGCTCTCAAAAAATTAAAATTAATGCTAGAATTATAGCGGCAACTAATAAAAATTTGCAAGAAGAAATTAGCGCTAAAAAATTTCGCGAAGATTTATTTTATCGATTGAGCGTATTTCCAGTTTATGTTCCTTCGATGAAAGAAAGAAAAGAGGATATTCCGATTTTATTCGATTATTTTTTGAATAGCTTTGCTTTAGAAAATAATTTGCCTGTTCCGAAAATTGAAGACGAAGCGATGCGAATATTTATCGAATACGAATGGAGAGGAAACGTTAGAGAGTTAAGAAATGTCGCTAATAGAATTCTTTTTTTGCAAAAAAACATAATTACAAAAGAAATAGCTCAAAAGGCTTTAAACTTTTTAAATTATAATTTTCTTTCTGAAAATAAAACTGAAGAAGATATATTGTCAAAATTTGCTAATTTTAAAGAAATTATTCCGTTAAAAGATTTTGAAATGAGTTTAAGAAAAAAATATTTTGAGTATGTAAGATCTAACTCTTCTTCCGACGCCGAAGCCGCAAAAAAACTTGGTTTAGCTCCTCCAAATTTTCATCGAATGCTAAAAGAGTTAGGGTTGAAATAAAATATTAAATTTAAATTTTTCAAACTTTATTCCCATGAAAAGTTCCAGTCTTATTTTTAAAAAAACTGTTTATTAAGAAATTATTATTTCAATGTGTAATATAATTGTATTTGCAAATAAAAAGTCTTTTGATTAATTTACATTAAAGAGCGTTTTTTTTGATTTTTATTGAAAGTAAAAATCTTTTTGAAGAGATTAAACAAAATAAATGAAGAAAAATAAAAACTATATTCTATTTTTTATTCTATATTTCATTATATCGTCGATTTATATTGTCTTTAGCGATTTTTTTTTATCATTAGTTGTTATTGATTTAGAAAAGCTGACAGAGTTTCAATCTTTAAAGGGATTTTTATTTGTTGTAACTTCCACGTTGATATTTTTTTATTATTTTTCAAAAATTTATTCAAAGATTGAGATATTAGAGGAAAAAGAGAAAGAAGGCGGACAAGTGATTTATGAGGTTATAAAAGCTCTTGAAATGCCCGCTGTAATAATTAATTCTAGATTATTGATCGTTTTTGCAAATAACAGATTTAACGAGTTGTTTGAAAATGAAAAAAAAGATCTAAAAAGCTTCTCTGAAATTTTAGATTTCAATTCTCAAAGAAAAATTAAAAATTTATTAGAGATAGCGCAAAATAAAGATAAAAGTTTAATTGAAAGGACAATAAACAATTTTCAACTGACTTTTTTGAAAGAAGAAAGTAGTTTTGATTTGTATTTTTCAATAATTCAGATTACTAGTGAAAATAAAATTTTGCTAATTGGCAGCCAAAAAAATTTCGAAAATATTCAGAAAGAAAAAGACGCTTGTTCTTTAATAAAGTTTATTGTCAAAAGTTTAATTATAATTCAGAAACAAAGAAATCAAGAGCTTGCTATCATTGAATTAACAAGAATGGCAGTAGTAGAAAATTATTTTGATTTTTCGTTAGCCATTAAAGCAAGCGACGAATTTTATTCTATTTTAACTCAGGCAAAGAAAAATAATTTAAATGTCGAAGATAGTTATGTAAAATTTGACGATGAATTGCTGAATTACTTTCAGCAAGCGGAAGAGATTGTATTTAAAGAAAATTTAAAAAATCGTCCTTTAGTTGAATATGTTTATAAAGTTTTAAATATTGACGACAATTGCGATTTTGTTTTTGTAAAAATTCAGGGAGCCAGCAAAACAAATTTTTTGCTTTTGTTTGGAACGACTCAAAAAGATGGTTTGCAAAAATCTTTCAAAGATGTTCTTTTAGTTTTTGCAAATTTGCTTAAACATGAGTTCGAAGAAAGACAATCTTTATTACATTTGATAAAAGAAAAAGAAGAGCTTAAGAAAGAAAATTATCAACTTAATTTATTTTTTGACAGTTTTGAATATCCAGCGTTTGTACTTTCTACCGACGGATTTCTAATTAAAGTTAATAAAAAATTTGCGATAGTAGCAGAAAGTTCCGAAGAAAATTTGGTTGGAAAAGATTTGCTTTTATACATAGCTCCGCAGGATCTAGAAAAAACCGCGGAGAAATTAAAAACGCTGTTAAAAAACGAAGTATTCGAAATCGATTTCAAATCTGGTTTTATGTCGTCTTCTAATAAATTTTACTCCGCTTATCATTGGAAAATTATTAAGTATGAAAAATATTGTTTCGGTTATGCTATAAAGATAGAATCATAAGCAACTTCTTTAAAGTGTGGTTTCTATTTCAATCTAAAACCAATTATTTCAGAAACTATTTTAAATTTTTACGATTTTAATAACAATAATTCTTGATGACAAATTTATGGCTTTGTAATTTTAAAATTTTTAGTATATTTGCATAAGAAAAAAGTTCTTTTAAGTTTAAAGTGCCGTTAGGGGCGCTGGATGATGAAACATCCGGCTGAGAAGCACCCTTTGAACCTGATCTGGGTAATGCCAGCGTAGGGAAACGGGCGGAGAACAACTAAACTTCTTCGCCGTTTCCTAAAAACGGCGAAAATTAAATGTATAACAAAAAAAAGGAGTTAATTTATGAAACGTTTAGTTGTTCTCTTTTTAGTATTAAATTCTTACCTATTCTCTTCTAATAATCCTATCAAAGGCAAAGTGGTTGATATTGTAAACAAAAAGGAACTGCCCGGGGCAAATATTATCATCTTAAACAAAGAATTGGGAACTGCCTCAGATGAAAAAGGCGAGTTTATAATTGAAAAATATTCAGATGAAAACGACATCTTATCTATTTCTTATGTAGGGTATAAAAATAAAAATTTAAAAGTAAAAGAATTAATGAATAATCCTATAATTTATTTAGAGCCGGAAGTAATATCAACTCAAACAATTTTAGTATCTGCTTCTGTTGGAAAAGAAGGATTTACGCCAAAAACTTTTTCTAAATTGGACAAAGAAACATTGAAAAAAACTTATACAATTCAAGATATGCCGACCTTTTTAAGTCAACTTCCATCTGTTAATTATTATTCAGACGCCGGATATTTTTTAGGATATAATTATTTAACGATTAGAGGTTTCGATCAACGAAGAATTAATGTTTCTATTAATGGCATTCCGCAAAACGATCCAGAAGATCACAACGTATATTGGGTTGATTTTCCTGATTTATTGGCAAATACAGAGTTTATTCAAGTTCAAAGAGGCGCTGGAAGCGGAATGTTAGGGGGCGCGGCTATTGGCGGTTCTGTAAATATTGTTACGAATCCGTTTTCTTCAAAACGTAATTTTTATTTATCTTCTCAATATGGCTCATATAATACAAGAAAATTTTCCGCAAACTATTATAGCGGATTAATCGACGGCAAATATTCTATAATCGCAAAACTTTCAAAAACAATGACAGACGGTTATCGAAATAGAGCTTGGGTAGATTTTAACTCTTATTATTTATCTGCTGCAATATTGGAAGAAAATATTTTAACTCAATTGAATTTTTATGGTGGGCCAATTGCTGACGGATTGGTTTATAACGGTTTGCCAAAATTTGCCATTAAAGACAAAAAGCTAAGAAAAGAAAATTTATCTTATTTTGAGGCCAATGATAATAGTTATACATTTAAAGTCGAAAGAAGAAAAGAGGAACTAGAAAATTTTTCTCAACCGCATTATGAATTATTGAATGAAATTAAATTGACGGATAATTTAAAATTTAACAGCGCTTTGTTTTACGTTCAAGGAGACGGTTTCTTTGATTACGACGGTTCGTGGGGAGATACTACATATTTCAGATTGACTCGACAATATGGATTTGCTCCTATTGATAATCCAAGCGATGTTTTAATTAGAGCGATGGTTGAAAATAAACAATGGGGTTGGATGCCAAAATTTAGTTTTAAACACTCGAACGGAGAATTATTTATTGGCGGAGAAATGCGTTTGCATAATTCTTTGCATTGGGGCAGCTTGATTTATGGAGCTAATCTTCCTAATGGAATTACAAGAGATTATAGATATTATGAATATAAAGGCAAAAAAGATATTCTTGGCTTTTATATTCACGAAAATTATAATTTAAATGAAAAACTAATTTTGATGGGCGAATTGCAAGTTGCCTACAATAAATATCGTTTATACGACGAAAAATTTGTAGGAACAGATTTTAGCGTGTCGCATTTTTTCATTAATCCGAGATTAGGCGCTAATTACAAGTTTGACAATATCAATAACATATATGCATCGTTTTCTCAGGTATCTCGCGAGCCGAGATTGAAAAATTATTACGACGCTGCCGAATCAAGCGGCGGAAAAACGCCTCAATTTGAATTAAACGCTAATGGAAATTACGATTTCAAAAAGCCATTAGTTAAGCCTGAAACAATGAATAATTTTGAAGTTGGTTATGGCCGTTACGACAAATATTATACTTTATCAGTCAACTTTTACTATATGATCTTTAAAGACGAAATAGTTAAAAACGGTTTGCTGGATAGATTTGGTCAGCCGCAAACTGGTAATATGGATCAAACTATACATCGCGGAGTGGAATTATCTTTAACAATTAAACCTTTTGAATATCTTGAAATTATTGCAAATGGATCGGCTAGCCAAAACTTTATCTCAAAAGGAAAGACTTACGTAAAATATAGAGATCCAAACACAAATCAAAGAATAGTTTTGCCTATTGATTTAAAGAATAACAAAATAGCTGGTTTTCCTTCTTCGTATGCTAATTTGATTTTTAATTTTAATTATTTAGATTTATTTGCTTCAATATCCGCAAAGTATGTCGGTTCCTATTATTCTAACAATTTTGATAATAAAATGAAAAATTTAAATTTTCAATATCCAGGATTATTTAAATATACTGACAATAAAGTCGAACCATATTTAAATATAGATTTATATCTATCTTACGAATTCCAAATAAATTCTTATATTAATAAAGCTAAATTATTTAGCGGAATTTATAATATTGCAAATTCATATTATGCGGTAAATGCCGTCGGTCAAGAATTTTTCCCTGGTCCTGAAAGAAATTTTGTCGTTGGAATAGAACTCGGATTATAATAAAATGCATAAATGTATAATAATTGCAAATGGGAAACCGCCTAAAAAAAAGTTGTTGAGAAAGCTGGAAAAACTTAGCTATAATTATACCATATGCGCCGATGGCGGAGCAAATACCGCAAGAAAATTAAAAATTATCCCCGACTTAATTGTCGGGGATTTTGATTCAATAACAAAAGAAAATTTAAATTACTACTTAGAACGAACGAAAGTCATAAAAATCGAAAATCAAAATAATACCGACGTTGAAAAAGCTCTCGACGCCGCCGTTAATTTAAATTTTTCTAAAACAGTCCTTTTAGGAGCGATAGGAAATAGACTCGATCATTCTTACGCAAATATTTGTATGGCTGTAAAATATTATCCTAAAATCCAGGTCGGAATAATTTACGGGAAATCTTATATGTTTCCTTTCTCGGGGGAAATCGAATTTTTGACGGATGTAGGCGAAACAATTTCAATGTTTGGCGCTGATCCTTTCGCAAAGTTTTACACGCGAGGCTTAAAGTATTCGTTAAATGGTCAAACTTTGCCGATGGGAGTAAGAGAAAGCGAAAGCAACGAAGCTGCGGAAAATATCGCGTCAATTAGAATTGAAAATGGAAAAGGAATAATTTTTCGCGAATTAAAAAAGGCTTTAAAGTATGATTTCATTTAGCGTTTACGACATAATCGCATTAACGATTTTTTTTCTTTTTTTGATAACAATTGGTTTTTATTTTGGTCGAAACTCAAAAAATGACGTAGAGGATTTCTTTCTGTCTTCAAGACAAGTAGGACTTGTTTTGTTTGTGATGACAAATGTGGCAACTTGGTATGGCGGAATACTTGGCGTCGGGGAATTTGTTTTTAGATACGGCTTATTAAGTTGGACAACTCAAGGCTTGCCATATTATATTTTTGCTTTAGGTTTTGCTTTTCTTTTTGCAAAGAAAATACGCGAGACAAATATAGCAACTCTTCCAGACAAAATCTTTTTTACATATGGACAATCGACTGCAGCTATTTCAGGTTTTTTTATTTTTGTTTTAACTTTGCCTGCTCCTTATCTTCTTATGACTGCTTATTTATTCGAGACAATATTTGGATTAAATTACTTTGCTGCTTTACTTTTAGCCGCGATAGTTTCTAGCGTTTATATTATAAAAGGTGGTTATAGGGCTGATTTATATACGGACGTTTTTCTTTTTATAGTTATGTTTGTTGGTTTTGGGATTGGAGCCTTTATTGTCGCTAATAATTTTGGGGGATTGGATTTTTTGATGAATCATTTGCCCGATTCGCATTTGAGGTTTGATGGAGGGGCAAGTCCAACATATATTTTAGCATGGTTTTTAATTGCTCTGTGGACTTTTGTGGATCCAGGCTTTTATCAAAGAGTATCTTCTGCAAAAAATTCCAAAATCGCTTTCTGGGGAATAGTTATATCAATTTTTTTTTGGTTCTTATTCGATTTTTTAACAACTACTTTTGGACTTTATTCAAAAGCGGTTTTGCAAGATTTGCCAAATCCAGTTTTGTCGTTTCCAATTTTAGCCGATAGAGTATTATCTCCTGGAATAAAAGGAATTTTTTTTGCGGCTATGTTTGCAACAATAATTTCTACTTTGAATTCTTTTTTAATTTTGAGCGGAGCGGCTTTTAGCAAAGATTTTATCCAGAGACTTTATCCGAAAGAAATTAAAAAAATCGAAAGCAAGACAAATTTTATATCTATCGGAATAATATCCTCTTTATTAATTTCTATAATATTTTGTTTAATTGCAAAATCAGTTGTAGAAATCTGGTATATCATTGGAAGCGTTTGCGTACCTGGACTATTGTTTGTAACATTAGGTTCTTTTTATGACGTTTTTAAAGGCGATCAAAAATATGCGAATAAAATGCTTATTGTTTCTTTTATTTTCAGTCTTGGATGGTTCATTTTAAGAAACATATTTAAAGAAATAGAATTGTTAAATACCATAGAGCCGATGTTAGTTGGATTGAGCGTTTCATTTACGATACTTTTGATTAATAAATTCTTAAATTAGTTAAGTCTGGCAAATAAATAACTAATTAATTATATATATAGCCGCTTTTTTATATTGTATTTTGAATGATTTTTTTATATTATTAGAAGTTTTACGCGAATTGTAAGCAATAAAAAAGTAATTTTACTCAGAGTTGAGATGGATTTTAATTCTCAATAAGTTAAAAAAAAACTTAGATAATTTTTTTTAATATCGTATTGTCAATCTATTAAAAAAGATTTAAAAAAGACAAAAAAATTAAAATTAAAAAAGCCGCTTTCATAGGCGGCTATATTTTTTTAAGACAAAATTTTAATAAATTTTCTTTTGCCAACTTTTAAAACAAAATCTTTAGTAATGCTTATAATCTCGTTGACATTGCTAATTTTATTGCCATCAATAGAGACGCCTCCCTGTTGAATAAGTCTTTTAGCGTCGCTTTTAGAATCTGCAAGATTAACTTTTAATAACAAATCGACAATAGGAATTTCCTTAATATTATCCGATAATTTAAATTCTTGTATTTTGTCTGGAATTTCTTTTTTGACAAAAATTTTATCAAATTCTTCTTCAGCCTTTAAAGCCGCTTCTTTATCGTAATACATTTCGACTAATTTGCGAGCTAATTTTCTTTTAGCGTCGCGCGGATTATTTTCAGGATATGATAAGAAATTTTTTATTTCCAACAATTCGTCTGCAGAAACGTCCGTAGCTAATTCGAAATAAGCGTAAATTAAATTATCTGGAATGGACAAAGTTTTGCCGTAAATTTCCTTAGGCTCGTCGCTCAAACCAATGTAGTTTCCGTAAGACTTGCTCATTTTTTCAACGCCGTCTGTTCCTACTAATAAAGGCATAGTTAAAATTACTTGAGGCTCTTTGCCAAATTCTCTCATAATATCTCTTCCAACTAAAAGATTAAATTTTTGATCTGAACCGCCCAATTCTACGTCGCTGTCAATTGCAACAGAATCCATAGCTTGAGCTAAGGGATACAAAAATTCATGCAAGCTTATTGGTATGCCATTTTTGAATCTTTTCGTAAAATCGTCTCTTTCTATCATACGAGCGACAGTATATTTGGAAGCGAGTTTAATAACGTCTTCGAAATTCATTTTTGAAAGCCATTCTGAGTTATAGACTATTTTTGTTTTTTTCGGATCTAAAATTTTTGACGCTTGTTCAAAATATGACTTGCCGTTTATTCTTGTTTCTTCCATAGAAAGCGGAGGACGAGTCGAGTTTCTGCCAGATGGATCTCCAATCATCGCCGTAAAATCGCCTATTATCAAAATTGCTTGATGTCCCAATTGTTGGAAATGAGCTAATTTTCTTAGAACGACAGAATGACCCAAATGCAAATCGGGTCTTGTAGGATCGCAGCCTAATTTTATATTTAATGGTTTGCCAGATTTAATTGAATTTTCAATTTTTAAAACTAATTCTTCTTCAGGAATTATTTCTATAACGCCGCGTTTTATTAAATCCATTTGTTCGTTTAATGAAGGGAAAGAAACTTTTTCCAATTTGTCAACTCCTTTATATTTTAATTTTCCTTTGATATTCTCTTTGGAGATCTTTTTTTGCGATATCTTCTCTTTTATCGTATAATTTTTTGCCTTTAGCGACAGCCAGCTCTATTTTAGCTTTGCCTTTTTTGAAATAAACCTTTAATGGAACGAGAGTCATCCCTTTTTCTTGAGTATAAGAAATTAATTTTCGTATTTCTCTTTTATTTAACAATAATTTTCGATCTCTTAGAGGATCGTGATTGTTGTAATTGCCTTTTTCATATTCTGAAATATGAGCGTTTATCAGCCATACTTCGCCGTTTTTAATTTTTGCGTAGCTGTCGGATATATTAATTTTTCCGGCTCTTATAGATTTAACTTCGGTGCCTTTTAGAACTATTCCAGCTTCGTAAGTATTAATTATTTCGTAATCGTGTCGAGCTTTTTTATTTTGGCTAACAATTTTTATTGATTCTTTTTCGCTCATATTCGAAAAATTTAAAAATTAAATATATTTCATCTTTTTTTGATTTGCAAATTTTTGAATTACAATAATATTTTGCGATATAAATTGCAAACTCTTCTTTTGCATTTGAACAATAAAAATTAACAATAACATTACAAAATATATCGTAAAAAAAGCTTATGGTAGAAATATGAATTGTCAATTATGTAAGCAGTATATCATATAAACAAAATATTTTTTAAATAAAAAAAGACAAAGTTTTTATAAAGCGAGAAAATTAAATTTGTTTAACTTAAAAATCAAATAAAAAATTTGAATTATTAATTGCGTTAATTTGAGTTGTAATTAATATTTTTATATATTTAATATCATAAATTTCTTAAAAAAATTTAGCTAAAGGCATGAAAAAATATACGCTCTTTGTTTTTATTTTTATTTTCGCTTTTTCATTGTCGTTATTTTTAAAATTCTTTTTTTTTAAGAAAGAAATTTATTTTGTAGATCAAAAGGCGGAAATATTTAAAATTTTGCTAAGTTCAAACGACGGTTATTTAAATGTTTTCGATTCGAGAGGAAATTTAAGAATTGTAGATTTAAGAAAAGATTTTAGTTTTTCAGAATATTCTTCTTTTGACGGGTATGTCAATTTTATCGATTATTCTCAAGACGGAAATTATCTTGCAATAGCGGGAAAGGGAAAGAAAGCTTTAGTAATCTCGTTAAAAGATTACTCTACAATTAATGAATTAATTGGGCATAACGGAATAATACATTCTATAAAATTCAGTCCGAGCGGAAAATATTTAGTTACAGCCGGAGAAGATCAATTAGCGATAATTTGGGAATTTCCAAGCGGAAAAAAAATAAGAGAACTCAAGGGGCATGAGCAATATGTTAAATATGCCGAATTTTCTTCAAATGAAAAATATGTCATAACGGCAAGCGGAGACAAAACTGCGAGGTTATGGGATGTTTCGTCTGGAAATGTAACAAAAATTTTTGCCGGGCATACTTATGGCATAAATGTCGCTGTAATAAGCTCCGATATGAAATATATTCTTACAGGTTCCGACGATAAAACAATTAAAGTTTACGATTTCTTAAATGGACAAGAAATTGTCGCATTTCGGAGAAACGAAGCTAAAATTACATCGTTAAATTTTTCGTCAAATTCTCGTTTTTTTGTCAGTTCTTCAAACGACGGAGTTTTTAAAATATGGGATATTGCAAAAAAAGAACAAACGTTAAAAGTAAAAGTTTCGAATAAACCTCTGCAATATGCAATATTTGCCAAAAACGACAAATTTATTGCGACAGTTGGATTAGATAGCGTTGTTAGAGTTTTTGACGCTACCAACGGCGTATTATTAAAAGAATTTAAAGGACATAAAAACGCCATTAATTGTGTCGCAATTCATCCTAAAGAATTGACGCTTGCAACGGCCGACGACGATGGAATAATTAAATTTTGGAATGTAAACGATCTCTTAGAGATTTGCAATTTTGATTTTCATTCTGGTTCTGTTAAAGCTCTTGACTTTTCGAATGATTCGAAATTGTTATTAGACGCTGGCTATGATAAAAAATCATATTTGTATAATTTAGAGTCAAAATCAGTATTTCGTATTATCAATAATTTTACTTCAAATATTTATGCTGTCGTTTTTCATCCTCATAAAAGTATTGCGGCTTATGGGTTGGTCGATGGCAACATTGTATTATATGATTATATAGCTAACAAAGTCGTCAAAGTCTTATCAGGTCATAGCGATCAAATAACAAGCTTGCAATTCGATCAATCGGGAGAAAATCTTTTATCAGCGTCAAAAGATAAAAAAATAATTCTATGGGAAATTGAAAGAGCTCGTCAAATCAATCAATATATTGGACATACTGACGAGGTAAGAACTGCAGCTTTTAGCCCAGATTCAAAGATAATAGCTTCGGGGGGAGGCGATAAACAGATCATTTTATGGGATACGAAAACTGCAAGCATAATAAAAAAATTTGAAGCTCATCTAAGCGTAATTACTAAAATAAAATTTTTTTCAGATGGTAAAAGATTTGTTTCAGCAAGCCAAGACAATACGGCTAAAGTGTGGGAAATTGGAAAAAGAAAACCGATTGTTGTTTTCGATAAACACTCTGGTTATGTCAATTATTTAGATGTCAGCTCTGACGACAGATATGTCGCAACTGCAAGTTCTGATAAAATAGTGAAAGTTTGGCTCGCTTCTAACGGCGAAATATTAAAAGAATTTTATGGACATAACGACGAAATTTTTGCCGTCAAATTTTCTCCAGATATGAAATATATAGCCGCTTCTTCTGGAAATGGCAAAACAAAAGTTTGGGAATTCGAAAGTTTAATTCCATATAAGAAAGTTAATTTAAACTTAAAAAAAATTAATTTTGTATGGTCAGACAACAGCGGCAAAAATGTTTATGCTTTAGACGAAAACGGAAACTTGCGAATTGTCGACGTTTTATCAAAAAAAAATATTATAGCTTCAAAATTAGATATATATCCTCGAAGAATATTTGCGTCTCAAATTGGAGACGTTGTTTTGATTGAAGATTTTTATGGTTTAATCTATCAATTAAAAGTGAAATCAGGAATTTTGCAGAAAATTAATTTATCAAAAAAATTAAATATCAACGATATTGAAGATATTGGAGTTTTCTCAGATAGAATATATATTTTATCGAAAGATATTATTTTGTACATATTCAATTTAAGCGGAGAACAATTAGATTCCTTAAGATTTGATTTTCCTTATTGTAAAAATTTTGCTTTCTCGTCCGACGGTCAATACCTTGCTTTAGAAAATAATTTATATTTAATGGTTTGCGATATAAATTCAAAATGTGTTATTAAACAAATTCCTTTAAATTCAAACGAAATTCGAAAAGTCGTTTTTTCAATAAATAATTCTTCAGTCTTTTATTTAGACGAAAAGAACGCTATTTACAGAATAAATTTAGATGCTGAAGATAAATTTTCAAAAATTTATTCTTCCATTTATAATATTGAAGATTTTATTATAACATACGACAGCAAGTATGCTATAGTATTAATGAACAATAATGAAATTGAAGTAACGGATGTAGAAAAACAAACGAAAATCCTTTCTCTTTACGAATTACAAATCAAGGGTTTTCTAGTAGTATCTAAAGATTTAAAATTTGACGGTGATTTTGAAGCGGCTAAACATTTTTATGAAAAAAACTATTATTATTCTGCTTCTATGTATGGAATGTTTAAAAAATTTTATAAGCCAAACTTAATTTCATCGGAATTAAATGTTTCAAAGATTAAATTTATTCAAAAAATAACCAGCGAAGTTGAAAAAGAAATAAGCGATTTTGAATTTTTAAAAAATTAAATTGCATAATTTTATGCGTTTTAGAAAATAAATAAAATTTTTTCAAAATATGCTTAGGATTTGAGATATTTATAACTTTTTTGTTATAATCGCATGAATTTGTTATAATCATATGAAAAAGCGAATTAATATTAAAGCGAATTTTTCCAATTAATAATTAAGAAAAATGATAGATTGGAGAAGTTAAATTTATCGTTAAATATATTTTTAAACAGATGTTTGATATAAAGGCCGATAATATTTAGAGATAATATCTTGAATTAATAAATATTTTTTTCATTTCAAATATTTTTGCATTTCATTTAGCTGCATTTCTAAATTTCTATGTTATATAAGTTCCATACTTTTTTAGTTTTCAATTTTTTTAATAAACTTTAAAATCTTTGTTTTCAAAAAATTATTTTAAATTAAACAAATTTAATATTATCAACTGTATCTATTTTAGAGAAAATTGTTTTATAAAAATTTTTTTGTTGAGAAAAAAAAATTATGTAATTTCATTTGTCAACCAATTAAATTTAATATAAAGCAACACTTATAAAATGAGATATCAAGAAAAAAATCTTTGTTGAGATGCAAAATATTAGAAGTAAAAAGTTGAAGATATATAGTATAGAGAAAAACAAATTTATATTGCTTCTTAATCGTAAAAACAATTTATTAAAAATAGGAAATTGATGCTCTTAATTTCACAATAAAGCGCAAAAAAAAATAAAAATAATAAAAAATTAAAAAAAATTAGATATAGTTATCTTAATACTAATGGCGCGCTAATGGCATAATGCGTAAATTAAATTTTTGTTAAATAAAAGGCGGAAAAAAAGTGAAAAAGAAAACATTTAAGGGCGGCATTCATCCGCCAGAAGCAAAAGAATTGACGATGAATTTGCCTTTTGAATTAATGCCAAAAGTTGAAAAATATCTTTTTCCATTATCGCAACATATTGGTAAACCTTCAAAACCTTTGGTAAAAAAAGGGGATGAAGTTAAAGTTGGACAACTAATAGGCGAGTCTGACGGTTTCGTATCGGCTCCTATTCATAGTTCGATTTGCGGAACGGTAAATTCAATTTCAGTAGAGCCTAATCCCGGTGGTTTTCCTAAAGAATCAATCATAATTAATCCAAACGAGAAAGACGAAATTGAGTTAATGGAATCGATCAAGCCAGAGGAAGCTACGCCGGAACAGATAGTTGATCGTGTAAGAAAGGCTGGAATAGTAGGCCAAGGCGGAGCGTCGTTTCCAACGGCAGTAAAACTAACGCCGCCCAAAGATAAAAAAATTGATCTTATTTTATTAAATGGATGCGAATGCGAGCCTTATCTGACAAGAGATTATCGTTTGATGTTAGAAAATACAGTCGATGTTGTGGAAGGATTAAAACTAATTATGCGAGCCGCAAATGTAAAAGAAGGCGCGATTGGAATCGAAGATAATAAGCCTGAAGCGATAGAAAAATTAAATAAATATTTAAATGACAATAAAATAGAAAATATAAAAGTTTACGAATTGAAAACTAAATATCCCCAAGGCGCCGAAAAAATGCTGATCAAAGCCATAACTGGCAAAGAAGTTCCGCCTGGTAAACTTCCATTAGACGTTGGAATATTGGTTCAAAATGTTGGAACTGCCGTTTCAATATACAACGCTGTCGCAAAAGGGGAGCCTTCAATTTATGCATATTTGACTGTTAGCGGAAGAGGAATAAAAAATCCGAAAAATTTAATTGTAAGAGTTGGAACTCCTATAAAAGATGTTTTAGAATATTGCGGCGGCGTAACAGACGATGCTGCTCAAGTAATAGTCGGCGGTCCAATGATGGGAGTTGCTCAGTATGATTTCAACGCTCCAATTATGAAAGCTACTTCAGGAATTTTAGTCCTTTCGAGCAGAGAAATTATTGAAGCTGAAGAAACAAATTGTTTGCGATGCGGAAAATGCGTCGAAGTTTGTCCGTTAAATTTGATGCCTACTAGATTAGCCCAATATACTAAATTTAAAAGATATGAAGACTCTGAAAGATATGGCATAACAGTTTGTATGGAATGTGGAAGTTGCGCTTATACCTGTCCAGCGGATATTCCTTTAGTTCAATGGATAAGATTAGGAAAACAAAAAGTTTTTCAGCTCCAAAGAGAACGAGCTATGAGCGAAAAAAAATAAATTTAATAAAAAAATGATAGAATATGTCAGCGACTGTAGAAAACAAAACGGAAATTAAACATTATTACAAATTAGTTTCATCGCCGCATTTAAGGAGCGGAATTACTACGGAAAAAGCAATGTGGATAGTCGTTTTATCCTTATTGCCTTGCGCAATTTCGGGAATAATTTTTTTTGGATTTAATCAATTGCCGTTATTGCTTACGACATCTTTAACCGCTATAATTAGCGAATATTTGATACAGTTTTTAAGAAAAAAAGAAATTACGATCAAAGATGGAAGCGCTTTTTTGACTGGTTTGCTTTTAGGATTAATTTTGCCACCTAATTTTCCTTTAGTTTATGCCGCTTTAGGTTCAGTGGCGGCTATAGGAATTGGAAAACAAGTTTTTGGCGGATTGGGCTTTAATATTTTTAATCCAGCTTTGGTAGGAAGAGCATTTTTACAAGCAGCTTTTCCCGTTGCTATAACAACCTGGACGAAACCAAATTACGCCGTAGATGCAAATACTGGAGCAACAGTTTTGTCAGCATTTAAATTTGACAAAATAATAGAAAAAAATCCAGAATTATATCATAGCTTAATTAAACCTCTGTTTTTAGGAAATGTGGGGGGCTCGCTCGGAGAAACTTCAGCTTTGGCAATTTTAATAGGCGGATTAATTTTATTGATATTTGGGATAGCAAATTGGAGAATTCCTTTATCCATGATTTTAGGTTTATTAACGTTTGCGGGAATTTTCTGGTTGATCGATCCTTCTCATTATGCTTCCCCTTTGCATCATTTATTAAGCGGAGGATTTTTATTTGGCGCTTTCTTTATGGCGACAGATTGGGTGACTTCTCCTTTAACAAGCGTAGGAATGTGGATCTATGGAATTGGCATAGCTTTGTTAGTTGTTTTGATTCGCATATTTGGAGGACTGCCAGAAGGAGTAATGTATGCTATTTTAATAATGAACGCTTTTACTCCGTTGATAAATAGATATACAATTCCGAAAATTTTTGGAGCGACAAAATGAAATTATACATTAAAATGGCTATAGTCTTAACCTCGATTTCTTTGCTATCCGCTTTTGCTTTATCGCAAGTTTTTTTATGGGCTGCTCCTAAAATAGAAGCGAACAAAGAATTAGAAATAAAAAATTCAGTTTTCGAGGTTGTCGAAGGCGCTAAAAATTTCGATAAATTAGAAGATAAAGATTTTAGATATTTTAAAGTTTACTCTGAAGATAAGAGCTTAATTGGATATGCTTTTATAATTACTGGAAATGGATTTCAAGGAAAGATAACTGTTATAGCTGGAGTTTCTCCAGATTTTAGCAAGATGAAAGCTATTAAAGTTATTGATCATTCTGAAACGCCCGGTTTAGGAGATATAATTACAAAAGATTGGTATTCTTCTCAATTTAAAGATTTGAAGTTAAATCCAAATATTGGATGGGTTAAAGAAGGCTTTGCTAAAAAAGATAATGAAATATACGCAAAGACAGGCGCGACTATATCTTCTAAATCTGTAGTCGCAATATTAAACGACGGTTTAGATAAATTAAAAGCAAATTTAGGCAAATAAAAGGAAAAGTTATGGCAAAGAAAGAAACTTTATGGGAAACATTCAAAAATGGAACTTTGAAAAATAATCCTATATTTGTATCTCTTTTAGGAATGTGCCCAACTCTTGCAGTGACAACCGCTCTATATAACGGTTTAGCCATGGGATTAGCTACAAGTTTTGTGTTAATTTTTTCTAGTATTATAATTTCATCAATTAGATATTTAGTACCTAATCAGGTTAGGATTGCGTCATATATTGTAATTATTGCCTCTTTTGTTACAGTAGTAGATTACATAATGAAAGCTCAATTCCCTGCCATGAGCAAACAGTTAGGGCCGTTTATTCCATTAATAATTGTTAATTGTATTGTATTGGGAAGACAAGAAGCTTTTGCGTCAAAAAATAATCCTATAAAAGCTTTTTTAGACGCATTAGGAACAGGATTAGGATTTACGGGAGCGTTATTGTTAATTAGCGGGATACGAGAAATTTTAGGCAATGGAACTTTAGCTGAAGTTAAAATTATGCCTGATTTTTTTGAGCCCTGGATTGTTATGATTTTGCCAGCGGGAGCTTTTCTTACTTTAGGTTTTTTGCTTGGTTTATTTAATTTTATTAAAGATAAAAAGAAAAGAGAAGCTGATAAAAAAGTTATTGAAGATTATAAATCTAAAAAAACAAGAATAATAGCGGCAGAGGGTTAATATGGATTTAATATTATTATTCATTTCAGCTGCGGTCGTAAATAATTTTGTTTTAGCTTACTTTTTAGGAATTTGTCCATTTATTGGAGTTTCAAATAAACTGTCAAGCGCTATTTCGATGGGATTGGCGGTTACATTTGTTATGTTAATCGCTGCAAGCATAAGCTGGATTGTAAACAACTATATTTTAATCCCATACGGAATGGAATTTTTAAAATATATATCGTTCATTCTTATTATAGCATCTATGGTTCAATTTGTAGAAATGTTCATAAAGAAATTTAGTCAACCTTTATACAGAGCTTTAGGAATTTTTTTGCCGCTAATTACGACAAATTGCGCAATCTTAGGTTTAGCTTTGTTGATTGATTTAAGAAGTTACGACTTTATAAAAGCTATTGTGTTTGGTTTAGGAGCTGGCGTAGGATTCACTTTAGCTTTAGTTATAATGGCTGGAATAAGAGAAGAATTAGAAATAATCGATGTTCCGAAATGTTTTCAAGGCGCGCCAATTACTTTAATCGTAGCCGGCATTTTAGCTTTAGCATTTATGGGATTTGCCGGCATGTTAAACGTCTAACAAAAGAAAGGAGTAAACAATGGACGGAAATATTGCATTGCTCGCGCTTGCAACTATGGGCGGATTAGGTTTATTTTTTGCTGTATTTTTAGCTTTTGCCGATAAAAAATTAAAAGTTGAAGAGAATCCTAAAGTTCAACAAATATATGAAATGATTCCTAATGCAAATTGTGGAGCTTGCGGTTGCGCGGGATGTTATGATTTTGCAGTTAAAGTTGTCGAAGGCAAAGTTCCTCCTGAAGGCTGTCTTGTAGGCGGAGCTGATCTAGCTGTCGAAATAGGCAAAATTCTTGGAGTTGAAGTAGGTCAAGCCACTCGTTATGTGGCTAGGGTTTTATGTAAAGGAGGCAACTTAGAGGCTAGACGAAAAAACGTGGTTTACGAAGGTCCACAATCATGCGCTACTATGGCTTTAGTTTCTGGAGGCGATAAATTATGTTTATATGGATGCCTTGGAGGAGGGGATTGCGTCGAAGCTTGTCAGTTTAACGCCATTTATATGAACGACAACGGTTTGCCTGAAGTTATTGAAGATCTTTGCGTCGGTTGCGGAATGTGCGCAAAAGCTTGTCCGAGAAATATTATTGAAATGCATCCAATAGAAAGAAACGTTTTCGTATTCTGCAAAAATCAAGATGATCCTAAAAAAGCTCGAACTGTTTGTTCTGTGGCTTGCATTGGTTGCGGCATTTGCGCTCGCAAGTCAGAAGGCGCCATAGCTATGGAAAACAATCTGGCTTTTATTAAAGATTACGATTTAATTGATACTTCGAAAATACCCTTTGAAAAGTGTCCGACTAAAGCTATTCATTTTATTGGAAAAATTAAAGAAAAAGAAACTGAAAAAATTGACGCGGCATAAAAAGTATGGGAAGATTTGAAGTAATTCAAGAAGAAGGAATTGTAAAAAGCGTTGAAAACGGAATCGCTGCGGTTTTTATTACATCTCAAACAGAATGCGAACATTGCGAAGCCAAGCTTTTTTGTTCTACTCAAAATTTAGAAAATAAAATCGCTCAAGCTATCGATCCTTTTGGCGTAAAACCAGGCGATAAAGTGAGGATTGAAATTGAAGGAACTAATATTTTGAAATATGTTTTTTTTATTTACGGAGTTCCATTAATTATTTTTTTAATATCTATTATTGTCGGCTTAAATATTTTTAACGAATTAAAAGAGCTTTACGCTTTTATCTTATCAATTATATCGATTACATTTTATTTTCTAATATATTTTGTTTTACAAAAAAAGATTTTACTTAAAAGAAAAGAAAAATATTTGCCAAAAATAGTTTTTGTTTCTTCCCCGCTTGAATAAAAAAGCGCGAATTTAGTTCGCGCTTTTTTATTTGCTTAAAAGATAATTAACGATTTGTTTTAGTTTGTCTTTAGACAAATTATTGTAAGGGGGCATAATAGTTTTATATTTCTTTTTATAGTCGATAAATCTTTCTTCTTTCATAAACTTATCTGGATTTTCAAGATATGCGATCAAATCTTCTTCATTTTTCCAATATTCTTTTAAATTTTGAAGAGATGGAGCCATTGAAGTTCCTTCTAAATTTTGACCATGACAAGCAAGACAATTTTGATCTTCGAGCAATTTGACAATTTCAGAGTTTTGATTTTTATTTTGTCCAATCTGAGATTCTGCTATGGAAATTTTTTCTTCTTCTGTCGCTTGATTAATTAAAAATAGAACGATGAAAATTCCTATAAAAACCGCAATCCATATTTGAGATTTTGTCATAGTTTGCCTTATTCTTGTTTTTAATGTTTCAATTTAAAATTTTTTTTATTCTTTTCAAAATGTAAGGATCAGATTTTCTTTTGCAAGGACAATAGAATCTTTTATAATTTCTAATTCATTAAACTTTTCTATAAAATTTTCATTATAATGATAAAGCAAAATCTTTAAGGGCGGATAAAGTTTCTTTAATACGACGATATCGTCTATTTTAATATGAGCGCTTTCTAAAATCAATATGTCGCATGAAACATCTTGAAGAAAAAGTAAATCGTCAATAGAATTAATGTCTCCTGAAGCCGCTATTTTTGTCCCCTCTATAAAAAAAACAAAAGAAGAAGAAAAAATATTTGCGTCTTCTTCAATACAAAATGCTCGATACTTTTCTAAATGATTATTTTTAAAAGATTTAATTTTAACTTGGTTAAACAAAAAAAAATCTTTTACCCATTCGTATTCGATAATTTCAATTTTAAAGTCAAATCTTTCAAAAAAAATCAAATTAGCTTTTAGGATTTGCAATAAAAACTCTTTTGATTTATGATGAACAATAATTTTTAATGCTTTTTTTCTATCCGTATTTTTTAAATAAGTTAGCAATCCGGAAATTCCATTTGAATGATCCGCATGAAAATGAGAAATTATAATAGCGTCAATATCCGCTGGATTTTCGTCGTATTTTAATAAAGCTTTAGTAGAGCCTTCGCCGCAGTCGAACAAAATTTTATAGTTGCTATAATTTAGCATAAAAGAAGAATGGAAAAAATCTTTAGAAGGAATACCGCCAGATACGCCAATAAACTTTATTGTAAATGACATTTTATTCAATAGCAGAAATTCTGCCTACAATGTTTAAATCTTTTTCTATGCGAGAGAGAGCAGCGACGGCTTCTTCGCGTCTTTTAAATTTTCCATAATAAACTATAATCAAATCGGCTCCCGCCACTCTTTTATTTCCAAAGTATGTTTCATAACCGCTTTCTTTAATTTTTTTAGCAAGATTCTCTGCGTTTGATTTTTTTAAAAAAGCGCCAAGTTGAATCGTAAATTTAAATTCTTCTTTTGGTTGGGGATTGTCTTTTTCAGGGGTTATTTCTTTTAGAGAATCTTTTTCTATTGTTAAAGATAAATTTTGTTTAGGAATATCATCTTGAGTCGATAGAATTGCTGTCGCATATGTATTTTTTAAATATGGCGAATTAGGATATTTGATTTTTAATTGTTCGTATAGTTTAGAAGCGGCAATATATAAGCCAATAGAGTATTTATAACAATAAGCGCGATAAAGAGCGGCGTCGGCATATTTTGATTTTGGAAATTGAGAATAAATTTTTTCATACTTTTTAAATGCTTCATTTCCGTCTACTGTTAGAACCGCGTCTAAAAAAATAACTGAAGGATCGTTCGGTTTTGATTGCAACAATTTTTCTCGAACTTTATTAGCTTCTACAATTTGTCCTTTTTCAATTTGTTTCAAATAAATTGAAACGTCGGTTTCTTGAGCCAATGAGATCGATAACAAAATCGACAAAAAAATTATAATATTTCTCATTATGCGGTTTTTGCCAAAGTTTGACTTAATGATAATTTTTTTTCTACAATATCTCCGAAAAGAGTGGCGCTTGTCGCTCGATTGATTTTTACTTTTACGTATTCGCCGATTTTTACGTCTTCAATTTTTGGCATAACGACAACTTTATTAGAATCGGTTTTGCCGCTGAAATATTTGTCTGATTTTTTGCTATCTCCTTCTATTAAAACAATTTCTTCTTTTCCAACGAGCGTCGAATTAATTTCTAAAGAAATTTTATTTTGCAAATCGATTATTTCGTTAAGTCTTTTATTTTTGATTTCATAAGGCGCGTCATCTTTCATTTTGTATGATTTAGTTCCTTCGCGAGGAGAATAAATAAACATATACGCGCCGTCGTATCTAACTTTTTGCATAACTTCGATAGTCATAATATGATCTTCGAAAGTTTCCGTTGGAAAACCGACAATTATGTCCGTAGTAAGAGCTAGATTTGGAATTAATTTTTTTGCTTGTTCTATAATATTTAAATAATGTTCGATTGTATAATTTCTATTCATCAGCTCAAGAATTCGATTTGAGCCTGATTGAACTGGCAAATGCAAATATTTGCAAATGTTATGATGAGAAGATATAGTTTCTAGTAATTTCAAAGAAATATCTTGAGGATGCGAAGTCGTAAATCTAATTCTCATTTCTGGATCTACTTTTGCGCAAGCAGACAGAAGATCGGCGAAATCATATTCGCCGTCTTTATAACAATTTACGTTTTGACCAAGCAAAGTAACTTCTTTGAATCCTCTTTCAGAAAGCGAATTAATTTCGTTTATTATTGATTCAAGTTTTCTGCTTCTTTCTCTTCCGCGGGTAAATGGAACTATACAGAAAGAGCAAAATTTATCGCAGCCGCGCATAATTGAAATCCAAGCGGATATTCCTTCTTCGCGATAGGGAATAATATCCTCGTAAGTTTCCACTCGCGACAATCTAACGCCGATTCCTTTGCCGCCATTGTGAGCTTCTTCTATGTATTGCGGCAGATTTCTATATTCGTCGGGACCTACTATTAAATCTACCGCTTTTTCTTTTTCTATTAAATCTTTTTTCAATCGCTCCGCCATACATCCTAAAACGCCTATTAAGACGTTGGGATTATTTTTTTTGTATCGTTTTAACAAGCTTAATCTTCCAAATACTCTTTGCTCGGCGTTTTCTCTAACAGAACAAGTGTTTACTAATATTAAATCCGCTTCGTTTGGATCATTTGTTGGAGAGTAATCTATTTTATTAAGCGTTCCCAATACTATTTCAGTATCGGCTAAATTCATTTGACAACCGTAAGTTTCTATATATACTTTTTTGCTCATACTAACAAAAAATTTTTTTGAATTGCATATTCGCAATTTTTTTCGATTTATACAATGAAAAAAAATCGCTAACGACACATTGCAACGTCTTTTTAATCTGATTAAGAAGTTCGATTTTAGATTTAGTTGATATTTAACCGATAATAATTATATATTATTACCAAATATTTTTTATTTCTCTAAAAAAATTTAAT
>Ga0308407_1000193_pt1 | contig 52379 bp, 42 predicted proteins | sample HotsprSampleMSe2_FD_203476 | JGI IMG/M metagenome (GOLD analysis project Ga0308407, IMG submission 203476) | Hot spring phototrophic mat microbial communities from Mushroom Spring, Yellowstone National Park, Wyoming, United States - 20060911_MSe2 ...
ATTAAGAACTAAATATTTAAGAGCTCGCTCGTAAACTCCTTTTGAAATTTCAATCGCTCTTTTATATCTATTCATCATATCTTCATGAATCTCGTCTAAACTGCAACCGCCTATAGAATCATGAGCGGAATTCTCAACAATTAACCTCCAAGCTATATCTAAATATTTATCGTTAATATCTCTTCCAAATATTCCAGACAAAACATTAAATGGTTCCGCATAAAATTGAGCCCATCGTTCTGCGTCAAAATTTTTTTGCTTTAGATACATTCGCGCGCTTGTCGTATACCCGTACAAATTGCCGCTTCGATGATCATACTGAGAGCTTCGTCTTTCACCTTCGACAATTTTTAACGAGTTATAATCAGCCGATTCTTTTAATAATTTAGCGTATTCTTCTAAAGTTGAATGTCTTACGTCAATTTCCGGCATCAGCTCTTTTATGTCTGCAATAATTCTCGTTGTTTTCGTATTTGGTCCGCTTGAATCATGACCTTCCATCCAAATCACATGAGGAGTGGTAAAATCGTTAGCCTGCTTTTCAATTATCGCATTTACCGAAGGAATTATATTTTCTTTATAATATCCATCGTTAGGCTTAATTATATAAAAGTCTTCATCTTTCAAATCTTTATCGGCAAAATGAAAAGTCACTCCTCCCCAACTCCATTTATATTCAACATCTGCAATTTGTTCGTTATGTATGACTGGTCGATAAATATAAAAATAAAAATTATATCTTGGCATAGTAGAAAATCTAGAAGCCAGCGCTATTGAGCCATCCGCTCCTTTCCATAAGAACTCCGCTTTTGGACTGTCTAAAGAATTTATTCCGCGATAAAACATAATTACATCGATGCCAAATTCTGAATATATCTGCGGCAATTGACTGATTTGTCCCCAAGAAAATGGAGAATATCCAATTTTTGAAACTTTGCCAAACTCTTTGCAAATTTTATGACCTAATAGCAAGTTTCTAATTAAATTTTCGCCTCCAACCTGAAATTCTTCGGGCAAAATAAACCAAGGACCAATAAGCAATCTATCTTGCTCGACAAATCTTTTTATTTTATCTTTCATATGAGGCTTAATTTCAAGATAATCTGTTAATACGACAGATTGACTATCAAGGTGAAAAGCTCTATAATCTGGATTAGTTTCTAATATTTTCAAAGTTTCATCTATCATATCTACAAGCATTTGTCTATTTTTTTCGAAAGGGAATCTCCATTCGCGATCCCAATGAGTGTTTGAAATAACATGAAAAATCTTTCCTTTCATTTTATCCTCGCATTTTTATTTTTTTACGAATAAATTATATTTTAATATTATTTCAGGCAATCCATATTTTGCTACAAGCGAAGCCGCCTGAAAATTATGATTTGAAGTTTGAGCAAATGGCAAGGCTATCGCTAAGCCAATTCCCGCGGCTCTTAGAGCAATAGTTCCGCTTTCGCTATCTTCTAAACCGATAACATTTGCATAATCTCGTTTTTGTATTCCCATTCTTTGAAGAGCGATTGAATATAAATCTCTATGCGGTTTTAATCTAATTTCGCTTGAGTCGCTTGCGGTAACAAAACTATCGTAAACGTTTTGGTAGCTTTCAAATTTGGCAAGCAATAATTCTTTTTTTTGAAGGCTTATAGGCAATCTTTCATATTTTTTCCTTAACACTTTAAATAATTCCGTCATTACAATTTTGGCTTCATAAAAAATTGAAGATGTAACGATTGATATTTTTAGCGGGCTATTTTCAAAATATTCTCCTAATTCTTTTAATTTTACTTTTACATCTTTGATATTAAAATTTTCATTCCAACCTTTTTTCTTAGCGTCTTCTATTAACTGTTCTGACAACATTTCCACATCTTTGCCAAGATAGCCTTTAATTAACGGCAAAAAAACTTCCACGCCTGGCATAGGCTCTATAAAATTTTTTTCATGATCTTCGGAACCAAAAACGTCCTTAGCAAACTTTTTCTCTTCCCCTTTTTCAAGAGAGCTTAATATCTCGTGATATCTTTGATAGTATATATCGATTATAGCCGCTACTTTTTTATCAAAAGCGTCAATATTGTAAGTTAAAGCGTATTTCTGTATTAACTCATTATTAATCTTATCGTACTCTTCTTTATTTTGCAATTTATGGCGATTAAAATCGATAAAATTAATTGCCTCTTCGACGCCAAAATTTTTCAAATTTGTTTTTACTTCAAGTATTCTTGTCGCATCCTTTCCAAAAAACAATGTCCACAAAGCCGCTGATAAATGCGATTTTGCTATTTCATTATTTTTCAAGATACTGCTATAAGTCTTAGCCAAATATTCGACATGTTTTGTAGTGCTGTTTCCAATAATATTTGGATAATCCTTAATTTTATCAAGACCAATCCAGTCTTCTTTAGACATAAATCCCGACGATTTTCTAATTGAATGCTCGAGCGAATGAATGCAAATTTCCTCCGTCGTAGTAGTTGTGCCGTCCATATCCATCGCAATTCCTACGATTTTACTTTCAGGCTCCGTTCTTCTTGGAGCTAAAGGATATATTTCGTATGGAAAATAAATATACTCTGGATTCTTTACGACGGCAAACTCTCCATCAATTGCGTCATAAATTTTTAAGCTTTCTTCTTTTATCATTACGCGATTGTTAGACATTTTTTCTCCGATTATTTATTTATTTTTATTTTTTATCGCATTCCGACACATCGGTTTCCGATATAATTTTTAAGAGCAAGGGAAGATTTAATAAATTCTCTTCGACTTCCGCGACAATAACAAAGCCTTTGTCTATTTTATTTTCCTTCAAAGCGTTTGTTAAACGAGCTTGATCGCTATATATTGGCATATTGTATTTTTCGCTCCATAATTCAAATGTAGTAACGCATCCCAACGAAGGCGTAAACGGATAATATTTTTCATTTTTATAATATTCCGGGTCTATAGTCGAACCGTGAATTATAATTTCGTTTCTTCCAGCTTTTCCGGCGTAGAATGCCTCCCATAGCATAGGATTTTCTCTTAAGTTCTCAGGCAAAATATTTTTGTATAATTCGAAATTCCATTCCGTCTCTTCGATAACGCTATGAAAATATTCTTTTATAGCGATCTCAAAAGGCAAATACATTAATATTGTTGGAACGATTCCAATGAAGTTATTATCGCTCAAGCCAAAACCTTGAAATGAATAAACGCCGCAAGGCGTATTGCCGTTCGTTATAACCGACGGCATATTAGAAAGCGATCTGCCTAAAACAAACGTATAAAATATCTTATTAGATTCCTTTAAAAATTTTCCGTCTCTTTTTTTGACAAAAATATACCCATTTTGATTTCTATCTTTAGAAAACAAAACGTAAATAGTCGCATGAGAAAAGAGATTATGCTTTAATATTTCCTTAATTTCCTTCTCATTTAATGATTTTTTTTCAAACCAAATATTGCTCATATAAAATAAAATAGGATCGTCTTTTGATGTGAAATTATTTTTGAAATTTATTATCTCTGACATCAACGATTCTTTATCTCTGCCATTTATATGCAATCCATAAAGACTCATAAAAAACAATTTTGGCGACTTAGTAGAGCGAGATATTTTTTTATAATATTCTTGAAATTCCGTTGGAAACAAAGTTAACGAGCATTCAAGAAAGGATCTAACAAAATCATCGTTTTGTAAAAAAGAAGAGTCGCATCGCAATAGAATTGATTTAACTTTTTCTTCCTTTAAATTCAAAAGACTGCTTAGCCAAAAAAACTTTTTAAGAAATTTTTCATCTTGCGCAACCGAATCAATTGTTCGATAAAAATGATTCTTTTCTTCGCTTAAGTTTTTTCTTAATTCTGACAAATGAAAAGGCAGCTTATAATCGCGAGTAATTTTTTTACAACTCGAAATAAAAAAGAATGCAAAAGAGAATGATATAAAAATTATTTTTTTCATAACAAACAAGTATTGCAAATATAACAATATATTGGTTATTCTATTAAAGCTTTTTTTGTTTTAATACTAAAAAAGGAATGAAATCGTTTTAATTTTTTTCGTTTTAGATAAGAAAAAAGACATTAAAAAAAATTAAAACAATTTGAATATAAAAATTTATTTTAATATATTATAGTTCTAAATTGAAGTTCTTTTGGAGAGGTGGCAGAGTGGTTGAATGCGGCGGTCTTGAAAACCGTTGTAGCCGCGAGGCTACCGGGGGTTCGAATCCCTCCCTCTCCGCTTATGTTAACAACTATTTTTACCTTTCTTTTCTTAATCATTAAAAACATATATTTCAAAAAAATCTCAAATTCTCTTTCTTTAATAAAAAATTGACTTTTATACATTCTTAGATAATTAAAGTCGTATTATCTTAAATCAAAAAATATATACAAATTTTAAAATTAAATTTTCAAAATTTTAATCCTAAAATTCCAACTTATTTACCTAATATCATATAAATTTAGACGAGCAAATTTTTTTATAAAAATTTATTCTGTCGCTCCATTAAAAATGCCTAAAAATAAAATCAAATTTTTATATGTTATTGCAAATAAAAATGGCCTGTCGGCTTTAAATACTGAGCGCTCTTCTTGAACCTGACTTTTTCCTATCATAATTATCGCCGTCGCCGCCGCAGCTTCAGAACCGCTTTCGTTGACTTCTATATAGGCTTCATGAATAACTTCATCTGCTCGAATATTCGCGGAAGTTATTTTTGAAAAATCTGCCGTCATCGTAAACATTTTTTTTATTTTATATTTTACAAAAATTTCCTTCAAAAAATATTTGCTTCGAAATTTAAATTTCGGAATTGAAATATCTAATATTTTGTTCGAGAACTCTGTAAAAGACGAAATGATCAAAGGTCTATTTTCTTTTTTTAGCAAATCGTCAATCTTTTTTCCAGCAAGCGGCAAAAAAATATAAAAATTATAATTGCCGTTTTTATAAGGCATTCTAATAGCTTCAAACAAAGAATTTTTAAAATAACTTATCTTGATATCATATTTATTCATAAACTTTATCTTTTTATTATTTCCATCTTCAAGAAAAAAAATATCTTCTCGAGTAATAGAGGAATCAAAAGGAAAAGCCCAGTCCGCTTTAAAATAACACGCGTTAGTTATAACTAGCAACGTAGCGGGGGAAAGATCTTCAAGCAAATTTGGAATTTTATTATATGTTTTTTCTGAAACCCAATGATTAATAATTTCCTTAGCTTCGTTAGTTTTTCTAAAATTTAATTTTTGCAAATCGACGTCAAAAATTAATTTCATATCGCTTAGATATTCTTTTTTTAATTCTATTGCGCTATCTGGCCATAATTTATTTGCCGTAGAAAATCTAACGTTAGCGGTATCTTGTTGCAAAGCAATTCTCAAATTTTTAAAAGCGTTTTTTAATAATTTATCATCCGCGTAAAAATAAAAACCATTGTGAATTTCTTGTTTTGTTTGTCCATCTGCGCCAAAATATGCCATTCCAAAAGCTTCAACAATGCCGTAAGGAGAAAAAAAACAATTTTCATCTTTTTTAGTTTCTTGTTTTAATAAAGGAACAAAATTTAAAGCAAAATTATTTGAAGCGCGTATAAGAGAATCGGTATTATTATTAATATTTCGAATTGAAAAAAGATTAGATGCCAATAAAAAGTATAATAAAAAACCGCGCATGATAGTTTTTTTTTTTCAAATACATTTTAGCCTCCAGAAGTATATATTTATTCAACTCATTTGCAACATTTTTTCGATAGGTTTTAATGCTTTAAGTCTTAAATCTTCCGAAATAGTTATTTCTGGAAATTCGTATAACAAAGCTTTATAAGCCTTTTCAAGAGTATTTAATTTCATATATGGACAATTATTACAAGAACAATTTTCATCCTTAGGAGGAGCGGAAATAAAAATTTTATTTGGACATACTTTTTGCATTTGATAAATTATTCCAGGCTCTGTGGCGACGATAAATTTATTTGCGTCGCTTTCCTGAACGAATTTTAAAAGTTTAGAAGTAGAACCAATAAAATCAGCTTTGTCTAATAAACTCGCCTCGCATTCTGGATGCGCAATTAATAAAGCGTCTGGATTTTCAATTTTAATTTGCAATATTTTTTGTTCGTTAAAAGTTTCGTGAACTATGCAGGATCCATTCCATAATTTCATATCGCGGCCAGTTTTTCGTATTAAATAATTTCCTAAATTTCTATCAGGAGCGAAAATAATTTTTTGCTCTTCAGGAATTTGTTTGATGATTTTCTCGGCATTTGAAGACGTACATATAATATCGCTTAAAGCTTTTATTTCCGCGGAACAATTAATATATGTTATCGCAATGTGATCAGGATAAAGTTCTCTAAATTTTTTAAATAAATCCGGAGGACAACTTTCTTCCAAAGAACATCCAGCTTCTAAATCGGGCAATATAACCTTTTTATTTGGATTTAATATCTTAGCGGTTTCAGCCATAAACCTAACTCCGCAAAACAAAATTATATCGGCATCAGTTTCCTTAGCTTTGCGAGAAAGCTCTAAACTATCGCCGATAAAATCCGCGATATCTTGTATTTCTGACTCTTGATAATAATGAGCTAATATGACGGCATTTTTTTGTTTTTTTAATTTTAATAACTCAGATTTGTAATCTAACTCTAAAGTTGTCATTTTTATTTCTTTTTTAATTATCAATTTACGAAATAAATAAAATGAATTTAAGCGAAAAAATTAGTTAATAAATTGTTTTTAACTATTCAAATAATATATTAAGATTATCTTAATTGCCAATTAAATATCATATAACTTTTTTGGCGTTTAATGAGCTGAAGATTGGGTAATGAATTTTTAATAATCAATATCGAAATTTATAAAAAAGCCGCTTAAATTATAGCGGCTACTTAATTATGAGCTTCGAATAATTTCTTTAATATATTCATAAACTAATTGAGTATTTTTGATGCTATTTGGAATAACTACAACCGTATCAACTCCGCCGATTGTTCCTAATATTTCAGGTTTATTTAGGCGATCGATATAATGAGCGACTCCTTGAGCTCGCCCGGCGATTGTTCTCAACAAAACGCAATACTCATTCATTTCAACATTTAATATTTCAAAAGAAATTAATTTTGATATTTGGGCGCCCCAATCTTCGGTATTTAAATTATATCGAACTTTTCCATCGGTAAAAGTTCTCACCACGCCCATTTCCGCAAAATCTCTGCTTAATGTCGCTTGCGTAACTTGAATACCCTCTGCCCTTAAAGCTTTTACCATTTCTTCGTGACTTGAAATAATTTGATTTCTTAAAATTTCTTTAATTCTATTTTGTCTAAGTTGTTTATTTGACATTCAAACCTCAAATTATTTGCATAAATTTATGTCTTTTTATTCGATTTCGCAAGAAAAATTATAATATTTATCAAAATTATTTTCATTTATGCGCTTATATTAATATTAAACTTTTTAGTTTTTATAATCGTTATTACTAAAAAAGTAAGGTTAGATATGCCAAAAATTAAAATAAATATTGAAGAATTAAAGAAAAGACTAACAAAGGAACAATTTGAAATAACACAAAATAAATTTACAGAAAAACCTTTCACCGGCAAATATTGCAATTTTTATGAAAAAGGCATCTACAAATGCGTTTGTTGTTCTACTCCCCTTTTTTCTTACAACACAAAATTCGATTCTGGCTCCGGTTGGCCTAGTTTTTCTAAACCAATAGATGAATCGGCAATCGAATACAAAAAAGACCTTTCTTTCGGAATGATTAGAATTGAAGTTTTATGTTCTAATTGCGGAGCTCATTTAGGTCACGTTTTTGACGACGGTCCAGCGCCAACTTATAAAAGATATTGCATCAATTCAGCTTCTTTAGATTTTGAAAAAACATAATATAAACGAATACTCATCAAAAGCTAAACGAGCATAATTTCAGATATTCTGATAGTTAAAGTTATATCAGATTATTGCTTTAACATACATTTGAATTTAAAATTAAAAAAATTATTTAAATACCTTTTAGTAACTCCTTCTTAATAATTTAATAATGAAGCAAATCTAATTTTTTATTTTTGTAATCAATTATAATTAACCCATAATATTCAAATAAAAAAGTTTGTATTATTAACAAAAAAAAATTTAAATTAATTTATTGTAATAAAAACTAATTTGCATTATGGCTATATTTAAAAGAGGCAAAATTAAAAATTTGTTATTAGAATGCGAAGATCTTTTAAAGTTTAAAAATTACGCTCAAGCTAAAGCAAAAGCCGAAGAAATTTTATCTATAGAAAATAATTGCCCTCAAGCTTTTTACATTTTAGGCGTCTGCGAAAAAAATTTAGATGATAAAAAAAATGCTTTATTATATTTTGATAAAGCCTTAGAGTTAGACGCAAATTTAAAACAAAAAATTCTCTGGCAAAAATTAGAAATCTTTAAAACTTTAAATCGTCTTCAAGAAGCTTTGGAATGCTCAATCGAATTATTAAAAATTAACGAATCAGACGACGAGGCGCTAAGAGAAAAGGGCATACTTTTATTTAAACTTGGCAAATTAGAAGAAGCCGAAAATATTCTCGAGACATATATTTCAATAAATCCAAACGACGAAACAGCTGTTGTCGCATATTCTGAAATCAAACATAAGCAAGGAGAATTTAAAAAAGCTATTTCGGAACTATCTAAATTAATTCAGATAAAGCCATCAGCCGACGAAGCTTACATAGCTCGCGGCAAAAATAAATTAGAGATTAATGAATTAGATTCCGCAATTGCCGATTTGAAAAAAGCGATTGAAATAAATCCTTCTCAAGCTAACGCTTGGCTGCTTCTTGCAAAAGCTCATAAATCAAAAAACGAATTAGATAAAGCTTTTGAAGCGATAGAAAAAGCTATTGAAAATGATAAAAAATTAAAAGAATCTTATTTGACAAAAATTGAAATTCTTAAACTTCTCGATAATCGGGAAAAAGCAATCGAAGTATTTAAATCTATGAAAAAAATATTTGAGAACGACTGCGAAGTTTACGCTAATTATTCTAAATTTTTAATAGAATGCAAAAACTACGAACAAGCAAAAAAAGAAGCTGAACAAGCTCTACAAATAAACCCAGAAAATATATATCTAATGTCTTTTTTGGGAATGTCTGAATATTATTTAGGCAATTTCCAAGTTTCTTTAGAAATATTTGAAAAAATTTTGCAAAATGAAATAGATAATACTTTATCCTTAAAGTTTAAAGCTTTGAATCTATTTAAATTAAAAAAATTTAAAGAAGCGATTGATATACTAAACAAGGCTATTGAAAAAAGTTCAAACGACTACGAGCTTTATTTTTATCGAGCAAAATGCAAAGAAGAACTTTATGATACTCAAGGAGCTTTAGCCGATTATACTCTCGCTTTGCAAAACTCCGAATATATTGAAGCTTATATAGCTCGCGGAGATTTAAAATTTAATAAAGAAGATTATCAGGCCGCTATTTTAGACTATAGCAAAGCCGTAAAACTTTCCAACAAAAATCCTCAATATTTATATAAAAGAGCTTTAGCTTTTCACAAACAAAATAAATTATCGGAAGCTTACGACGATCTTTCTATGGCTTTAAGATTTGACGATAAATTAGTCGAAGTTTATGTTTTGCGCGGTATGATTAATTTTTCTCTTATCAAATATAAAGAAGCTTTGAATGACTTTTTAACCGCTTGTTCTTTGAATCCATCGCTAAATGAAAAATTATCAAAACTAATTTTAGCATGCAAAAGCAAATTATAAATTATATTTTATTTTTCTAATAATACAATTTTAATTTTCAACTAAACTCAAAAAATAAAATAAGCTGAGATAATCTAACTAATTACAAAGAACGCCTTTTGTAGCGTAGGAAAAGTTTGTTTAATTAGAATAAATATTACAATTCAAAGTCAAAATATTAATCTAAATTTTGAACGAAAAATGCTTAAATATTCTATGTTCTATAAAGCATTTTTTTTAACATACAAAAAAAGATCCTTAGATAAAATCGTAAAACTAATTTTTATAACATTTTCCTTTAGACTTCGTTTATAACATTCAACAATTCTTTATGCAAAAGTCCATTAGAAGCGACCATCCGCTTATCGAAAGGCGTCATTTCTTTGCCTTGAAAATTTGTAACTTTGCCGCCTGCTTCTCTTACTATTAAAATTCCAGCGCACATATCCCAAGGATTAAGAAAAACTTCCCAATAACCGTCAAAAGCTCCTTCGGCAACGTAACAAAAATCTATCGCCGCGCTTCCAAGTCTTCTTACGCCGCGCGATTTTTTTATAACATTATTAAATCTGTCTAAAACTTTTTCTGGATTAGACGCTATATCGTAAGGAAACCCAGTAACTAATAAAGCTTTTCTTAAAGAAGTTTCTTTGCTTACGAAAATTTTTCTATTATTGCAATACGAGCCTGCTCCCTTTTCCGCAAGATAAATTGAGTCTCGCATAATGTCATATATGCCGCCGGCAATTATTTCTTCTCCTTTTACTAATCCTATGGATATAGAAAAAATAGGCAGCCCATGAGCAAAGTTTGTCGTTCCATCCAAAGGATCTATTAGCCATTTATATTCAGCGTTTGAATTTTCATTTCCGCTTTCTTCGGCAATTATTCCATAATCAGGAAAATTTTTTTTTAAATAATCGATTATCATTTTTTCGGAATTTTTATCCACCTCTGTCACTAAATTAGTGTCGCTCCCTTTTTGTTCAATTATAAAATTTCCCCTAAAATTTTCTCTAATATAAGACCCTACTATTTTCGATATTTCTTCGATTTTATCTAAATAATTCATATTACTTTAAATTTTTAATTTTTAATTTTTAATTTTTAATTTTTAATTATTCAATTTATTTGATTTGTTCAATTGAAACAATAATTAAAATTTATCGCTTTTACAACGAAAAAATCGTAATAAATCTAAAAGTTTATAATTTCTATAGATCATTCGCTCCTTAAAAGTCATTTAGATATTCACAATTCTTTATAGATAATAAATCATTTCTGCTAATTATTATAATTTTAGTATTTCAACATTTTAATTTTCTTTTTATTTTTAAATAACAAAATTTTGTATTACGATTATGATAAATTTTTACGAATTAAATAAAGCTTATGAAGAAAATCGATTTTACGCTCTTCAACTTGAAGTTGGAGACGTTTGCTACCAAGGTTGCAATTATTGTTATATGAACGCAATTGAAACTCCTCAAAACGCTTTATCTGATGATGATATAAAAAATATTCTAATCGATTCTAAAAAATTGGGAATTACAGCAATTGAATGGCTTGGCGGCGAACCGTTGCTAAGAAAAAATATTTTTGATTTAATGAATTTCGCAAAAGATTTAGACTTCAGAAACAACATGTGGACTGGAGGCTTGCCTTTAAATGATTATTCAACTTGCAAAAAGTTAAGCGAAGTTTGCTCAAAAGGGCTCATAGCTTTTCATATTTCCAGCGTTAATCCTGAAACATATAAAAAACTTCACCCAGGAAAAACTTCCAACGATTTACAAACAATTTTAAACGGCATAAAATGTCTTTTAGATCTTGGCTATCCATCCGAGCTATTATTAAACTCCGTAACATTTACAGGTTTGCAAACGGCTGAAGATATGATTGAAACAATGAATTATTTTTATGAAAACTTTAAGATTGCAACTTCGTTAAACGTTTATCACACTTATTTAAGACCTGGCTATACAAAAGAAGATTTATTAAAATTTATTCCGGACAAAGAAAGCGTTAAAAAAGTCTATAAGCATTATATCAGCTTTTTAAACATAGAAGATATTTCAGTTTTTCCAATGAATTGCGTCAATAAGCAATATTGCTCGGCTACCTTGGCAGTCTTAAACGATGGAACCGTTTCGCCGTGCGCTACCATAAGAAGCGGTTGCGTTGATAAAATAGCTTCAAAATCGTTTTATGACATAGTTAATGAAAATCGCAATTACTTGACTTTCGCTTTTTTAAAAGACAAAAATAATCTTCCAGAAGAATGCAAGTTTTGTCCGTTAAATGACGATTGTTTCGGATGTCGTTCTCGAGCATACGCCGCCAGCAACGGAATTTTTGGAAGAGATCCAAGATGTTTTAGAAATTAAAAAAAGCCGCCTGATTAAAGCGGCTTTTTATAAATGTTTTTTGCTAGAAAAACTTGATTTTAATTTAATGTAATTAATATTAAAATTTATAAAGCAACATCTAAACTCGATAGTTCTTATTGCTATTTAAGAAAATCCTTTTTCGATTTAAAGAACTTTCTCATTAATTCGTTGTCGGCGTTAAAATATGTTCCTGGATTAATAGAAGAATTTATAACAAATCCTCCATCTTTCTTTTTGTATGCGATAATTTCAATCTGTTTTTCGTCCTCTTTTGTAATCTTTAATTGATAAGTCTTTTCAAGTTCTTGAATTTTTTTCGGATCCATTTCGTCGTAAAAATTTCTTGAAGTCGCATATCCCATTCCTGATAAAGCAGTCGCGCTTTTTGCCGAATCGGCGGGTTGATCGTTCAAGAAATATTTGTTGCTCTCTTTCTTTAATACGAAAGAGCTATCCGAAGGATAAATAAATTCTAATTTTTTCCAATTGAAATATGATTCGCTAATTAAGTAAAAATTTCTATAATCGGAAGGCGACTTGTTATAAACTACGTCTAAGTATCCGTCTACGATATATGTCTCATCGTCGTCGTAAAGTCGAGCGTATGAATAAAAGCTTCTTGGTTGTTCGAACGTAAATTTTCCTACGACAATATCAGCCAATAGTTTTTTATCTTTATAAAGCTTTACTCTTGTTCCTAAAGAATCGTCAACTTCAAAATCTTTCCATTTATTTGAAGTCTTAGCGGCTAATCTTTTTGTTTTTAAATTTGCAAAATTAGCGGCAATGTTTTTAATTCTTGAATTTTCTGCGGGAGCAAAATAATTTTCTCCCGCTTCAACATTCCACATCCCGTTAATTTTAACTAAATTTATTTCTTTTTTCTCGCCTTTTGGTTTAATTACGATTTTTGTAACTTCGCTTGTATCTATGTTCGTCAATTCGCTTTTAAATGTTTTTTCTTTTTTTTGATCCGCCCAAAATAAAAAGGCGGATAAAACAATTAAAATGCCTAAACCGATAAGCAAATATTTAAAGCTTTTATCATTAAACATAGTCTTCAGCCTTAATTTTTGTTTGACGAATTAAGTTTCTTTGATACCTAAAAATTCCGTAACCGATAACAAGCAAAATAGGAGCTAAGAAATTAACATACTTTAAAATAGTTTTTGTAGCGTCTTCAATTTTAGGATCGATTTGACGCAGAGCGATAGTTTTTGTTCTAACTTCAGCCAATCCAGAAGCGTCAGTTAACCATTCTATTGCATTCGCGATAAAATTAATATTGTCAGGATTTACTCTTTGAGCGCTTTCCCCTTTTCCGTTAACGACAAAATCTCCGTCTCCAATTACAACCATTTTATTTTTAAAGCCTTTATAATTTTCGACCGCAACGGCTATTGGAATTTTTGAAAGCGGAAAATCTGTCTTTTTCCAATTTTTTTCTACTTCGAAAAACAAAGGCGGATTTAACGTTCCACTGTTATCAGAACTTAAAATTAATTTTTGTACTACAATCGAAGTGTCTTTGTTATTTATTTTTATTGGGCTAACAAAAGGAAATACTAAATTATTCAAACCAGATGTCGTCGGATGCTTTTCAAAGTTTGTTGAAATTGGAATATATGGAAATGGAACCTGAACTTGAAACTGGAAAAATCCTTGCTGCTGCGTTACAGTAACATTTGAAGCGCTTGCGTCAATTAAAAATTTTTTCTCTATTTCTACATTTTTATCTTTTAAAAATTCGAACGCATTAGTTTTAACTTCGTTGCCTTGAACAGTTTTAAAATCGCCTTGAACAGCGTCGAAAGCAATAAGCATATTTCCGCCATTTTGAAGATATTTGTTCAATATGTCAAATTTTTCATAAGTAACAGTGTCTTTTGGCGAAATCCAAATCAAAGCTTTATATTCATTCGAAATTTCATTTTTTTCTTTCAAATTAAACTGTTCGACATCATAGAGAGTTTTTAATTCTTCAATTAATTGAACGACTTCATCCATTTCAGGCTCGCCATAACCGGTAATATAGCCTACTTTCGTTTTCTCTTTTAAAGTTAATTTTCTTAATTTAGTTGTCAATTCATACTCCATTGAAGAACCCGGCTGAATGAAAGGTATGACTTCTTTTTTATCGCCTATCTTAATTACCGCTCCTAGATAAGCCCTTTGTTGCTTCATCTGATCGCGTTCCCTAACGCTTATCATTATCGGACGAATACCTTCTTGCTGAGCTTCAGTTTCTCGCTCGGGACTTTCGTTTGGATTTACAAATTCATATACTACCATATTGCCGCTAATAGAAGAATATTCGGACAGAAGCTCTCTAAATTCGTTTCGATTTCTCATTATATCTGGCGGTACGTTTTCTGAAAAGTAAGCAATAATTGTAGCAGGCTCGTCAAGCTCTTTCAATATTTTTTTTGTAGCTTTGCTTAAAGTATACCTTTGATCTTCTGTAAAATCTAATCTTAAAAATAATTTTGTCGAAACAAGATTAATTAATACGATTATTAGTAAAACGATTAAAATGCCGATTTGAAATTTTTTTTTCGCGCTCATATTTCACTCTGCCAAATTTCTTTTTGATAAAGATATAACTGAAAAAAACAAACCTAAAAACGTTATAGACAATAAATATATTATATTTTTCGAATCGATCACTCCGCGGGAAATCGATTCATAATGATACGCTAAGTTCAAGTAACTTAAAAATAACCCCAAATTGCCGCCAAAATTTCTAGCTAAAATATCAAATATGATAACAAAAAAAACGCCGATAAATAAAGCTAAAAGGAAAGCCACAATTTGATTATTTGTAATAGAACTCGCAAAAATTCCAATTCCTAGCAAAGCCATAGAGAATAAAATCATTCCGATATAGCCAGTAATAGCGGCTCCATGATCTATAGGTCCGATATTTGACACAGTAATATAATATGGCAATGTAAAAAATAAAGCGGCTAATATCAACAATAAGCCAGATAAAAATTTCCCAATAACAACTTCCCAATCATTTACGGCTTTCGTCAATAATAATTCAATCGAACCCGTTTTTTTCTCTTCGGCAATCATTCTCATAGTAATAGCTGGAATAAAAAAGAATAAAGTCCAGTAAGCGATATTAAAAAAGGCTTGCAAAGAAGCTTGCCCTCTAAAGAAAATATCGTTTCCATAAAGCCACGTAAAAAAACCGCTAATGCCTAAAAAAACGGTTAATATAATATAAGCCATTAAAGAATCAAAAAATGAATTTAACTCCTTCTTGGCAATTATCCATATATTTTTCATAATGAACCCTTTTTTATTTCAATGTTTTTTCAAATAATCTTAATTTTGACCTAATGTTAATTTTCTAAATATATCCTCAAGTTTTGTTTCGATAGGAGACATTTCAAGCAATATCCAATTCGAAGTTGAACATATATTAAAAATATCCCGACGAGCTTTGAGATTGTCTTTGACATATACGATAAATTTATTAGCGTCTGAAAGAGGCTCGCAATATTCGACATAACTTGACTTATTGATTTTTTCGATAGCTTCTTGTTTTGTCGGACCTTCAAGTTCAATTTTTATAGCTTCTTTGCTTACGGCTTGTTTTTTCAATATTTCTGCGGAACCGTCGGCTACAATTTTTCCTTGATTTATTATTATTATTCTATCGCAAACGGCTTCGACTTCTTGCAAAATGTGAGTCGAAAGTATTAAAGTTTTTTGTTTTCCTAATTCTTTAATTAATTTTCTAATTTCTATTATTTGATTAGGATCAAGTCCCGTGGTTGGCTCGTCTAAGATTAAAATTTCCGGATCGTGGATCATAGCTTGAGCTAATCCGACTCTTTGCTTATACCCCTTAGACAATTCGCCGATTTTCTTATGCTTTTCCGCGTTCAATCCTGTTAATCTTACCATTTCTCTTACGCGTTCGTCTATTTTATTTTTTTCTACGCCTTGTAACTCGGCTACAAACTTTAAGTAGTCAAGTACATACATATCGTAATATAAAGGATTTGACTCAGGCAAGTAACCGATTAGCTTTTTTATTTCTATAGGATTATCGTATATAGAATAATTTTTAACAAACACATTGCCGTCGTTTGGCGCCATAAAACAGGTAATTATTTTCATTGTCGTTGTCTTTCCGGCGCCGTTTGGACCTAAAAATCCGACTATTTCCCCGCTTTTTACTTCAAAAGAAATATTGTCTACGGCTCTTTGCGAACCGTATTTTTTTAATAAGTTCTCTACTTTTACGCTCATAATAAACTCTCTTCTTTTGTTTTGAAAATCGAATTATATTATAAAATTTTAAGATTTGTTTTGTTTCAGAATATTATAAGTTTTTATTTGAATACGAATAAATAACAAGCGTTATTAAATATGAATTTTTTTAAAAAATTTTAATGTTCGAAAAATTTTAAATATACAATATAATAAAAAAAATATTTTTAAACAAATCTAATATTATTCGAGTTGTTTTCTCGTTTAAAAATAAAAAAACCAGCGACATTTTATAGCGCTGGTTGTTAATTACATACAGATGCAATAAGCTTTATTAATCAAAAAAATAAGTTTTAGCTTCGATGGTATCCGGATATTTTTCAGCTATAAATTTCAGCTTGCTTTTAAAGTCATTTTTATCTTTGGTTTTTATGTATTCCATCAAAGCGATTTGATAAAGCATTTTAGAATATAACGATGATCTTTCAAATGATTTTAAATCTGACTTTAAAAATTCGGCTGCTTCTGAATACTTTCCCTTTGGAGCTAAAAATTCTGCCATTCCAAGTCTTAAAATCGCTCTTGCTTCAAGCGGCGGAACAAATCCGTTAAAGTTAAATCTGCTTTTTAAATCCTCTGTTAAAAAATAAAACGACGGAGTCCAATAAGCTCCTAAACTTTTTCTAAGCTCTCGCTCTTTTATCAAATCAAGTTTTAATAAAACAAAGTTATCGGTCATTTCTTTTTGAAGGATATGGTCTGAATAAGTTTCTTCGTACAATTTTTTGCAACCTCCGCAACCTTCCATTTCAAATTGAAGCAATATCGGTTTTCTTGAAGCCTCAGCTTCTGTTCGAGCTTCTTCTAAATTATGGAGCCAATTCATAATTACTCCCAATTAATTAAAAATACTTTACGATATAAAATAATTTTTTTTCCAATGCTAAACAAATTTCTTTTTAACTTTTGTATCGCTAATTTTTTATTCCATGTCAATCAAAAAAATGTTTAATATAGCGACAATTGAAAAATAATACTTATCGAACAAAAAAGCCGCTTTAAGCGGCTTGATAACTATAAAATTACATAAATGTTCTGTTACATTTCTATGTCTTGATTATCCTCTCTTTTAATTTGTTTAGGCTTGAAGGTTTCTCCGAAATTAAAATTATAAGTCAAACTTAAGAATGCCATTCTTGAATCCATTTTTCTTTTTGAGTCTATAACAAAATTGCTAGATTTAGAATATGAATCAAAATTTCTTGTGTTAAATACGTCTGAAACTCTCAAAGCCAAAGACAATTTATTTTCTAATAGCTCCTGACGAGCCATTAAATCGATCCACAACATTTCTTTAGTTTTTGATTGAGAACTTATCGCTCCAGTTCCTCTAAACGATTGCTGTATCAACAAAGTAGGCGAATTATAATTAAAAGAAAATTGAAATTGAGTAGCTTTACTAAAAAAGAAGCTCGATGCGGCTCTTAAAGTCCAACTATTTGAATTATTCTCGGCTCCCGAATTTGAATTATCAGTAATTTGTACATTATAGAAAGAAGCGGTTAAATTTGTTCGCCAAAAAGGCAATATATTTTGGGTATAAATTAACTCGACGCCCGTCCATCGTCCTTTATTTAGATTTTCAAAAGTAGTTAGAGTCGTATTTTGATTTATCAATTTTGTCAGTGTTCCAATTAAATCGTTAGTTTCTCTTAGAAATACATTTCCATTTAACGTAGCTTTTCCAATCGTTGTTATATATCCAATTTCATATGAATTTATATATTGAGGCTTCAAATTTGAGTTGCCTTTGAATAAATTCAACGAATCGCTATAATCGACCCTTGGATTTAATTGCCTGTTAGAAGGACGGTCGATTCTTCTGCTGTAACTTGCTTTTAACTCGTCGTTTCTACTAAAGGAATATGAAATATGAGCAGAGGGGAAAAGACTTAAATATTCGTCATTTTTTTTTTGACCAGTTGTTCTTAATTTAGTGTTTATAAAAGTTTGTTCTGCTCTTAAACCTAATTGATATTTAAAGCTCCTAAGAGAGCCGTTGTAAATCAGATAAGAAGCGAAAATTTTTTCGTCGTAATCAAATTGATTTCTTGAAATTAAATTTTCAATAAAAAGATTTTGATTGAAATCATAATCGTAATAATAATTGTTTGTTTTTAACAACTTATCGGAATATCTTGCTCCAGTTTCAAATTTAGAGCTGTCGGATAATGGATGAGAGTAATCGATTTGCGCAATAAAGATATCGTTATAATTTCTGGATTGAGATCTTTGAGAATAATAAGCAATTAAAGTGTTTGAATTGATTAAGTCCCATTCATTTTGATTGATATTTTCGTCTAATTCCATTTTGTTGTTGGATAAATTCAAATCAACGCTTAACTGTTGCCCTTTTGTTTCAAATTCTTTTTTATAATTCAGATTGTAAGAACTTGAAAAAAAAGTTCTTTCTCCACTAGAGCTTCTATCAAAAAGTCTTATAAGTTGATTATTAGGGTCGAAATTTTGATTAAAATTAAAATTCTTTGATTCTGGATTAAATAATCTAAAGCTATAGTTTAGCGCTATTGAGGATTTATCGTCAAATGAATATTCTAATCCAGCAAAACCATTTTGACCAAAATTTTTATTTTTCATACTCATATTCTGAATTGACAAAGAGGAGGCGTTATTATAGAATGCGTTTCTTGATATAAATCCCGTTCCATTGAAATTAAAAAGTCTTGCGTCGTAGTTTAAGAAAAAATTCCAGTTTTTATACTTTAAATTTGTCGCTATTGTCGAATTATATCGATTTTGATTTCCAGCTGATAAATTTACTTGCCCATTTAATCCAATATTATCATTTTTCTTTAATATAATATTTATGATTCCGCTTGCGCCTTCGGCTTCATATCTTGCCGCGGGGTTTGTTACAATTTCAATTCTTTCAACAGAGCTTGCGGGAATGCTGGATAAAGCTTCGCTTCCGCCTAACGCCGTCAAACCTGAAATTCTGCCGTTAATAAGAATAGTTACGTTAGAATTGCCACGCAAACTAATATTGCCATCAACGTCGACTTTTACTGAAGGAGCGTTTTCAAGAACGTCTATTACTGTTCCGCCAGCTGAGGCAATTGTTTTATCGACATTAATAATTTTTTTATCAATGCTATAATTCATTTCCATTTTTTGGCCGCTTACGACGGCTTGTTTTAAAATGTAATCTTTTGGTTTTAAATCGATGTCTCCAATCGAAACAATTAAATTTTTTGGAGTTATAGCTAATCTTTTTATTTCATATGACTCGTATCCCATAAATGAAATTTTAAGATTGTAAATTCCAGGTTTTATATTATCTAACACAAATCTGCCGTTGGCGGCTGAAGCTACGCCTGCAATCATAATAGAATCTTTAGTAGAAAAAAGTATTACATTTGCATATTCAAGCGGATTTTTTGTATTAGCGTCTATTACTTTGCCTTCAATTTGACCTGATAAATTTGTAAACTGAGACCTATCTGTGGATGTTTGAGCAAAAAAAAGCTGATGCGATAACAAGAATATAATCGATGCAATAAATAATTTAATTTTCATAAGAATTTCCTTTTTTAGTTTTTAGACTCAAATTTTGAAAAAAAGTTTAAAGTATAACCAATTTTTATTTAAAATAATTCAAATAGATAGGATAGTCGGCTTATATTTGAAGAAAGCAAATTATATGAGATTATTAAAACGATTTTTTTTAGACTTTTTTTAAAAGTTTCTAAATAATAAATTAGAACAAAAATTTTTTTATTTAAATGGAATTTACGCCTTCATATTTGAAATTGCTTGAAAGCGGAGAATTAAAACAACGAGCTGAAAGCTCGATTAAAATGCTTGAAAATTGCAATCTCTGCCCTCGAAATTGCGGAACAAATCGGATAATTTCAGATAAGGGCTATTGTTATTCAGGTTACAAGCCAATTGTATCATCGTATGTTTTACACTTTGGCGAAGAACCGATTATTTCAGGAAACAAAGGAGCCGGCAATATTTTTTTTGGAAATTGCAATCTGAGATGTATTTATTGTCAAAATTATCAAATAAGCCAAAATTATGACAAAGAAAAAGCAAATGAAATTTCATTTGAAGAATTAGCGGAAATTATGTTAAAACTGCAAAATCGCGGCGCGCATAATATTGGATTAGTCTCTCCTACTCATTTTGTTCCGCAAATTATTAATGCAATATATATAGCCGCCGAAAAAGGCTTGCGTTTGCCAATCGTATACAATACAAATGGATATGATTCAGTCGATACGTTAAAATTGCTTGAAGGAATTATTGATATTTATTTGCCAGATTTTAAATACGGCGATTCGGAAGCGGGAAAAAAATTTTCTAAATGTTCAAATTACTTTGAAATTGCTTCAAAAGCTTTGTTAGAAATGAAAAGACAAATAGGCGACGATTTCATAGTACAAAATGGGGTATTGCAGCGAGGAATTATCATAAGACATTTAGTTCTTCCAAATAATTTAGCAGATAGCGATAAAGCGTTTGAATTTATATCGAGCAAATTAGGAAAAGAAACTCGAATATCTCTAATGTCGCAATATTATCCGACTCATAAAGCCAAAGAAGAGCCTTTGCTTTCAAGAAAGATCAGAGAAATAGAATACGAAAAAGCAATTGAAGCTTTGGAAAAATATGAATTGTTAAACGGTTGGATTCAAGAATACGAGAGTTCAGATTATTATTTTCCCGATTTTAATGAAAGATTAAATCCATTTAAAGACGATAGAAATATTTAATTTTAACTTAATAAAAGCAATAATAAATAAAAGTCGCAAAAAATAGAATTTAAATTATTACAATGGATTTTGAATTAAAGGAACTTTAAAGTAAAAAGTGGAGCCTTTTCCAAGTTCGCTTTCAGCCCAAATATCTCCGCCAATTTTTTGCAGCATTTCTTTACAAAGCGAAAGTCCCAAACCCGTTCCCGCTTCGTTGCGCGTTCCTAAAGTTGAAACTGATTTTTTTAAATCAAATAAATTATTCAATAAAGTCTGAGACATCCCCATACCATTGTCTTTAACAGACACTATAGCAAAATTTTTTTCAATTTGCGCTGAAATCTTAACGAATCCCCCAGCTTTAGTAAATTTAATAGCGTTATTAGTAAGATTTTGAAGAGTCGAAAAGACAATATTTTTATCAGTATATAATTGTATATCTTTCCTTATTTCATTAATTAGCTTTATATTTTTGTATTCGGCTCCAGAACGCAATAATCCTATGATTTTTTCAGATATTTCTCTTAAATTTGTAAGCTCAATATTGACATTAAATTTTCCAAGTTGAATTCTTGACCAACTTAAAAGATTTTCAAGCAACAAATAAATGTTGCGGGAAGAGCTTTTTATGCCATCGACAAAAGTGCGTATTTCTTCTTTAGACATATCGTCGAAGCTGTCGCTTAAAGCGTCGACGTATCCGAGCAAAGCGTTAAATGGATTTTTTAAATCGTGAGCTACAATGGAAAAGAATTTATTTTGAGTTTCTATAAGTTGCTTTAATTTTTCTTCGGACTCTTTTAATTGAGAATTGACTTTTTGTAATTCAATATTTTTTATTTCGAGATCGGCGGCGGTTCTTTTTAGTTCGTTTAGATAACTTTCCACTTTTTTTTCATTTTTCTTTTTTTCCGTTATATCTCTTACAATCGCTAAATAGTCTCCGTCGTTAGTCGTACATACGTCTAATTCTGCCACAAATGTATGCAAATTGGTCAATCTCAAGTCTAACTCTAAATTAATTTTTCCATTATTTTTTAATTTAAAGTAATATTCAATTAATTTATTGTCGTTTTTCCGATTCAAAGAAACCAAATCAAGGATGTTTGCTCCAATTATTTTTTCTTTATCATATTTTAATATGTTAAGCGCTGATTGATTTGAGTCTAAAATTTTTCCATTTTTATCGATTAGCAAAATGCCATCGTGGGAGAATTTGAAATAATTTGCGAGCTTTAATTCTTGATCTTTTATCTTGTTTTCGAACTCTCTGAATTGAGTTAAATCTCTAAAAACTGAAAGAATTCTTTTTTCTCCAAAAGGCAAAGAGAAAATTGAATTGGTTATATTAAAAATTTTCTCCTTTCCATTTAATAGTTTGATTTTACATTCCTTAATATCAAGGATTTTATTCTCGAGCAAATTTTTCTTAAAAGCTTCAAGTTTATATTCTTCTGCAGAATAATAACAGCAAGTAAACGGCTTTCCGATGATGTCATTTTTGGCAATTTCAAAAGTTTTGCAAAAAGAATCGTTTACTTCGACTATGAATCCATGTTCGTCAATAAGTCTCATTGCGTCTAAGGATGCGTCCCAGACCATTTTAAATTGATAATTCAATGAATTTTCTCTTTCTCTAAACGATTTTTCTTCGGTTATATCGGAACATATTCCCCAAATGCTCTTTTTCTGAAAACTTCCATAACTAGAATCAATTCTTATCGCTTTGAGCTTGAAAAATTTTTTGCCATCTTTTGCGTCTAATCCAAATTCAAGAGCTATTTCATTTGTCTCCCCTTTTATTAGACGAGCAATTTTTTCTTTTACTTTCAGCGCGTCGTTTTTATCGATTAATGACAAAAAATCATCTAAAGATTTACTTTCTTTTCCGTCAAAAATATTATTCCAGTTGTTAAAAAATTTTGTTTTATTTTCGTCTATGATGTGTTCAAAAACATAGAAACCGCAAGAATCGAAAATAATGGAGTCTTTTCTTTCGCTGTCAAATAACTCCTCTTCCGTTTTAATTTTATCGCCAATATCCACAAAAGAAATCAACAATGCGTTTTTTTTATATAACTCAATCTTGTTTATGCCTAATAAAATAAATTTTTGAAGGTCAGACCTTGATTTTAAAGTAGCTTGAAAATTGGAATTAAACGGCTCGTTAGAATTTATGGCGTTTCGTATTTTTTCAACTGTTTCAAAGTCAAACAAATCAGATAGGTTTAACTTATGTAATTCATCGTAAGAATATTCGCTAAACTTTAAGAAATAATCGTTGGCAAATTGTATTTTATTGTCTTGATAAATAAAAGAACAAATAGGAAAATTTTCCGAGGCTATATTAAACTTGCTTTTGTTAAAGAACAATTCGTATTTTAATTTTTGACTAATTTCAATGGATTTAAATATGAGAATGTAGTATATGACATCTTCAGAATTATATGGATAAGCGGAAAGCTCAAAATAAAGCGTCTCCGATTGAATTTCAATTTGTACATAATCAGAAACGTAGATTTCTCCTTTTTGAAGCTTGTTAAAGATATTTAAAATTTTCTTTTTTGCGTTAGAATCAAAAAAAGAATTTTCATAAACATTTAAAGATCTTAGTTCTTTTTTATCAATTCCAAAAAAATTAACAAATGCTTCGTTGCATTCCTGTACGTTTCCATAAATATCGCTTATAATAATTAATGGCTGTTCAAAATTTCCGCTTAATTTTTTTTGAGAGTTAAAATTATTTTGTTTCAATTTTAAATCTTTTTCTTTTTTTTCAATATATAATAAAAATAAATTTCCAAATTTTACAATTTCTTGAATCGCGTAAATATTAGTTAAATTATTTAAATGAAAAAACTCAATATCATTTCCGACTTTTGAATTTTCCAGTATTTCGCAAAGGCTTTTAACGTCATTGTCAAAGCGAAAAAAACAAAAAAAATTAAAATCTTTTATATTTTTATTTTTTATTTTAAACTCAAGAGCGGCTTTTAAATTATAATTTATAATTCTTCCACCGCAATCCACAAGAAATAAAATCTCGTCGCATTCATTAAAAGAATGGTAATCTATTTCAATACATTTTTCTTTATAACTAGTTATTTTACTGATTATTTCATGAGTTTTAAGCAAATTCTTTATTTTTTTATCGGATAAAAAAGTAGAAATAAAAATCACAAAGCTCTTATATCCGTTATAAAGAACTTCGTTTTGAATTAAATCATTTTTAACAACAGCTAGCAAACCATTATAATCGGAAAATTTTTTTGCCGTAGAATTTTTAAAATTTTCTTCATCTATAAAAAACAAATTAAAAACATTTAAGTTAATTTGTTCTATATTATCGCTTTGAAAACGATAAATCTTTGAAACGCCTGCTCTTTTTAAAAATATTTCCAAATTTTCTAAAAAAACCGAATCAAAATTTAATGCCGCTATCTTTACCATAAAATTGATATAAAAAAAAACTATTCAACATATATAATCGAAAAAATTAAAAAAATTTTTGAAAATAATCTAATGAAAGGAAATTTTTAAAAATGCATTTAAAGATAATTAATTTTAGGAACTTCGCAAAAATTATAATTATCTAATTTTATTATTTTAGCGCGAGTTAAATTTTTCCTAACAATATCATAATTATGAGTGGCAAATAAAACGGCGGCTCCGCGCTTATTTATATTGAACAAAATCTTAATAATTTCATTAGAGGTTTCAGGATCGAGATTTCCGGTCGGCTCGTCGGCTAAAATTAATTGCGGCTCATTAATAATCGCTCTTGCTATAGAAACTCTTTGTTGCTCGCCTCCGCTTAATTGAGATGGAATAAAATGGCTTTTATGAAGCAATCCAACATCCGATAATGAATTTATAATTCTGCGTTTGATTTCTTTTGAAGGACAATCAGTGACTCTTAATGAAAATTCTAAGTTTTCATACACTGTTCTATCGGGCAGAAGTTTAAAGTCTTGAAAAATAATTCCAATTTTTCTTCTTAAATATGGCAAATTTCTTTTTTTTATTTTTTGACTGTTAAAATTTTCAAATTCAATAAATCCAGAAGAAGGTTTTATATTCATATAGATTAATTCAAAAACGGTAGACTTGCCGATGCCGCTTTTGCCGACAAAAAAAACAAAATCCCCTTTTTGAATAGTTAAATTCGCTTTTGATAAAATAGTTTGTTCGCCATAACTAAAGGAAACGTCGACAAATTTTAACAACATTTTTCTCCTTAATTATTTAATTTTTCGCGCGACAAATGTCGCTCTTTCCGAGTCTTTTTCGCTCGCATCTATTTTTTTAAATGTTTCATAACACTTTAAGACTACAAATCCCGCTTTATCTAATTCGTAAAAATAATCGGATAAAGGGTAAATTTTTTGTATGTGAACTTCTTGTAAAATTAAATCGTCGTTTTCATAAAAAAAAAGAATGTTTTTATGCAATCTAGATTTTTCTAAATAATAACTTTTTTGTCGATATCGTATTCCTTTAATAATTCCGCTTCTATTTAACAAATTTATAATATTTCGACTATTTTTTTCTAAGCTGACGTCGAATTCAAAAATGCCATTTTTCTTTAATGAAAAAGCGGCTTGTTTGAAAGCTAAACGCAATTTTTTCTTTGTGTTTAAATAATTAATGCTGTCAAACGAACAGAATATCGCGTCAAAGATTTCTTTTTTAAAAGGAAGAGCCGTCATATCGGCGACTACAGTTTTAGTAAAATGAATATTTGAAGCGCATAACATATTAAAAGAAATATCGCTGACAACTATTTTTTTAATTCTCTTATGCAAATAAAACGCATGCAAACAATTGCCAGCCGCTAATTCTAAAACGAATGGATTTTCAGGCAAATACTCTTCTGCTAATTCGTAATTATACACAGCCCATTTTTTATAATCAACATTCGCCATAATTTGCGAATAAATTTCCGCAAATTTTTCGTATGGCTTAATTTTTTTTACGCTCAACTTTGTCGCTCATTCTGTTTTGATATATTAGAATGGCATATTTTATGGCTTCTATGAAGCTATTTGGATCCGCTTGAAATTTTCCAGCAATGTCAAAAGCTGTTCCATGATCGGGCGAAGTTCTAATTAAAGGCAAGCCAGCCGTGAAATTTACTCCTTTGTTAAAATTTAAAAGTTTAAATGGAATTAACGCTTGATCGTGATACATCCCAACAATAAAATCAAAACTTAAAAAAGCTTTTTTGCCAAAAAAACCGTCGGAGCTGAATGGACCGCAAATATTTTTTACATACTCGGATTCTAAAATAGCCGGATAAATTATATCTTTTTCTTCGGATCCAATTTTTCCATCTTCTCCAGCATGAGGATTCAAACCTAAAACAGCGATTCGCGGATTTTTTAATTTTAAATCATTAAAAGCGACGCTCCCAATTAGATTAAGATGATTTTTAACTTTATCCTTAGTAATTTTTTTTGTTAAATTTTTCAACGATTCGTGTATTGTGACAATAGAGCATTTAATTTTTTTTGATAAAAAAGTCATCGCAAAATTTTTTGTTCTTGTAAGATCGGCGTAAAGTTCTGTATGTCCGGGATAATTTATATTGGCAAGATAAAACGAATATTTAGATATAGGAGCCGTTATCACAGATTCAATTATTCCTTCCTTAAAGAGTTCAGCCGATTTTAAAATCGATTCGTAAGAGATCTGCCCAGATTGTTTGGTAGGATAACCGATTTTTAAATTAGCTTTTCCTAGATTCAAAACGCAAATTCTTTCATCGCTTTTGGTAATATCTTCAATTTTTTTTACAAGTTGATACCTAAAATTTAATTTTAAATTTTCATTGTAAAATTTAAACACATTTTCGGGAGCAATGACAACAAATTTCTTTTTTGTTTTTTCTAAAAAATAATTCAGAGATTTTAATATTATCTCAGGACCAATTCCATTTATATCGCCGCAAGTAATTGCGATTCTTTTGTTCATACTTATAACCTAAACCCTTTAGTTTTTGAATGCAAAATTTTTTATTTTTCAAGTTTATACTCTCCCGTTCCAGAATAATCGATAAATTTGAATTTTAAGTTTAAGAATTCATAAGACCAAATTTCTATCGATTTATTTTTTTCAATTAAGAATCTTTCTTTTTTATCCGGTTCCCCGTAAAGAATAAAAATTTTTCCCATATCTTTTTCTATGCCGTCGAAAGATCCTGGTTTTGAAAATTTTTCAATAGCTAAATCGCATCTTTTATAAAATTCAGCCATATGCTTATTAAAACTTCTATTATACGGAAATTTTTTTTGCCAAAAATTATACAAAGCTAAATTTGACTTGTCAGTTCTTATGACGCGATAAAACTCTTGAATTTCTTTATCTGAAAGTATATAAGTCGCGCTTTTTTTAATTAGATTTAAGTTATTTAGCGTTTTCGGCTTATTAAACCAAATTACTTTTGAAAAAAAGGTATCTATAAAATTTTTAAAATTGAAATAAAAAACCGCAATAGTATCTTCGTAAAGCCTTTTATTAATATCGTAAAAATAATACGCGTATTTTTTTAAGAAAAACTGCGAAAGTTTGGAGTCGTTAAAAAATTTATATTTTAAGTCGTTTAAATCTTGAGAAAAATTTAAATTAAAAATAATTTTCGGTTTTATAGTATCCATATAACGATTGAATTGCTCGATTGTTAAAGTTAACGTAGAATCTAAATTATCGCTAAAGTACAACGCATCGTTAGGAGTTTCTTCAAAAAAGCAATAAGATCCAAACGAAACAATTTGATATGAATTTAACGACAAATTTTTCAATATTAAAAGATTATGTTCCTTCAAATTAAAGAATTGGCTCGCAAAATATTCTCGAGCTGAATTTAAATCTCTTAATTTAACTTCTAAAAATATTGTATCATCTTTAAAATTTTTCTCTTTAAGAAAATGAGTAGAAAAAAATTCCGACTCAAATTTGTTTCTCTCATAAGTTTGAATCGAATCCTTGTAAAAAAATCTTTGCAAGAGTTTTTGTTTCATTTTATCGTAAAAAACAAATTCGCATGAGTAATTGGCTTTCCAGAAGTTGTCTTCGTTCAAAAAAATCAGATAAACGAAAGGAAAAGAGATTCTAATAATCAAAGAATCCCTTTTGTTTGAAATATTATCGGGATTAGAATTAAAGGCAAAAACTTCGACAAAAAAGTCGTTTTTTGCCAAAGATTTATTCCGCTGAAACATAAGAGTTTCTTGAGACGGAGCAAAACAGCCAGAAAAAAAAATAATCGCAACGAAAATAAAATAATTTTTTGGTTTCATATTAAAAAAATTAAGCGTTCATCGACAATAAAAATTCTTTATTGCTTCGAGTTCCTCTAATTTTGTCAAGCAAAAATTCCATAGCTTCAACGGTATCCATATCGGCTAAAATGCTTCGTAAAATCCAAACTTTATTTAATTCTTCTTCTGTCAGCAAAAGCTCTTCTTTTCTTGTGCCGGATTTATTGACATCAATAGCTGGGAAAATTCTTCTATCGGCAAGCTCTCTTGAGAGAACTAATTCCATATTCCCAGTTCCTTTAAATTCTTCAAATATAACCTCGTCCATTCTGCTGCCGGTATCGATTAAAGCCGTAGCAATAATTGTTAAACTACCGCCATCTTCGGTGTTTCTGGCGGCTCCAAAGAAACGTTTTGGCTTTTGTAAAGCGTTTGCGTCAATACCGCCTGAAAGAATTCTACCGCTATGCGGGGCGACAGTGTTGTGAGCTCTTGCCAAACGCGTAATGCTGTCTAACAAAATTACGACGTCGTCACCGCATTCGACCATTCGTTTAGCTTTTTCAATAACCATATTTGCGACTTGAACGTGTCTGTCCGCTGGCTCGTCAAAAGTCGAGCTTATTACTTCGGCTTGAACGGAACGCTGCATATCGGTGACTTCTTCGGGTCGCTCGTCAATCAGTAAAATTATAAGTTTCATATCGGGGTGATTTCGCGAAATAGAGTTTGCAATTTTTTGCAAAAGAACGGTCTTGCCGCTTTTAGGCGGCGAAACAATTAATCCGCGCTGACCTTTGCCAATAGGAGCAAGCAAGTCCATTATTCTCATAGAATATTCGCCGGGCGAGGATTCTAATGTAATTCTTTTATTGGGATATAAAGGCGTTAAGTTATCGAAAAGAGTTCTTTCTCTAATTTGTTCAGGACTTCTGCCGTTGACTAATTCTACGCGCAATAATGCGTAAAATTTTTCTCCTTCTTTTGGAGGTCTTACCTGTCCGCTTATATGATCGCCAGTTCTCAGGTTGAACTTTTTTATTTGAGAGGGCGAAACATAAATATCGTCTGGAGAGGGCAAATAATTATAATCTGGCGAACGCAAAAAACCATAACCGTCGGACAGCACTTCCAAAACTCCTTTAGAAAATGTCAGTCCTTCTTTCTGACTTTGAGTTTCTAAAATTTTTAATATTAGCTCTTGTTTTCTTAAATCGCTATAACCTACAATGCCAAGCTCTTTCGCAATTTTATGAAGATCGACGATCTTCTTTTGTTGAAGTTCTGAAATATCCATAGTGACTCCTATATTTTTATAATTCATTTAATTTCTTTTTTATATGCCCCATAACGTAAATGCTGCCGCAAAAAGCTAAAACATTATCTTTATTTTTTTTGTCGTTTATAAATTTGATTATATAACTTGAAGGATCCTCGCAATATGAATAATTGATAACATTAGCATCAATAGCTAAAATTTTAAAGTCTTCATATTTTAAACTTCTTTCTTCTGGAATACTAACAAAAAGAATTTGATCAAATAAATTTTTTACAAGCTCGATCATATTCTTTACTTGCTTATCTTTCATTACTCCGAAGAGCAAAATTTTTTTTATTTTATCGCTAGAAATTTTCGCGAATTCTCTTGTAAAATTTTCAACTCCTTCAAGATTATGAGCTGCGTCAAAAATAACCAGCGGCATTTGATTAACAATCTCAAATCTGCCTTCGAACTTTGTATTTCGAATTACGTTTTTTAAACCTTTTTCAATAGAACTGATTCTAACATCTAAAGCGGCTAAAACAGAAAGCGTTGCTAACGCGGAATTTATTTTTTGATAAGAACCTATTAAAGCCGGTTTTAATAAAATTTTAAACGATTTATAGTTAAGATAATAATTTTCGTTCTCAATTTGCAAAAAATTTTTAACCGATAAAAAAAGATTATTTCTTTCCTTTGCAATTTTTTCAATTGTATAATAAGCTTCTTGTGGAAGCAGTCCAACACAAACAATTTTATTAGGTTTAATTATGCCTGCTTTTTCGTTCGCTATAGAAATTAAATTATTTCCTAAATATTCCATATGATCAAACGATATAGTTGTTATTATAGAAACCAATGGATCGACAACATTCGTAGCGTCTAATCTTCCTCCTAATCCTGTTTCCCAGGATACAAAATCGACATTTTTATCTCTAAAATAACAAAGCGCAAGAGCTGTAGTCGTTTCAAAAAAAGTTAATTTATTTTCAATTATATAGTCAATCCATTTATCGATAAACTTTTCTATATATAGATCATCAATTTCCTCGCCATTAACTTTTATTCTTTCGTTAAATCTAACCAGATGAGGCGAAGTATAAAGTCCTACTTTATATCCTTCTTCGATTAAAATAGACGCTATGTAAGAAGCGACGCTGCCTTTGCCATTTGTTCCAGCTATATGAAAAAATTTCAATTCTTTATGCGGCCTGCCTAAAAGCTCTAGAAATTGTTCGATATTTTGCAAGCCCAACTTAACGCCGAATTTTTGAAGCGAATAAAGTTTTCTTTCAAAATCTTTCATTAGAAAAAATAAAAAAAATCTTTGCGATTTATATTATTGTTTATGAAATTTTTTTAAGTCAGAATTTTTAATCTAAAATATAAGAACCTGTTATGTCTTCCAATTTATTAAATCCTTGCATTTTAGCATAATTTATTAATCCGTCTAAAATTCTCAAAGAAACCTCTGGATCGATAAAATTCGCAGAGCCAATCTGAACCCCCTTAGCTCCAGCAATCATAAGCTCTGCCGCATCCTGCCAAGAGGTTATTCCTCCAATTCCAATTATTGGAATATCTACGTTGCGATGTATCTCAAGAATTTTAGCCACGGCTATAGGCTTAATCGCCGGTCCAGATAATCCTCCAGTAATATTTTTTATTTTCGGTTTGCGAGTATAAATATCAAAAGCCGCGGCTACTATTGTATTAATTGCGGATACGGCGTCAGCTCCGCCTTCTTTTGCAGCTTTTGCAAGTTCGGAAATTCTGCTTACGTTTGGAGAAAGTTTTATAATTATAGGTTTTGTCGAAACATTTTTTGTCATTTCAGTAATTTTTCTGACAGCATTAACATTATTTCCAAATTCTAATCCCCCTTCTTTTACGTTAGGACAAGAAACGTTTATTTCAAAAGCTTTAATAGATGAAATAGAATTTAATTCTTTGACGCAAGTTTCATATTCTTCGTAAGTTGATGCTGCTATATTGCATATTATCGGAGCGGATAATTTTTCCAGAAAAGGAATTTTTTCTTTAATAAATTTTTCCAAACCTACGTTTGCCAAACCAATGGCATTAATCATTCCAGATGGAGTTTCAGTAATACGCGGCGGCGGATTACCAATCCTTGGCATTAAACTAATCGACTTTGTAATAATAGCTCCTATTTTGCTAAGATCGATAAATTCCGAAATTTCATTCCCATAACCTACGGTTCCAGAAGCTAATAATATCGGATTTTGAAGCGTTAAATTTCCGATCTTCACTCTCGTATCAATCATAAAATGAAATTATATTTTTTATATTATAACTTTTGAAGAGTCAAATATTGGTCCGTCTTTGCAGATAAGATAATAACCTTCCCTGTCAGCGGCTTTAATAGCGCAACCTTGACAGATTCCAAAGCCGCAAGCCATAGGTCCCTCAAGCGAAAGCTCGGCTTTGACGTTTAACGTTTCTGAAAGCTTTTTTATTTCTTGCAACATAGCGTTTGGACCGCAAGCAAAAATTTTTATCTTTTTATCTTTTAATTTTTCTTTATATAATGCAAATGCGTCAAGCGCGGTTCCCTTTATTCCAAAATCTCCCAAATCTGTGGCAAAAATAGCTTCGTTAAACTCATATTTAACTAACATCTCATTGTCTTTAGCTCCGATAAAAATCAAATATGATTTCTTCATTTCAATAAATTTTCTACGAAGAAAATAAAAAGGAGCTATTCCAAGTCCGCCGGCCAAAATAATTCCAACTTCGAAATCATCGTTATAAAAAAAACTATTTCCTAAAGGCCCTAATACGCTCAATAAATCTCCTTCTTTTTTCTTAGAAAGCAACAATGTGCCTTCGCCGACAACTTTAAATAAAAAAGCTACTTTATCGTCAAAAGAATCGGCAATACTAAAAGGTCTTCGCAAAAAAGGATAATTTGAATCTGAAACTTTTATATTGCAAAATTGTCCCGGATTGGATACAGACGCTAATTCTCTCGATTCTAAAAGCAAATAATAAATATTTTTTGCCACGGGAAAAATTGAAACTACCTTAGCCTGATAATCTTTCATATTATAATTTTCTTTCTTCGATATCTTTAATTTTGTCAAGTCTTCTTTGATGTCTGCCGCCGTCAAATTTTGTCGATAAGAAAACCTCTATTATTGATTTGATTGTTTCTTCTCCAAAAGTTTTAGCTCCAAGGGATAAAAAATTAGAATTATTATGCGATCTGCAACTGCGAGCGGAAAATTCGTTATAACAAACTGCGGCTCGAATTTGAGATATTTTATTAGCAGTCATAGCCGAAGGAATTCCGGTAGCGTCGAAAAAAATAGCGACGTCGGCATTTTTTTTTTTAACTTTTAGAGCAGCCGCTAAAGCGAAATCTGGATAATCGCAAGAATTCTCGTCAAAACAGCCAACGTCTTCAATTTCATATCCTTTAGAGATAAGATAATCTTTAATAACATTTTTTATTTTATAGCCCGTATGATCAGAACCTAAAACTATTTTTTTAATTTCAAAATGTTCAGGCAATGAATCCTTTGTTTTTTGAGTTTCATTTAAGATTCTTATTTCAATTTTTTTTTCTTTTATTTTATCAAGAGCCAAAGGAGTTATAATAGTTTCTTTGTCTACGAAAAGTATTTTATTTCCGTTTTTAATTAATTTTAAAACGTCCGATTCAAGAATAATTTTTTTCATTATAGATATTGAGCTAATTTTTTTATTTTTAAATATTCGATTACATTTTTGACGTCTTGCGATTTGTCTTTAGAACATATCAACAAAGCTTCGGCAGTATTTACAACGATTAAGTTGTCAACGCCTATCACTGCAGAAAATTTTTTAGGCGAATAAATGTATGAATTTTTAACATTCTGCGCAAATACATCGCCGATAATCGCGTTTCCTTCTTCGTCTTTTGACGATAAATTATAAACTTCCGACCAAGTTCCTACGTCGCTCCAAACAAATTCTCCTTTAATTAGGCAAACAATCGAAGATTTTTCCATAACGCCATAGTCGATAGAAATGCTTTTTAGTCTTCCATAAACGTCGGTTAAAACAGATTCAAAATTCGGCGTATCGATTGCCTTTTGGAGAACTCGCATTCCATCGTATAAATCCGGCATATGAATTTTAAACTGATCTTCAATCGTAGAAACTTTCCAAACAAACATTCCGCTATTCCATAAAAAATCGCCGCTTTGCAAAAATCTAAGAGCCGTATCGTAATTTGGCTTTTCGGCAAAAGTTAAAACTTTATAAACATTATCCTGCAAAGGTTTTTCATCGATTTGAATGTATCCGTATCCTGTTTCTGGTCTTGTAGGAGATATGCCAATTGTCGCCAATGCGTTATTATGCTTAACATACTCTATAGCTTCTTTTATGTTTTTCAAAAATACTTCTTCTTTTGAAATCAAATGATCGGATGGAACAATAACCATTATCGCATCCAGTTCTTTTGATTTTATAATCGAACAGGCCAAAGCTATGCAAGCAGCGGTATTTTTTCCAAAAGGTTCGGCAATTACATTATTCTTTGGAACTTCGGGCAATTCTTCAATTATCGCCGATCTATGCAAAGAGTTTGTTATGACTAAAATTTTATCATCGGGAGTCAATTTAGACATTCTTTCATAAGTATAACGAATCAAAGTTTTTTCGCCAAATAACTTTAATAATTGTTTTGGTTTTTTTTCTCTGCTTCTTGGCCAAAAACGAGCTCCTATTCCGCCAGCCATAATTACAGTATAAACATTCATTGTTCGCTCCTTATTTTATAATAAAGTTATATAATTGAGCTTATTCTTTTCCCTAATTCTTCCGCTTTTTGCAAATAAGACTTTATTTCGACTTCTTTTGAACGTATAACAGCGGCAATAACTATTAAACAGGCTCGCATGCTTGACAAAATTTGTTTGTCAAGTTTCAGCTTCCCTTCGTAAGTTAAAGCCAAACTTTTGGCAAATATTCTATGCATATTTGCAATTAACTCAAAACCTAAACTTTGAGCTTGCCTTGCGTTTTTATACGCAATTTTAATAAAACTTTCAAATTCTTCTTTTTTAATTTTTTCCTGCAAACTTAGCTTATCCAATAAAGAATTAAAAGCCTTGATTGAGTTAATTATTTCTCTTTCAAATATATCGAAAAAAGAATCTTGTTCATTCTCAACATTTAAAATAATTTTTTCCTTTTCTTCTTCTAAATTTTTTTCTATTTCGATAGAATCTGAAGTTTTATAAAATTGTTTCGACGAGTCTTTTTCCGCAGGAGGCAATTCTTCCATCGGAGGCAAAATTCCATTTTCTAAATCTGATATTTTTTTTGTAAGCTCGTTTGCCGCAATTCTATCTAAAAAATTTCCTAAATCCTTTACAAGGTAATGACTATGAACTCGAAAAGTATCGCTTATTTTAGCAAAATCAATTTGCCCTTTGGCAATAAAAAAAAACAATTCATTTAAACGATTCGACAATGCGGTTAATTCAGGAATTTTTTTCCATTTAGATAAATCTTCTTCTAAGTTTTTTGAATTTTGAATTAATAGCTTCAAAAGGGAAAGCGTTTCTATTTTATCCTGTCCAATTCGCAAACTATTGGAAGCCGTTTTAATACATTGAATTAAATATTCTTTCGTTAAATCGTTCATATGATTATAAATACTCTCTTCTTACCCTTTTTCCAATACAACATAAAATTTCGTATGGTATTGTGTTCAATATTTTTGACCATTCCCACGCGTCAAAATTAAAAAAATTATTTCTTCCCAACAAAATAATTTCATCGCCGGCTTTAATGTTTTTGTCGTCGATTTCAAACATTATTCTATCCATACATACTCTGCCCGCTTGAGACAGAATATTTTTTTTACAATAAGCTATGCTTCTATTCGTTAAATTTCGATTATAACCATCGGCATAACCTATAGGAACAGTCGCTATAATAGTATCTTTTTTAGCGATAAATTTCCTTCCATACGAAACTGATTCTCCTTTATTAATTTTTTTTATCGATTCAATTTTTGAAACGAGCTCCATTACGGGTTTTAATTTTACAGATTCCGTCGTTTCCAAAGAAGGATAATAACCATACAAAGAAATTCCCGGTCTAACCATATCTATATATGATTCTGGCATATCTAAAATTGCCCCGCTATTTGCGCAATGAGCCAAGCCATAATCGATTGAATTATCTTTTAACCAAGAAAGTATTTCTTTAAATCTTTTAAGCTGAAGGTATGCGTAATTTTTATTCCTTTCGTCGGATGTGGCAAAATGAGTAAATATTCCTTTAATAGCAGGTTTAAACTTTAAAATTCTCAATATAAAATCCTTTGCTTCATCATAACGAAAGCCGAGACGTCCCATTCCAGTGTCGATTTTTAAATGTATTTTTAATTTATTATGAAATTTTTTAAGGATATTGAATTGACATGCATCGCATAAACAACCTTCAATATCATAATCTAACATCTGCTTAGCTTCTTTTTCGCCAAAAGGGGCAAAACATAAAATCGGGGTTTTTATTCCAGCCTGCCTTAGTTCAATAGCTTCTTCATATAAAGCTACGCCAAAATACTCCGGAGCTTTGTCTGACAATTTTTCAAGCGCTTTTGAGCATTCAATTGAGCCATGTCCATAAGCGTCCGCTTTGATTACGGGCATAACTTTAGCGCCGCGAGCTTTTTTTCTTAAATTCAAATAATTAAAAATCAAATTGTTTAAATAAATTTTCGCTAAGGTTGGACGCATCTAAATTGCAATTTTTTTATTATAAACAAAGAAATATAAATATTACAATTATTTTTTCAAAACTTTTTTAAAACGATTTGCTTAAAAAGTTTTCTGTAATATCTATTTTCTTTGAAGAAATATTTTATCAAATAATTTATTCTATATCTTAATCTTAGCTCTTTGATTTTTAAAAGAATTTTTTTTGGCAAAAAAGATAAAGTAAAAGCGATATAAACGCGATAATCTTTTACGATTCCATATCTTAGAGCTTCTTTCCAAAAAGCTCTCGCCTTAGCCATATCTCCGTAAAAATATTCTCGCCAAGCTCTAAACTCAAGCTCTTCTTTTTTATCTTCAATTCCAAATTCTTCGATCAATGAATTTTTGTAATAGGATTCTTGCAGCTCATAATGATAGGAGTAAAATGAATCTAATTTTTCTCGGGATAAAGAATTAGATCTGTATCTATAAAAAACTAATATTTTTGGATTAACTGCAAATGTAACTTTATCTTTTATCTTTAAATATGTCGCATAGTCTATCAATTTTTTTGCTTCGCTATAGCCGCCGTTTTCAATTATGCATTTTTTATTATATATCAGTCCAGAATGAAGAATTAAAGAATATAACGCTAATTTTTTTTTTATTATTTTATGTTTTGCTTCAAATTTAATCGGATAAATTAATTTCGAATTTATAAAATAAAAATGCGAACAGCCAGCCAAATCCGTTTTTTCATTAAAAAAAAATTTCAATTGCTCGTCGATCAAATCAGGCAGAGCTATATCGTCGGAATCCATTCTTAAAATTATATCGGTTTCCGATTTATTTAAACCGTAATTCAAAGCTTTTGCAAACCCGACTTTTTGAAGCTTATGATATTTAATTCTTTTATCCTTTTCAGCGTATCTTAATATTATGCTCTCAGAACTGTCTGTAGATCCGTCGTTTATTATTAAAAAATCGAAGTTTTCATAACTTTGATTCAATATGCTTTCGATAGAAAGCGATAGAAACTCTTCAGAATTGTAAACTGGCATTAAGACGGCAATTTTATGTTCTGACATCACAATGCTTCTTTTATTCGCGGACCGATTATAGAAACGTCATAATTTTGCATAATATAATCTTTTAAAGTTTTTTTTGACTTAAGTTCTTGATAGGATAATTTCATAAAGCAAGCGATATTTTTTTCGTCATAGTCGTTTGTCAACCAAACATAATCATTAAATAAAGAAGGAAAATTTTTAAAGGAAACAGTAATTACTGGAACTTCCAATATCGAAGCTTCGCTTAATAACCTTGGCCATCCTTCGTATAGAGAAGTCATTATAAGAGCTTTGGAGTTTTTTATCAGCGGATATGGATTTATAAATTTTCCCAGATATTTAACTTTATGTTGCAATTGCAATTTTTCTATTAAAATCATAATTTCATCAAAATATTTTTTGTCTGTTATTTCTCCTATTAAAAATAAGTTATCTTCAATTTCATTTTTTATTAGATTAAACGCTCTTATAGCCAATTCAAGATTTTTAATTCTTTCAAATCTTGACGCGCACAAGAAATATTTTTCTTTTTCATCGGATAAATTTATTTGACAATTGCTATTATCATTGGATAAATGAATTATTCTTTGCCCGTCTAATAAAACTGATAAAATTAATTCTTTGCTCGGTTTTCTGAAACTAGCCGAACTAACCAAGTTTTCATTAACATATATAACTTTTTGAAAGAATTTATAGCGTAAAAAATCGCTAAATAAAAATAAAAACTTCCTAAAAATTCCAATGTTTCTTTTTCTTTTTTTTAAATCGCTATGTATGAAAGAAATTTTGTTTAAATGAAGCAAATTGAAATTGAAAATAAAACTTAAAATAATTTGCAGCTCGCAGTAGTATTGATATCCTGAGCAAATAACATTTATGTCCCATTTTTTTAAAATTTTCGCCAATCGATAAGGAACTATCACATAATAATTTAGAATTCTTTTAATAAAACTAGAGCTATTCAATTCTATATTTGCCGAAAAAATTTTAATTTCGTCGTTTAGATAACCTTTAAAATGATTTTGGTTGTCATATATAAAAAAACTAACTTCAAAATCCTTATCTTCAACAAGCCAATTGCAAAATTCAACCGCATATCTTTCGGCGCCGCCAAGTTTTAAGGATGGTAATACAAATAAAACTTTTTTTACAATCACTTTCGAATTCCTATTTTACCAACTAAAGATTTTATTTTATCTAATGTTAAAAATTTTTCATTTATTCCATGATAAAAAGCTATGAATAAAAGAATTAGTCCTTTTATTTCAAAATTTTTTAAATAATGCAAGCATTGTGACATGAAAAATTTTATATCATAAAAACGATAATTATTAATTTTTGCAATATAAGGCCTATTTCTAAAAATAAAATAATGACGAAAAGCTGGCTCTTCTGTAATAATCATTCTTCTAAACAAACTTTCTTTATAATTCCTTACCACCGGATGATAATAAATCGAATCAACGCATATTGCCATATTTAAATTTTTTCGTTTCATTCTTAAAAAATATTCTACTTCTTCTCCGTTTATAAAAAGTCTTTCATCCGGAAATCCGATTTTTTTTATTGCTTCTACAGAAAGCAACGAACCGTTAAATAAATAAAGATATCCTCTTAGTAAATTATTTTTGCTATACTTTTTTGCATTCACAAAATCATAAATTCGAAAGTAATTTTTTTTGTCGGTTGCAAGCATATCAAGATAACAAAACAATTTATCAGGATTATTTTCGGATAAAACAATAGAATTAAGCGCGTCGAATTTTTCATCTTTTAATCTCAATACAAGTTTTTCTAAAGCGTCTTTTGAAGGAAAACCGTCGTCGTCCATAAGCCATGCATAATCGTAGTTATTTTCAATTGCGAATTTCATCGCGCGAGCTTGAGCGCCCGCGCTTCCAGTATTAGGTTGTCGGATATAAGTTAAAAAATTTTGTTTTTTCAACCATTCATCTGTCCCGTCAGTCGAGTCGTTATCAATTACAAGAATCGCATCTGGCTTTCTTGTTTGATTCAAAACGGCGAGCAAATTTCTTTTTAATAATTCTAATCTATTATGAGTCGCGGTTGCCGCTAAAATTTTAAAATTATCTTTTGTTCCCATAATTGCTCTAAATTATGCTTCGGCTATTTGAGTTTCGAAAATATGCAAAGCGTTAGCTGCAACTTGATCCATATTATAATATTGATACTCGGCTAATCGCCCGCAGAAAATTACGTCTTTAAGTCCAATTGCTTCGTTTTTATATTTAACATATAAAGTTCTATTTTTTTCGTCGGGTATAGGATAATAAGGCTCGCCATATTTTAAAGAAAATTCTCTAGATATGACAGTGCGAGGAGATTTTGAAAAACTTAATCTTTTATGTTCTATCATTCGAGTGTATGGAACGCTCATATCGACGCAATTAATTTGAGCGGTTTCAAGCGCGTATTGTTGATTTAAGGTTTCATATTCAAACTTTAACGATCTATATTCAAGTTTTCCAAATTTGTAATCAAAAAATTCGTCAATAGGACCGGTATAAATTGTTTTATATTTAGGTTTTAATTCTTTTATCGATTTATAATCGACGCCGAGTTCTATTGTAATCAGCTTATTGCTTAAAATTTTTTGGAACATTTTAGCATAGCCTTCTTTTGGCATACATTGATATTTGTCGTTAAAATATCTGCAATCGTCGTTAAATCTAATTGGAATTCTGCCGCAAACAGAAGGAGCTAAATCTTTAGGTTCTTTGTTCCATTGTTTAATTGTATAAAATTTAAAAAATTTTTCAAACAGATCTTTTCCAACTTTATTAACAATAATGTCTTCGGAATTTTTTATAGGAAATCGATTTTCTTTTACGCGATCTAAAAAAGCTTTGGTCTCTTCTTCGGTTTGCAAATTTATTCCATAAAGTTTATTTATAGTCAATCTGTTAATAGGAATTGGATATAATTCATTATTTAATTTTGCAAGAACCTTGTGTTCATACGGAATCCATTCCGTAAAATTAGAAAGATAGTCGAATACTTTATCGGAATTTGTGTGAAAAATATGAGGACCATATTTGTGAATTAAAATTCCATTTTCGTCTAATTCGTCGTAAGCGTTGCCGGCTATATGTTTTCTTCTATCAATTACAAGAACTTTTTTATTTAAGATAGACGCGATTCTTTCGGCAATAATAGAACCGGCAAATCCACAACCCACAATTAAATAATCATATTTCAAATTGAAAAATATATTTTTTTATCTTTAAAATAAAAAAACCGCTCAAATTTGAGCGGTTAAAATTTTGATATAATTAAAGTTTTTAATTCGTTATATTTACTTCGCGAGTTATAATATATTCGCATAAAGCTTCAGAATTTTCGGCAAAATTTGAAATTTTTTCTTTTTTATATGTTTTTAATTCAATTTTTGCCTTGTTTGTAAAAGATCTATCTTGGAAATAAGATTTATTTAAAGTATAAGCTCCAATAGCGGCGCTATCGGCTGGAATTAAAATATTATAAACAAATGTTTTAGGAGTTCCAAATTCGCTATAAAAAATTGTCAATTCCATTTCATATTTTTGAGTTGAAGAGTACTCGTTCCATTTTACTCGCAAATCTTTTGTTTTAGAATGACTCAAAGGAATATCTAACGAAGTTAAATCGGCGCTTAAGGTTTTAAATGAAAAATTTACAGGATTATCTTGAGCGCCTCCTAAAACAACTTCAAAATTATAAGTCGTATTTTTTTTCAATTGTCCGCCGATAGCTTTTAATATGTTATAAAACTTTCCTTCCCCTGAAGAGCTGTCGATATTTACGTTAAAGCCATTTACCTTTACATAACCGTTTTTCAGCGTAACATAATTCGAATATTTATCGTAAAAAGTCAATTTCATAGTTCTTGAAATCCCTTCAACGAGATCTAATTTCGAAACAAACAACTTTGCTGTTAACACGCTGGGATCTTTTAAATCTACATCGCTTAAAGGAGAATCGCTGTCGCAACCAAAATAAAAAAAAGAAAAGAAAATAAACGTTATTGTTAATAAATTTTTCATTTGACCTTGCCCTTTTTTTAATTTTTAATTATAGATTTAAATTTAAAAAATATTTTTCAGTTAATCAAATGAGGAATATATAATTTTTTTATTTTAATTTTTTTTGATAATTATGTTAAGAAGACTAATGAAGAAAGAAGACAATTTCTTTCTTTTAAAGCTTAAGCTTTCTATAATAATAAATTTTTTTGAAAAAAAATTAAAAAAAGAATATATTTTAAGCTTTAATTTTTAAATTAACGTATGGGAGAGCAAATGACAAATTTTATAGGTTCATTTACCGTCGCCCCTTCCTTGCCAAGAACATTAGAGCCATTACGAGAAATAGCTTACAATTTGTATTGGACATGGAATCATGACGCATACGAGCTTTTTAGGAGAATTGATCGAGAATTATGGGAAAAGACAAAACACAATCCTGTCAGATTATTGGGAAACGTAAGTCAAGAAAGATTGATTGAGCTTATTAAAGACGATGGTTTTGTGGCTCATTTGAATCGCGTTTATAATAATTTAATGATTTATTTGAATCAAGTCACATGGCATCAAAAAAAATATAGCGTAAAAGACACTCCATATATCGCATATTTTTCCGCTGAATATGGGTTAACCGAATGTTTGCAGACATATTCCGGCGGATTGGGCGTTTTAGCTGGAGATCACTTAAAAAGCGCAAGCGAACTTGGATTGCCTTTAGTTGGCGTCGGATTGCTATATAAAGAAGGATATTTTCAACAATATCTAACAAGCGACGGTTGGCAGCAAGAAAGATACGAAATTAACGACTTTTATAATTTGCCTCTAACTCTTGTAGTAGACAAAAACAAAAAGCCAATAGTAATTGAACTTGATTTTCCGGGAAGAAAAGTTTATTTCCAAATTTGGAAAGTGCTTATTGGAAGAGTCGCTTTATATTTGCTCGATACAAATATAGATTTAAATAACGAAGAAGATAAAAAGATAACAAGAGCGCTTTACGGCGGAAATAATGAAACGAGAATTCAACAAGAAATTGTTTTAGGAATTGGCGGAATTAGAGCCCTAAAAACTCTTGGCATCGAACCGTTGGTTTGCCATATGAACGAAGGACATTCCGCGTTTTTAGCTCTTGAAAGAATTAGATTATTAATTAAAGAACATCATTTAACATTTAATGAAGCTAAAGAAGTCGGCTATTATTCTAATATATTTACCACTCATACTCCAGTTCCAGCTGGAATCGATGTCTTTGGAAATGATTTAGTAGAAAAATATTTCGGCAAGTATTATAGAGACGAATTAAAAATTACTGACAAGGAATTTTATCGATTGGGAACTTTAGAAAAAGCTAAAGATCCCGAGAACTTTAATATGGCTCATTTAGCGATCAACATGGCCGCTTTTATAAACGGCGTAAGCAGATTGCATGGCAAAGTGTCAAAAAAAATGTGGTCGTTTGGATTTAAAGGCGTGCCGTTTGACGAAATTCCGATAGATTATATTACAAACGGAGTACACACTCGAACTCACTTATCTACAGATATGGAAGAATTGTTAATAAGATATTTAGGAGAAAAATTTGTTCATAATCCAGAAGACCAAACAATTTGGCAAAGAATAGACAACATTCCCGACGAAGAACTCTGGCGAACCCATGAAAGAAGAAGAGAAAGATTAGTGGCATTTGCTAGAAAAAGGTTAAAAGAACAATTAGAGTCTCGCGGAGCTTCTAAATCTGAACTATTAGCCGCAAATGAAACTTTAGATCCAGGGGCGTTAACAATTGGTTTTGCGCGAAGATTTGCAACTTACAAAAGAGCGACATTAATATTTCATGATTTAGAAAGGTTAAAGAAAATATTAAACAATAAAGAAAGACCCGTTCAAATTATTATATCAGGCAAAGCTCATCCAAAAGACGACGAAGGAAAAAGATTAATTCAAAAAATAATTCAAATCGCCAAAGACGAATCGTTTAGAAAAAGAATAGTTTTTATTGAAAATTATGATATGAATGTCGCTCGTTACCTTGTCGAAGGTTGCGACGTATGGCTTAATAATCCTCGAAGACCTTTAGAAGCCTCTGGAACAAGCGGTATGAAAGTTATTGCTAACGGCGGACTTAATTTTAGCGCGCTTGACGGATGGTGGGACGAAGGATACAGTCCAGAACTTGGATGGAAAATTGGAAACGGCGAGGAATATACTGATTTAGAATATCAAGACGAAGTGGAATCTCGTCAAATATACGACGTTTTAGAAAACGAAATTATTCCAACTTTTTACAAAAGAGGAGAAGACAACTTGCCAAGAGAATGGATTTCTATGATGAAGGCTTCTATGAAAAAATTAGGTTCCGTATTTAATACCAATAGAATGGTTGAACAATATTTTACTAAGTTTTATTATAAAGCTTATCAGCGAAGAACTGTTTTAATGGAAAATAATTGGCAAAAAGCGAAAGAACTTTCTAATTGGAAAGAAAAAATCATTTCTACATGGAATCAAATCAAATTTTTGAGCATAGAGCCTAAAAACGACGTTAAAGAAATCGCCGTCGGCGAAAAATTTGAAATTAGAGCCAAAATTATTCTTGGAAGTCTTACGCCAAACGACGTTGAAGTTCAAATTTACTATGGACATAAAGACGTTGAAAATAAAAACGCTTCAAATTTTGCAGTTACAATGACTCATATGGGATATGATAAAGATACAAAAGTACATGAATATTACGGTTCGATAATTTGTCATAGCAGCGGTTTGTACGGTTTTACTTTAAGAATTCTGCCTAAACACGAACTTCTCGTAAGTCCTTTTGAGTTAGGCGTAAATCTCTGGGCTTAAAATACTTTACTTACAAAAAGAGGCTGTCTTAAAAAGGCAGCCTTTTTTATTATAGCTTAAATTCATTTTAATCTTAAGAAAATCTGTATTAAAAATTTTCTTAAATGATATTTTCATTTCCAAATTGAAATCAAATAATTTTATTTTTTTCATTTTAAAAAGAAATTATAAAAGTTTGCGAGTTTAAAGGAAGTAAATTATAAAATAAAAAAAGCTACTTTCTGAATTAACATAAGATCAAAATAAATCTTAAAAATTTTTAGGATATATCTTTAAAAGTAATTATATAATTTTTAAGAAAATTAAAAAAAGAAAAGCATACAAAATAAAAAGAATTAAGAACCTGCGAATGAATTTAAATTAATTGATTATAGTTTATTATTTATTAAAAAAGCGAAGTATCGGCTACTTATAGAATTTTTTGTTATAAACATTCTCTCTTTCTTTTTAAATAATTTAATTAAAGTTAGAAAATCATTTCAACTAATAATTTTAAAGAGAAATCGTATTTTTTGTATAGCATACCGTCTGATTAAATAGTTGAAATATTTTTTGAGTTTTTTGTTTTTATTAAGGAATCGCGTCTTAAGAGAAAACTTTTTATATTAATCTAATTTTGCTTAAACCTTTTCGAATATTTTTTTAGATTTATCTATTCTACAAAGCGATTCATCTTTAAATGAAAATTTCTGCAAAGTTAAGTCCTATCTTTTACTTGCTTTAATTGATTTAATCAAGTTTTAATTTAATAAGTAATTTCATTAAACGATTATCTTTAAATATTATTTTAATCTTCGCCTATTTTGCTGGGATCATAAATATGTTTGTGTTCTTCTTTAGGCGTCGAGCAAAAATCGGGTACTTTATCAGCTCTGATATAATCTTTAATTTTTTCTGGACAATTTTCAGTAGCAAGTTTTGGATTTCCTAAATAGAGGCTTTCAGAACAAAATTCTGCCAATATTACGTTTTCTGTTTTAGGAAATAATTCCAGAGTATATTCTTTGTCATACGCAACATAAACTTCTTTCATAAACTTAGCCCAGATTGGCAATGCAGCTTGAGCTCCATAGCCAAACTTACCGGCAAACTTTATTCTATGATCGTCAAAACCTACCCAAACCCCGCACAACAGTTGAGGAGTAAAGCCAATAAACCAGGCGTCTGAGAATTCGTTCGTAGTTCCAGTTTTTCCTCCAGCAGGATGGTTAAATTTAAATTCGCCGCGTATTCTAAAGCCAGTGCCTGAATTAATTACAGATTGAAGCATATTATTTATTAAAAAAGCGGTTTCTGAATCCAACGCTTCAGATCGCAAAGGAAAATTATTTTCAAGAACCATTCCATTTTGGTCTTCAATTTTATAATATGCAAAAGGCTCTACATATGTTCCTCCAGTCGCAAAAGGAATGTAAGCTGAAATCATTTCAAAAGGACTAACAACCGAAGCTCCCAGAGCAATCGAAGGATAAAGATCTAATTTTGTTTTTATTCCGCATCTTTTTGCCATTTCATTGATATCAGAATATGACACATGCCCTTCTACAATTAATCTAGCGGTTACTATATTCAAAGATCTTCTCAACGCATCTCGCAAAGTTGTATAACCGCCAACAACGCTGTCATTATTTGAAGGAGACCATCCTTCGGCTGTAACAAAAGGCTGATTTAGCAAAGGGAATGCCGGATATAACCCATTTTTTAATGCTGCAGCATATATAATCGGCTTAAAAGAACTGCCTGGCTGTCTTTTAATTTGCGTTATATGATTTAAAGCGTAACTAAAATCTATTCTACTATCGCCAATCATCGCTTTTATTTCCCCAGTTCTTGGATCAACTGCAAGAAAACCAACCTGTACTCTTAAAGCCTCGTTTTTTACATTTTGTACGAAATCCTCATCATTCATTAATGCTGTATACGCTGTCTTTCGTTCTTCCGCATTTTTAGCTAATTTATATTGAGGGCTATCCTTTATCGCTCTATCTATTAAAGAATTTAATAAAGCGTAATTTCGTCTCCAATTATAATTTTTGTTTTGAAAATTTTGTATTTTCGCTATATGTTCCGAAACAACTTTAACAGCAATATTTTGCAATCTTGAATCTAAAGTAGAATAAATCTTTAATCCGTCTTGATACAAATTTTGATTGTATTTTTCAGCTAATTTTGCCATCGGCAATCTTAAATATTCAAGAAAATGACCAAAAGGTCCTCCCTGCATTTGAATTTTTTCAGAAGCGATTGAAAGGGGCATATCGGCATACATTTTAAACTCTACTTCGCTTAGAAAACCTTCGGTATACATGCTTTTTAAGATTAAGTTTCTTCGAGATAAAGCTCTTTCTGGATAACGTATAGGATCATAATTTCTGGACGATTTTAAAATTCCTATCAACAAAGCTGCTTCATGGGGCTGTAAATATCGAGCTCTTTTATTAAAATAAGTCAAGCTCGCGACTTCTATTCCATACGAATTTCTACCAAAAAATGAAACATTTAAATAAAGTTCAAGTATTTCTTTCTTTGTAAAATTTCTTTCAATTTGAACGGCGGTTATCCACTCTCTTACCTTTCGTACAAACGCTTCAAACTTGGTTTCCTGCTGATTTTTTAGATTATATAAATTTTTTGCTAATTGTTGAGTTATTGTGCTAGCTCCTTCTTTTAATCTTCCAGCTAAAATATTTTTTATTGCAGCTTTTATAAATCTATCTATATCAACCCCCCAGTGATCAAAAAATTTTCTATCTTCGGCGCTAATCAAAGCGTTAACGACGCATTTGGGCAAACTGTCAAGATTAGTCTCGATTCTATTTTCAATAAAATATTGTCCAATTATTTCTCCGTCTGACGAATAAACTTTGCTGGCTAATATCGGCTTTGGATTTTCCAAAGCGTCTAACGGAGGCAATCCTTCAAAAACATAGAACATAAAAATTACAAACAAACCTAAACATACTCCAAAAAAGGAAGCCGCCGTAATCTTTAGTATTTTTTTAGTTTTTTCGCTCATATTTTATTATTTTATTTTATTTCATTTATTTTGAATTCTATGCCATCAAAAATGCCATATTTAGGAATATCTAACCAACTTCCTAAATTTATATAAGCGGAATTATCAAATTTTTTATAAGTCATTTTATGTAGATGACCAAAAATTACATAATCAAAACCTTCGTTAATAATTTTTATTGCCGCTTTTTCTAATCCATCCTTTTCTATCTTATATTTTTTTTTCGCGTCTCCAGAACGACTTTTTTTGCTTAGCAATGCGGCAATTTCGATCAACAAATCTGGATGAACAAGTTTGTAACTAAAATTGAAAAACTTACTTCTTAAAAATTTTTTCAAAAGATTATACATTTCATCATTTTCAACCAGGCCGTCGCCATGCCCAATAAAAAATCTTTTCTCTTTTATGACAAATTCTTTTGGGTCGCAAAATATTTTAATATCTAATTCTTTTTCAAAAAAATCTACATGAGCAAAATCATGATTGCCGATGAAATAAAATATTTCGCTTCCAGATAAACGCAAGTCGTAAAAAGCTCTGTAAACCTTAAAGAAATCTTTTTGAACAAAATGAATATACTCAAACCAGAAATCAAATAAATCGCCTAAAATAAATAAATCGCCTTTATTTTTTTTTACTTCGTCTATGACTAAAAGAAGCTTTTTTATTTTCTCTTCTTCTTTGGACTTTGCTTGCAAACCTAAATGAATATCCGAAATGAAATAAGATTTTTCCAAATCTTTTTTTTTTTTTTAAGACTAAATGATAAGAAAAAAATTTATATTTTGAATATACATTTTTTTAATATTAGAAATCATAAAATTTCCAGATTATGGATAAGAATTATTTGACAAAATTTGCATACGCAATTCTATTATTGCTTTCGTCTTGTTTTATTGAAATTCAAGATTCCTCGCCAAATCAGAGTAAATTATCCGTCAATATATTTAACGAATTATTTCTACTTAAGGCGTCTCAAAACAAAATTATAAAACTAAATTCTGATGGAAATATAATATCCGAATGGTCTCCATTAAATATCGAAAACTTCAGATCTTATTTTATACAAGATATTTGCATAAGCGGATTGAATGTTTATTTAACTTTATATAATTACCCAAATATCTTAATACTAGATAGAAATTTGAATTACTCGGGCATAGTTAAACCAAATATTAAAGAATTTTCTTTTTTTTCCTCTATCGATATTTCATCAAACGGAACAATCATTGGTATTGAGGGATTAAAAAAAAAAATTTATTATTCAAAATTAAACGAACTAATCTTTTTTGAGCTGCCACTTTTAGAAAAATTCGCAAGAGATCATAATATTTTTACAATCAAATTTATTGACGATAACGCGTTATTTCTTGCCAACAACAAACAGTTTTTTTTAACCACATTGAGCGGAAAAATTTTATACTCTTCTCAAATATTTAACGATATTAAATGTTTTGCAGTCGCTGAAAACGAAATAACAATTCTTGATCGATCTCGTCTTTTAGATTTTGAATTTTTTAAAAAAGATCTCTCATCTCTAAAAAATTTTATTGAAATACCTCTTCAAATGCAAAACGGCGTTATTGCATTGACAAAAAGCGAAATATTTGTATATTTTGAAAACAAAGGAGAGATTTTAAAAATAAAAAAGACCGATTGAATCGGTCCTTATTAAGCCGCTTTAACGACTTTATTGCTTTTAATGCAACGAGTACAAACTCTAATTTTAACTTTTTTTCCGTCTACTATGGCGTTAACTTTTTGAAGGTTGGGCAGCCATCTTCTTTTTGTTTTATTGTGAGCATGGCTGATATTATGTCCCGTTATCGGTTTTTTTCCGCATATTTCACAAACGCGAGCCATTATTATTCTCCAAAAATTTAGAATTTAAAATTAAATATTTTTTTTTACTTTAGCAAGTTTTATATATAAATTTTAATTTTTTTTATAATAATTAATAAAATTTATAACTTTCCCTTATTAGCTAATTGAACCACTTAAATTACTCTTATTGGATTTGAATAAATCCATCCTACATTATTTAAAATAACTTCGACTCTATATATTCCCTTTTCCTTACAGGAAAGCAGCAATTCATTTCCTTTTTTTTCTAAAATTGTTTTTCCATTTTTTTTCAACAATATATTTGATTCTTTATGTGGAACATAACATTTAAAAATAATTTCGCTATTTGCATTAAAATTTATCTCATCCCCCATAATAAAAGTTTTATCATTATATTCAGCCCAAAATTTAAATCCTTGAGGATCGCCTCGATATGAATTAGCGACGTATAAATTACCATTCCTTAAAGCGTTTAATATAATTTGCTTATTTTTTTCCGTCATAGATTTATCTTTTATCAACGGCTCCTTAACAAGAATATAGTTTCTTATCGATTTAAACATAACTTTATATGGAAAAACTTCCACTTCGACAAACCCAAGTATATTTACTTTATGAGCGTGAGCGTCGACGCCTCCAATTGCGGAAATTTTTCTTTTTAAGCTAATTTCATCGAATTTTTTTAATGATTCTTCGCAAGGTTTTGAAATAAATTTTAAAGGATGAATAAAAAATTCATATTTATTATCCTCGCTTAAGTTCTCCATCCACTGAGACATATGATTCCAAATTTCAATCCCGTCAAAATCCTCAGATTCCCATTCAATCCAAGGATATGGAGGATGCTCTTTAAAAGCGTTTCTTTTTTCAAAAGGATGAGCTATAAAGCCGATTCCATTTTGCTCTTTTACAAACTTAACATAATCCTTAGCCGATAAACGAATAGATGGAGCTTGCTTAATTCCAAAAGCTAAATAATGATTTTTATTAAACTTATCGTTTATTTCGCATCCTATCAAAACAAAAACTTCGTTAACAAAACCTTCGCCTTCTTCTTCTAATCCTCGCAAAGTATTATGATCGGTTATTCCTATAAAATCAACATTCGCTTCTTTAGCGGCTTTAGAAATTTCCTCAATTGTTCCAGCGCCGTCTGAATAAATTGAATGAATATGAAGTATTCCATTATATTCATAGTAATCGCTCTTCAATATTTTTAACTCCTTTCCAGTCAAATTATAATTCTACAATTTCAATTTGCATCTGAAATTACCTTTAATTTGCGACGAATATTTTATTAAATAAATTAAGCTTACTTGTTTATTCTAAAATTTGAAAGCTTTATCATCGCTTCTTCCGACCATTCGTTTGGCTGCCAGGATCTAACATAAATTGTCGGCAAAGTATCTCTAAAATCTATAAGCAAAAATAAATAACCCTCGTCGCTATAATTTGTCGACGAATAACTTTGTCTCAAACTTAAACCATAAACTCCATCGATATCGTTTTTTCTTAGAACTTTGATTCCGCCGTATCCAATATGAATATCTTTTAAGGAAGCAAAATTTTTTCTTTGTTTTTCTAAATATTGTTTTTTAGTATAAATAATTTGTTCAAACGAAGGTTGTTTTTCGCTTAATTCCGAATAAACAAATTTATTTTCGATATTTTTTCTAGGCGTAATTTTTCCAACTATTATTAAAGCTTCTTCGGAAAAAACTTTTTCTAAAAAATCTATATCGCGCGTTAAAAAAGCCGTTCGATATTTCTCAACAAACCTTAAAATTGTTCTTCTATTCTCCAAATCTTCAGGACTTTTTTCTATCAAATTCAAATTTTCGTAATAAGCGTTTGCGATGCCAAATGAAAAATCTACCATTTCGCCTTTTGAATCAAATTCTAAATTAATTATTTCCTTTGCGGATTTTCTTAAAGAAGGATAAAAGCATACAATTTGCAAACCGCGAGCGATCCAATTTTCTTTAGCTTTTTCAAGAATCAATTCGTTAGATTGATTAAGAATTTTGGGATTATTATACTTAATGAAATATTTAAACTTGTTTTGCAAGTTTATATCTTTAGCGAAATAATTTTTTATTTTATTCTCGCTTTTTGTTTCAATCAAATCGATAAAATTCAAGCAAACAACACTTATTTTATCAAAAATGAAATTGCTTTTATCTTCGTTAGAATGAATCGTTAAGCTATATTTGTTTGAAGAAGCTATTTTTTTTACGAATTTCGATTTGGTTTCTTTTTCAATATTTTTTATTTCGCTTAAATCCGCTTGAAGTTTATTATTAAACGAAGGTTTGACGACAAAATTCCAAAGCTCAGCGACTTCTTTAATTTCTTCTCTTGATTCATAAAAATCATATTTTACAAAAACGTCCAGCTTTGTAAAATTAGAACTTTCTCCAAATAAAGAAACGACTCCTTCTCCATCGCTGGCAAAAACTGAAATTTGATTGCGACCATCCCAATAAGCAAAATCTATAGCCGAGATATTATTCTCTTTGTATATAAATTTTAAATTATATTGAATTTCTTTTTCAGATATTTTCTTTTTTGAAATAACAAAGCATTTTAATGAATTTAAAATATCTTTTATAAAAATTGGCGCTTGCAACTTCAAATTTCTTCCGTCTTTAACAATAGCCTGTTTTGGAATTGAATTTGCTAAAATAATCGAATAATAAGAATATTTCAACGCCGAGCTTATATTCCCCTCTTCTAAAAATTCTTGAGCGCGATTAAACATCTCGAAAGCGATATTCTCTCTTTCGACAAAAATTTTATCGACTTCTTTTTTTTCGATATATCTGAAAACGAGAAATCCATTATCGATGAGAATTTTTAAGGTTTGTACGTTCGATAATGCGGCGGAGGAATAAGTTTTGATGACTTTTGAAGCCGTCGAAGAAATAGCATTTTCCGATTCGGAAACAATCGCGTCGAAAGAAGAATAAACATTTACTGAAATTTGCTCCAATAATTTAGACAACGCTAAATCCTCGGCTTCGGAAAGATTTTTAGACGAAGCTTCGCCCCAATAATAATCGTTCGAATTTTTAATTGCTTGAATTTTCTTATCAACGTCTTGCGAATAAAGAAACGTAGCATAAAAAAAAGCCGATAAAAGCAAATACCACGATTTCATTTTAAGACCTAAGCTTTTATACTATATA